>Ga0302311_10008444_pt1 | contig 10355 bp, 6 predicted proteins | sample III_Palsa_N1_3_FD_200449 | JGI IMG/M metagenome (GOLD analysis project Ga0302311, IMG submission 200449) | Peat permafrost microbial communities from Stordalen Mire near Abisko, Sweden - III_Palsa_N1_3 | ecosystem: Environmental > Terrestrial > Soil > Palsa > Peat permafrost | place: Sweden...
ATGGGCGCTCCGGTCGGTTGGTGCGCAGGTTTTAGCCCGCCGCTCGCGGGTCCGAAATCTCATACCTTCTCGCCTGCTGACTCCCGCGCCCGAACGCGCTACGGCGCGGCATGGAGATGTTTGATGTGGTGGTGATCGGCGCCGGGGCGGCGGGATTGACGTGCGCCATCGAGGCCGGCAAGCGCGGGCGGCGGGTGCTGGTCGTCGACCACGCCAAGGCGCCGGGAGAGAAGATCCGCATCTCCGGCGGCGGACGCTGCAACTTCACCAATACGCGGACCGCGCCGGCCGCCTTCCTGTCTGAAAACCCGCGCTTCTGCATCTCGGCGCTCAGCCGCTACACGCCTGCGGATTTCATCGCCCTGGTGGATCGGCACGGGATCGCCTGGCACGAAAAGACCCTGGGCCAGCTGTTCTGCGACGGCTCGGCCAGCCAGATTGTCGAGATGCTGGTCGGCGAACTGCGCCAGGCCGGCGGGGCGTTACGGCTGGGCCTGGCGGTTGCCTCCATCGAGAAGACGGCTGACGGGTTTATGCTGACGGCGGGTGACGCCGCGATCGCCGCGCTATCCCTGGTGATCGCCACCGGCGGCAAGTCGATCCCGAAGATGGGCGCCACCGGGTTTGCCTATGATATCGCGCGCCAGTTCGGCCTCGCGGTCACGCCGACGCGGCCGGCGCTGGTTGCCTTGACCATTGAGGTTGGCCAGTTGGCGCGGCTGGCGCCCCTGGCCGGGGTGGCGGCGGATGTGCGGGTTCGATGCGGCAAGACCGCGTTCGATGAGGCGATGCTGTTCACCCATCGCGGCCTGAGCGGCCCGGCGATCCTGCAGATCTCCTCCTATTGGCGCGAGGGCGAGGCGCTCGAGATCGATTTTGCGCCGGGGGTTGAGCTGTTCGAGATGCTGCGCCAGGCGCGCGGCCTGAATGGGCGGCAGGCGGCCGCGACGGTGTTGGCTGAGCAGATGCCCAGGCGGTTGGCTCAGTTTCTGGCCGAGGCGGCAGGCGCGACCGGCGCGCTGGCCGACACCTCTGACAAGACCCTGCGGGTGCTCGCGGAGACGGCCAAGGCCTGGCGGATCAAGCCGGTGGGCTCGGAGGGCTATCGCACCGCCGAGGTGACGCTCGGTGGAATCGACACCGGTGGTCTGGATCAGCGGACAATGGCGGCCAGGGCGGTCCCTGGCCTCTACTTCATCGGCGAGGCGGTGGACGTCACCGGCTGGCTGGGCGGGTATAACTTCCAATGGGCCTGGGCCAGCGGTTGGTGCGCCGGCCAGGCGGTTTGAGTTTCGCACTCCGTCACGCCGCTGCGTACAGGCCGTCCATCAGAACGCGGTGGTCGGGCAGGGCGGCCGCGGCCTGGCCGGCCATGATCTGGATACGGCGAAACTCCTTGGCCGCCTGATCCGTATACGGATAATTCGCCTCCTGGCCGCTCAGGTCGGTCTTGAACCCCATGCCGTACAGCACGAACCGATAGCTGCTCATGGGAAAGCAATCGAGGCTGGAGGTGAAGTCGTAGGCCGACGGCGGCCGGGTTCGCCACATCTCGAGCAGATGGGTCATCCGATCGCTCCAGCTCGCCGGGTCGGCGTTGTCGATCCAGAAGGCGTTGTCGGTGCGCTTCGACAGGCCGTAGTGGATCTTCAGGAAGTCCACCGCCAGTTCGAAGCGGGTCACCATGTTGCGGTTGAAGGTGCGCGCGGCGGTCTCCAGCGCATCGCCGGTGCGCGGGAACAGGTCCGCCAGCATCTCGCAGGCCAGGTCGATCATGGCGATGCCGGTGGATTCCAGCGGCTCCAGGAAGCCGCCCGCCAGGCCGATGGCGACACAGTTCTTGACCCAGGGCCGGTCGCGATAGCCGAGCCGGAATCTGAGCTGCAGCGCCGTCAGTGGTTCGGCCGCCGGCCCGATGTAGTTGCGCAGCACTTCCTCGGCGCGGGTGTCGTCGGTGTAGCGGCTGGAATAGGCGTAGCCGACGCCTCGGCGGTTGTGCAGGCCGATGTCCCAGGTCCAGCCCGCCTCGTGCGCGGTGGCGATCGTGGCGGTGGCGATGGGATGGTCGGGTCGGTCATAGGGCACCTGCATGGCCAGCGCCCGGTCGTTGAACAGATGCTTGTTCACATCCCGGTACTCAGATCCCAACGCCTTGCCGATCAGCTCGCCGCGAAACCCGGTGCAGTCGATGAAGAGGTCGGCGGCCAGGTCGCCGTGCTGCTCGGAATGGACCGAGGCGATGAAGCCCTGCTCATCCAGCTTGACGTTGTCCACCGTGCCCAGCAGCCGCTTGACGCCATTGTCCTGTCCCACCTTCGCCAGCCAGGTCGCCAGCTTGCCAGCGTCGAAATGGTAGGCGTAGTTCATCGCGCCGAAGAAGGGCCGCTCGTCGATGCGTTTGGGCCCGCGGCCGGCGTCGCAGACCCGGTCCTGCAGGTTGGTGGCTTCGCTCAGCGGAACATCGCCAAAGCCGCCCATCAGCCAATAGGGCAGCAGATCCAGCCCGCTTTCAGTGGCCTCGGGCAGGTTGAAGGGGTGGTAGTAGCGGTTGTTGCGGCCTTGGCTCGGCGCCCGTTCCCAGTTGATGAATTCGAACCCTTGCTTGAAAGTCCCGGAGCAGGCTTTCAGGAACGCCCTTTCGGTCTCGCCCAGGCTCAGGATCAGCTTCTTGATCGTCGGGAAGGTGCCTTCGCCGACTCCGACGATGCCGATATCGCTGGACTCGATCAGGGTGACCTTCACCCCGCCTGGACGGTTCGACCCCAGCCGTCTGGCCAGAGAAGCGGCCGCCAACCAGCCGGCGGTTCCGCCGCCCACGATCAGCACGCTGTTGATCGGTTTGCCCATGGATTCCAGCCCCCCGGAAAGGGTTCGCGCTGGCGCAACCCCAAGGCGCTCAGGCTAACGTTTTTCGGGCTGGCAGGCGAGGCTTAATACATGAATTTCCTTGATAAAACACTCGCGGATGCAACATGAAACCGGTACGTTAACGATTTGAGTGGAGCGGGCGTTTCAATGTCGGATTTCCCTCGCCAGCGCGGCGCGCCGGTGGACCCCGGACGCCTGTCGGCGGTGGCCGCGCAGCTGAACGCGCGGCGTTTCGACGACGCGCTCCGGCTGTCGGAATCGCTGCTGGCGGAGGGCGCGGTTCATCCCCTTCCGATGGGGGTGGTGGCGGCGGCGCGGCATCAGGCCGGCCGGTTCGCAGAGGCGCTCGATCTGTACCGACGGATCACCGAGATTTCGCCAAACGAGCCGTGGACCTGGTCCGTGTTGGCGGACGCGCTGTGGGCCGCGCGCCGGCCAGAGGAGGCGATCACGGCATGGGACCGCGCGCTGGCGCTGGCGCCGCGCGATGCGGCTGCGCTGTGCGGCAAGGCCGGCGTGCTGCAAAGCCTTAGCAAACTGGATGCCGCGCAAAACCTGTTCGAGCAGGCCCGCGCGGTCGAACCGGGAAGGGTCGACGCCTTGTCTGGCCTGGCGACCATCGCCCTCGACAAGGGCGATCTTGCGCGGGCCGAGTCGCTGTCTGCTGAGCTTCTGGCGCAGGAGCCGGATCGCCCGGCCGCGGTCTGGCTGGCCGCCCGGGTCGCACAAGCGCGCGGCGACGTCGCCGCGGTGATCGAGCGGACGTCCGCGGTGCTGTCCCATGCCGACATCACGCCCGAGCAGCGGGCGCAGACACTGCTGTTGCAGTCGCTGGCCTTTGACGACGCCGATCGCGTGGGCGAATCCTTCGCCGCCGCGGTCGAGGGCAAGGCGATCCAGCACGCGCTGTTTGCGGAACTGGCGGCGGGCCGCGAAAGCGAGACCGCTAAGCAGAGGCGGTTGGCGGCCTGGTTCAGCGCGGCCGACCCAGCGCCTTGGCGCACGTCGCCGGCCCCGGGCGCGATGACGGGATCGGCGCGGACGCATGTCTTCCTGTTTGGGTTCCCCCGGTCGGGCACCACCCTGCTCGAGCAGGCGCTGGCGGGGCACCCCGAGGTGTTGGCTTTGGAGGAGGCGCCGACGCTGGCCGAGCCCTATGCCGAATTCCTCACCACCCCCGGAGGGCTGGAGCGGCTGTCGGCGCTTGATGCGGCGGCGGCGCGGATTTGGCGCACCCGATATTGGGCCGAGGTCGCCGCCCGTGGGTTGGTCCCGGCGGGCAAGGTGTTCCTCGACAAGGCCCCCGCGGGGACGGTCTACCTGCCGCTGATCGCCAAACTGTTCCCGGGCGCCAAGGTGCTGTTCGCGGTGCGCGACCCGCGTGACGTGGTGCTGAGCTGCTTTCGCAACAACTTCCAGCTCAACGCCATGACCTACGCCTTCACCGACCTGGCCGAGACCGCCGCCTGCTATGACGCCTGCATGGCGATGGCCGAGGTCTATCGCCGCGTCCTGCCGCTGAACCTGCGGGAGGCGCGTCACGAGACCTTGGTCGAGGATTTCGACGGCGAGCTGGCCGGGATCGCGACCTTTCTGGGCGTCGAGGTTACGCCGCAGATGGCGGACATCGCCGGCACGTCCGCGCGACGAGCGGTGCGGACGCCCAGCGCGGTTCAGGTGCGCGAAGGGCTGAACCGCCGGGGTTTGGCCAGATGGCGGGCATATGAGGCAGCGTTGGAACCGGTGCTGCCGGTGCTGGCGCCGTGGGTGGAGCGGTGGGGGTATTGAGGGGCCAGAGCGTCGGAGGACGCGCCCCTCAATCCACCTCGTACCCCAACCGCCGAATGGCCGGCTCCAGCAGGGGAATGACCTGCGCCAGCTGCTCGCGATACCCGCGCCAGCGGTAGCGGGAGCGGTCGTAGAGTTTCTCGGCGACCTGGGCGTAGCTGGCGGTGCGGGCGTAGCGGCGGTTTTCATGGAAGGCCAGGCAGCGCGGGTCGTATTCGGCGCCGACGAAGGCCAGCATCTGACGCACCTTGGCCTCCTGGTCGTCAATCACGTCCTCGTAGCGGACGGCCAGGTAGTTGGGCGCTATCTCGCGGCCATAGTGGTCGACCAGGTCCAGGGTCAGCAGATAGTGGCGGGCGATGCTGTCCAGCGCGCCGGCGCAATAGAAGCCGTGGGTCATCTGGTTGGCGAAGGTGGACAGCGCCACGTCCAGCGGGTGGCGGATCAGATGGACGATCGGCGCCGCCGGGAAGATCAGGCTGATCAGACCCAGATGGGTCTCGTTCAGCGGCATCTTGTCGGTGAACCAGTCCGCGCCGTCGGCGATCGCGCCGAACTCGCGGGCGCGGTCGAGGTAGCGGTCGCGCAGGGCCTCCAGTCCGTCGCGGCCGACGTCCGCCAGGGCTTCGGGGTATGGCGGGGCGCCGCCGAGCAGACTCTGCGCGGTCTGGGCCAGCTCGCCGATGATCGGCAGTTCGTCGCCGGCGCTGATGCGCGGATGGGCGCTCAGGGTCTGCTCGATCATGGTCGTGCCCGAGCGCGGGAAGCCGACGATGAATATCGGTTGGGCGACGTCGTCGCGCACGCCGGCGCGCGGCAGGCGGGCCATCCGCTCCCGGGTGAAAACCGCCTTCAGCCGGCGCGCCTGTTCGGCGGCGGCGTCCGCCAGATAGGATTGGCCGGTCAGGTCGAACATCGCCTGCTTGGCCGCGGCGAAGGCGGCGAAGGCTTCCGCGTGACGGCCCAGGCGGTCCAACACCGCGCCCTTCTCGTTCAGGATGTCCAGGCGCAGGCCGCTGTCACGGGCGCCGGCCCTTTGTTCGAGCGCCTGCAGCGCGACAAGCGCCGCCTCGCCCGCGCCGGTGCGGCTCGTCAGGATCGCGCGCTGCAGGGCCACGTGCGGATGGCCGGGCGCCAGCCGCTCGGCGATGTCCAGCAGTTGGCCGGCGCTGTCGAACCGGCGGTCGGCCTCCTCCATCCGCGCCCAGGCGTAGATCGTATTGAACCGAGCGGGGTCCAGGGCGTGGGCCTGTTCGAACAGTCGGCGCGACTCCGCCATCCGGCCCTGATTGCGCAAACTCCAGGCGAGGTCGGCGATCAGGCCCGCGCCGGGCTTGGGCGAAAGCGCCATGGCGCGGCGGAAATGGGGCTCGGCCAGTTGCGGCCGATGGGTTTCCGAGAGGAGCTGGCCCAACAGCGTGTGGGCCGCGGGATTGTCGGGCTCGATCCGCGCGATTCGGGTCAGCAGCGCCTCGGCCGCGGCGGGCCGGGTGGCGCCACGAAGGTCGTAGAGGGCGCGCAAGGCGCCGGCGTCCAGGGGGGCCGCCTCGATCGCCTCGATCAGCAGCCGCTCGGCCGTTGGCCTGTCGCCGGCCGCGAAGGCCACACGGGCCTGTCCGGCCACCTGCGCCGGTGCGGTGCGCGGCCATGGCCTTGACCAGTCGAGGGCGCAACACCGGTCGGCCTTCAGGCCGCTGCCGCATTCGCAGATCCGATCGATAGAGGCTGAAGGATTGGCCATCAGTGTCTTAAAAGCCGACGATCCGGCGCCTCGTTGGTCCGCCGATCGGCTTTGCAAATCAACCAAAAGAAACGGCGGAAAGGGGGTAAGCCCTTTCCGCCAGTTGGGTGCGCCTAAGGGGAGGAAGGCGCATACGAACTCGGGGTCGACCGGACCAGAGGGATCCGGCCAACCCCGGGAGGGAACTAGAACTTGAAGCGCAAGCCCGCGTTCCACTGCGTGCCGTTGTCGTAGACGGCGACGTGTTGCGTGGTGTTTTGCGCGTAGTACTTCAGCAGTTGGTTGGTCAGGTTCAAGGCGTCGAGGGTCAGGGTGACCCGCGGCGTGACCTGGTAGTTGAGCGAGGCGTCCAGGCTGCCGTAGTCTTCCTGGTTCTCATCCGCCGCGCGGTTCAGACCGACGAAGAAGGCGGAGCGGAAGGTGTAGGCCAGGCGGGCGCTCAGGCCGTGGTCTTCGTAGTAGGCCACGAGGTTGTAAGTGTACCTCGAGGTTCCCACGAGGGGGGCGCCGCTGGCTTCATGACCGTCCACATAGGTGGCGTTGGCCTGGAAGCCGAAGCCGTAGCCGATCGGTTGCTGGACCTGCAGCTCGACGCCGCTCAGCTCGCCTGTCGTATTGGCCGGGGAGGAGATCACGTAGGGCTCGACCGGGCCGACAGGATGAGGATTGGCCGGGGTCGGTGCGGGGGCCAGCAGCTGATCTATATAGTAACCGACATGGTTGCCGAAGGTGACATAGGACTGCAGATCGTCGTGGAAGACGCTGATCGCGGCCACCGACGTCGGCCCGTAATAGTACTCCAACGCCGCGTCGTAGACCGCCGCCTTGATCGGCTTCAGGGCGGTGTTGCCGCCGTTGCCGGTTTGGGTCAGGTCGGTCAGGGACACCGTTCCGCCGAGGGCGCTGTAGTCCGGACGGGACATGGTCTCGGCGGCCGACAGGCGCAGCAGCAGGTTCTTCTGCAGGTCGAAGGTCAGGTTCAAGCTCGGCAGGACGTCGAGGTAGTCGTAGGTCTTGTTGGTGACATAGTAGTTGCCATAGGCGGACGTCGTGATCTCCGGCCCGGTGTCCTGGGCGGCCGAGGGAGACACGACATTTGCGTTCGGGGTTTCCTTGGTGTCGGCGATGCGGACACCGGCGTTGCCGTGCCACCAGTCGCCGCCGAAGTTGCCCATCACATAGCCTTCGGTGTCGACTTCATGCACCTTGAAGGAGCCCATCCAGTAGTAGTTTTGCGGCTGGACCAGCGAGGACGGCGGACCGTGGACCCCGTCTGTGATCCCGTTGATGACGTTGGCGACATTGCCGGGTTGGCCGCCGATGGGGATCAGTAGGCCCGGGATCCCGAGGGCCCCGCCATTGAATCCACCCGGATAGGAGGTCGGATTGACCGCCGAGAAGGGATCGGCCGGACCGGTCCAGCATTGGCCGTTGGCGCCCAGCGAGCAGCCGCGGTCCCAACCGTCGACCTGGCGGACGTGATCGGACATGCGCACGCCGAACTTGACGGCCTTCAGGTAGCCGTCGGAGACGTCCCATTTGCCATCGATAGAGCCGTAGGTCTCCTTGTCGACTTCGCGGAACACGTCGTTCCAGGCCCAGTCGTTGGCCAGGCCAGCCGGACTTTGCGGCCCGGTGTAGCCGCCGCCCGCGACAGGCGTGACCAGCCAACCGTTGCCGGACTGTGAATAGGAAATCCCGCCGGTTTGGCCATCAGATTCAAACGAAGGGCTTTCGGGCGTGTTGCCATGGCCGATGGTGTAGCCGATCTGACCCTTGAAGGTCAGGTTGCTCGTGGCGTGGAAGGTGCCGTCGAGGTTGATGTAGGCGGTGTCCGAATTTTCGTTCGGGCGATCGATGTTGTCGACAACCAGTCCATCCGTGCCGGCGGGCCAGACGGCGCCGACCAGCGTGTTGTTCTTAACCGTGACGCTGGTGGGGGTATTGTTCGCCAGCTCGTGAGCGCCCCAATACATGTAGTTGTCATTGAAGTTGGTGGCGTTCAGCTTCGAATAGAAGCCACTGAGGTTCACGTCGAACTTGTCGTTCGGTTGAAACTCGAAGTCGAGATAGCCGCCGTCGCGTTCCTTCTCCTGCTTGAACAGGGTGGACCCGATCAGCGTTGGCGCCTGCACGCCGAGGGTGGACGGGAAGGCCGTGGCGATCGGCATCGACGAGGTGATGGCGGTGTAGCCGAGGGTTTCCTGGCCGAAGCGTTCGCTGCTGTGGTCTTCGGCGAAGCCTTGGGCGATCACCCCGAAGGTGTCAGCCGCGTTTTTCCAGCCCAGCAAGGCGTTGAACTGCGGCTTCCATTCGCCGGAGGTGCTGCTGTAGTTGCCCTGCAGCGAGCCCTCGGCAGTGAGGGCCTTGCCGAGGCCTAGCGGCGTGCGGGTGTCGATATTTACCGCGCCGGCGACGCCGCCTTCGAGGATGCTGGCGTCCTGCGTCTTATAGACCGTGGTGCCCTGGACGATTTCCGCCGGCAGCAGGTCGAAGCTGACGCTGCGGCCCACCGTCTGGAACTGGTCCAGGATGAACCAGTCGCCGGTGGCCACGTTGTGGCCGTCGATGGTGACATTGGTCAGGCTGGGCGAGGTGCCGCGGATGCTGACGCGGTCGTTTTCGTCGAAGCCGCCTTCACCGCTGGCCGCGGACTGAGTGTTGACGCCGGGAAGGCGTTGCAGCGCGTCTGCGACATTCTTGTCCGGCAGCTTGCCGATGTCACTCGCCGAGATCGCTTCCACCTGGTCTTCGCTGGTGCGCTTGACCTGGATGGCCTTTTCCAGCGACTGGCGAATACCGGTCACGACCACTTCCTGCACCTGGGTGGGAGGGTCGGCGGCGAAGACCGGTGCGGCCGCGACGGCGGTGGCCATCGCCATGCCGCTGACGGAACCGATCAGAATCCTCTTATGTAAGGTCATGGATAGTCCCCTGTTATCGGGCCAAGACTCGTTGACCCGCCCCATAAGTCCAATTAGATACCAATTAGCCCATAGGGCGCACCAAGAGAGGTCCGGCCCCCGGAACCTGCGTAAAACTGTCATCAACTAAGAAAAAATTGCAAGCCCAAAAAAACACCAATCTCAGACCATTGCTTTATTGGTATGCAAATGGTCATTTAGTGTGGCACAAACGTCATCGCGACGCCGGCCCGGCGTCGCCCCAAACGAAAGACTGAAAGACGTGGCTACGTTCGCGCAGATCATCGGCAGGTTGGATGAGCAGAGCCGTGCGCCGCTGTATCAGCAGCTGCAGCGCGCCCTGCGCGTGGCGATAAACAAGGAATTGCTGGCGCCGGATGAGGCGCTGCCGCCGGAGCGCGATCTGGCGGAAGAGTTCAACATTTCACGGATCACGGTCCGCAAGGCGCTGGACGGCCTGGTCGCCGAGGGCCTGCTCGCGCGCCGCCAGGGCGCCGGCACCTTCGTCACCGCGCGGGTGGAGAAGAGTTTCTCCAAACTGTCCTCCTTCTCGGAAGACATGCTCTCGCGCGGGCGCACGCCGCACAGCGAATGGCTGAGCCGGTCCTCCGGCGCTGTCACCCCGGAAGAATCGATGACCCTGGGACTCAGCCCCGGAACGCCGGTCTACCGCTTCAACCGGATCCGGTTCGCCGACGCCCTGCCGATGGCGCTGGAATATTCCACCGTGCCAGGCTTCTGCCTGCCGTCGGTCGATGCGGTGGGCAACTCCCTCTATGAGGCGCTGGAGAAGAACGGCATGCGGCCGGTGCGGGCGCTGCAGCGCCTGCGCGCGGTGCTGTTCGGGGCCGAGCACGCCAAGCTGCTGGGCGTCGCCGACAAGGCCGCCGGCCTGTTGATCGAGCGGCGCGGATTTCTGAAGGACGGCCGCGCCGTCGAGTTCACCCAATCCTACTATCGTGGCGACGCCTACGACTTCGTCGCCGAGCTGAACTGGCTGTCGTCCTAAGTGTCCCAGGAGAGTCTTGCGTTGA
>Ga0302311_10008446_pt1 | contig 10355 bp, 10 predicted proteins | sample III_Palsa_N1_3_FD_200449 | JGI IMG/M metagenome (GOLD analysis project Ga0302311, IMG submission 200449) | Peat permafrost microbial communities from Stordalen Mire near Abisko, Sweden - III_Palsa_N1_3 | ecosystem: Environmental > Terrestrial > Soil > Palsa > Peat permafrost | place: Sweden...
CCCTCGCGAGCGGGCCCGGATGCGCATATGTCGGCACACCCGACGCGCATTCCGCGCCCGCCGCTGCCATCCGGGTGAGCTCTCGGGCCACTGCTCCCGGCTGACCTGCGATGATCGCGGGGTGTGAGTCGGGTGCTACGACACGCGGTCATGGAAGCTTGCCGCGAAGCACCAGATCTAGTGGTTAGATAGGTGCTCGAAGCCCACAGGTTGTGTTCCCGTGCGGGGAGCGACCCTCCGGCATCGCTTAGACTTACCCGTGCTCCGGGGCCCGAACGGGCCTCCTGGGGCCACGGCACAGCCACATCCGGACGGTCGACCGAGGAGGGGAACGACTATGCACTGCCCCTTCTGCCGACATTCCGACAGCCGTGTCGTCGACTCGCGCACCACCGACGACGGAACCTCGATCCGCCGCCGCCGCCAGTGCCCCGACTGCAACCGCCGCTTCACCACGGTGGAGACGGCGGCGCTGATGGTGGTCAAGCGCAGCGGGGTCACCGAGCCGTTCAGTCGGGACAAGGTGATCAGCGGCGTGCGCAAGGCGTGCCAGGGCCGCCCGGTCACCGAGGACGCGCTCGCCCAGCTCGGCCAGCGGGTCGAGGAGACGGTGCGCGCCACCGGCAGCGCCGAGCTCTCCACCCACGATGTGGGCCTGGCCATACTCGGTCCCCTGAAGGACCTCGACGTCGTCGCCTACCTGCGGTTCGCCTCGGTCTACCGGGCCTACGAATCGCTGGAGGACTTCGAGTCCGCCATCTCGGAGCTCCGTGCGGAGCGCCCCCCTGCGGTGGAGACGGGCGCCCCTGTGCCTGCCCCCGCCCCCGCGTCGCAGTAGCCCATCGCGCTGCGTCGCCCCACAGACCATCACGACCCTCGACATGCAGGCGGACACCCGGCACCGGGCAGCCGCCTGCACGGAATTAGAAGTGCGGACACGACACGGGCGTCCCCGGGAAGCAGCGGGGCGCTCAGGGCGTTTGCCCAGGAGGAGGCGGCAATGACAGACACCACCAGTGGTACACGTGCAGGCAAGGGCGGTGCGGCCAAGGGCGGCAGGACCGGCGCCAAGTCGGCCGGTTCGGGTGCGGGTCTTCGTGTCGAGCGCATCTTCACCACTCCCGGGGTCCACCCCTATGACGAGGTGACCTGGGAGCGCCGCGACGTCATCATGACCAACTGGCGCGACGGCTCGGTCAACTTCGACCAGCGCGGCGTCGAGTTCCCCGACTTCTGGTCGGTCAACGCCACCAACATCGTCACCAGCAAGTACTTCCGCGGCGCGCTGGGCACCCCGCAGCGCGAGTGGAGCCTGAAGCAGATCATCGACCGGGTGGTGCTGACCTACCGCGCCGCCGGCGAGAAGAACGGTTACTTCGCCTCCCCGGCCGACGCCGAGATCTTCGAGCACGAGCTGACCCACGCCCTCCTCCACCAGGTGTTCAGCTTCAACTCGCCGGTCTGGTTCAACGTCGGCACCCAGCAGCCGCAGCAGGTCAGCGCCTGCTTCATCCTGGCCGTGGACGACTCCATGGACTCGATCCTGGACTGGTACAAGGAAGAGGGGATGATCTTCAAGGGCGGCTCCGGCGCCGGCCTGAACCTCTCCCGCATCCGGTCCTCCAAGGAGCTGCTGACCTCCGGCGGCAACGCCTCGGGCCCGGTCTCCTTCATGCGCGGCGCGGACGCCTCCGCAGGAACGATCAAGTCGGGCGGCGCCACCCGCCGCGCCGCCAAGATGGTCGTCCTGGACGTGGACCACCCCGACGTCGAGGCCTTCATCGAGACCAAGGTCAAGGAGGAGGAGAAGATCCGCGCCCTCCGCGACGCGGGCTTCGACATGGACCTCGGCGGGGACGACATCACCTCCGTCCAGTACCAGAACGCCAACAACTCGGTCCGGGTCAACGACGAGTTCATGCAGGCCGTCGAGAACGGCACCGAGTTCGGGCTGCGCGCCCGGATCACCGGCGAGGTCATCGAGACCGTCGACGCCAAGAGCCTCTTCCACAAGATGGCCAAGGCGGCCTGGGCCTGCGCCGACCCCGGCATCCAGTACGACACCACGATCAACCACTGGCACACCTGCCCGGAGTCCGGCCGCATCAACGCGTCCAACCCCTGCTCCGAGTACATGCACCTGGACAACTCCAGCTGCAACCTCGCCTCGCTCAACCTGATGAAGTTCCTCCGCGACGACGACACCTTCGACGCGGAGACCTTCGCCAAGGTCGTCGAGCTGGTCATCACCGCGATGGACATCTCCATCTGCTTCGCCGACTTCCCGACCGAGAAGATCGGCGAGACCACCCGCGCCTACCGCCAGCTGGGCATCGGCTACGCCAACCTCGGCGCGCTGCTGATGGCCACCGGCCACGCCTACGACTCCGACGGCGGCCGCGCCCTGGCCGGCTCCATCAGCTCGCTGATGACCGGCACCGCCTACAGGCGCGGCGCGGAGCTGGCCGGCATCGTGGGCCCGTACGACGGCTACGCCCGCAACGCCGAGCCGCACCAGCGGGTCATGCGCCAGCACGCCGAGGCCAACGCCGCGGCCGAGCGCGGCGACGACCTGGACAGCCCGATCTGGGCCGCCGCGACCGAGACCTGGCAGGACGTCCTGCGCCTCGGCGCGCAGAACGGTTTCCGCAACGCCCAGGCCAGCGTCCTCGCCCCGACCGGGACCATCGGGCTGATGATGGACTGCGACACCACCGGGGTGGAGCCCGACCTCGCCCTGGTCAAGTTCAAGAAGCTCGTCGGCGGCGGCTCGATGCAGATCGTCAACGGCACGGTGCCGCGTGCGCTCAGGCGCCTCGGCTACCAGCCGGAGCAGATCGAGGCGGTCATCTCCCACATCGCCGAGCACGGCAACATCGTGGGAGCCCCGGGCCTGAGGACCGAGCACTACTCGATCTTCGACTGCGCCATGGGCGAGCGGGTCATCTCCGCCATGGGCCACGTCCGGATGATGGCCGCGATCCAGCCCTGGATCTCGGGTGCCATCTCGAAGACCGTGAACATGCCCGAGACCGCCACCATCGACGAGGTCGAGGAGATCTACTTCGAGGCGTGGAAGCTCGGGGTGAAGGCCCTCGCCATCTACCGCGACAACTGCAAGGTCGGCCAGCCGCTCTCGGCGAAGACCAAGAACGACGGCAAGGCCGAGGCGAAGCCCTCCGCCCCCGCCGCGGTGGAGAAGGTCGTCGAGTACCGCCCGGTCCGCAAGCGCCTCCCCAAGGGCCGCCCGGGCATCACCACCTCCTTCACGGTGGGTGGCGCCGAGGGCTACATGACCGCCAACTCCTACCCGGACGACGGCCTCGGCGAGGTCTTCCTGAAGATGTCCAAGCAGGGTTCGACCCTGGCCGGCATGATGGACGCCTTCTCCATCGCCGTCTCGGTCGGCATGCAGTACGGCGTCCCGCTGGAGACCTATGTCTCGAAGTTCACCAACATGCGCTTCGAGCCGGCCGGTCTGACGGACGACCCGGACGTGCGGATGGCGCAGTCGATCGTCGACTACATCTTCCGCCGCCTGGCGCTGGACTTCCTGCCCTTCGAGACCCGCTCGGCGCTCGGCATCCACTCCGTCGAGGAGCGCCAGCGCCACCTGGAGACCGGCTCCTACGAGCCGGGCGACGACGACGAGCTGGATGTCGAGGGCCTGGCCCAGTCGGCCCCCCGCGCCACCACGCCGGCCCCGGCACCGGTCGTCATCCAGACCGCTCCGGCCGTGGTCCCGGCCCCGACCGCGCACAACTCCACGGAGCTCCTGGAGATCCAGCAGGGCATCAACTCCGATGCGCCGCTCTGCTTCTCCTGCGGCACCAAGATGCGCCGCGCCGGCAGCTGCTACCTCTGCGAGGGCTGCGGCTCCACCAGCGGCTGCAGCTGATCCCCACTCCGGCGAGTGAGGAATAGGGCGGGATACCGACCTCCGGGTCGGTATCCCGCCCTCGTTGCCATGGACACGGACTCAAGGAGCCACAGATGTTTGTCGTCACGCTCACCTACACCGCTCCGCTGTCGCGCATCGACGAACTGATCACCGAGCACCGTGCGTGGCTCGACCGCGGCTACGCGGCGGGGGTGCTGCTCGCGTCGGGCGCGCAGGAGCCCCGGGTCGGTGGCGTCCTGCTGGCGCGGGCGGTGAGCCGGGTGGAGCTCGACGCGGTGCTGGCCGAGGACCCCTTTGCCAGGGCCGGGGTGGCGACGTATCAGGTCGTCCGGTTCACGCCGACGAAGTCCGTGTCCGAGCTTGAATTCCTCAGGGAACCGCCCGCGGTCTGAGCCGTCAGGACGGAGCGCACCTGCTCACGGAACCACTGCTGCGCCGGGTCGTTGTCGTGGCGGGGATGCCAGCCGAGGGAGATCTCCACGGGCGGCAGCGCGACCGGAACGGCGAGCGTGGCCAGCCCGAGCGTGGCCGCCAGGTCGGCGCAGTTCTGGGCGGGGCCCAGCGCCACCAGGTCCGAGGCCGCGACCAGCAGCAGCGTCGAGGTGAAGGTCGGCATGGCGGCGACCACGCGGCGTCGCAGGCCCCTCGCGGCCAGGGCCTCGTCCAGGGGGCCGGTGAGCCGACCCCGGCGGGAGGTGGTGATGTGCAGGGCCCGGGCGAGTGCCGCGGGGGTGAGGGGCGCCTCGGTGAGCGGGTGGCCCCGGCGGACGACGACCAGCATGTGGTCCGTGTAGAGCGGCTCCACCCGGGTCTCCGGGTTGGGGGCGCTGATCACGCCGAGTTCGAGGTCCGCGGTGCCGTCCCGCAGCGGCTGGCCCAGGTGCTGGCCCTCGGGACTGAACGCCACGGAGACACCGGGCGCGTAGCTCTGGAGCCGGGGGAGCAGCCGCGTCGCCAGGTGGACCGGGAAGTAGTCGCTGGCCAGGACGGTGAACACCTGGTACAGCTGCGCCTCGTCCACCGGCCTGCCCTCGGCGAAGAGCGCCCGGGACCGGTCGAGCAGGGCCTTGACCTCGGCGTGGATGGCCTGCGCTCGGGGGGTCGCCACCATGGTGCGCCCCGATCGGACCAGGATCGGGTCCCCGAAGGCGGTCCGGATGCGGGTGAGGGTCCGGCTCATCGCGGGGGCCGACAGTCCGAGGCGGTCGGCGGCCGCGGTCACCGACTCCTCGTCGAGGAGGGCGTCGAGCGCGAGCAGCAGATTCAGGTCCATCGGGCGGCTCATGAATCCCCTCCTGCCTGGGATATTGCTTTCAGGGCAATTATTACTTCAAATAGATGCATTTGAAGTAATTATGCCTCGCTCCTAGCTTGGAGGACGTAGCGGTACACGTCGATTCGAGGGGGAGCCCCATGGTGGAACAGCAGGTCACACCCGTGAGGGAGGTCGGGGTGTCGGCGGCGGCGGCCCGGCATCCGAGGGCACGCGAGATGCTCGTGCTGATGATGGTGTGCGCGGCGATGGTGCAGGGGATGGCAGCCGCGATGAACCTGGCGGTGCCCGCGCTCTCGCGCAGTTCCCTGCATCCGAGCCCGACCGGGCTCGTGTGGATTGTCGACACCTATCTCGTCGCCTTCGCCTGCCTGCTGATCCCGGCGGGCGCCCTCGCGGACCGGTTCGGCCGCAAGGGCGTGATGCTCACCGGCCTCGGCCTGTTCGCCGGAGGGTGCCTGATATCCGGTTCGGCCGGCACCGTGCCGGTCCTGGTCGTGGGACGGGCGGTCGCGGGCGCCGGCGCGGCGCTGATGCTGCCGGTGACCCTGGGTCTGCTGATGCTGCTCTTCCCGGCCGCCGAGCGGCCGAAGGCGGTGGCGGCCTGGACGTCGGCGGTGGCGGCGGGCGGCATCCTCGGCAACGCCGTCGGGGGCGCGGTGCTGCAGTACCTGCCCTGGCAGGGGCTGTTCGTGGTGTTCGGCACGGCCGGTGCGATGGTGCTGGCGGTCGCGATCCCGAGGGTTCCGCGTACGGCGAGGCGGGACACGCCGCTGGACCCGGTGGGCTCGCTCCTGCTGGCCGCCGCTGTCGTCGCGCTGCTCTACGGTCTGGTCGAGGGGCGGGAGTTGGGTTGGGGATCGGCGGCGGTCCTGGTCTCCTTCGCGGCCTCGGTGCTGATCGGGGCACTCTTCGTGGTGGTCGGGCTGCGGCGCGAACACCCGCTGTTCGATCCCCGGGTGTTCGCCCTGCCCCGGCTGCGGGCGGGCGCGCTGGGTGTGGCCACGGCCTTCTTCGGCGCGTTCGCGATGTTCTATGTCAATGCGCAGTACCTGACGGTCGCCCATGGCTACTCGATGCTGCTGGCGGGGTGCGCCATCGTCCCGATCGCGCTGGCGATGACGGCAGCCTCGCGTTCGTCCGTCGGGCTGGTGCGCCGCTTCGGCGCGCGCCGGGTGGTCGCGCTCGGGTTCACCGCCCAGGCCGCGGGTCTCGCGATCTTCTCCCTGGTGGGTCCTGGCACTCCCTATCTCGGCTACATCGCCTGCCCGGCCCTGGCATTGGCCGGTGTGGGCCTGGCGCTGCCGCCGCTCTCCGGCGGGATCATGACGGCGCTTCCGCTGGAGAGCGCGGGGGCCGGTTCGGGGATCAACGGCGCTGCCAGGGAGATCGGCAGTGCGCTGGGGGTCGCGGCGATGGGAACCGCACTGGGCTCCCACACGGCCGGTCATTCCGTCTCGGCGGCGGCGCTGAGCAGTTCCATGGACGGCGGGTTCCGGGTGGTGGCCTGTGCGGTGGCGGTGCTGGGGGCGCTGGTCGTGTGGTGGAGCGAGTGACCGGCAGCGCTGCGGAGGCCGGAGGTTCGGCCGGGTGATACCGGCTGATCGGGGTCGGCCGGGCTAGCGTGGGCCGCATGGCGCGCCCACAACGCATTGTCCTGGTCAGGCACGGGGAGTCCCAGGGCAATGTCGATGAATCCATCTACGAGCGGGTGCCGGACCATGCGCTGAAGCTGACGGAGCGAGGTCTCGCGCAGGCACTGGTGGCCGGCACGGAGATCCGCGCGGCTGTCGGAGACCGGCCCGTGCAGGCGTACGTCTCACCCTATGTGCGGACGCGGCAGACCTATCTGGCGCTGGGCCTCGACCCGGCGCACACCAGGGTCATGGAGGAGCCCCGGCTGCGTGAGCAGGACTGGGGGAACCTCCAGGACGTCGAGGACATCCGGGAGCAGCGCAAGGCACGGGCCGCCTACGGGCACTTCTTCTACCGCTTCACCCGGGGCGAGTCGGGCGCCGACGTCTATGACCGGGTGGGGTCGTTCTTCGAGACCCTGCACCGGAACTTCGAGCGCCCCGACTACCCGCCCAGCGTGGTGCTGGTGACGCACGGGCTGATGATGAGGCTGTTCTGCATGCGCTGGTTCCACTGGACGGTGGACGAGTTCGAGGCCCTGTCCAACCCGGACAACGGCGAGCTGCGCACCCTGCTGCTGGGCCCGGACGGTCGCTACACCCTGGACCGCCCGTTCGCCCGGTGGACCTGAGCGGGCCGGTTCCCCGGATTGTCAGACCCGCGCGCGACGATGGGGCCATGAGTACCTGGAGTGAGACCGAGGCTGCCGCGCCCGAGCTCGCTGCCGCTGTGCGGGGGCGGTTCGAGGCGCATGGAATGGGCCTGATGGCCACGTTGCGGCGGGACGGGTCGCCGCGGATCAGCGGGATCGAGCCGTTGTTCGCGCTGGGCGAGCTGTGGCTGGGCATGATGCCCGATTCGCTCAAGGGCGCGGATCTGCGCCGGGATCCCCGGCTGGCGCTGCACAGCGCCACCGAGGACAAGGACGTGAAGGAGGGCGATGCCAAGATCGCGGGCCGGGCGGTGGAGATCACTGCCGAGGGGGTGCGGCAGGAGTACCTGGAGGCGCTGAGCGAGGCCACCGGCTTCGAGCCGGAGGACTGCCAGGTCTTCCGGGTGGAGGTCACCGGTCTGTCCCTGATCCGGCCCGCCGGGGATCACCTGGACATCCACTCCTGGCGGGAGGGCGGGGAGGCGCGGCTGATCGAGCGCAGCTGAACCGCGGTGCCCCGAGGCGCGCGTACCCTGGACTGCATGCCGATCACACCCCCCACCCACAGCGTGGAACGAGCGCTGCGCAAGGCCGGGGCCGAGGTGGTCGCGGGAGTGGACGAGGTCGGCCGGGGCGCATGGGCCGGACCGGTCACCGTCTGCGCGGCCGTCACCGGGCTGCGCCGCGCCCCCGAGGGGCTGACCGACTCCAAGCTGCTGACCCCGCGCCGTCGTGCCGAGCTCGCCCCCGTGCTGGCCGACTGGGTGAGCGCCTACGCCCTGGGGCACGCCTCACCGCTGGAGTGCGACGAGCTGGGCATGACGGCCGCTCTCCGGCTTGCCGCCGTCCGCGCGCTGGAGGCCCTGCCGGTCCGTCCGGACGCCGTCATCCTCGACGGCAAGCACGACTACCTGGGCGCCCCCTGGCAGGTGCGGACCGTGATCAAGGGCGACCAGTCGTGCATCTGCGTCGCCGCCGCCTCGGTGATCGCCAAGGTCGAACGGGACGCCCTGCTGGCCGAGATCGGAGCCGACCACCCCGACTTCGCGTTCGGTGACAACGCCGGCTACCCCTCCCCGGTGCACCGCAGGGCACTGGCCGAGCGGGGTCCCACACCGCAGCACCGGCTGTCCTGGTCGTACCTGGACGATCTTCCGGCCTGGCGGCACCTGCGGACGCGGCGGAGCCAGGACGGCTCGGAGCAGTTGTCGCTCGGTTTCTGACGGTCCGTACGACGTCTGTACGAGTTCTTCTCGCAGGCTGGGCCCCTTTAGGGCCGACCCCCTACCGGCTGTTCGACGGCAGCGAGTAAGCTCTGCTGCGCTGCGCGACGCCATCCGGTGTGCCGCCAGATTCTGCCGAGGAGCTGGAGATCCACAAGACCGCCCCGGGCCCGCGCGTACCGTCCAACGACGAGACGGAAACCACGGCCCGTACCACGCCTTCCGCCGCACCCACCCTCAATTCCTCCGCCGCACCGCGCCCGATCCCGCGTCCGGGGCCGCCCACCCGGCACCCCGACTCGGGCCCGGCGCGCATCATCCCCAAGCCGGGCCCCGCGCCGCGCCGCCCGGCTGCCCCCGCTGCCCCGGTCGTCGAGGTCCAGCGCATCGCCGCCGGTCCCGACACCGCGCTGGAGCGGGCGGACGACGCACTCGACCTGCTGCTGGAGGCCGGCCGCACCCCGGGCCAGGTACTGGTTCTGACGACCGGTGAGCCGCATCCGTGGCAGCAGCACGAGCAGACCTTCGGCGCCGACCGCTACTGGGCGCAGCTCGACGAGGCCCAGGACGTCTTCTACGCCGATGCGGTGTCCTGCCGTCCGGTCCGCCGCGAGGTGGTCGTCCTGGTGGTCAACGGCGGCGGTCCGGCCGTTCTCGACCGGGCGCTCAAGGCCGCCCAGGGCCATGCCACCAGCCTGCTGGTGGTCTGCGGCGGCTAGCGCCCGCCGCTAGCGGCGGGCGGCACGGGCCGGCTCGGGGGCCTCACAGGCCCGCACCGGCTCCGCCAGGGCGCGGACCGGCAGCGGGCTCACGGCCCGTACGGTCTCGTGCGCCCAGGAGCCGGCGTGCGGGGTGCGTCCGCTGCGCCCGTCGCCGAGCACCTGCCAGCCTGCGTCCGTAAGGGTGACATAGGCGCCGCAGCGCAGCCCGTGGAGGCTGCAGGCGTCCTGCAGCGCCCACATCCAGGCGCCGTCCTCCTCGGTCCAGCCGTGGGTGCCGCGTCGGCAGACCATCAGCACCGCCGTGCGGACGGGTCGGGCGCGCCGCAGGTCGTGCGGGATGACGCGGCGCAGGTGCGCCAGGAGCGCGTTGCGGTACTGCCAGCCGTCGGCGCTGCCCGGACGCAGGGCGAAGGAGGCCCCGGCGACGGTGCGGCCCGACTGGTCGAGCACGCCGACGACGACCGTTCCCGGCGCGGGGCGGTGCACCCGGTGCAGGCCGGCGACGACCGTCCGGGGGTCGCGCAGCAGCGGAAGGCTTGCCTCGCCCCATGCGGAGGGGCCGAGGGACCGGTTCATCGCAGTGGTTCCCAGCGCAACGGGGCCCATGCTCAAGGCCACTCCTTCCCCGTGCCCGCGCGGGGCACCTCCGTATCCGGGCGTGGCGATCAGTCCGGCCGGGATATGGGCCAATTCTCACGTCCAGGACTCGATGCGGCAACGGCGGACCTGCCGGAAAGATCCGTGATCAGCCGGGTTGGACGGATATATTCCGATGCGTGTTTCGATCATGGACCGTGACCGGCCGTGCCCCTAGCTCTGCTGGGCGAGGACCAGTGGCAGGACGCCGGCCGCGCCGGCGCGGCGGAGCAGCCGGGCGGTGACCGCGACCGTCCAGCCGGAGTCGGTGGAGTCGTCCACCAGGAGGACCGGCCCCTCCGCCGCCGCCAGT
>Ga0302311_10008447_pt1 | contig 10355 bp, 9 predicted proteins | sample III_Palsa_N1_3_FD_200449 | JGI IMG/M metagenome (GOLD analysis project Ga0302311, IMG submission 200449) | Peat permafrost microbial communities from Stordalen Mire near Abisko, Sweden - III_Palsa_N1_3 | ecosystem: Environmental > Terrestrial > Soil > Palsa > Peat permafrost | place: Sweden...
TGATGAGCACCAGATCGTCCTGGCCACTGAAATACCGCCGCGCCGTCTCTGCGGCCTGGGCCGCTGACGAGAAATGAATGAAGCCGTCCGCCAGATCGAGCTCAGATCCCTTGAACACGCCTTCGGCCGTGGCGGCGTCCCAAGCGGGGCGATCAAGCAGCTTGTAGATCAAGCTCACAGAATGCCGCCGCCATGATCGCGGGGGACCATTATTCGCTCCAAACGCCAGCCGCCTTCGCTGGTCTTGGCGAACACGGCCGCCGCGGCGGTGGGGAAGGAGTCCAGCATCCCCTCATTGTCGATCGCATCGGCTCCGGCGAGGGCGATCGCCATTTCATGCAGGCCGGGATTGTGGCCGACGATCATCAGACAGTCGGCCGTGTCGCCGGTGGCGTCCACCGTGTGGGTCAGGTGATCCCGCGACGCCAGATAGAGGCCGCGCGAAAACTCGACCCTGGCGCCGGGGAAGGCCCGTCCCGCCTCTTCCCAGGTCTCGCAGGCGCGGCGCGCGGACGACACCATGACCAGGTCAGGCGAAAAGCCCGCGTCGGCCAGCACGCGGCCCATCAGGGCGGCGTCGCGCCGTCCCCGGTCCGTCAGCCCGCGCTCCAGATCGCCACCCAGGGCCGAGACCGAGTCGGCCTTGCCGTGGCGCAGCAGAATCAGCCGTTGCATTCCATCTCCCGGCGCACTCCCTCGGGCCATCTTGTGCCTGAAGGCGGCGTGGGAAGGAAGCGGCGGTTGACCAGGACGGTTGACAGGGGCGAGCCATGGCGGTCCAAGGCGCGGATGAGCCGCGATGTGGGTCCATTGCCATCGGTCGGGTCGGACGGCGGCCTCATGCGCTTTGGTCCGGACCAGCCCCTGCGCCTGGACTCCCGGGCGCGGCTGGGCGGGCTCGAGATCGCCTATCGCACCTATGGTCAGTTGAACGCCGATCGTTCCAACGCGGTCCTGGTCTGCCATGCCCTCACCGGCGACCAGCATTGCGCGGGCGAGCACCCCACGACCGGCAAACCAGGATGGTGGAACCGGGTGGTCGGTCCCGGCTTGCCGCTTGATCCGGACAAGCTGTTCATCATCTGCTCCAACGTCATCGGCGGCTGCATGGGCTCGACCGGGCCGGCGTCGCTCAATCCCGAGACTGGCAAGGTCTACGGCCTGAACTTCCCCGTCATCACCATCGCCGACATGGTTCGCGCCCAGGCGATGCTGGTGGACGCCCTGGGCGTTGAGACCCTGTTTGCGGTGGTGGGCGGCTCCATGGGCGGGATGCAGGTGCTGCAGTGGGCGGCCGACTATCCCGAGCGGCTGTTCTCGGCCGTCTGTATCGCCAGCGCCCCGCGCCACTCGGCGCAGAACATCGCCTTCCATGAGGTCGGTCGCCAGGCGATCATGGCCGATCCGGACTGGCGCGCCGGGGCCTATGCCGAGCAGGGCGCGCGGCCGGAAAAGGGATTGGCGGTCGCGCGGATGGGCGCCCATATCACCTATCTCTCGGAATCGGCCCTGCAGCGGAAGTTCGGCCGCGAGCTGCAGCGGGATGGCCTGTCGTGGGGCTTTGACGCCGACTTCCAGGTCGAGAGCTATCTCCGCCATCAGGGCGCGGCCTTCGTCGACCGGTTCGACGCCAACAGCTATCTCTATATCACCCGGGCGCTGGACTATTTCGACCTGGCCCAAGGCCATGGCGGGGTGCTGGCCAACGCCTTCGCCCTGGCGCGCAACGTGCGCTTCTGCGTGCTGTCCTTCACCTCGGACTGGCTCTATCCGACGCCGGAGAGCCGCATGATCGTCAAGGCGCTGAACGCGGCGGCGGCGCGGGTGAGCTTCGTCGAGATCGAGACCGACAAGGGACACGACGCCTTCTTTCTGGATGAGCCCGTCTTCCACGGCGCCCTGCGCGGCTTTCTCGACTCCGCGGCTGCGGCGAGGGGCCTGTGATGGGGACGACCTCCCGCGAGGACTTCCGCGAAATCCTGCGCCTCGTTCGCCCCGGCTCGCGGGTGCTGGAGATCGGCTGCGGCGAGGGCGGCCTGCTGGAGCTGCTGGCCAGCGAGAAGGGCGTCGACGGCCGGGGCCTGGAGATCAGCGCGGCGGGCGTGTCCGCCTGCCTGGCGCGGGGCTTGGCCGTGGTGCAGGGCGACGCCGACGGCGATCTCGCGGACTATCCGGCAGACGCCTTTGACTACGCTATCCTGTCACAGACCCTGCAGCAGATGCGCGATCCGCGCCGGGTGTTGACCGAACTGCTGCGCATCGCCGAGCGGGCGATCGTCTCGGTGCCGAACTTCGGCCATTGGCGGGTGCGCTGGTCGCTCGTCGTGGGCGGACGCATGCCGGTCACGCGCGACCTGCCCGATCCCTGGTGGTCCACCGCCAACATCCACCTGTGCACCCTGCGCGACTTCACCGACCTGTGCGCGGACCTTGGCGTGCGGATTGAGGCTTCGGCGGCGCTGACTCAGGGTCGCCCGGCCCGTCAGATGGAGCCTTCGCGGCTCATGGAGAATTTGCGGGCCGAGCAGGCCTTGTTCCTGCTCAGCCGCCCGGGCCAGCGGACGGCGGATTCAAGGGGCGCCGCGGCCGTGGGCGATCTGTTCGATCGGTAGAGCGTGTTGAGATTGGTCGATCCGCTCGTGCCTTAATTCCTCCCCTGATGGGGGTCGAGGCGTATACGCCGAGGGGGCCGCGAAGCGGTGGAGGGAGCCTGGCCGCTAAGGCGGCGTCACCGATGACTCGCCCCTTCAGTCGGCTTCGCCGATTGGCTCCCCCAGCGGGGGAGCAATCTGAGACCGCCGTGGCGTTTTGGCTAGAACAGGAACCGGGCCAGGGCGCGGGCGTCGAAGCTGTCGAAATTGCCGTGCCATTCGCCGCCGGCGTCGGCGCTGAAGTCGGCGAACTGGCCGCCGGCGCGCAGGCCAAGCCGGGCCAGCAGGCCGCCCCTGTCCTGGAAGTTGGCGTTCAGGGTGAAGTTGTCGCCGCCCTCGAAGCGAGCCGTGGTCGCGCCCGGTCCGCCATAGACCACGCCACGCCAACCGACCAGCAGCTCCGGTCGGTACTTGATCGCATCGCCGAAGGTAGCGCCCAGCACCATGTCGACCTGGGCCGAGGCCTGCTGGCTGGTGCGCGGCGCAACGGTCAGGTCGAAGGCCGAGCCGCCGCCGTGTTCGGTGTAGCCCTCTTCGAACAGGGCGATGTAGTCGGCGGAAACCTCGGGCCGCAGATAGAAGCGGCCGAATTCGATCGGTGCGTTCAACCCGACCTGGCCGGAGATCAAACCGCCGCCCCATTGCGCGGAGGCGGTCCGCTGCACGGTCGCGGTGGTCGCCGGCACGTCCGGGTTGCTGACCGATGCCGGGTTCGGGCCGGTGTCGAGGAACTGGCGTTGGCTGTCAAACCAGGCGTAGCCGCCATTCAGGCTGGCGTTGGCGTTGACGCCGCTGCTGTTGGAACGCCAGTAGACGCCCGCTTCCAGCACCGAGCCGGCCATGTGGCCGTAGGAGTCCTGACCCGCGTCAGCCACTTCCGTACCCAGGAAGGCGCCGGATACCCCGACCACGCCATGGCCGCTCGCCTGTTCCATACCCGCCGCCACGCCGAAGCCGCCGGCGTCATAGCCGGCGCTGTCGGAATCGCCCTGATGGCTCAGAAAGCCGATTTCCTGCACCCAACCGCGGGTCTGGTCGGTTTCCAGCTTCAGCGGATCGGTTTCCTGTTCGCGGATGATCGCGCGTTGGCCGATGGCCAAGCTCTCGAACGGGCCGCCGGCGAAGTCCGGCAGGAATTGATCGTAGGCCTTCTTGAAAGTCGTCTCGGTGCTCTTGCTCAAGAGATCCGCCTCGACCTCCGGGTCGGTGATGAAGGCGTTGTAGATGGCATTGTAGGCGGATGCCTGGTTGCCATTCAGGCCCAGCTGGGCGGACGTGGCGCGGGTAACGTCCAGCGTCAGCGCGTCGGCTTGATAGGTGGTGTCCGTGGTGATGTGGTACAGAAAGGGGGTCTGGCCGAGGGTGAAGTTGCCCAGCTGCGAGGCATCGGCGGCGTTGGACACGATGACGACGAAGTGGTCGGGGTTGGTGAAGCTGGCGCCGGGAAGCGCCGACAGAAGGTTCAGGCCAACCTTGGCCCCGCTGGCGACGGTCAGCGTACCGGCCGACACATCGAGCTGGGTGTTCTTGATCGCTTCGGTTCCGCTCGGATCGGCCGAGACGATTAGCTCGCCCGTCGCGCCCACGTTCACGCTCGGCGAGGTGATCGTCGTGCCGGTGACATTGGTGATGTCGAGCGTACCGCTGGTCACCTTGACCGCAAGATCGCCCCCCGTGCCGACCGTTACGGCGCCCTTCATGATGGCGTCGCCGGAGACGTTGATCGCGTTGCCGAGGGATGACGCGCCGGCATTGCCGAAGGTCGTGTCGCCCGTGATGGTGCCTGACGCCAGATTGATGATCCCCGCGCCAGAGCCGAAGCTTATGTTGCCCGTGATCGACGGCGTGGTGGCGGTGACGGTCGTCGTCGTCCCGCTGGTCGTGGTGAGGTTGGTGGACGCCTGGTTGATCGTCACCGGCGAGGTGTTGTTCAGGTAGATGGCGTAGGCGGAACCGGAGACGACGTCGGTGGTGTTGGCCGTCGTGAAGCCCGCCGAAATGGTGTTGTTGTTGTTGATCGTCGAAATGGAATTGCCGGTATCGTAGATGCCGTAGACCGTGCCGGCGGTGCCGCCCTGCGCGATCTCGACGTTATTGCTGAGGATGTCCGTCGCGCCGATGGCCGCGGTGATGGAGCCGTTGTTGGTGATCGTCATCCCACTCGCCGCGCCGTCGACCTCGATCCCGGTGACGGTGGGCGCGCCAGTGATCCGATTGGTCAGCGAGCTTGCCGCGATTGACCCGTTAACATCGATGTTCGGGACCGTGGCGCCCGCGCCGACGTAGAAGGCGGTGGCGCTGCCATTGCCGTTCGTTCCATCGGTCGAGGTGGTCGGGACGGCGGCGGCGCTGCTGCCGTAGGCCGCGGCCGCGACCGTACCTGTTATGTCGACGCCGCCCGCGATGTTGACGGTCTGGTTGAACCCGCCGATCCGTATGCCGTTCGCGTTGATATTGTCGTAGACGCCTTGACCGCTCATCGACCCGCCGATGATGACGCTATCCGTGCTGCCGGTGAGGGGCGTCCCGGAGATGGCCGTGGGGTTGGTGTTGTTGCCGATCACAAGAGCCGGCGCGTCGCCGTAAGACAGCAGGGTTCCTGCACTGGTCGCAACGGTCGCGGCGGTCGTACTGGTGGCCGCCACGGCCGCCACGGCCGCCGCGATATTCAGGCCGCCGCCGACCGTGCCCCCGACCTCCATGGCCGGGCCGCCCTGTATGACTTCCGAGGGAGTCTCTTCGATCGTGGCGATGTTGCCCAGGCCATAGGTCGTCCGCGGCGTGGTGTTGCGATAGCCGCTGGAGGTGATCGTGCCCGTGACCGCGATGCCGCGGGTGGCGCCGTCGTTGATGGCCACGCCGACCGCGCCGCCGCCGGCGGCGCTGACCGTGCCGCCGATCGAGATGGCGCCGTTGACCTGGCCGGTCGTCAGCACGCCATAGCTGACGTCGCCGTTGTTCAGGAAGACGCCAGCGCCGTTGGCGGTTGTGGCGAGGTTGCCGCCGGTGACCGAGATGGTCCCGTCGATTACAATGGCCCCGGTGACGTTGGTCAGCACCGCGATGCCCGCGGAATTCTCGCCGACCACGGTGATGGAGCTGGCGTTATAGAGGGCTGTGACCGCGCCGCTGTTGTTGGTGGTGTCGGCGATCCCGGTAAAGGTACCGGCGCCGTCGATCAGGATCCCCGCGCGATAAGCCCCGGACGCATATTCGCCCTTCACGCCATTCTCGGTATCGGTCACCCCATCGCCATTGGCGTCCGACGAGGTGTCGGTCTCGGTGATGCTGATATTGCCGGTGTTGGTGATCTCGCCGGTGTTTGTGTTGTTGCCGATCGCGTGGACGCCGGAAATGTAGGACGTGACGCCCCCGACGTTCGTGCCGCTCGGCCCGGTCGACGAGATAGTCCCGACGACGCTGGCGCTATTGCTGCTGTCGATCGTTATGGCCGCGGCGGGTGCGGTGGTGGTGCTGGGCAGGGTGATGGAGCCGCCGGACGCGATGGTTATATCGCCGCCGACGCCAGACGTCGTAATCGGCGTGGTCGACGCGCCCATCACGGTCTTTTGAGCATAGGCCATCGTGGAGGCGAACGCGAGCGGCGCCACGGCGACGGCGACCCAAACGAATTTCATCAAGCCAATCCCCTCGGCGACACTCGCGGCACTCTACACAAGCTGCGCGGACCGATCACTGTTTCGATCGGGAAAATGTCAGCTTCATGTCGACACTGTTTCACCTCGCCGCGCGAGGCAAGCGTGTCCTTAGAGCGCGATGACCTTGAGGGGAAGCGTGTATCGCAGGCCGTCGCGCCCTAAGGCACGGAACAGAGGCGCATTTTCGCCACGGAGGGTGACGCAATACGCCTTACGCGGGAACTAGCCCGCAATCGCCATCGCGTCCCGTTCGCCGGTGCGGATGCGCAGGGCGGATTCAAGGTCGCTGACGAAGACCTTGCCGTCACCGATCTTGCCGGTGTTGGCGGCCTGGACGATGGCTTCCACCACCTTGGAGACCAGGTCGGTCGACACGGCGATTTCCACCTTCACCTTCGGGAGCAGCTTCACTTCGTATTCGGCGCCCCGATAGACCTCGGTCTTGCCCTTTTGACGGCCATAGCCGCGGACTTCGGTGACGGTCAGGCCCGAAGCGCCGGCTTCGGTCGCGGCTTCGACAACGGCGTCGAGGCGGCTGGGTTTCACAACGGCGGTGATCAACTTCATGGCGTGTTCCTCCTTATTGTTCACGGAGGGATACATAGGCGCATGAATCGAGAAGGCAATTGATTTACATCGTAAATATCTATATTTACAGTGTAAATAACAACTTTATCTCTCGTTATCGATCTTTTTGCTGCGAGCGATTGGAAATCGGCTGCAGCGCGCCAGGCGCAAAGACCCGCACCGGCATGCGCCGCCCCTTCGGCTTGACGGCGAAGGTCTGCTTGACGGCTTCCAACAAGATCAGGCCGGAAAGGCCTGGCCAAAGACGGGCGCCGATCTGCTCGAAGCTGTCGCCCCAGCGGGCGGTCCACTGCAAGGGCGGCGCGAAAAGAGCGCGCGACCAGGCCACAGGTTCCAACTCTGCCTCCCGCACCAGCGCCTCCAGCTGGCGGCGCGTGAAGGGCTGGCCGTGGCCGAAGGGCGTCGCTTCGACATTTGACCAGACGCCGCGACGGTTGGCCGCGGCCAGGATCACCCGCCCGGACGGGGCCAGCACACGCCAGACTTCGCGCAATACGGCCAGAGGATCGTCCGCCTCTTCCAGAGCGTGAATCACCAGGATTCGATCGAACATGGCGTTGGGAAACGGCAGGGAGCGTTCGTTGACCAGAAGGGCCGAGACGGGACCATCGGCGGGCCAGATCTCGACCCCCTGCGCGGCCGGCATGGCCGACACCACGCGCCGGGCCGCGGCGCGAAAACCGCCCAGATAGGGGGTGGCGTAGCCCAGCCCGAGCACGTCCAGCGCGCCGGCGCCGTCCCAGGCCTCGTCGACCCGTTTGCCGATCACCAATCGTGCGGCGCGGCCAAGAGGGCTTGCGTAAAATTCCCGAAGTTCCAGAACGTCGCGGCGCATGATCTGCCAATGCGTTAGGTTGAGGGTGGGGCCAGTTTACGCTCGCCGCGCCAGGATCGAAATCGGAGACCGCGATGCCGCTGACCGTTCGTCAATTCCCCTGTCTTTCGGACAACTACGGCTTCCTCGTGCGCGACGAGGCCACCGGCAAGACCGCCTGCATCGACACCCCCGAGGCCAGTGTGATCCTGAAGGAGCTGGAGGTGCTCGGCTGGTCGCTGGACCTGATCCTCAACACCCACTGGCACGCGGATCACGCCGGCGGCAACGCCGAGATCAAGGCGGCGACGGGGGCGACCGTGATCGGCCCGTCCGAGGTGGAGCGGCTCTCGCCGCTGGATCGCAAGGTGACCCATGGCGATGTCGTCGAGCTGGGCGAGACGCGGCTGCAGGTGATCGACACTGGCGGCCATACCCTTGGCCACATCACCTATTTCGACCCCGCCGACCAGATCGCCTTTGTCGGCGACACCCTGTTCGCCCTGGGTTGCGGGCGGCTGTTCGAAGGCACGCCCGAGCAGATGTGGGCCAGCCTGTCGCGCCTGGCGGCCCTGCCGGATGAAACCGCCGTCTACTGCGCTCACGAATACACCGCCTCCAACGCCCGCTTCGCCCTATCGGTGGATGACGGGCCGGCGCTGAAGGCCCGCGCGGCGGAGGTGTTCGCCGCCCGCGAACGCGGCGAGCCGACCGTGCCGACCACCATCGCCCGAGAAAAGGCCACCAACCCCTTCCTGCTTGCCGGCGACGCCAAACGCTTCGCCGAGGTCCGCGCGGCCAAGGATAACTTCAAGGGGTAGGAAGAGAACCCTTCCCCATCAAGGGGGAAGGCTTTAGCGGGGCGCCAGCCCCCTACCGGTTCATCACCACATCGATCAGGCGCGAGGAGGGCCGTCCGGCGACGCCCTTGGCCGGGGCGACGGTGATCTGCAGGACGCCGTCATTGAGCTTTGCCGACGACACGCGGCCGGGTTCGAACACGACGCGGTTCAGCTTCAGGCCTTCGCGGGTCTTCTTGTCCAGGCTGGCGATGGCCTCGGCGGTCACCCCGGCGGCGTCGGCGACCAGAAAGGCGGACTCCGGCGTCACGTCCGGGGCGTCGAACACCACCAGCCTTTGCATAGCGCGGGAGGCTCGGGCGCTGGCCTGGGCCATATGCTGCAGCAGGGCCGCGGGCGACAGAATGGCGGGCGGGCGAATCGGCGCGGCTTCGCCCTGCAGCGCCACCGCCGTGCCGCCGGGGCTCTCCACCGTAAAAAGGGTCAGGCCGCCGAGCCGGGTCGCGCGCAACATCGGCTCGCCCAGGTCGTTCTTATAGATGGTGTCGCCGCGCGGCCCAGGCTCAGCCCGCAGCACCCAGATCTCGTTGCTGGAGGCAAACCGGAGCAGCGGCGGCGAGGCCGTGCGGTCGAAGATGAAGGCCACGCCGCCGTCCGGCGCATACAGCGCGACCGGCGGGTCAGGCGGTTCGACCTGCTGGGAGCGGTGACGCCCTCCCTGGAGCAGATCGCGCAGGCTTAGGGGCCCGGCTTTCGCCTCAGGGGTCATGAACGCCGCGGCCAACCCGCAGACGACAAGCAGGCCGAGCGGACTGGATCGTCTCATGTCACAGCGGATGCGCTAGGACTGGGGCGCTTTTTGGACACGGCAAAGGCCATACGAAAGCGGCGCTCTAAGATCTGGCGCGTCAGGCGGCCATATACTGACCGCCGTTCACGGTCAGGGTGGCGCCAGTGACAAAGCCGGCGTCCTCGCGGGCGAGGAAGGCGACGCAGGCGGCGATCTCGGCCGCGGTGCCCAGCCGGCCAACCGGAATCCCGGCGACGATGCTCTTCATCACCTCGGGCGACACAGCCTGCACCATCTCGGTGTCGATATAGCCGGGCGAGACCGCATTGACGGTGATGCCCTTGCGCGCGGTCTCCTGCGCCAGGGCCTTGGTGAAGCCAATGACGCCAGCCTTTGCCGCCGAATAGTTGGTCTGGCCCATCTGGCCCTTCTGGCCGTTGATGGAGGAGACATTGATGATCCGGCCGTAGTTGCGCTCGCGCATGCCGTCGATCACCTGCCGGCTCATGTTGAAGATCGAGGCGAGGTTGACGAAGATCACCTCGTTCCACTGCTGCGGGGTCATCTTGTGCAGCATGGCGTCGCGGGTGATGCCGGCGTTGTTGACCAGGACATCGATGGGGCCGAGCTCGGCCTCGACGTCCTTCACCGCCTTTTCGCAGTCGCCGAATTCGCCGACGTTGCCCTTGACGATCATCACGCCGAGTTTGCTGGCGCAGCTCTTGGCCGCCGCTTCGTTGCCCGCATAGCCCACCGCGACCTTGAAGCCATCCGACTTAAGCCGCTCGGCGATCGCCAGGCCAATGCCGCGCGTTCCGCCAGTGACCATTGCGACACGAGCCATCGTTTCCTCACCCTTGTTCTCAGGCGCTTCCTTCAGCGAGCGCCGACTTCATATGGACCGAGTTTTTCGGCCACGACAAGGAAGCGCGAGAGGGTCGGGATGATCAATCCCACTTGATGCACATGTCACATTTCATTCCTCCCCTGTTGGGGGAGGCAGCCGTGCGTAGCGCGGCTGAGGGGGCGAGCATCAACCGGCTAACGCCGACG
>Ga0302311_10008448_pt1 | contig 10355 bp, 7 predicted proteins | sample III_Palsa_N1_3_FD_200449 | JGI IMG/M metagenome (GOLD analysis project Ga0302311, IMG submission 200449) | Peat permafrost microbial communities from Stordalen Mire near Abisko, Sweden - III_Palsa_N1_3 | ecosystem: Environmental > Terrestrial > Soil > Palsa > Peat permafrost | place: Sweden...
CCGCATCCCGAGCGAGCGGGCCTCCTCGTCGCCGACGGACAGCACGTCCAGGTGCCGGCCGTGCAGCAGGACGACCGCCACGCTCACCGCGGAGTAGGGCAGCACCACCGCCACCTGGTGCCAGGTGGCGGTGGCCAGGGAGCCGAGCAGCCAGGAGTAGACCTGCTGGATGTCCTGGGAGGAGCGCTGGAGCACATAGGTCTGGATGGCGGTCAGGAACATCCCCACCGCCAGCCCGGCCAGCAGCAGGTTCGCCGTCCCCGAGCCGCTGGCGGCCCCCACCGAGTAGGCGACGGCGACCCCGGCCAGCGACCCGACGAACGCGGCCACCGGCACGGCCGCCGGGCCCGAACCGGCGAGGTAGATGATGGCGATCGTCGCGCCGAGACCGGCCCCCGCCGAGGCGCCCAGCAGCCCGGAGTCGACCAGCGGGTTGCGGAACACGCCCTGGTAGCCGGCGCCGGCGACCGCGAGCAGGCCGCCGACCAGCGCCCCGAGGACGATCCTCGGCAGCCGGATCTGGAACAGCACCGCGCGGTCCAGCGGGGTCAGGCTCGACGGCAGGTGCACGAAGGGGATCCGGTCCAGCAGCGCGGTGACCGTGGCGAGCGGATTGAGGTCCGCCGCGCCCACCAGCGCGCCGGCCAGCACCGCGGCGACCAGGAAGGCCACCGCGATGCTGTAGACGCGCAGGGTCCTGAGCCCGCGCCCTGGCTTGTCCCTCACCGCCGCGGACCGGATCACCTCACTGGCCGGAGGTCTTCTCGATGGCCTGCGCGAGCTGCGCGACCAGCTGCGGCAGGCGCGGCCCCCAGCGGGAGGCGATGTCGTCGTCCAGGGCGATGATCTGACCGGTCTTCACCGCCGGGATCCCGGCCCAGCCGGGGCGGGCGCCGACGATGCGGGGCGTCTGGCCGCCGTCCGCGGCCTGGTTGTCGGCGAGGAAGATGATCTGCGGCTTCGCCGAGACGATGTACTCCTGCGACAGCTCCGGGTAGCCGCCGTCCGAGGCCTTGTCGGCCTTGTCGGCGATGTTCTTCGCCCCGAACAGGGAGGCGATCTGCCCGATGAAGGTGGAGGAGGTCGCCGAGTAGTACGGGTTGGCGCTCAGCTCCCAGTAGTAGCTGAGGTCGGCGTGGTCGGTGCCGGCCTGCTTCACGTCCGCGGCGATCTCGGACTTCATGGTCGAGACGGTCGTCGCGGCCTGCGCCGGGTGGCCGGTCGCCGCGCCGATCTGCTCGATCTGGGTGTAGGCGTCGGCCAGGGTCGCGGCCGAGGGCTCGATCAGGACCGGGACGCCCAGCTTGACCAGGGAGGAGACCAGCCCGTTGGAGTCCTGCGAGGCGATGACCAGGTCGGGGTTGTACTTGACGATCGCTTCGACATTGGGGGTCAGGCCGCTGAGAGCGGTGCGGGGCGCGTCTGACGGGTAGTCGGAGTCCGAGTCCACCGCGACGACCTGCTTGCCCGCGCCGACGGCGTAGAGGTCCTCGGTGGCGGTGGGCGAGAGCGAGACGATGTGCTGCGGCTCGGCCTTGACGGTGACCTTGCCGTTCGACGGCGTCACCGTGACCGGGAACGCCGCGGCGGCCGCGCCCGCGCCGGTGGAGGCGGACGGGGAGGACGACGACGAGGCGGTGGAGGAGCTGCCGGAGCTGCAGCCGGCGACCATGGTCACGCCCGCGGCGGCGGCGACCGCCGCTGTGAGTACGCGGACGACCGGTCCGCGTCGACTGGTCCTGAACCTGCTGGGCATGCGCGCCACGTCCTACCGTGCGGGGCGGGAGGGTGGGCCAGCCCGCCGACGGGCAGCGCACGGGCGCCCCGACGGGAACGGATCACCCTTCCCACGAGGGTTGATGTCGTCTGCGCGGCAGGAGGCGACCTGGCTTGGGCCCTGCCGGAAGGCGGAACCGTCACAGTTGCGGGACAGCGCCGGAATGGTCCGCTCGGCGGACGTCACCGGCTTCGCTACCTGGCGCGCTACCGGCGGACGTGCGCAAACACGTCCAAGTCCGGCGGTTGGTCACCCTAGCACGCGGTCAGTCCAGGGCGGCCAACAGCTCGCGGACCTCACCGAGGCCGGGGTCGTCGAGGTCGCGCAGGATGTCGGCGGTCTCGGTCCAGGCGCGGCGGGCGCCGTCCCGGTCGCCGAGGTCCCGCAGGACGCCGCCGAGCTGACGCAGGCTCTCGGCGGTGCCGCGGCGGTCGCAGAGCGCGGTGCGGATCGCCACGGACTCCTCGGCCGGAGGGCGGGCCCGGTCCGGTTCGCCGAGCCGCTGCAACGCCTCGGACATGGTGTTCAGGACGATGGAGAGCTGTGCGTCGGGGTCGGGCAGGGACTGCTGACGGTAGAGCCGCTCCGCTTCCAGACACTCCACGAGCGACTCGGCGTTGCGGCCGAGCAGGAACTGGAGCTGCCCCAGGTTGGCGTGGGCCCCGGCCCGCCTGCGCACGCCACCGCTCTTCCGGCTGTACTCCACCACCTGCTGGAAGACGTCGACGGCCTTCTCCGGGAGCCCGGCCTCCATGGACGCGATCCCCAGATTGTTGAGCGGGGCGGAGACGTCGGCGTCGCCGCCGAGGGCTGTGCGGATCGCCACGCAGGTCTCCAGGTGCGGGACGGCCTCGGCGAAACGGCCGACCGTGAGCAGCGCGATGGAGAGGTTGTTGCGCACGGTCGCCTCGGCCGCGCGGTCGCGGGCGGCCAGGGCCCCGGCCAGGCCGGTCTCATGGGTCGCGATCCAGTGCTCGGTGTGGCGCTGCTGGAGGAAGAAGCTCCACAGCGCGGCGGGCAGCAGCCAGGTCAGCTGCCGCAGTCCGCGTTCGTGGGCCAGGCCGACGGCCTCGGTGAGATTGGCGAGTTCGCCCTCCGCCCATTCCACGGCCTCGGCCGGTGACCGGAGGTCGAACTTCCACCACGCGATCACCACCAAGGCTGGGATCGCTGACCACACCAACGAGGTGCCGTGCCCGCCGACCCGACCCCCCTGTCCGCACCCGGCACGAGCCCTCGCCAGGACGAACCCCGCTCAGGAAGCCCGTCCACGGCCCGGGACCCGTTCTTCGACAACACGAAGATCCTCACCCTGGTCCTCGTCGTCAGCGGCCACTTCTGGGAACCCCTGGTCCAGCACCCGGGACACCGCTTCATCCACGCCGCGTACCTGCTGGTCTACACGTTCCACATGCCGGTGTTCGTCTTCATCTCCGGCAACTTCTCCCGCAGCTTCACCGCGCAGCCCCGCCAGCTCCGCCGCCTGCTCACCGGCGTACTCATCCCCTACCTGGTCTGGAGCACCCTCCTGGACCTGTTCACCAACTGGGCCCTGCACACCCACACCCCGGTCAACCCCCTCGTCCCGACCTGGGTCACCTGGTTCCTGCTCTCCCTGTTCCTGTGGCGCCTGACCGCACCGCTCTGGAAGATCATCAAGGCCCCCGTCCCCATCGCCGTGGCCATTTCCGTCGCCTCGGGGGCCTTCCCCGTGGGATACGAGCTCTCCATCGCGCGCACCCTGCAGTTCCTGCCGTTCTTCGTCGCCGGGATGACCGTGCGACCCGAACACATCGCCCGGCTCAAGGACACCCGCGCCCTGTCGGTGGCCACGCTCCCGGTCTTCGCCACCGTCGCAGCGGTCTGCTACTGGGCAGTGCCGCACGCACCGATCGGCTGGTTCTACCGCAGCGGCAGCGCGGCAGGGCTGCATGCCGGATTCGCCCGATGGGCCGCTGAGTCCATCGCCATCAACCTCGGCGGCGCCGTCCTCGGTGTGCTCTTCCTCGCCGTCATCCCGCGCCAACGCTCCTGGATCACCGCGCTGGGAACCGCCAGCATGTGCGGCTTCCTGCTCCACCCCTTCATCCAACGCACCCTCATCCACGAGGGCGTCTACACCTCGGCCTTCACCGGCAGCGCCATCGGCCTGACCCTGCTCACCGCGCTCGCCATCACCGTGGCCCTCGCGCTGTGCACCCCCGTCGTCGCGAAGACAATCAGGCCTCTGGTCGAACCCAGCCTCCGCTGGCTATTCCGCGACACCCCGCCAGAAGCACATACCGGATCAATCGACACGACAGACGTGGATAGCACAACCCGCCCCCCACCGAGCTGGCGACCTCCCCTATGAAGATCACCTCCGCTGGCCATTGAGGCGCCGAATGGCTGCAGGATTAGGTACACCCTCACGCTACGTCGCGAAGGCACTGGCGTCGACGGAACCCCCTGGGCCGGTCCGCACGGGCCCCGGCCCCGGCACCGGTCCGTTCTCCCTCGCCCGCGTCACCGTGCATCGGACCCGGGCAGGGCTTCGCAGGTGGCGGCTCCGGTGGAGCCGCCTGCGTCGGCGCTGAGCATCGCGCCACCGTCAAGACACGAGGAGGGGAGGTGCCCCGGTCGAAGGCACGCGCCCTCAGTTGGGGCACCTCCCGGGAAGGCCCGCAGCAAGAGACCCGTGGCTCGGGACGAGGACCCGGCCACGAAATGTCCAGGACAGCGGGCCCCGATGGGCTGCTCCCCCTCCCGCAGGACTACGCGGGCGGAGCCGGATCCAACATGCCGGCAAGGTAGTCGTGAACCGCCTGCTCGGGCAGGCGGAAGGAACGTCCGATCCTGATCGCGGGCAACTCACCGCGGCGGATCAGCCGGTACACCGTCATCTTCGACACCAGCATGACCGACGTGGCCTCCGCCACCGTCAGGAAGGACGCGTCGCCTGGGAGCGGCGCTTGCTCCCCCGTACCGCCGCAGTCCGACTCAGTCGTGTCCGGCAGCTCCACCGCTGTCCCAGCGGGGCCGATGAGCAGGTCGTCCAACGCGACGACCTTGACCGGCCAGCGGTCTCCCTGACGCCACTTGGCTGGGGACTCCGCCCCGACCAGAGCGGACAAGCGCTCCGAGGGTTCCCCGTGGAACCGAACCCGGCGAGGCGGACCGTCGTGCAGATCCGACCAGTCCCATGTAGAACCACCCGTACCGGCGACAGTGTCGAAGACGGCCAACGTCCTGCCCCGGAAGCAGCCGACGACCGCCGCAATACGATCTGGATCAAAATCCATCCCGGTGCTACGTCCCCGGTATACAGGCCATTCCCCCAGGACGACGTCACCAGCAGTCGAAGGATCATTAAGGACCTCGCCGCCACGCCGGGCGACACTGACAATCAGGACCTGGTCCCGCACGGCCTTCGAAAGCCCACCGGAACCTCGCTCGAAACCGGACGTCGGCCTCTCGACGCCCCCGTCGACTCGGCCCATGAACCGCTGGAATGCCTCTGCCCTCTCCTGCAGCGTCGGCCCGGGCACCCCGTACTCCAACACCTGCCGGTACGACGACGTTACCGAGACAGCCTTATCCGTCCCGATGGGCTGCGTGTTCATGCCTCCCGCCTCTCATCCTCGGTCAGGTCCCCGATGTCCGTGTCCTTGAGCAGGCAGAAGAGGTCCTCCACCCCACGCTCCCTCAGCCACTTCAGGGCATGGAAGCGGTGCGAGCGGACAGTCACCTCAGCGATACCCAGCTCACCGGCCACCTCACTGGTCGACATACCCAGGCCCCAGCACCTCCAGATCACCTGGTACGGCTGTGCTGGCATCGACCGCATCCTCTGCCAGATAAGCTCAAGAGTCTTCTGCCGCACCACCACCTGCTCCGGGGTCCGCGGCACGCGGTAGTACTCCAACCACACCGCGCCCACCCGGGCCTGGGCGGCAGACCTCTGCCGGAACCGGTCGACGGCCTTCTTCCGGCACACCGCCTTGAGCCACGCCGTCTGCCGCCGCACTCCCTGCCGACGCAGCTTCGGCCACTGCTCGATGATGGCCACGAACGCCTCGTCGGCCAGGTCCAGGGCAGCCTGGCGCTCCCGGGTCATCCCCAGGCAGTGCCTGAACACCTCGTCATAGGTGGCGTGGAACAGGGCCGTCAACTCCTCCCGCTCCGAAGCAGTCCGCCCGGCCACCGCTCAGGGCCTTCTTTCTGTACCGACCTGTACCCGCATTCTCGGCCCCCCATCCCGGCCCCATGCTCGACAACCGAGCCGGGCGGCGCCTTCTCCAGCACATCCAGTAAGGTGCGCCGTCGCTGCCATTCGCTCACCACCAGCTGCATCAGCGCCAGAGCACCGACCACGCACAGCCCGACCAACGACACGTGCGCAAGCGCCCACGGCGCCCACGCGAAGATCCGAGAAGTGTTCCTCACACCTCTTAATCGAACGAGCCGTCAAAAGCGTTGAAGAGTACCGATCACCCGGGCGGCCACCATGTTTCCCGGAGCCAACTGAGCCCCGGGAAACATGGCCCCTGCAACTATCCAAGGGCGGCACAGTGCCGGTTAATTCACGGAATCGGGATTGCTCCCCGACGACCGGCACCTGATCCGTCCATGGCGGCACAGGCTGCCGCCGACCGGACGACACGGCGAGGGCGAAGTTCCTCATCCGGCGCACCGTGATCATGGTCATCGTCGCGTGGTACGCCTCGCCCGGGCGAGCGGCTGCTCTCGCGGTCCTGGCAGGGGAGCACCTCTCACCTGTGCTCCCGGGCACTCCAGGAAGCCACACCAGGCACCGCTCCGGGTCACGGCTCGACTCGCACACACTGCGGAGGGCTGCACCCGCCGAGGCCGGTCTCCGATGGCGGTTCCACCGGCAGTCACGGCCGCCCCCGTCGGGGAGATGCAGCGCTGTCGGTGGCGCAGCAGTGGCGCTCAGGGCCGTGACCTGGCGCGCAATCTCTGTGCGGTTCCTGTCGGGGTCAGCACAGGACGATCTGGCCGTCGGCCGGTCGTAGGGGTGGTGGAAGTTCGGCGGTGCTGGTCAGCAGGGTGTGCAGGCGCTGGGCGAGGGTGGTGTTGCGGTGGGGTTCGGTCCGGGTCAGGGCGAGCCGCAGGGCTTCTTCCTCGCCGACCAGGATCACTTTGCTCTTGCCGCGGGTGACGGCGGTGTAGAGGAGGTTGCGGCGCAGTATGAAGGCGCCGGTGGTGGTGAGGGGGATGACGACGATGGGGTACTCGCTGCCCTGGGCGCGGTGGACGGTGATGGCGTAGGCGTGCAGGACGTCGTCGAGTTCGTCGAAGGCGTAGGTGGCGGTGTCTCCGTCGTCGAGGGCGATTTCGAGTTCGCGTTGTTCGGTGTCCAGGGTGATGACGGTGGCGGTGGTGCCGTTGAAGACGCCGTTGGGTCCTTTGGTGGCGTCGTTGCGGGTGGGCATGACGCGGTCGCCGAGGCGGAAGGGGCGGGCGTCGCACCAGTGCTGGGCGTCGCCGTCGCGGGCGGGGTTGAGGGCGTCCTGCAGGCGCAGGCCCAGGTCGTGGGTGCCGGTGGGGTGCTTGCGGGTGGGGCACAGGACCTGGATGTCGGCGGGGGTGATGCCGTAGGCGTCGGGCAGACGGCGGGTGACCAGGTCCAGGACCAGGTCGGGGATCTTGGCGGGGTTGTTCTCGCGCAGGTACCAGAAGTCGCCGCCGTTGGCCGGGGCCTGGCCGGTGATGATGCGGTGGGCGGCCGCGGTGATGGCGGAGCCCTGGTCCTGGCGGAAGACGTGGCTCAGCGCAGTGCGCGCGACCGCGGGCACGCGCAGGAGGTCGGCCAGGACGGTGCCGGGGCCGATGTTGGGGAGTTGGTCGGTGTCGCCGACGAGCAGGAGGTGGGCGCCGGTGGGAATCTTCTCGAGCAGGCGTTCGCACAGGGGCAGGTCGAGCATGGAGGCCTCGTCGATGACGAAGAGGTCCGCGTCCATGGGGTCGCGGTCGAACAGGTGCTCCGACGGTGCCTGGCCGGGGCGTAGGAGGCGGTGGACGGTGGTGGCCTGACTGCCGGTCAGCTCACTCAGGCGCTTGGCGGCCCGCCCGGTGGGCGCGGCCAGGCTGACCTGCGCGCCGGCGGCCTCGGCCACCTCGACGATCATGCGGACAGTGAAGCTCTTCCCGCAGCCCGGTCCCCCGGTCAGCACCGACACCGGCGCGGTCAGCGCCATGCGCACGGCCTGCTCCTGGGCCGGGTGCAGGGGCGGCGCGTCCGCGCGCAGCGGCAGCGGGTCGCTTTCCCACTGGCCGCGGCGGGCCAGAGAGGTGGGGGCGCGGTGCAGCCGGGCCAGGTGGCGGGCCAGGGACGTCTCGGCGGCGTGCAGGCGGCGGCTGAAGACCACCGGGGTCTGGCGGCCCAGATGCGGCTGGAGTTCAACAAGGAGCCTGCCGTCGGCGTGCAGGGCGTCGAGTTCGCGCGGCAGCAGGGCCTGCTCCTGGTCCAGGATCCGGGCGGCCTCGCGCAGCAGGGTGGCCTCGGGGAGGTAGCAGTGGCCCTGCAGTCCGGTCTGGTCCAGGGCGTGGAGCAGACCGGCGCGCAGGCGCTGGGGGCTCTGTTCGGGGATGCCGAGCCACAGGGCCAGGGTGTCGGCGTAAGTGAAGCCGATGCCACGGACCTCGGCGAGCCGGTAGGGGTGCTCCTGGATCAGGGCGGGGACATGGTCGGTGTCGGTGGCGAAGTGCTGGACGATCCGCGGGGCGTGGCCTGCGGGGACGCCGGCGCCGTGCAGGAGCAGCATGAGTTCGCGGATGTCCTGGTGGAGCTGCCAGGCGGCGATGATGCGGGCGTAGCGGCCGGCCCCGATCTGGTGGACCTCCAGCAGCCGCTCCGGGGTCTCTTCCAGGATCTGCATGGTGTGGTCGCCGAATTCGGCGACGATGGCGTCGGCAAGTTTGGGGCCGATGCCTTTGATCAGCCCCGACGCGAGGTAGCGGCGCATGGCGTACACGGTCGCGGGCAGGGTGTGGGTGCAGTCGGTGGCCTGGAACTGGGGTCCGCGGGTGGGGTGCTGGCCCCAGGTGCCGGTCAGGCGCAGGCTCTCGCCGGGCTGGACGCCGTGCAGGATCTGCCCGGCGGCCCTGACCGGGTCCTGGCCGTCGACCGCGAGGAGGACGACGGTGAAGCTGGAGCGGTCGGCGAACACCACCCGCTCCACGATGCCCTCCAGCGTGATGTCACCGTCGGGCTGTCGTGCCGTCATGTCTCCTCCTTCCGGGGGCTGCGCCGGTCGTGTCACCATCGCAGAGGATCGCTCTACGCACAGTAGCGGGTCGTGATCATCGTGAGGGAAGGAACGCATGGGGGTACTCCCCTGCGGGTATCGCCTCGTTGGCGATGGGTCCCTCAGCCGGTGGTTCCGGTTCCCGGCCCCGGGCGGGGCGGGTGGCTTCGGGTGCGGTGGAGTTGGCGGCACAGCTGGTCGGTGCGGCGCTCGGGGAACCGGTCACTGGAGAGCCACAGGCCGTGGCCGGGGTCGGAGGCCGGGGTCAGCCAGACCGGGATGCCGAGCAGCAGGGCGCGCAGGCAGGTGTCGGAGGTGCCGCCGGATTCGGGGTCGAACTCTTCGTGGAAGGCGATGACCAGGCGGGGTTCCTCGGCCAGGAGCATGCGTTGGTTGCGTTCAGGGCCGGCCCAGTGCCAGCTGCGGGGGCGGCGCTGGCGTTCGGCGTTCCAGGCGACGGGGTAGCAGCGGTGGCGCCAGGCGGGGAGCTGGTGGTGTTCGCACCAGCGGTGGGCGGCGCGGTCCGCGCCGGTCGCAGCGCCCTCGATGATCACGAGGCGTTCGCCGTAGCGGGCGGCGAGCCGGTCCAGGACCGCGGTGACCGTGTCGGGCCAGGGCCAGCGACGGGAACCGCAGACCAGGACCCGAGGTTCATCCATCAGCACGGCCGCTCCCCCGGGCCCGGATCGGACGTGGGCACGGTGGTGGTGATGTGCTGGTGGTGGGCGAAGGCGTCGAACGGCTCCCAGCCGGTCAGGGCGATATCGGCGGCGGGCGAGTCGGCATGGACCGGGCAGCGCTGGGCGCGCCAGCGCAGCTGGGAGGCGTACGGCAGGTGGGTGAGGTCGTAGACGGCCATCGGGGTCCCGGTCAGATGGTCCGTCAGTTCCCTGCGGTGCGAGCGCGGGCGGCCGGACGGGACCGGGACGATCGCCCACTGACCGGTGTCCTTTGCCTGGTGGGTCAGGGTGTTCGGGCAGCGGGTGCGGCGGACGGTCGCTGACACGCACGGCGTCTGCGCGACTGGCCCGGGGGCTAGGTAGAGGGCGTGGAGCAGGCACACGACGTCCCGGCGGGCGGGGGTGCCAGCCGTGGGCGGGGGCACCGGCGGGTCGGCGGGGCGCGGGGTGAACTGCCCGGCGTCGATCAAGCGGCGGGTACTCACGCCCAGGTGGCGGCGCAGCGCGGCCAGGCGTCCCAGGCGGGCGGTGGGGGGTGGTTCGGTGGCGGGGCACAGGGGCGGGTGGGCGACGCGGCACCAGGGGGTGCCGTCGGCCAGGGGGTGGGCGATGCCGTCGGCCAGGTGCCAGCGCAGGTCGGTGGGGACC
>Ga0302311_10008450_pt1 | contig 10352 bp, 9 predicted proteins | sample III_Palsa_N1_3_FD_200449 | JGI IMG/M metagenome (GOLD analysis project Ga0302311, IMG submission 200449) | Peat permafrost microbial communities from Stordalen Mire near Abisko, Sweden - III_Palsa_N1_3 | ecosystem: Environmental > Terrestrial > Soil > Palsa > Peat permafrost | place: Sweden...
CGCTGAATCGGGAGCCGGCGGCGGTGTCGTCGCGATTTCAGTGAGAGTCTCAGCTCCATGCACCTGTCCGTCCTGCGGCCCGCTTGCCTGCCGATTCTCCTTGCGCTGGCGATCCCGATAGCGGCGCCGGCCGGCGCCTCCGCCACCACGCTGACGGCGGCCGGCATCATGTCCACATTCAACGTCGTGACCGCGACCAGCCTGACGACAACCAGCGATGTCGAAGGCTCCGCCGTGATTGGCACCAGCCTGTCCGGCGGCACGTTCTTCAACAACGACGTTCCGGCCAATCCGGTGGTCGACCTGTATGGCACACAGAGCGGCGGGACGACGCTCGACACCGGGGCGCTGTACTATCAGCAGATCGCCGGCAGCGTGCAGCTCAACGGCGGTGCGACGAAGCAGCAGGGCAACTGGCCGAATGCGCTGACCGACTTCCTCAACCCGCTGAATCTGCTGTCGCAACAGCTCTCCACGCAACTTCAGCAGGCCGGCAACACGATCACCGTCGCTAACAACAACATCACGTTCAACGCGACGTCCGCGACATCCAACGGCATCGCCTACTTCGACCTGACCGCAGCGCAGTTCACCGCCTACTTCAACGAGCAGAACAATCCCGTCAGCAACTACAAATATACGTTTGGCAGCGGCGTGACGTCGATCGTCGTCAATGTCGACGGCACGCCGACATTGCCGCAGATCAACCAGAACACGATCGAACAGAACGTGCTGTTCAATTTCTACGATGCGACGAGCGTTTCCCTGTACAGCTGGGAAACGGCGGTGCTTGCGCCGGACGCCGCGGCCACCCTGCCCGGCAGCCCGTTCGACGGGTTCATCTACGCCCAGTCGATCAGCACCGGCGCGGAGATCCACAATTACGCCTACACCGGCAACCTGCCGCCGCCGCCGAGCGGGGTGCCGGAGCCGGCCAGCCTGACGCTGGCCGCGGCCGGCCTCGCGACACTCGGCGTGATCCGCCGCACCCGGCGCACGGCCGCCACCTCACGCTGAGGCGACCGGCTCCGGCGGCTGGTTGGAGGGAAACGCCCGGCCACGGATCAGGTCCGCCCCCTTCTCGCCGATCATGATGGTCGGCGCGTTGGTGTTGGAGGAGACCAGGCGCGGCATCACCGAGGCATCCACCACGCGCAAGCCGTCGAGCCCGTGCACGCGCAGGTCCGGGCCGACCACGGCATCCGGCCCGGTGCCCATGCGGCAGGTGCCGACCGGATGGTGGTCAGTCTTGCAGGTGCGGCAGGCGTACTCGATGAGGTCAGCGTCGCTGGTGACGTCCGGGCCGGGCATGCGCTCGGCCAGGATGAACGGCGCGAGCGCGGGCTGGCGGAAAATGTCGCGTGCCATGCGCAGGCCGGCAAGTGCCGCGCCGCGGTCGTGCCGGTCCGACCAGTAGTTCGGGTCGATCAGCGGCGCCGCACGACGGTCCGACGACGCGAGCCGCACGGTGCCGCGGGAGCGCGGACGCAGATACGCCGAGTTCAGCGTGACGCCGGCGTTTTTCAGTTTGGAGACGCCGGCCTCGATCCCCGAGCCGAGGCCGAGATGGAACTGGATGTCCGGCCACGCCTCCTCGGCATCGACGCTGCCGAAGCCGCCGGTTTCGAACAGCGTGGAAGCGGCGGGGCCTTGCTTGAACAACAGATACTGCATGCCGGCCCAGACGGTGCGATGCGGTTTGGCGACGTTGTCGTAGGTGTGGTCGCCGGTGCATTCGGCAATCACGTAGAGGTCCAGATGATCCTGCAGATTGGCGCCGACGCCGGGTAGGTCGTGCACCACGTCGAGGCCGACGCTGCGCACATGGTCGGCCGGGCCGATGCCGGACAGCATCAGCAGACGTGGCGAGCCGATGGCGCCGGATGAGACGATGACCTCGCGCGTGCAACGCACGATGTCGCGGCCGTTGCCGTCCAGCACGTCAGCGCCAACCGCCCTGCCCCGCTCGACGACGATGCGCTGCGCCGTCGCGCCGGTGCGGACCGTCAAGTTTTTCCGCCCGCGCACCGGTCGCAGATAGGCGGCGGCGGTGGAGGAGCGGCGCGCGTCGCGCACCGTGACCTGATAATGGCCGACGCCGCGTTGGCGCGCGCCATTGAAATCATGGTTGTACGGCAGCCCCGCCTGCTGCCCGGCACGCAGGAACGCCTCGCTGATCGGCAGCGGGTTGATCGGGACGGAGACGCCGAGCGGGCCGCCGGTGCCGTGATAGGCGTCGGAAAATCGCTGGTTGTCCTCGGCGCGCCGGAAATACGGCAGCACATCGGCATACGACCAGCCGTCGCAGCCTTCCTCAAACGCCCACGCGTCGTAGTCGCGAGAATTGCCGCGCGTGTAGATCTGGGCATTGATGGTCGAGCCGCCGCCGAGCACCTTTGCCTGGGTGAAGCGCAGCACACGGCCATTGAGATGCTTTTGCGACACCGTGGACCAGCCCCAGCTTGCGATGCCCTTGGTCATCTTGGCGAAGCCAGCGGGCATGGCGAACAGCGGATGGCGATCGGCGCCGCCGGCTTCCAGCAGCAGCACGCTGACCGAAGGATCTTCGGACAGCCGTGCCGCCAGCACGCATCCGGCCGAGCCGGCGCCGGTGATGATGTAGTCGTACTCCACGCCTCAGACGATCCGCTGCCGGGTGTCCGGGTTGAACAGCACCGCCTTGTTGAGGTCGAACGCGAACGGGATGCGCTGGCCGGGTTGCACGTCGGCGTCGCTGCGCATGCGCGCGATCACTTCCTTGCCGCTGGCCTGCGTCACCACGTAGGTGTCGGAGACCGCCGGCTCCACGACATCGACATGCGCCTCGACGATCTCGACCAGCGGCGAATTGCGGTCGGCGCCGTCGGGATCGGTGATCGCCTCCGGCCGGATGCCGACGATGAGCTTTTCCCCGACCTGCACGGCGCCTTGGGTCAGGTTCGGCGGCAGCCGCAGGAAGATCGCGTCATCGTTCGCGCGCAGCAATTCCAGGCCGGGCGTGCCGTTGCGCGTGACCACCTCGGCCGCCAGCAGATTCATCGACGGCGAGCCCATGAAGTCCGCGACGAACAGGTTGGCCGGGCGGTTGTACACCTCGGCCGGCGTGCCGACCTGCTGCAAGGCGCCATCCTTGAGCACGGCGATCTTGGTTGCCAGCGTCATCGCCTCGATCTGGTCGTGCGTGACGTAGACGATGGTCTTGCCGGTCGTCTGGTGCAGCTTCTTGATCTCGGTGCGCATGTCCACGCGCAGCTTGGCATCGAGGTTGGACAGCGGCTCGTCGAACAGGAAGACGCGCGGGTCGCGCACCAGCGCGCGGCCCATGGCGACGCGCTGCCGCTGACCGCCGGAAAGCTGGCTCGGCCGGCGCGCGAGCAGGTGGCCGATCTGCAACGTCGCCGCCACCCGCTGCACCGCCGCGTCGCGCTCCGGCTTCGGCACGCCGCGCATTTCCATGCCGAAGGCGATGTTCTCACCGACCGTCATGTTGGGATACAGCGCGTAGGACTGGAACACCATGGCGATGTCGCGCTTGGACGGGCGCAGGTCGTTGACCACCTCGCCGTCGATCCAGATCTCGCCGGCGCTGATCGTGTCGAGCCCGGCGATGGCGGAGAGCAAGGTGGATTTGCCGCAACCGGAGGGGCCAACGAGGACGAGAAAGCCGCCCTGCTCCAGATCGAGGTCGATGTCCTTCAACACCTCCAGCTTGCCGAACCGCTTGATCAGGCCTTTGATTTCAAGAAATGCCACGGCTCTAACCCTTCACCGCGCCGGCCATCAGGCCGCGCACGAAATAGCGTCCGGCGACGACATAGACGAGCAGCGTCGGCAGCGCCGCGATCATCGCCGCCGCCATGTCCACGTTGTATTCCTTCACGCCGGTCGAGGTGTTCACCAGATTGTTGAGCGCCACCGTCATCGGCACGCCGTCGCCCGAGGCGAACGAGGAGCCGAACAGGAAGTCGTTCCAGATGTTGGTGAACTGGAAAATCACCGTCACGATGATGATCGGCCCCGACGCCGGTAGCAGGATGCGACGAAAGATCTGGAAGAACCCTGCGCCGTCGATCTGTGCGGCGCGCACGAGTTCGGTCGGGAACGCCTCGTAGTAGTTGCGGAAGAACAGCGTGGTGAAGCCGAGGCCGTAGACCACGTGCACCAGGATCAGCCCGATGATCGAGTTGCCGAGCCCGACCATGCCGAGCACGCGCGCCACCGGGATCAGCACCGCCTGGAACGGGATGAAGCAGGCGAACAGCATCAGCGCGAAGATCACCTTATGGCCGGGGAACCGCCACTTGGTCAGCACGTAGCCGTTGACCGAGCCGAGCAGGGTGGAGATCGCGACCGCCGGCACCACCATCATGATGGAGTTGGCAAAGTAGCCCTTGATGCCGCCGCAGGTCAGGCCGATGCAGGCGGTGCCCCAGGCGGAAAGCCACGGCGCGATCGTCGGGTTCTGCGGCAGGGACAGCATGTTGCCGTCGCGGATCTCGTCCAGCGTCTTGAACGAGGTGATCAGCATCACGAACAGCGGTGTGAGGAACACCGCCGCGAAGAACAGCAGCAAGCCGTAGATGACCACGCGGGTCACCACCGTCGAGCCGCCGGCCATGCTGGTTTCGACGCGCCCGCTCACTGCTTGCGCTCCCGCAATTCGGAATACAGGTACGGCACGATGATCGCAGCGACCGTCATCAGCATGATCACCGCACTGGCCGCGCCGACCGACATCTGGTTGCGGGTGAAGGTGTAGGAATACATGAAGGTCGAGGGCAGCTCGGTGGCGTTGCCCGGCCCGCCGCCGGTCAGCGCGATGACGAGGTCGTACGATTTGATCGCCATGTGCGTGAGCACGATGAAGGCGGACAGGAACACTGGCCGCAGCGCCGGGATGACGATGCGGCGATAGGTCGCGTAGGTCGAGGCACCGTCGATCTGCGCCGCCTTCATGATCTCGCCGTCGATGCCGCGCAGCCCGGCAAGGAACATCGCCATGCAGAACCCGGTCGCCTGCCAGACGCCGGCAATGACAATCGTATAGATCGCCATGTCGGCATTCACCAGCCAGTCGAAATGGAAACTGGTCCAGCCCCAGTCGTGCATGGTCTTTTCCAGGCCGGTGCCCGGATTGAGGAACCATTTCCAGGCGGTGCCGGTGACGATGAACGAGACCGCCATCGGGTACAGGTAGATCGGCCGCAGCACGCCCTCGATGCGGATCTTCTGGTCGAGCAGGATCGCCAGCGTCAGGCCGAGACCGACGCAGATGACGACATAGAGGACGCCGAAGATCGCAATGTTCTTGAGCGCCATCCACCAGCTCGGCTGGGCGAAGAGGCGCTCGTACGAATCGAAGCCAGTGAGCGTGTAGACCGGCATCATCCGGCTGTGGGTGAGCGACAGATAGACGGTCCAGAGGATGAAGCCGTAGACGAACAGCAGGATGATCGCGAAGGACGGCGCCAGCACGATGCGGGGCAGCCAGTCCTGCAGCACCTCCCGCCGGTTCGCGCGTTCGCGCGGGATGGCGCCGGGATCGATCGTCGTCGTGGACACGGTTTCCCTCCCTCGCACGGCAACCGGGCGGCGGGGAACGTTCGTCCCTCGCCGCCGTCGCCGTCAAACGCTAAGTGCCGCGGCCGCCTACTTCGCGGCGGCGATCGCCTTGGGGAACTCGGCGAACGCCTGGTCGGCGGTGATCTGGCCCTCGAACTCCTTGGTGATCACGTCGGACATCGCATTCTGGATCGCCGGCGGCACGCCGTAGCCCTGTGCCGACGAGCCGAGCAGCGTGTTCTTCGCCACCGCTTCCTTCAGGTCCGCCATGCCCTTCTTGCCGCACGCATCGAACGCCGCGTCCGAGACATCGGTGCGCGCCGGCGCGGAGCCCTTGATGACGTTGAAGGCGGACTGGAACACCGGGCTTTCGATGTCGGTCGCCATCTTGGTCTGGCCGCCGTCGAGCGCGCCGCTGCCGCGCTTGAAGAACACGAACTGGTCGGCGTTGAAGGTCACGGTGCCCTGGGTTCCGGGGAAGCGGAAGCACAGAAAATCCTGGCCCGGCACCTTCTTGGCGTTGATGAACTCGCCCTTCGCCCAGTCGCCCATCACCTGCAGCAGCGCATCGCCCTTGATGACCATCGCGGTCGCAAGGTTCCAGTCGCGGCCGGGGAAGTTCTTGTCGGCGTAGCTGGCGATCTTGGCCAGCCGCTGGAACGCGGTGTGCATCGCCGGCGACGAGAGCGTGGCCGGGTCGAGGTCGATCAGCGCCTTCTGGTACAAGTCGGCGCCGCCGGTGGTCAGCACGATCGAGTCGAACAGGGTCGCTTCCTGCCACGCCTGCCCACCCTGCGCGAGCGGGATGATGCCGGCCGCCTTGGCCTTGTCGAGCACGGCCACCAGTTCGTCCCAGTTGGTCGGGGCCGGGCCGCCGATCTTGTCCATCGCCGCCTTGCTGACCCAGATCCAGTTGGTCGAGTGCACGTTCACCGGGGCGGCGATCCACTTGCCCTCATAGGTCGAGAACTTCTGGATCGCCTTCGGGATCGCGGTATCCCAGTGGTTGGCGGTGGCGAGCGGCGTCAGGTCCGCCAGCGCGCCGGCTTCGGCCCAATCCGTGATCGCGTAGCCGAGCATCTGCGAGGCCGACGGCGGGTTGCCGGCGGTCATCCGTGCCTTCAGCGTGGTCATCGCGCCGCTGCCGCCGCCGCCGGCGACCGGCGCGTCCTTCCACTCGACGCCCTGGTCCTGCAGCGCCTTCTTGAGTACGGCCAGACCCGCCGCCTCGCCGCCGGACGTCCACCAGTGCAGCACTTCGACCGAATCGGCGGCCCGTGCGGCCGGCTGCATCCCCAGCACGGCGGCGCCGGCCATCGCGGCGCCCAGCAGCATCTTCCTGAACATCGAACTCTCTCTCCCAGATTCCCCGCCGGGCGACATTGCCGCGGGGGCCGCCCGTGCCGGGCGGGGTCTTGCGTCGCGGCTCAGATGCCGCGGAAATCAGGCGGACGGCGCTCGCGGAAGGACGCGGCGCCCTCCCGCCCGTCCTCGGTGGTGGCGGCGAGTGCGCCGGCCAGCGCCTCCAGCGCCGCAGCGGTGCCAAAGCCGAGCCCGGCATTGACCGCCTGCTTGGCGATCTGCACCGAGCGCGGCGCCTGCCGCGCGATCTCGGCCGCGAGTTTTTCCGCGCGCGCGGCGCCCTCGCCGCTCGGCACCACCTCGTTGACGAGGCCCCAGCGTTCGGCGGTTGCGGCGTCGATGCGGCCGGCGGTGAAGATCATCTGTTTCGCCCGCGCGGCGCCGATCAGCGCCGGCAGCCGGCCGGTGCCGCCCCAGCCGGGGATGGCGCCGATCGAGACTTCCGGCAGCCCCAGCGTCGCGTGCGCCTCGGCAATGCGGATGTCCGCCGTCATCGCCAGTTCCAGCCCGCCGCCAAAAGCCATGCCGTTGAGCACCGCGATCAGCGGCTGCCGCAACCCGGCCAGCCGGTCGAACACGCGGTGGCCGTCGCGCACCCAGCGCGCGCCCATCTCCAGCGGGTGCAGCGCCGACCACGCCAGGATGTCGGCGCCGACGCAGAACGCTTTTTCGCCCGTCGCCAGCAGCAGGGCGACGCGCACGGAGGGGTCGCGGTCGATCGTGTCGGCGGCCTGCTCCAGCCGCGCCAACATCCCGGCGGTCAGCGCGCCGAGTTTTTGCGGACGGTCGAGCACGATCCGGGCGACCGGACCGTCGATCTCCAGCCGCACAAATGCGGCATCCTCACTGTCGGACATCGGCCGCTTCCCGGACCCAAACCGGCAAAGGTGCCGCGCGGCGATGGCGCAGGCACCCTTCCCTATTATTATGAACCTCGAAATATCTACGCATGGCGTTCATCTCCTGTCAATCGCCCGCCGTTCCGGTTTTGCCGCCGCGAAGTCGCAGCCCGAACGGCGCGGGGTGGAACAGCCCGGCCGGCATCTGGCGGAGGGTTGGCGAGACCAGGAGCGGGATGTCGGCGCAGGCCAGCACGTCCCGTTGCAGATCGGCGCCGGGCGCCAGTTCCGTCACCACCAGCCCGTCCGGCGTCAGATCCATCACGCAGCGTTCGGTGACGTAGCTGATCCGCTGCCCGGTGGCGACGGCGCGCCGGCCGCTGAACGAAACGTGCTCAACCTCCGGCACGATCTTCTTCACCTTTCCCTCTTGCAGGATGCGCAGCGCGCCGCCCTCGATGGCGAGTTTGGCGCCGGCGGTGAACAGCCCGGAAAACACGATCCGTTTCGCGCGCGCGGTGATGTCGACGAAGCCGCCGGCCCCGGCCGTCACGTGCGGGCGGGCCGCCAGCCGGGACACGTTGACGTTGCCGTGCCGGTCGATCTGCAGGAACGACAGCAGCGAGGCGTCGAAGCCGCCGCCCTGGAAATAGGTGAATTGCTGCGGCGAGGGCACGATCGCCTCGGCATTGGCGGCGCAGCCGAACTCGAATCCCAGCAGCGGCACGCCGCCGACGGCGCCTTGTTCGATCACCCAGGTGACGTCGCCGTGGCGGCCTTCCTCCAACAGGATGCGCGGGACGTTGGCGGAGACGCCGAAGCCGATGTTCACCGCGTCGCCGACACGCAGTTCCTGCGCGACGCGGCGGGCGATGATTTTCTCGACGCCCCATTCGGGAAATTCGAAGCTGCTCTCCGGGCGGATCAGTTCGCCGCTGATCGCCGGGTCGTACTGCGTGCCGGTCGTTTGCATCTGCTCCGGTGCCACCACGATCGCGTCCACCAGCACCCCGGGCACATGCACGTTGAACGGCCGGATGCTGCCGCGGCGCGCGAGGCGCTTGACCTGCGCGATGACCACCCCGCCGCTGTTGCGCGCCGCAAGCGCGAGATCCAGCGCGCCAAGATAGGCGCCTTCATGTTCGTAGCTGAGGTTGCCGCGCTCGTCGGCGGTGGTGGCGCGGATGATGGCGACATCGGGGGGGATCGTCGGGAAGAACAGCCAATCCTCGCCGGCGAAGGTCTCGTGCCGCACCACCGGGGCGGCCGCGGCCTTGGCGTTCATCGCGCAGCCCTGCCGCGCGGGATCGACGAAGGTGTCGAGGCCGACCTTGGTGAACACGCCGGGCCGCTTGGCGGCGGCTTCGCGGTGCATATCGAATAAAATGCCGCTCGGGATGTTGTAGGCGGCAACTTCATCGTTCTCGATCATGCGCCAGATCGCCGGGCTCGGCGCGCTCGACGGGCCAGACGGGTAGGAGCCGGCGAGCACCCTGCGCAGCAGGCCAGGACGAGAAATGTGGTCGATGCCCTTGATGCCCCACATGTCGCCGGCGGCGATCGGGTGCAGCGTGGTCAGGTTGCGCGGATGGCCCTCCGCCGCGAACCGCGCACCGATGCCGGCGAGCACGGCGTCCGGACAGCCGAGGCCGGAGGACGACGACACCGTCACCGTCGCCCCGTCCGGGATCAGCGCGGCCGCTTCGGCGGCGGTCATCACGGTTGGAAACGTCACGCGCTAAACTCCTTCGCTTGTGGGCGTCGCGCCGCAGGACGCGCGCACCACCAATTCCGCCGGGCCGATCACCGACTCCGACGCGGCTGCCCCGGCGGCGATCTGCCGCAGCAGCACGGCGGCGGCGCGCTCGCCCAAGCCCTCGCCATCGACGGCGACGCTGGTCAGCGGCGGCACCATCTGCCGCGCCTCGGCGATATCGTCGAAGCCGATCACCGCCATGTCCCGCCCCGCCATCAGGCCGCGCTCGGTCAGGCCGTGCAGCACGCCGATTGCCACGACGTCGTTGAAGCAGAGGCAGGCCGTCGCCGGATGCGGCAGGCCAAGCACCTGCGCCAGCGCCGCACGTCCGCCGGGGCGGTTCGGCAGCGCCTCCACCTGCAACGCAGGATCAAGAAGGCGATGCGGCGATGGCCGAGCGACGCCAGATGCGCGGTGGCGCGGCGCGCGCCCAGCCGGTTGTCCGGCACCACGACCGAGCCGCGCCCGCCGTGCAACCGGCGCATGGCGAAGGCCACCGGCAGCCGGTCGGTCAATGCGTTCAGGTCCGCGGCGTCGGTGCCGATCGCCGGGCAGATGATCAGGCCGGCGGCACCGTGCTCGCGCATCAGCCGGATCACCTGGGCCTGCCGCACCACGTTCTCGCCGGTGTTGGCGATGAACGGCACCACGTCCGAGGTCTGGCAGGCGCGCTCGATGCCGATTGCCAGTTCCATGAAGAACGGGTTGGCGAGGTCGTTGATGACCATGCCCAGCAGCGACGTCCGCGCCGAGCGCAGGCTGGCGGCGCCGCGGTGGTAGACGTAGCCGAGCGCGTCGATCGCCTCATGCACGCGGGCGCGCTTGGCCTCGCG
>Ga0302311_10008451_pt1 | contig 10352 bp, 10 predicted proteins | sample III_Palsa_N1_3_FD_200449 | JGI IMG/M metagenome (GOLD analysis project Ga0302311, IMG submission 200449) | Peat permafrost microbial communities from Stordalen Mire near Abisko, Sweden - III_Palsa_N1_3 | ecosystem: Environmental > Terrestrial > Soil > Palsa > Peat permafrost | place: Sweden...
GTTGCCGCGCACTGGAGCTACAAGCAGGACGGCGGCCGGACCGAGGGCAAGCAGTACCGCTGGCTGCGCGAGCTGCTCGATATCCTGGAGCACGCCTCGAACCCGGAGGAATTCCTCGAGAATACCAAGCTCGAGATGTTCCAGGACAAGGTGTTCTGCTTTACGCCCAAGGGCGATCTGATCGAGCTGCCGCGGGGTGCGACACCGGTCGATTTCGCCTATGCGGTCCATAGCCAGATCGGCGACACCTGCGTCGGCGCCAAGATCAACGGCCGCATCGTGCCGCTGCGCTCGCAGCTGTCGAACGGCGACCAGGTCGACATCATCACGTCGAAGGCGCAGACGCCGTCGCCGACCTGGGAACGCTTCGTCGTCACCGGCAAGGCGCGGGCGCGCATCCGTCGCTTCATCCGGGCCCAGCAGCGCGCCCAATACCTGGACCTGGGCAAGGCGATCCTCAGCAAGGCGTTCCGCCACGAGCATCAGGACCTGTCGGAAAAGGCGCTCGAAGCCGTCACCAAGAACTTCAACGTCACCACGGTCGACGATCTCTATGCCGCGGTTGGCGAGGGGCTGGTCACCAAGGGCGAAGTGCTGAACGCGGTCTATCCGAACCGCATCGAGCCCAAAACCGCCAAGATCGTGCCGCTGACGCGGCCCAAGGCAAAATCGTCCGATAATGCGGTGCCGATCCGCGGCTTGATCCCGGGCATGGCGCTGCACTACGCCGGCTGCTGCCACCCGCTGCCCGGCGACCGCATCGTCGGCATCGTCACCACCGGCAAGGGTGTGACGATCCATACGATCGATTGCGACACGCTGGAAAGCTTCGCCGATACGCCGGAACGCTGGCTCGACGTCGCCTGGGACCAGGGCGACGACGGGCCGGGCCATATCGGCCGGATCACGGTCATGCTGGGCAACGAGCCGGGCGCGCTCGGCAACCTCACAACCGTGATCGGCAAGAACGCCGGCAACATCACCAACCTCAAGATCACCAACCGGTCGAACGATTTCTTCGAGATCCTGGTGGATATCGAGGTCAAGGACGTGAAGCATCTGACCAACCTGATCGCAGCACTCCGGGCGATGCCGTCGATCAATTCGGTGGAACGCGCGCGCGGCTGAGGCCGTTCGCTGCTCTCTAGACCCAGGACCAGAGAACCCATGCCGTTCGTCCATCAGCATCTGCGGCTCGGCGTCAATATCGACCATGTCGCGACCGTCCGGAATGCGCGCGGCGGCACGCACCCGGATCCGGTGCGCGCGGCCCTGCTCGCGGCCGAGGCCGGCGCCGATGGGATTACCGCGCATCTGCGCGAGGATCGCCGCCATATCATCGACAGCGACATCGAACGCCTGATGGCCGAGATCGGCCTGCCGCTCAATTTCGAGATGGCCGCGACCGAGGAAATGCTGGCGTTGGCACTCCGCCACAAGCCGCATGCTGCCTGCCTGGTGCCGGAACGGCGCGAGGAGCGCACGACCGAGGGCGGGCTGGATGTGGTCGGCGGCCATAATCACCTGGCGCCGATCATCGCCAAGCTGCGCGATGCCGGCATCCGCGTCTCGCTGTTCATTGCCCCGGACCTGCCACAGCTGGATATGGCGGCACACTTGGGCGCGCCCGTGGTCGAGCTGCATACCGGTCCCTATTGCCATGCCGCGGCGGGTCCAGAGCGTGCGATCGAGCTGACGCGCATGGCCGCGGCCGCGGCCCATGGCCATGCGCTGGGTCTCGAAGTCCATGCCGGCCATGGCTTGGACTACGAGACGGTCGGCGATGTCGCCGCACTGCCGGAACTGGCAGAGCTCAACATCGGCCATTTCCTGATCGGCGAAGCGATCTTCGTGGGCTTGGGGTCCGCGATCCAGCGCATGCGCGCCACCATGGACGCGGCGCGGGCATGATGATCCTGGGCCTCGGCACCGACCTCATCGACATCCGCCGCATCGAAAAGACGCTGGCGCGCTATGGCGCCAAATTCACCGAGCGCTGCTTTACGCCGGTCGAGATCGCCAAGGCGGAGCGCCGCGCCCAGAAGGCCGCGACCTATGCCAAGCGCTATGCCGCCAAGGAAGCCTGTTCCAAGGCGCTCGGCACCGGCTTTCGCGCCGGGGTCTATTGGCGCGACATCGGCGTCGTCAACCTGCCGAGCGGGCAGCCGACCCTGCTCTTGACCGGCGGCGCCAAGGCGCGGCTCGACGCGATGACCCCACCGGGCATGGTCGCCCAGATTCACCTGACCTTGACCGACGAGCCGCCGCTGGCCGAAGCGATGGTCATGATCGTCGCGGTCCCCGCGAGCTGATCGGAGCCCTCATGGCAACCAAGACCAAAACCACGCGAAAGGGCGAAGACGGCCTGTTCGAGGTCATCAAGACCATCGTGACCGTGATCGCGGTCGTGGTGGTCGTGCGCACCTTCGCGTTCGAGCCGTTCAATATCCCGTCGGGCTCGATGATCCCGACGATCCTGATCGGCGATTATGTGTTCGTGTCGAAATATTCCTACGGCTTCAGCCGCTATTCCTTCCCGCTGATCCATCCGTCCTTCTCCGGCCGGATCTTCGGCCGGGTGCCGGAGCGGGGCGACGTCGCGGTGTTCAAGCTGCCGCGCGACACGTCGGAGGATTATATCAAGCGGATCGTGGGCCTGCCCGGCGACAAGCTGCAGATGATCGAAGGTGTCTTGAACATCAACGGCAAGCCGGTCGAGATGAAGCGGACCGAGGATTTCTTCGACGACGAATATCATCGCAACGTCGCGACCGCTCAGTACATTGAGACGCTGCCGAATGGTGTTGCCCATCCGATCCTGAAGCGCGGTACGCTCGGGTCCAACCCGCTCGACAATACCCCGGTGTTCGAAGTGCCGGCCGACAGCGTGTTCGCCATGGGCGACAATCGCGACAATTCGATCGACAGCCGCGTGCCACCGCGCGACGGTGGCGTCGGCTTCGTGCCGCTGGAGAATCTGGTCGGCCGCGCCGAATTCCGCTTCTTCTCCTACGACAGCAATGTCGCCCCCTGGTACGAATTCTGGGAATGGCCCTGGGCCATCCGCTTCTCGCGCATGTTCACGGCAATGCACTGAGGCCCTGGGCCGATTGTCGCGCCTGCCGCTTGGGCTTGACCCGGGCCGGCCAGGCCGCGCTTGATGCTTGGCCCCATGTTCCGGCCATCAGCCCGATCAGAATAACCCCAAACCCCACGAGTCCCGATGGCCACCGTTACCAATAGCAAGGCGAAGAGCGGCGAGAGCTGGTCCGAGGTTCTCCGCACGATCGTCACGATCGGCCTGGCGGTGATTCTGCTCCGGACCTTCGCCTTCGAACCGTTCAACATCCCGTCGGGCTCGATGATCCCGACCTTGCTGATCGGCGACTATGTGTTCGTCTCGAAATATTCCTATGGTTTCAGCCGCTATTCGTTTCCGCTGATCCATCCCCCGTTCCAGGGCCGGATCCTGGGCCGGCTGCCGGCGCGCGGTGACGTCGCCGTATTCAAGTTCCCGAACGATCCCTCGATCGACTACATCAAGCGCATCGTTGGGCTGCCCGGCGACAAGCTGCAGATGATCAATGGGGTGCTGAACGTGAACGGCCAGCCGGTGACGCTGAAGCGGACCGAGGATTTCATCGACGGCGAATATCGGCAGAACCTGACGACGGCACAGTTCCTGGAGACGTTGCCGAACGGGATCACCCATCCGATCATCAAGCGCGACAGCATGGGCAGCAACCCGCTCGACAATACGCCGGTGTTCGACGTGCCGGCCGACAGCGTGTTCGCCATGGGCGACAATCGCGACAATTCGTCGGACAGCCGGGTGCCCCCGCGCGACGGCGGCGTCGGCTTCGTGCCGTTGGAGAACTTGGTCGGCCGCGCCGAATTCCGCTTCTTCTCCTACGATGGGAATGTGGCACCCTGGTACGAGTTCTGGGAATGGCCCTGGGCCATCCGGTTCTCGCGGATGTTCACCGCCGTTCACTAATCCGCGGCGTGGCTTGACGCCGCCGGACCCGCCCGGCTTGATGGCGCCATGAACCGACGACGCCGCAAATCCCAAGAAAAGCCCGCCGATATTCTGCGCACGGTCCTCTGGGCCGTGCTGCTGGCGCTGCTGTTCCGCAGCTTCGTCTATCAGCCGTTTTCCATCCCGTCGGGCTCGATGGTGCCGACGCTCCTGGTCGGCGACTATGTGTTCGTCGCGAAATTCGCCTATGGCTTCAACCGGTTTTCGCTGCCGTTCTGGGCGCCGCCGATCGAGGGGCGGCTGTTCGGCCGTCTGCCGACGCGGGGCGACGTTGCGGTCTTCCGGCTACCCGCGGACCCCGACCAGGACTATATCAAGCGCATAGTCGGCTTGCCGGGCGATCAGGTGCAGATGATCGGCGGCGTGCTCAATATCAATGGCGAACCGGTCCGGCGCGAGCCGATGGCCGATCTGGTGGTCGATGACGGCGAGACCAAACTCGCCTTTCGGCGCTTTATCGAGACATTGCCCAATGGCGTCGCCCACGAGATCATGCAGGAGAAAGACGACGGTCCGCTCGACGATACCAGCATCTATGTCGTGCCCGAGGGCTGCGTCTTCGCCATGGGCGACAATCGCGAACATTCCCAGGACAGCCGCATGTTGACCAAGGTCGGATATATCCCGCTGGAGAATATCGTCGGTCGCGCGGATCTGCGCTTCCTGTCGATCGTGCCGCACGAGGCCTGGTGGAAAGTCTGGGAATGGCCGGCGCGCATCCGCTGGAGCCGCGTCATGCGGATGGTGCGATGAGCGGACAGGTGACGGCGCCCGGCACGCGCGCGACGCTGGAGGCGACGCTCGCCCATCCGTTCGCCGATCCGGATCTGCTGGAAGAGGCGCTGACCCATCGCAGTGCCGCCTATGTCGCGGCCGGACGGCGCGATCGCCGCGGCACGCGCCGGTCGCTCGGCTACGAACGCTTGGAGTTCCTGGGTGACCGGGTGCTGGGCTTGCTGGTGGCCGAAATGCTGATGGCGGCGTTTCCGCGCGAGGCCGAGGGCGCGCTTGCCCGCCGTCATGCCGAGCTGGTGCGCAAGGAGACGCTCGCCGCCATCGCCGAGGAGATCGACTTGGCCGAGCATGTGCGGCTGCCGACGCTGGAAGACGGTGTCGCCCGCCATAATCCGAGCCTGCTCGCCGACGTGTGCGAGGCGGTCATCGCCGCCCTCTATATCGATGGCGGGCTGGACACGGCCCGCCGTTTCGTGGCCTTGCACTGGACCGGTCGGATGAACGCCTCGCTGGCGCCGCCCAAGGATGCCAAGACCGGCTTGCAGGAATGGGCGCAGGGGCGGGGCCGTCCGCTGCCGATCTATCGCCTGGTCAAGACCGACGGCCCGCCGCATCAGCCCGTCTTCACCGTCTCGGTCTCGGTCGAGGGCGAGGGCGAGGAGACGGCGAGCGGCGCCTCCAAACGGTTGGCCGAATCGGCCGCCGCCGGATTATTGCTGGCCCGCATCCGCGGCGCCCAAGGAGAAAGTCCATGACGACCGAACCGACGGGCGTCGCCCCCAGCGGCCCGACCAAATGCGGCTATGTCGCCATTCTGGGCGCGCCCAACGCCGGCAAATCGACGCTCTTGAACCGGCTGGTCGGCGCCAAGCTGTCGATCGTGTCGCCCAAGGTGCAGACGACGCGCACGCGCGTGCTGGGCATCCAGGTGCTGGACCAGGCGCAAATGATCTATATCGACACGCCGGGCATCTTCCGCCCGAAGCGCCGGCTGGATCGCGCCATGGTCGCCGCCGCCTGGAGCGGGGCCGCCGATGCCGACGTGGTGCTGCTGCTGGTCGATGCCGAGGACGGCCTGACCGACGAGGTGAAGTCGATCGTTGCAGGCCTGAAGGAAGCCGGGCGCCGCGCCGTGCTGGCGCTCAACAAGATCGACGCCACGCGCCATGAGAAGCTGTTGCAGCTCGCAGGCGCGCTCGATCTGGAAGGCATCTTCGACCGGATCTTCATGATCTCGGGCTTGAGCGGCGATGGCGTCGCCGATATCGAGAAATACCTGCTCGATCGCCTGCCGATCAGCCCCTGGCTGTTCCCGGAGGACCAGCTGTCGGATGTGCCGCAGCGCCTGCTGGCGGCCGAGATCACGCGCGAGCAGCTGTTCCTGCAGCTCCATGACGAACTGCCGTACGAGACCACGGTCGAGACCGAGAGCTGGGAAGAGCTGAAAGACGGCTCCGTCAAGATCTCCCAGATCATCTATGTCCAGCGCCCCAGCCAGAAGGCGATCGTGCTGGGCAAGGGCGGTCGGCAGATCAAGCGCCTGGGCGAACGCTCGCGCCTCGAGTTCGAGAAGATGCTGGAGCGCAAGGTCCACCTGTTCCTGTTCGTCAAGGTGCGCGAGGACTGGGCTGAGGACCGCGAGCGCTATGCCGCGATCGGGCTAGAGTTCGACCACTAAGTGAAAAGTCCTTCTCCGCCCTTTAAAGGGGGGAGAAGGATTTAGGATGAGGTGGGTTTTGCCGACACGACACTGCCTCCAAGCGATTTTCGGTCGAGAGACCCACCCCACCCCAACCCTCTCCCCCCTGAAGGGCGGAGAGGGGGCAGCACTTTAGCATCCATGGACTGGACCGATCAGGCCATCGTGCTGGGCGCCCGCAAGCAGGGCGAGGGCAGCCTGATCGTGACCTTGCTGACCCGCACCCAAGGGCGCCAGCGCGGGTTGGTGCGGGGCGGGGCCAAAAGCCGGCAGCGCGGCGCCTATGAGCCGGGCACGCTCGTCACCGCGACCTGGCGGGCGCGGCTCGAAGAACATCTGGGCCATCTGACCATCGATCCCGGCACCAGCTATGTGGCCGGCCTGCTCGACGATCCGCTCAGGCTCGGCTGCCTCGAAGCGGCCGTTTCGTTGTCCGAACTGACGCTGCCCGAGCGCGAGCCGCATCCGGCGGCGTTCGACGGGCTGGTGCGGCTCATGGGCCATCTCGACCGCGACGACGGCTATGCGGCCGCCCATCTGCACTGGGAGCTGGATCTCCTGACCGAGCTCGGCTACGGGCTGGACCTTTCGATCTGCGCCGTCACCGGCACGCGCGAGGATCTGGCCTGGGTCTCGCCGCGCACCGGCCGTGCCGTCAGCAAACCCGCCGGCTTTGCCTATCGCGACAAGCTGCTGATCCTGCCACGCCTGCTGGGCGGGTTGGGGCGCGACGGCTCGGACATCGAGGACCTGCTGGATGGGCTGGCGCTCACCGGCAGCTTCCTCGAACGCCAGGCCTTGGCACCGCGCGGACAGGGTTTGCCGCCGGCCCGCACACGATATGTTGACCGAATCGGGCGGCTCGTGGCCATATCTCGTGGAACACCCAGTTAAGAGCACCCATGGCATCGACTTCTCTCGCCGGCGAAATCCGCGATACCGAACTGCACGACGCGCTGTCGGAGCGGTACCTGTCCTACGCGCTGTCCACGATCATGGCGCGCTCGCTGCCCGACGTGCGCGACGGCCTCAAACCGGTGCATCGGCGCATCCTGTGGGCGATGCGGCAGCTGAAGCTCGATCCGGGGTCCGGCTACAAGAAATGCGCCCGCGTCGTCGGCGACGTCATCGGTAAATACCATCCGCACGGCGATGCCTCGATCTATGAGGCGCTGGTGCGGCTTGCCCAGGATTTCGCGGTCCGCTACCCGCTGATCGACGGCCAGGGCAATTTCGGCAATGTCGACGGCGATAACGCCGCCGCCATGCGATACACCGAAAGTCGCCTGACCACGGTCGCGCGCGCGTTGATGGACGGCATCGAGAGCGACACCGTCGATTTCCGCGACACCTACGACGGCGAGGGCGAAGAGCCGGTCGTGCTGCCGTCGCGGTTCCCCAATCTGCTGGCCAACGGCTCGACCGGTATCGCGGTCGGTATGGCGACGAGCATCCCGCCGCATAATGTCGGCGAGCTCTGCGATGCCATGCGCCTGATGATCGCCGAGCCGGATTGCTCGGTCGATGCGCTGATGGCGGCGGTGCAGGGGCCCGATTTCCCGACCGGCGGCGTGCTGGTCGAGACGCCGGAGAATATCCGCCAGGCCTATGCCACCGGCCGCGGCAGCTTCCGCCTGCGCGCGCGCTGGGAAAAGGAGCCATTGCCGCTCGGCGCCTACCAGATCGTCGTGAGCGAGATCCCCTATATGGTGCCGAAGGCCCGGCTGATCGAGAAGATCGCCGAGCTGTTGGAAGAGAAGAAGCTGCCGCTGCTGGCCGATATCCGCGAGGAATCGGCCGAAGAGATCCGTCTGGTGTTCGAGCCCAAGACCCGCAATGTCGATCCCGACGTGCTGATGGAGTCGCTGTTCCGCTCGACCGATCTCGAAGTGCGCATCCCGCTCAACCTCAACGTCATCGATTCCAAGGGTGTGCCGCGGGTGCTGGGCCTGAAGGACGCGCTGGGCGAATTCCTGGCGCACCGCCTGGCCGTGCTGGAGCGCCGCTCGCGCAACCGGCTTGATCAGATCAGCCATCGGATGGAGATCCTGCGCGGTCAGATGGTCGTCTATCTGAACGTCGACGAGGTCATCAAGATCATCCGCGAGGCGGATCATCCGAAACCCGCGCTGATCGAGCGGTTCGACCTGACCGACATCCAGGCCGAGGCGATCCTGAACCTGCGGCTGCGCGCGCTGCATAAGCTGGAACAGCTGGCGATCCAGCAGGAATTGGACGAGTTGGCGCTGGAGGCGACCGGCATCGAGACCTTGCTCGCGGACGAAAGCCTGCGCTGGCAGGCGATCGATCGGGAAGTGGTCGAGATCGACGCGGAATTCGGCCGGCAGACCGCGATCGGCAAGCGACGGACCGAGTTGGGTGGGGCGCCGTCGGCGATCATCGTGCCGGTGCATGCCCTGGTCGAGCGTGAGCCGGTGACCGTGCTCTGTTCCGATAAGGGCTGGATCCGCGCGGTCAAGGGCCACAACGTGCCGCTGGCCGACCAGCGCTACAAGGAGGGCGACGGGCCGCGCTTCGCGCTCGAGACCCAGACGACCGACCGGCTGCTGATCTTCGCCTCGAACGGCCGCTTCTTCACGCTCGGCATCGACAAGCTGCCGGGCGGCCGTGGCCATGGCGAGCCGCTGAAGCTGATGATCGACCTCCCGAACGAGGCTGAGATCGTGGCGCTGCGCGTCTACAAGCCCGGCGAGAAGATGATGCTGGTCTCGACCGACGGCCGCGGCTTCATCGTCAACCAGGACGAGGCCCAGGCCCAGACCCGCGCCGGCAAGCAGGTCATGAACCCGGCCGACAAGGTGACGGCGCGCTTCTGCCTGCCCTTCACCGGCGACGCCCTGGCGCTGGTCGGCGATAACCGCAAGCTGCTGGTAGTACCGCTCGCCGATATTCCGGAAATGGTCAAGGGCCGGGGCGTCATCCTGCAGAAATACAAGGACGGCGGCTTGGCCGACGCCAAGATCATCACGCTCGCCGAGGGCCTGAGCTGGGCCACCGGCTCGCGCACCCGGACCGAGCCGGACCTGACCGCCTGGAAGACCGGCCGCGGCTCGTCGGGCAGGATGGTCCCGACCGGCTTCCCGCGGCCGACGAGGTTTGAAGGCTGACGGCCATTTCGGCCAACCCGGTGATGTGAGCTTTGCCGCGGCGGCGGATCCGCCGCGGCACGGGCGAAGCGACTAATTTCGGCCTTCGACGGAGCGGCTGGCCTCCGCGACGGTGCGACCCATGACGTCGAGCATCGTCGCGGTCGCATGGATCATGTAGGCGACGCCATGGCGGTACAGATCCCGCTGGGCCTCGGCGAATTCGATCGGGGAATTGCACCGCAACAGATCCTGTGGCCGCCGGGGCGTCCGCTCGGTCGACCATTCGAGGGTATCCAGCCACGCATGCTGCATTTGCTGCATGCCGCGGCCGATATGGGAAAAGGCGCCGAACAAAGCTTGGACGTCCGACACCGTGCCTTCTCCGGCCTCGCGATAGATATCGACGATCCGCGCCGCCGACTCGAGGCCGCGACGACTTTGATCCTGGCCGATCTCTGCGATTTGTCCTTGCAGTTCCGCGGCCGAGCGGACGGTGGCGCGGCCGATGTCCTGGGCCTGCTCGGCCCCCTCGCGCGCCAGTTCCGCGGCTTGCTTCACCTGCTGACGAGCGGTGTCGGTGCTATCGCGGATAGCCTTTTTGGTTTCGTCGACCCCGCGTTCGGCCGTCTCGCGTACAGCGCCGGCGCCTGTGGTTCCATGCGTCGTGTCCGCCATCTCGGATCTCCTTGGCTGAGTTTTCGACGGCAGGGAGCGTGCCGTCATCAAGACTCAATGCTCGCAACCGCGAGAAGATCCACGGTCACATGAA
>Ga0302311_10008455_pt1 | contig 10350 bp, 11 predicted proteins | sample III_Palsa_N1_3_FD_200449 | JGI IMG/M metagenome (GOLD analysis project Ga0302311, IMG submission 200449) | Peat permafrost microbial communities from Stordalen Mire near Abisko, Sweden - III_Palsa_N1_3 | ecosystem: Environmental > Terrestrial > Soil > Palsa > Peat permafrost | place: Sweden...
GTCGAGCCACGGCCAGCGGTCGGCGTCGGTGAGGGCGATGCCGGCGGTCATCCTGGCGATGTTGGCGGCGGGGTGCAGGGCGTCCGCGTCCTCGAACGGGAGGTTCAGCCGGGCCGCCAGCGCCGCGCCGACGGTGGACTTGCCCGAGCCGGAAACGCCCATCACCACGAGGAGGGGCGGCGGGGTCGCGGTCACGGCGTCTCGTCCGGCCTCGGGGCTTCGATGGTGGCCGTGCCGGTGGCGGTCTGGTCGAACTGGTCGGCGAGGGCGCCGTAGAAGTCTCGCCGCGCGTCCTCGGCGGGGGCGGGCGCGGCGTCGGCCTGAGCGGCGGCGACGGCGAAGTCCCGCACCGGCAGGCCGTCCTCCGCCGTCAGCATGAAGCGCTTCCACGCTTCGGCGGGAAGGTCGCCGCCGGCCATGTGCTGCATCGGCCTGTTGCGGTCGTCGCCGAGCCAGACGCCGGCCACGAGGTCGGGGGTGAAGCCGACGAACCAGGCGTCGTGATAATCGGTGCTGGTGCCGGTCTTGCCCGCCGCCGGGCGGCCGATGTCGGCCTTCTTGCCGGTGCCGTGGGCGATCACCCCCTGCATCATGCCGATCATCCTGGCGGCCCGCGCCGGGTCATAGACGCTGTCCGGCGGGGTGGGATTGCGGCGATAGATCAGGTCGCCCCGTGCATTGGTGATGCTGACGATCAGGTAGGGCGGCGCCTTCTTTCCCCCCTGCTGGAACACCTGGTAGGCGGAGACGAGATCGAGCAGCGTCACCTCGTAGGCGCCGAGCGCGACGGGCGGCGCGGGGTGGGGCGGGATGTTGATCAGGCCGAAGCGGCGGGCGAGCTCCGCCACCTTGTCTCGTCCCACCTCCTGGCTCACCCGAACGGCGACGGTGTTGATGGAGTGGGCCAGCGCGTCCGCGAGGGAGACGTTGCCGCGATAGCCGCCCTCCGCGTTCTGCGGCTTCCAGGCGCCGATGCGGATCGGGGCGTCCTGGCGTACGTCGTCGGGGTTCAGGCCATGCTCCAGCGCAGCGGCATAGACGAAGGGCTTGAAGGTGGAGCCGGGCTGCCGAAGGGCCTGCGTGGCCCGGTCGAAGGGTGAGAGGCGGTGGTCCGCCCCGCCGACCAACGCCAGCACTCCGCCGTCGGGCTCCAGCGCCACCATCGCCCCTTGTGTGACCCCCGCCGGTCCGCCCTGGTCCACGGCGTCGCGGACGGCGGCGGTGGCCTCGGCCTGCAGGCGGGGATCGACGGTGAGGCGGACCACGAGGTCGGGGACGTTGTTGACGTTGGCCGCCTTGGCCTCCTGCGCGGCGAGGTCCAACACATAGCCGAAATCGCCCTCGGTGCGGGTCTCGGTCGAGAGCCTGGGCGGCGAGGCGAGGGCGGCCTGCTGCTGCTCCGGCGTGATCCAGCGGCTGCGGACCATGGCGGTCAAGACGAGCCTGGAGCGCTTGATGGCGGCGGCCAGATCGTTGGTGGGGGCCAGATGCGTCGGCGCCTTGGGCAGGGCCGCCAGCAGGGCAGCTTCGGAGAGGGACAGCTCAGTCGCGCTCTTGCCGAAATAGGTCTGTGACGCCGCCTCAACCCCGTAGGCCCCGCCGCCGAAATAGATGCGGTTGAGGTAGAGCTCCAGGATCTCGTCCTTGGTGAGCAGGTGCTCGATGCGGAACGCCAGCCCCGCCTCCTGGAGCTTCCTGCGCAGGGTCTGTTCGGGGGAGAGGAACAGGGTCCGCGCGATCTGCTGGGTGATGGTGGAGCCGCCCTGCAGCCCCTTATGCCTGCCGGAAAGGTCGTTGCGCCCGGCGCGGAGGATGCCGCCGAAATCCACGCCCCGGTGGTGATAGAAATGCCGGTCCTCCGCCGCCATGAAGGCCTCCGGCAGGTAGGCCGGCATCTGTTTCAGGGTGATGGGCGAACCATGGCGGGGGCCGCGCTGGCCGATCACCTGCCCGTTGCGATCCAGGAAGGTGACGCCAGCGGGTCGGTTCATGGACCACAGCGCCTGCTTGTCCGGGATCGGCGGCAGGTCGGAGAACGCCAGCTTCCACACCCACAGGCCGAGGAACAGCACGATCAGCAGCCCGGCGATCGCGGCGGTGGCGGCGACCACCTGTCCGGTCCTGTCCTTCCGCGCCGCATGGTGGGCCAGATCCGCACGGATGGGCGCGCCCGCCTGCGCTCCGGCCTCGGGCGGGGCGGGGGGCGGCGTCTCGGTCGGGAAGGGCGGCGGGGGCGGGTCTGACAAGGCTGTTGCGGTTCGATTCGGCGAAGGCGACCGTTTTCGCCTATATCAGCGGACGGCCCGAACGTATCGGCCCAAGCTTATGAGCCAGAAACCTTGGTAAATCCTTTGGTAGAGCGTCCTTTCTGGGAGACCAAGACCCTGGCCGAGATGTCGGCGGCGGAGTGGGAGAGCCTGTGCGACGGCTGCGGGCGCTGCTGCCTGATCCGCTTCGAGGACGAGGACACCGGCGAGGTGATCCCCACCCGCGTCGCCTGTCGCCTGCTGGACGGCGACACCTGCCAGTGCACCCGCTATCGCCATCGCAAGCGCTACGTGCCCGATTGCATCAAGCTGACGCCCCAGAATGTGGGCGAACTGAAGTGGATGCCGCCGAGCTGCGCCTATCGCCGCATCTGGGAAGGCAAGGGGCTGGCGGCCTGGCACCCCCTGATCTCCGGCGACCCCGACAGCGTGGTGCGGGCCGGGATCAGCATGCGCGGCCAGACCATATCGGAACGCGAACTGGAGCGGCCGGAAGACGCCATCGACTACGAGGCCTCCGACCTGCTGGACGACGGCGGGTAGCACATCTGGATGCCGAGACGCCTCGACGGATGTAGCGCGAAGTGTGAAATGCGCGTATAACGGGTGCACGCGCCACGCCCCGATCGCCGTGCTGGTTTCAATCGCGAGCGCCCTGTTCGTGGGGGTCTTCGCGGGCGCGCTGGCCATCCACGACGACTGGAAGCGGCGCCGCGCTAAACGGTCCTGACGGCGGTTTGTGCTGGCGCTCCGGGCGGGACCGCTGAAACAGAAACCGCCTAACCTATTCCTGTCATCCCGGCGAACGCCGGGACCCAGATCCTATGGCGCGGCCTCTATATATTTAGCGGCTTGTCCTGAAATGCTGAACTTTACGACCTGGGTCCCGGCGTTCGCCGGGATGACAGGGGAGATGGGGGAACAGGGCGACGTGAACTCTCCTATCGCACCAAATATAATATAATAAAAACAATTACTTAAAACTATCTTGCGGCATCTTATCAAAGGCGCCCGCTCTGGCCGTATCTTTCTGTCATGGCCCGAAAAGACGACATCGAAACGCCCGCCCCGCCCGGCGACGCCGCCGCGATCCTGAAGGGTCTGGCCGGTGAGCTGGCCGAGGCGGTGCGCGTCCGAGCCGCCGCCTTCCTGAGTGAGGCGACCAGCCATCAGACCGTGGACCGGGAGATGCGCTCTCTCGCCCTGATCGCCCGCGCGGCGATTGCTGCGCACGCCCTTCAGGCGGCTGAGGAGAAGGTGGAGGAGCGGGCGTTCGAAGCCAGAGCGAAGCGCCGCGACGCCGTCTTCCGCGCCGGTCGACCCGGCCCTGAAACGGATTCAAAAACCGACGAAGAGACAGACATGAATGAGCGAGACCCAAGGCTGGACACTCCCGAAGGCGTGGCTGAGGTTTACGAAGGGGCTCGAAAAGGCGTTGATCGCCTACTTCGAGAGCTCGAGGTCAAACACGCCGATCGAAACGCTGTTGACGGCGCAGGAGGCGTCGGCGCTGGATTTAAGCTGGCTGCTGAACTCGCACCCGCTCCAGCGCCCGCCCACTAGCGACGACTGGCGCACCTGGCTGCTGCTCGGCGGACGGGGGCGGGCAAGACCCGCGCCGGCGCCGAATGGCTGGCCGCCGGGACCGAGAAGGGCCATCGCCTCGCCCTGGTCGGTCCCTCGCTCCACGACGTGCGCGAGGTGATGATCGAAGGTCCGTCGGGCCTGCGCACCGTCTCCCCGCGAGACAACAGGCCCCGATACGAAGTCTCCCGCCGCCGGCTGATCTGGCCGCACGGCGGCGTCGCCTACGCCCATTCCGCCGAAGACCCCGAGAGCCTGCGCGGCCCGGAGTTCGACGGCGCCTGGTGCGACGAATTCTGCGCCTGGCCCAAGGCGGACGAGACCCTTGCGCTCCTGCGCATGGCGGTCCGGCGCGGAAGCGACCCCCGGCTGGTGGTCACCACCACGCCCAAGCCCACGCAGGCCCTCCGCGGGCTGATGGCGCAGCCGGGGGTCGTCACCCATCGCATGGCCACCTCGGAAAACGCCGAGAATCTCGCCCCCACCTTCCTGGAGCATCTCATGAGCGTCTATGGCGGCACGAGCCTGGCGGCGCAGGAGCTGGAGGGGCTGGTGGTGGACGACGCCGAAGGCGCGCTCTGGCGCGCCGCCGACCTCGCCCGCTGCCGGGGCTCCAGGCCGCCGCGCCTCGACCGGGTGGTGGTGGCGGTCGATCCGCCGGCGACGCAGGGCGGCGACGCCTGCGGCATCGTGGTGGCGGGGCGGCTGGAACGGTCGGCCTTCGTCTTGGCCGACAAGTCCGAGAAGGGCCTCTCGCCGGACGGCTGGGCCCGCAAGGTGGCCGCCGCCGTGGTCGAGTTCGACGCCTCGTCCGTGGTCGCCGAAGTGAACCAGGGCGGCGACATGGTGCGCGCCACCCTCGCCGCCGCCGAGTGCCGCGCCCCGATCCGCATGGTGCGGGCGCGGGTCGGCAAGCGGGCGCGGGCCGAACCGGTGGCGGCCCTCTACGAGCAGGGGCGGGTGATCCACTGCGCCCCCTTCCCGCTCTTGGAGGAGGAGCTGATGGGCCTCGGCGGCGACACGCTCGGCCACAGCCCCGACAGGGCGGACGCGCTGGTCTGGGCGCTGACGGACCTGATGCTGGGGGAGGCGGGGGGCGCGCCGCGGGTGCGGGGTTTGTAGGGGGCGGTGCAGCGGTTCCCCTCGCCCTACTCTCTCCTGACCCCGCAACCCAAACCCCTCGCCCCTACGGGGAGAGGGAGGGACCCGCGTCCCGTTTGGGACGTGGGAGGATGAGGGGAACCGCCCCACAACCCTCTCAAATCCGCTCCTCGCACGCCGCCAGGATCGTGTCGCACACGATCTCCATCTCCTGCAGCACCTCGGAGTTCTAGAACCGCATCACCCGCAACCCCTCCGCCTCCAGCACCACCGTCCGCCGCGCATCCCTGTCCCTGTCCGCGTCCTCCGCATGCTGTCCGCCGTCGAGCTCCACCACTAACGCCGCGTCGGCGCAGTAGAAGTCGGCGATGAACGGCCCGCGCGGGGTCTGGCGCTTCCATTTCCAGCCGCCCAGGCGCCGGTCGCGCAGCTGGTTCCAGAGCCGGCGTTCGGCTTCGGTCTGGTTGGTGCGCAGCTCTCGCGCCCGGTCGGTCAGTTCAACCTTCGCCATATCCGGCTCCCCTCACCCTCCCACGACGCTGCGCATCGCGGGCCCCCTCCCTCTCCCCAGAGGGGCGAGGGGTTTGATGCAGCGCCCCCTCTCCCCGCCGGGGAGAGGGTAGGGTGAGGGGCTCCAACACACAATCTTAAGGTGTTTTATGGATCCACGTCCCCGCCCCCTCGTGCTCGGCGATCCGCCGGAGCGCAAGGCCAGCAAGACCCGTCGCCTGGTAGCCATCGCGTCCGGCGGGCGGCCCGCCTGGACGTCCCGCGACTACGCGTCCCTGGCGCGGGAGGGGTTCGCGCGGAACCCGGTGGCCTATCGCTGCATCCGCATGATCGCCGAGGCCGCCGCCAGCGTGCCGCTGGTGGTGTTCGCCGACGGGGCGCGGGCGCCGGATCATCCGCTGCAGGCCCTGATCGACCGGCCCAATCCCGAGCAGAGCGCCCCGGACCTGATGGAGGGTTTCTTCGGCGCGGTGCAGACGGCGGGGAACGGCTATCTGGAGGCCGCCGGCGACAGCGGCGACGCCGCCGATCCGCCGACCGAACTCTATGCGCTGCGCCCCGACCGGATGACCGCCGTGCCGGGGCCGCAAGGCTGGGCCGACGCCTACGACTACCAGTGCGGCGCCGCCAAGGTGCGGCTGCGGCGGGGCGCGGACGGCTTCATGCCGGTGCTGCACCTGAAGCTCTACAACCCCACGGACGACTACTACGGCTTCTCGCCGCTGGAGGCCGCCGCCGTCGCCATCGACATGCACAACGCCGCCTCGGCGTGGAACAAGGCGCTGCTGGACAATTCCGCCCGGCCATCGGGCGCGCTGGTCTATTCCAACCGCGACGCCGCCGACCGGATCACCGACGACCAGTTCGACCGGCTGAAGGCCGAGCTGGAGAGCACCTACACCGGCTCCATCGCCGCCGGGCGGCCCATGCTGCTGGAGGGCGGGCTCGACTGGAAGCCCATGTCGCTGACGCCGGCGGACATGGATTATATCGAAGGCAAGCACGCCGCCGCCCGCGAGATCGCCCTGGCGTTCGGCGTGCCGCCGCAGATCCTCGGCGTGCCCGGCGACAACACCTACGCCAACTATCGCGAGGCCAACTCCGCCTTCTGGCGCCAGACGGTCGTGCCCCTGGTGGAGCGGGCGGGGCGGGCGATCACCGCCTGGCTCGGGCCCAAATTCCCTGGCGCGGTGCTGAGGCCCGACCTCGACCTCGTGCCGGCCTTGTCCGCCGAGCGGGATGCGCTGTGGGCGCGCCTGCAGGCCGCGACCTTCCTCACCGACGCCGAGCGGCGGCGCATGGCCGGGCTGGGCGACGATCCTTCGGACGACGATCTTTCGGAGGTGTCCGATGAGTGACGCGGCCAACGGGGGCGGGGCGGGCCTGCGCTTCGACCTGAAGATTCCCATCGCCCTGATCGTCACCGTGGCGATCCAGACCGGCGCCGCGTGCCTGTGGGCCGGCGGCGAGGCGCAGCGGGTGAGCGACCTTGAACGCCGCCTCGACAAGCAGCAGGGGGTGTCGGAGCGCCTCGCCCGCCTCGAGGCCGAGACGGAAGCCACCAGCGCCGCGATCGCAAGGATAGAGCTGAAGCTGGACGGGGGTGAGCGATGAGGCGTGATGCAGCGGAACCCCTCACCCCACCCTCTCCCCGGAGGGGAGAGGGGCGCCACGTTGAACCCCTCTCCCCGCCGGGGAGAGGGAGGGGCCCGCGCGCAGGGTGGGAGGGTGAGGGGAACCGCCCCGCCGCCCGAGCTCGCCCATGACCGCGCTCCCCATCCAGGGCTACGCCTCGCTCTTCTGGCGGCGCGACCTGAACGACGACATCGTGGCCAAGGGCGCGTTCGCCAAATCCCTGGCGAAATCCGGCGCCGACCGCGTCCGCATGCTGCACCAGCACGACTCGTCCGGCCTGATCGGCGCGTGGGACGTGGTGCGGGAGGACGACCAAGGCCTCTTCGTCTCCGGCCGCGTGTTCGATTTCACGCCGCAAGGAAAACTGGTGCAGGGCCTGATCCGCGCCGGCGTGCTCGACGGTCTCTCCATCGGTTTTCGCACGAAGAAGGCGCGGCGCGATCAGTCGGGCCGCCTGCGCGTGCTGACCGAGGTCGAGCTCTGGGAAGTGTCGCTGGTGACCTTCCCGATGCTGTCCGGCGCGCGGTTGATCCACAGGGCGGCGCACCGGTTCCCCTCACCCTCCCGCGATGCCTTGCATCACGGACCCCTCCCTCTCCCCAGAGGGGCGAGGGGTTGACGCGACCGCCCCCTCTCCCCGCCGGGGAGAGGGCAGGGTGAGGGGGAACCGCCTCACCACCCCTTCCAACGGAGAACAGCGATGAAAGAAACCAAACAGGCCGTCGCCTCGGCTGAAACCCGCGCGGCGATGCACGAGGTGATGGCCGCCTTCGAGGCGTTCAAGGCCGCCAACGACGAGCGCCTCGAGGAGATGGAGGCCAAGCGCGCCGACGTGCTGCTGGAGGAGAAGGTCGCGCGCATCGACGCCGACCTGGCTTCCGCGCAGGGGCGGCTGGAGCGGTTCGCGTCCGACGCGCGACGGCCCCGCCTGCCGGGCCTCACCGGCGACACGCGCCTGGCCGAGCCCGATGAGCGCAAGGCGGCGTTCGACGGCTATCTGAAGTCCGGCCGCGCCTCGGGCCTCGGCCTGCTGGAGGCCAAGGGGCTCTCCGAAGGCGGCTCCGGCGGCTATATCGTGCCGCCCGAGACCGAGCGGGTGATCGACCTGGCGCTGACCCACGCCAGTCCCATGCGCGAGATCTGCACCGTGCAGACGATCGGCTCGTCGGTCTACCAGAAGCCGGTGGCCACCGCGGGCGTCACCGCCGGCTGGGCCGCCGAGACCGCCGCGCGGCCCGAGACCGACGAGGGGACTCTGACCCTGCTGCAGTTCCCGGCGGCGGACCTCTACGCCTCCCCGGCGGCGACCCAGGCGCTGCTGGACGACGCCTTCGTCAACCTCGACGACTGGCTGGCCGCCGAGTGCGAGGACGCCTTCGCCGCGCAGGAGACCCACGCCTTCGTCAACGGCACGGGGTCGGGCCAGCCCAAGGGCTTCCTCAGCTACGCCGCCGCGCCCGATGCGTCGGCCGCCTGGGGCCAGCTCGGCTATGTGGCGACGGGGGCGGCGGGTGCCTTCCCGTCCGGCGATCCGGTCGATTGCCTGATCGACCTCGTCTACACCCCCCGCGCCCAGTTCCGCGCCGGCGGCCGCTTCGTGATGAACCGGCGGACGACGGCGATGGCGCGCAAGTTCAAGGACGGGGAGGGGGACTACATCTGGACCCCCGGCATCGCGCCGGGCCAGCCCTCGTCCCTCTGCGGCTATCCGATCACCGAGCTGGAGACCATGCCGGACGTGGCCGCCGACGCCTGCGCCATCGCCTTCGGCGACTTCGCCAAGGGCTATCTGATCGTGGACCGGGCCGGGGTGCGGGTGCTGCGCGACCCCTATTCCCAGAAGCCGTACGTGCTCTTCTACACCACCAAGCGCGTGGGCGGCGGAGTGCAGAACTTCAATGCGATCAAGCTGTTGAAGTTTTCGGCCACGTAGGTCGGCGCACCGGCTCCCCTCACCCTCCCACGCCGCTGCGCGACGCGGGCCCCGCCCTCTCCCCAGAGGGGCGAGGGGTTTGATGCAGCGCCCCCTCTCCCCTCCGGGGAGAGGGCAGGGTGAGGGGTTCCGCCTCCACACCGGGAAAGATCAATGACCCTCACCCCCACCACGCCCCCCGCCATCGAGCCCGTCACGCTGGACGAGGCGAAGGCGCAGCTGCGCGTCACCTACACGGGCGAGGACGTGCTGATCGCCGCCCTGATCACCGCCGCCCGCCAGCGGATCGAGGCGGCGCTCGGCCTCGCCCTGATCGCCACGACCTTCCGCGAAACCCACGACGTCTGGCCGCTGGAGATCACGACGGCGGTCCCGGCGACCGACCCCCTGTCGGCCCTCTTCGCCGGGCCCCTGAAGCTCCGGCGCGGCCCGCTGATCGGCGTGTCGGCCATCGCCGTGGCGGACGGGTCTGGCGCGTTCCAGACCCTCGATCCCGCCAGCTACGCCGCCGAACCCGGCTCCCGGCCGGCGCGGATCATCCCCTGTGACGTGGCGTGGCCGGCGCCGGGCGTGGCGGCAGGCGGGGTCCGCATCGACTATGACGCGGGCTACGGCGCGGCGGAGGCCGACGTGCCCGCACCGCTCCGCCAGGCCATCCTGCAGCTGGTCGCCGACGGCTTCGAGCACCGCAGCGATGCGCCGCTGTCGCTGGTGGAGCCCTGGCTCTCGCCCTTCCGCCGGGTGCGGCTGTGAGCGCGGCCACCTATCCGACGCCCGCGACGCTGCAGGCCTCCACCGCGACGCAGACCGCCTATGGCGGCGCCGCGCTCGCCTGGACCGCGACGGCGCAGCTCTGGATCGCCCTGAAGCCCGGCGGCGCGACCTACGACCAGCTCGACGGCCTGAAGCCCGTGCGGATCGAGACCGCCTCGGCCACGGCGCGGAACGATCCGCGCGCGGCGGCGGGCCAGCAGATCCTCGTTGGCGATGACGCCATCCCCTGGCGCGTCCTGGCGGTGGAGCGCGCCGACCCCCAGCCCGGCGCGATGACGCTGCGGCTGGATCGTATGACGTAACTGCAGCGGTTCCCCTCACCCTACCCTCTCCCCGGCGGGGAGAGGGGCGCCATCCTGAACCCCTCGCCCCTCTGGGGAGAGGGAGGGGCCCGCGCGCAGCGTGGGAGGGTGAGGGGAACCGGCGCCCAACCGAAAGCTCCCCATGCCCCTGTCCCCCGATCTCGCCCTGCAGGGCGCCGTGTTCGCGCGCCTGCTCGCCGACGCGGCCCTCCCCGCCCTGATCGGCGCCCCGCCGCGGGTCTAC
>Ga0302311_10008457_pt1 | contig 10348 bp, 12 predicted proteins | sample III_Palsa_N1_3_FD_200449 | JGI IMG/M metagenome (GOLD analysis project Ga0302311, IMG submission 200449) | Peat permafrost microbial communities from Stordalen Mire near Abisko, Sweden - III_Palsa_N1_3 | ecosystem: Environmental > Terrestrial > Soil > Palsa > Peat permafrost | place: Sweden...
GAAGCCGGGGACGATGCCGGCCGGGATCCCGGTAAGCAGGATCGCCAGCAGGTCGGCGCGGGGCTTGCCGGAGGCGTTGAGCGCGGCGAGGTTGGGGAACGCCCCGGGGTAGAGCACCGGGAGCAGCTGGGCGAGTTCCGGCTTGGACACGTTACTCGCGAACTGCTTGTCGCCGGAGGGCGGCTGGGAGTTGAAGAGGTCCTTCTGGGAGATGGGGATCAGGACCTCGTTGACCAGGGGGTTGCCGAGGCGGGAGACCTGGACAAAGGGCCCGGTGTTGGTGATGGTGCCGTCGGCCTCGAACATGCGGGAGCGCTGGCGGCTGGCGCTGGCGTAGACGCCGATGGTGGAGTTCGGGTCGGTGACGCTGGTGGGCGCCTTGCCGTTCGCGGTGAGGTCGCAGGCGGGCACCTGGAGCGCGATCGACTGGATGTTCTTGGCCTTGGCGCCGTTGACGCCGGGGGCGGCGGGCATGCTGGAGCCGATGTGCAGGTTCTGGAAGGGGCGCAGGTCGCCGAGGTCGAAGATGGCGCCGAGGTCGACGTAGAAGCCTTCGGCGCGCTGGCCGGTGAACAGCTTGCAGCCGCCGGGCAGGGTGTGGACGGCCTGTTCGGCCAGGGCCGCGTAGTTCGGGGTGGACAGCGGGCCGATGTTGCACGGCGGGCAGGGCAGGTCGCTGCCCAGGACCTGGCTGTTGCCGTCCTTGCCCCCGCCGTTGCTGACCCGGGTGATGGTGGCGAACTGGCGTCGGTTCCAGTTCTTGCTGTCGATCGACTCGATGGTGCCGACGTTGTAGAGGAACGTGTTGGGGATCGTGTTCACGGTGCGGAACCGGAACTGGTAGGTGATCTCCGGCAGCCCGTCGCCGTTGTTGTCGATGTGGATCTCGTAGAGCACGTCGTCACCGAACTCGTCGAAGTTCGGGCCGCCCGCCGGGTCCTCCAGCGGGCTGAAGTTTGCGATCAGAGTGACCGTGTCGGGCCGGTCGGGACTGACGAAGGCGTAGACGTCGGTATTGTCGGCGACCGGGTCGTTCGAGATCGCGGGTGCTTCCTTGTGCGAGGACACGCGTGTTTTCCTCTTCGCTGGCTGGGACGGGTCAGGACTTGGTAGGCGTGGCGGCGATCCGCCCGAGCTGGGCGGCGAGCTGGGGATCGCGGTGCAGGACTTCGCGTTCGCCGACCATGACGGCGATCTCGCCGGTGCTGGGGTTCTTGACGTAGGCCATCAGCGGCCCCTGGTGTACGGCCCCGGCGGGGGCGGCGGCCGGCTGGGTACGGGTGCGGGCGGATGCCTCCTGGCCCAGCGAGGCGGGCACCAGGACCGTGGCACCGAGGGCGGCGGTGCCCAGAGTGGCGTGGCGTATGAAACTGCGTCGGGAGTTCTCGGACATGACGGCTTCCCATCCGGGTCGAGGACCGGCTCGGCTCCTGCCACGCCGGTGTCCCAGCGGCACTGCATGACTTTGCGTGACTGCTGGTGACTGAAACGTAATCACGGTGGGGCTCTGCCTGCTCGTCAGGGTCCGCCAATCGACGCTGCCATGAGGAACTGCAAGCTCACCGCGAGTGGATGACGGAAAGGACCGCTCTGCAGCGGACGGCCACTCCCTTGCCGGCCGGCTGGACTGCGCCCGTCAGGGTGAGGAGGATGAGCCCGCGGACGCAGCCGCAGAGGCCACTCGCCGCGTCGCCTCCGGATGAGGGACAAGATCTGTGGAGGCATCTGCCGTCAAGGCCGTGGATCGCCCCGAAGCCACTCGTCGATGCTCATCCAGGTGTCGTTCTGCACAGTGGGATCGACAGACTGTGCTGTGAGACAGGGGTCTTGTGTGTGGGGGGTGGGTTGCCCACGCTCGCTGGCGAGCTGCGCCAGAGTTCGACTGCCCTGCGGCTCGGCGGGGGAATGGTCGGCCATGGAGTCTGCTCCTGGAGCATCGCCGGCCAGCAGCTGGTCGGGATGCGGTGTCTCCCGAATGTCGCGGTCCAGATCCGACACGCCGGCCACGCCCGGCGGGGTCGTGCTGAGCGCTCTGTGCAGGACGGCCTTGGGATGGAGGTCCTGCGGACGAAGTCCGGCGAAGTCGGGGCCGAGTTCCCTGCCGAGCTCTTCCACGCCGGCGCGGCCCATCGCCTTCAGGCGCCGCACCAGGCCCAGGGCCTCCGTGACGGCCTTGGGAACCCTCTCCGGTCCGAAGATGATGACGCCCAGGACCAGCAGGACGACAATCTTCACAGCACTGAGGTCGAACGGGAACACGGCAAACCCCAAGAGTAGAGCGCCTGACGACGCGGGCCTCGCTGGTCAGTGCGGAGCGGCCGTGCCCGTTACCGCCGGGTCCTCGGCCGGGTGGCTCTCCGAGGGCGTTGTCGGATCCGGCGACGCGGTCAGCGTAGGCGGCTCTGGGGCCGATGCCGGCTCGGATGTGCTGCCGTCGGCATCAGCGCGTAGCGCCTGGGTCTCGGCTTTGAGGATGCGCAGGGACTTGCCCAGGGACCGCGCGGCATCGGGCAGGCGCTTGGCTCCGAAGAGCAGCAGCACGACCAGGGCGACGATCAGGATCTCCAGGGCACGGTTCTCGAACATCTGACATCCCTCGGCTGTCCTGCGTGGTCAATGACGGAAGGCGCACTCCGGACCACCGCCCGCCGCAGTGGTCAGCTGTGCTTGTCCAGCCTCGCCCGAACGCGGCGATGCGGCGAGCTGCCCTCACCCGTTCGGTGCCCTTCCCAGCAGCGGGTGAACGGATGGACGGCTCAGAAGGCGCACAAGACGGCGCATGGCCGGCTTCCGTGCGCTCTTTGCCGTGTGCTTGGCGACGTGCATCGTAAAGGCGGGTACCCGTTGGAGGGCCTCGGCCTGGGACTGTGGTGGCACCTGAGCATGCTGCGCGGCTCCTACTTCGAGCTGTCATAGTCGGCGGGCGACCGCATCGGCCAACCGGGTCAACCGGCCTCATTCTCCTGCGGAAGAAAGCGCTTATTCCCGTTAGGTTCAGTGGTGTCGTGACCGTACGGGCAGTCCGCCACCCGCAACCGCCGCAGGCAGGAATCGACAGCAGCCCGACCGATCGCCGCGTTGCAGGTCGGCGACGGCACGGCGTCGCTGGATGCGGCACGGGTGGCCGGGGGCGGCGGAGACCACGTACTCGACGACTACGTCCATCGCAGGCCGGAGACGGTCGGCGCGCGCACCGGTCATGCTGATCACCTCGGATCATCATCCGCAACGAGCCCGCCTACTGACCGGGCCGTTTCACGGCGCGGCCCACCAGCACCGTGTCGATGCTGGTGATCGACAGCGGGGCGAGGTCGCGGGTGATGAAGGTATGAAGGTCTTCGAGGTCGCGCAGCCAGACGGCGGCGCTCAGGTTGGCCGGCCCGGTCAGGGCGATCACGCCGTGTACGGACGGGTGGGCGGCCAGCGCGCGTCCGGCGGCGTCCAGGTGGGCGGGCGGGACCTGAAGGTAGAGGTTGGCGTCCACCTCCAGTCCGAGGCGCCGGGGGTCCACGATCAGGTGGGTGATCAGAGCACGCTCGCGCAGCAGTGCACCCAGGCGCCGTCGAACGGTGGACTCGGGGTGCCCCGTGCGTGTTGCCAGGGCCGATGCGGTGAGCCGCGCGTCGCCCAGGAGGACGTCTGCCAGTTCCCGGTCGAACGGGCTCAGCTCGGCTGCGGGTCTGCTCGGCCCCCCCCGGAGGGGGTGAGCTCGCTGCGTTCGGCCTCGGTGAGGGCGTCCAGCCGCCAGTCGGTGGCGTCCGCGTAGACGTGCAGGACCGTCTGGGCAACGACCGAGGTGATGGCACTGGTGGCGGGCAGTTGCCGGAACACCAGTCTGCTGCGCTGCCCGGCTGCTGCCGACAGGACCGCGGTGACCTCGTCGCCACCGGCAGACATATCGATGAACGCGATATCGGAACGGGCCGCCAGGGCCGCGGTGATGGTGTCGAGCTTGCCCCGGAGCACCTTTATCCGCAGCAGCATCGTCGAACCCGGGCGGTCCCGGGGCGGCACCGCAACCACCCGGACGGCCCCGCTGCCCAGCAGCGCGGCCAGCCGTCGGCTGGCTACCCGCGTATTCAGGCCGAGCACCCGTGCTACGCGCTCGGCGGCCACCCGGCCGTCGCACTGGAGAGCAGCGATCAGCCGCTGATCGAGCACCGCTTGCTCCACAGGGATTGTCATATCGGCAAGTTTCGCTCATCCGTGTGCCTGGAGCGGCCGATCCTGCGCACGGCTTCGCCATGGTTGAGGCATCCGCACACACCACCGGAGGACCCCATGGACAACGCCGCACTCCTGCCACCGATGCTCCACGCCGCCCGCACCGTCGGAGCCTGGCTGGCCGAGCAGGAACGCACCCGACCGGCACGCACCATGGCCGAATTCAAGGACGTCTTCAACGCCGTGGACGGGCCCGCAGCGCTCCTGCTCCACGAACACCTGGACCCGCTGCACCCCGGCGTCCCGTGGGCCGAGGGCCTCTGCTCCCGCCCTCTGCCTACTGGTGAGCTGTGGGTGGTGGACGTGATGGACGGGGCCGTGCAGTACCTGCAGGGCCTGCCGCAGTGGTGCGTCAGCCTCACCCTGGTCCAGGACCGGGAGCCGGTGGCGACCGTACTGCACAGCCCTGTGCTCCATCGGCCACCATGACCCGCGACCCGTCGCGGATCCCGACAGCGGGGACATTGTCCTGCTGATCCAGAGCGAGGACCCGGGACGGAACGAGGACGGTACGCCCAACCCCAACTGGCTCCCCATCCCCCTCCAAGACGACAAGGACCCCAACAGCAGCGGGTTCGCCCTCACCCTGCGCCTGTACGCACCCGATATCAAGACGATCGACGCGGGATGGACGCCGCCGGCGCTGACTCCCGTCACCGCGGACCCCGCCTCCTGACCATCCACCCGGACCGCACCACCGGCCGGGGCCCCTTCCGGGCCCTGGCCGCCTCCCCTTGTCCTCCACCCACATGCCAAGAGAGGACCTGGCCGCGCAAGTGTGCCGGGCGCGCATCTGCGAGGCCAGGGCCGCTCGTGCACGCAGCGGACGGTGATCCAGATCCGGCAAGTGGTGAGCCTGCACCTCCCGCGTCGTGAGTACTGCTCCGCGCCGAGCGCCCGCGGGTCAGTCCCGCTGGGCGAGCAGGACTGCGGTTCGTGCCGCACGGTCGAACGGCTGGATGTCGCCCGCCGCCCGGCAGAGCACATGGGCCCCCTCCAGCAGCACGATCAAGGTCGTGGCCAGGTCCGCCGCCGCCTCCGGCGGCAGCCCGGCCGTGGCCAGCCGTTCCGCCAGCTGCTCCACCCAGGAGGCGAAGGCGCCGGCCGCCACCTCCCGCAGCGCCTCCTCGTCCGTGCCGATGCCGACCGCGGCGACCGCGCAGCCGCCCCCGGCCGCCGACGCCAGTACCACCGGGCGGACGGCCGCCAGGAATGCCTCGACCACCGCCTGCGGGCTGCCGCTCGGCAGTTCCGCGAGGGCGGCCCGGACATCGTGGCCGTTGCGGGTGGCGGCCTCGCCGACCAACTGGTTCTTGCCGCCGGGGAAGTGATGGTAGATCGCCCCGCGCGCGGCACCGCTGCTGCGCAGCACATCGGTGAAGGACATCCCGGCCATGCCGCGCCGCTGCAGCGCCTCCACGGTCGCGTCGATCATCCGGGAGCGGGTATCGGTCGCCATCGCTGCCTCCAGCACCGGTGAGACGTCAGCTTGACTAGTACGTGCATCCTAATGCAGGCTGGATCCATCGCTAGTACGTACGTACTAGCGACTCCGGAAGAGGGGACATTCCCATGCCGATCACCGTCACCGCCCCCCGAGGCGTGCTCACCGACGTCGGCGAGCGCGACATACTGCCGCAACTCACCGCCGCGCTGATCGAGGCCGGCGGCCTCACCGGCAACAGCTTCTTCACCCGGATCGTCGGCGGCACCGTGCATCTGCTGGCGCCGCAGGACATCTACGCGGGCGGGGTGAACCGCCCGGTGGTCATGGTGGAGCTGAAGCTGCCCGACATCGGCCTCGGCACGGTCGAGGCCCGGGCCGCCTTCATCACCGCCGCCACCGACATCGTCGACTCGCTCACCGTTGCCGGGCACGACCGCGAGGACATCTGGGTGAACATCCTCAATGCCCCCGACGGCGGCTGGGGGATCGGCGGCACCGCCTACACCGGGGCCGCCCTGGTGGCCGCCGTCGCCCAGGCCGGCTGACCCCGGCGGCAGGGGCCCGTCCGCCGGATCGCGAGGTCTCCGGCGGGCGGGTGGGCGGCCGCCGACGGACAAGGCGGAATTCATGCAGCGCATCTACGCGCGTAGGAGGTACCATCCCACGATGGAACCCACCCTCGCGCCCCAACCCGCCGCCAACCCTCTCCCCGCCGCCGTGCTCCGGCAGGTCCCCAAGGTCCTGCTGCACGACCACCTCGACGGCGGCCTGCGTCCGGAGACCGTGGTCTCGCTCGCCGCATCCTCCGGCTACCAGGATCTGCCGAGCACCGATCCGGCCGCGCTCGGCCGCTGGTTCCGCGACGCTGCCGACTCCGGTTCGCTGGAGCGCTACCTGGAGACCTTCGCCCACACCTGCGCCGTGATGCAGACCCGCGAGTCGCTGATCAGGGTCGCCGCCGACTGCGCCGAGGACCTGGCGGCCGACGGCGTGGTCTACGCCGAGGTGCGCTTCGCGCCCGAGCAGCACCTGGACGGCGGGCTGAGCCTCGATCAGGTCGTGGACGCCGTCAACGAGGGCTTCCGCCTGGGCGAGGCCACCGCTCGCCACCGCGGGCAGCGGATCCGGATCGGCACACTGCTCACCGCGATGCGGCACGCCGCCCGCTCCCGGGAGATCGCCGAACTGGCCAACCGTCACCGCGACCTGGGCGTGGTCGGCTTCGACATCGCCGGGGCCGAGGCCGGGCACCCGCCGACCCGTCACCTGGACGCCTTCGACTACCTCAAGCGCGAGAACAACCACTTCACCATCCACGCCGGCGAGGCGTTCGGGCTGCCCTCCATCTGGGAGGCGCTGCAGTGCTGTGGCGCCGACCGGCTCGGCCACGGCGTGCGGATCGTGGACGACATCGCCGTCGCCGAGGACGGCGGGGTCAAGCTCGGCCGCCTCGCCGCCTATGTCCGCGACCAGCGGGTGCCGCTGGAGATGTGCCCCACGTCCAACCTCCAGACGGGCGCGGCCGACTCCTACGCCACCCACCCGATCGGTCTGCTGCGGCGGCTGCGCTTCCGGGTGACGGTCAACACCGACAACCGGCTGATGTCGGGAACCAGCCTCAGCCAGGAGTTCGGGCACCTGGTGGACGCCTTCGGCTACACGCTGCGCGACGTCCAGTGGTTCACCGTGAACGCGATGAAGTCGGCCTTCCTGCCGTTCGACGAGCGGCTGGCGCTGATCGAGGACGTGATCAAGCCCGGCTACCTGCTGCCGGGCCATGACCTGCCGACCGAGGACCGCCTGTCCTAGTCGCCGGTCCCCAGTCGCTGGTCCGCAGCCGTCCTGCGCGACGCGACGCGTGGTCCCGGGCCCCGACCGGCCCGGGACCACGCGCGTCGGGTCAGAGTGTCTGCTGCCGTACCCGCATGGCGTGGATGTCGCCCGCCATCCGGAAGACCACGGCCAGGAACTCCATGCCCATCCGGATCCAGATCAGGTACAGCAGGGCCACCACCGGTCCGAGGATCAGTGCGAGCACACCGGGCAGCGGCCCGGAGGCGAAACCGGCCACGATCACCACGAGCAGTGCCAGGCCCATGACGGCAACCACGAGCACGTAGATGAACTTGAGGAAGGACAGGGTGATGAAACGGGTAAAGCCGAAGTCGAACAGGCCCCCGAAGAAGGACGAGGCGTTCAGCTCCTGCGGGCTTTCCTGAGCGGCACGGGCGTCGCCCGGTCTCTGCGAGGGCGGCGGCGGAAATCCCTGGCCGCTGAAACCGGTGGTGGGATCGTTCATGAGTTTCCCCCCTTCGAGGACAGCGGAGCCGGAGGCGTCCGGCTGTCCACGGTCCGTGCGGCAGGAATGCCGCACAGGTCATTCATGACCCTGCTCATCACTATAGGAAGGGCCGGGGTGGCGCGATAGATGCTGGACACGGGCTCTTTTCCCGCCCCGGGCGTGCGGCCTTCCCGGTGCGCCCGGCAATGCCACGCCTGCTCGATTCCTGTCGCTTGAGCATGGCCCGTCAATGACGGGAAGGGCCCGGCGGATCAAATTCACGAGATCTTTCGCGGCACCGGGCTCCGCGCTGAATTCCACGGCCGCTCAAGGAAACCGCGCCGGTATCTCATCGTGATGATATGTACACGCTCTTCATGTCGGAAGTGGCCATTGGGGCCGCTGTTCCACGGGGGCCGCGCGGTGCGCGCGTGGTCGGACGGCACGGTTCTCCGGATGGTGGGTGTGCGCCGGGGGAGCCGGGGTAGGCGCCGACCCGTGAACGAGGCTCTAGATCGCGGACCCCGGCCCGAGGGCCCCGCACGACTACTTCCCGGGCGGCCAGGCTTCCCTGACGAACCGTCAACATCCCATGCCCCGAGCCCAATTAGACATCGGGGGCTGAGTATCGGTACGATCCTTCCCAGTCATCGAAGGTAGGAGCACCATGGATGACTCGGATCGGACCGTGCTCATCCGGCCGCCGATCCCACAAGGTTGCGCGTCCCCGCTGGGGCCCAGCGTCGGGTCTTCGGCGGCACTCTCATCTCCCCGGTACGTTCCCTGGAGTTGGCCATGCCGTTGATCAATTTTCCCTTGCTGCACCGCCTGGTGACCGAGCTCGACCTGCTGGGCGACGGGCCCGAGAGCGCCCGGCGCCGTGAGGACCTGCACTACACCCTGTGCGTCGCGACCGGCGTACGGGAGCCCGAGCAGGCGATCAGCAGGGCTCGCGCGCTGCTGGCAGCCCGTGCCCGGACCTCGATGGCGGCCGCCTGACGGCGGCCCCCGCACGGCCCCGGCTCACCCCCTGTAGCGTGCGCCAGGGCGAAAGTCGCCCGCATGGCTGCGAGTCTTTCAGCGAAGTCAGAGTTACGGGTGAGCACAATGGACAACACAGACGAGCGCCGCAAGCGGTGGACGGCCCCGCACCGGGGCCGTCCCAGCGGTATCAGGGTGCGCAAGGCGGTGCTGACCACCCTGCTGGCGCTGGCCGGCCTGGGGGTGTCGAGCCACTACGGCGGTCTGCTCGGCGAGCCCGGACCGCACCACGCGCTGACCGACCGGGCGGTGGCGGGCGTCAGCGCCCTGGTCTTCCTGGTGTTCGCCCTGATCGCGGTGCGCGGCGCCACCGAGGACCTGGTCTCCCTGGTCCCCGACCGCTTCGGCGACAGCAGGGTGACCACCCTGCGCATGCTCTGCCTGCTGACCGGCTACGCCATGGTGGTGCTGGGCGCGCTCAGCCTGCTCCAGGTGCCGTGGAGCAGGCTGATCCTGGGCGGTGCGCTGACCGGGGTGATCGTCGGGATCGCCGCCCAGCCGGTACTCGGCAACATCTTCGCGGGCCTGGTGCTGCTGACCGCCCGGCCCTTCCACATCGGTGAGGACGTCGCCTTCCAGGCCGGTGCGCTGGGCGGCCGGATCCAGGGGCGGGTGACCGACATGACGCCGCTCTTCGTGGAGCTCCGTACGGCCGACGGGCCGGTGCTGCTGCCCAACAGTTCGGTGCTGAGCTCCGCCATCGCCCCCGGCTACCGGCCCTCAGGGGCCACCTCCGGGACCACCGCGCCCTCGCCGCAGCCAGGCCCGCTGCAGACACCTCTGCCGCAGACACCTCTGCCACAGCCAGCTCTGCCGCAGACCGCCCCGGCGCAGGCAGCCCCGCCGGAGCAGTGAGCCCCCGGAACCGCCCGGCGGCTCAGCCGTCGTGCTTCCACCGCCCGGCGGCGGCCCACACCCCGGGCAGGGCGGCGTCGCATCTGGCCAGCTCGGCGCCCTGCCCGGCGTACAGGACGCCATAGCCGAACCCCGGCTCGCCGTGGGCATGGGCGCTGGCCGCGACCAGCGGCAGTGCCCAGCGAGCCAGCAGCGCGTCCTGGCGCTCGCCCAGCAGGGTCTGCACCGCCTTCATCCGCCGGGCGAAGCGGCGGGCCTGCCCGCCGCAGACCGGCTCCGCGCCCTCGGCCGCGTAGCGGGCGCGCTTGGCGGCCTTGCGCACCGCGTGCAGCGCCAGGTCCCGCCGCGCCCCCGGCGGCAGGTCCCAGACGTCCGCCATCCGCCGGCCGACCCGGCGCCGCTCCCGCTTCAGGGCCCGGCGCAGCTCCGGCCGCGCCGCGGCCGCTCCCCGTCCCGGGCGGACCGGAGCAGCGGCGAACCGGTCCAGCGCGGCCAGCAGA
>Ga0302311_10008458_pt1 | contig 10348 bp, 8 predicted proteins | sample III_Palsa_N1_3_FD_200449 | JGI IMG/M metagenome (GOLD analysis project Ga0302311, IMG submission 200449) | Peat permafrost microbial communities from Stordalen Mire near Abisko, Sweden - III_Palsa_N1_3 | ecosystem: Environmental > Terrestrial > Soil > Palsa > Peat permafrost | place: Sweden...
GACGACGGACACCACCTCGCCCTACAGCTTCACTCACGGTCCCCAGAACCAGTACTTCTACGACGCCAGTCCGATAGGGACCACCGCAGTCGGCGATTTCGACGGCGACGGCAAGGCCGACATCCTGTGGAGCGGCGACCAGAACGGCCCCACCCTCGCCTTGTCGTCTGAACCGGGCACGGTGGCCTATCCGACCGCGAGCAACTCGATGGTCCTGTCGGACGTGCATTCTCCATGGACCTTGGACGGGATCGGCGACTTCAATGGCGACGGCCTGGCCGACATCGTCTGGCAGGACCCCAACTACGGCGCCAGCACCATCGCCTTTTCCGTCTGGCTGACGACGGCGCCCAGTTCCCCCGGGGCCATGCCGACCTTCGTCGAAAACAGCTTCGTCAATCAGGTTCCAATGGCCTGGGGCGCGCCGGTGATCGGAGACTTCAGCGGCGACGGCAAGGACGATCTGCTGTTCCACAACGGAACCACGGATCAGATCTCGATCTGGTCGTCGACCGGGTCGAGCTTCACACCCAACACCTATGTGGGACAAGGCCCCGACTCGACCTGGTCGGTGATCGCCGTCGGCGACTTCACCGGCGACGGCAAGGACGACCTGTTGTGGCGCAACGGCACGACCGGCCAGATTTCGGTCTGGGATTCGACCGGCTCAGGCTTCACCGAGAACGTTTACGTCAACAACGTCCCCACAAACTGGCAGCCGTTTGTCGGCGACTATAACGGCGACGGCAAGGCCGACATCCTCTGGTACGACCAGACAAGTCACGACATCACGATCTGGAACTCCAACGGATCCGGCTTCGACACCAATGCCTTTGTCGATACGGAGCTCCACGGCACGGGATTCATCGTCCTGGCCTGAAGCAGGTCACAGCACCTTGACCGGCGCGGACTGGACGGGGCGAATGTCGGTGTCGTTGAACAGGGCGAAGCGCCAGCCGTTCGAGCGGCGGCGGAGCACGGCGAAATAGTAGATCACCGCCAGGGCGGCGATGGCGGCGGCGATCAGAATGCCCGGCCGGCCAGCGTCGGCGTCCGAAAGCTGGGCCGCGACAGCGCCGATCATCGAGACGACCGAAAGCGCGCCGAGGCCCCAGGCGAACGGGGCCTTGTAGGGGGCGTCGGCCAGCAGTCCCAGCCTGCGCCCCCGCAGCACCGACATGGCGGCCACGAAGTCGGCCACCAGGCCGAGGCCGCTCGAATAGACCACCAGGGCGTGAAGCGAGGCGAAGCACAGCGCGCCGCAGATCAGGCCCAGGATCAGGGTGGCGATCCACGGCGAGCCCAGGCGCGGGGCGACCTCGGCCAGCGGTCCGCTGACGGCGGCGGGCCAGACGCGGTCGCGGCCGGTGGCGAACCAGATGCGGGCATAGGCGATGACCATGGCCAGCACCGCGTTGAACAGGGCCGCCGCGACGGCCAGGCTGAACGCCCGCACCGCCCAGGCCGGCATGGTTTCGGCGAACAGGGCCATGAAGGGCGAGGCGTCGCCGAGCACCGCGCCGGGCTTGTGGGCGCCGACCACCAGGCCCACCACCGGGCCGATCTCCAGCGCCGCCACCGACAGCGCCGCGGCGATGATCACCCAGCCGAGGTCCTTCGGCCGGCGCATCTCCTCGCTGAAGTAGATCGCCTGGGCGCCGCCGCTGACCGACCAGTTCGCGGCGATGGCCGCCATGCCGATCGCGATCAGGGTCGCGCCGTGGGCGGAGACGCCGGCGAACGGCGGCGCCGGCAGGGCCATGGCCGCGGCGAGGCCGCGCGCCGGGTGCACCACGCCGAGGCCCGAAACAACCAGGATGGTGATCACTTCGATGGCTAGGAAGGCGCCGGTGATCCAGGCGTTGGCGCGGATGCTGAGCAGGGCGATCCCCGTCGCGACGGCGACCACGGCCGCCGCCGTCGGTCCATCCTGCAGGAACGGCCAGACCACCTTCAGGAAGCTCACGAGGCCGAGGGCGAACAGCGAGATGTAGGCGGGCGGCCCGGCGCAGGCGAAGGCCAGGATGACCATGCCGTAGGCGGGGCCCCAGATCCGGGCCACCGGCGTGTAGAGGCCGCCGGCGTTGGGAAAGGCGGAATAGAGCTCGGCGGCCAGGACGGTGTTGGCCAGCACCACCGGCGTGGCGATCAGGAAGGCCAGGACCGCGGCCCCGCCGACCTGGTGGATGATGTCGGTCCCGGCGGTCAGCACCGACCCGGCCGGCGAGGTCATCGAGATCACCAGCAGGATCACGCCGATGGGGCCGAGCGACCGGTGCAGCCCCTGGCGAGCGGCAGCCCCACTCACGCGCGGTCACTCCGAGGTTGGCGATGGACGGTAAACAAGATGCTCTGCGGAGCCATCACCTTCCCCGATCATGCGCAGCCGCGAGCTTGGCCTTAAGCGTGATGGGTCGCAAGAATGGAGATCGGCGTCGCCGCGGTGGACTGCCGAACGCGTGTTCGAGCGTCAGCTCCGGCCCGAACTGCGCAAGCACGCGACTCCAAAATCCCTTCTTCCGCAAGGGAGAAGGGATTTACGTCCGCATCCGGCTGACCAGACCGGCGATGATCCCCACCGCCTTTTCCGCTTCGGCGCGGTCGATCACTTCGTGGTCGTCGCCGTAGCCGAACATGTCGCCGCCCCAGACGGCCTGCACGACGATGCCGTCGCGGCGCGAGAGAACGCTGACGCCGTTGTAGTAGAGGCCGTAGTTCACCTCGGGCTGGGGGATCAGCCAGGTGATCTGGCCGCGCACCGGGGTGATGCTCTCGTCCTTGCAGAGGGCGCGGGCGCCGTAGCCCGGACAGTTGATCACCACCTTTTCGGGCAGATCCGCGAATTCGGCCGGCGAATGGAATTCGCGCCGCTCGATCCGGCCGCCGCCGGCCAGGAAGTCGGCCATCAGGGTGTGGGCGTAGTCGGCCACGTTGAACTGCATCGATGAATTGCGGCGCACATAGGGTGTGGGGAAGGGGGTCGAGCCCGCCGGCAGAACCTCGGAGTGTCCATTCAGGTCGCGGATCCGCTCCCCGTAATGAGCAAAGCCCAGCGGATCCTCCGGATCGGGCTCGGAGTCCGGCGGGCCGTCGAACAGATTGTAGCGGTCGCTCCACTCCACCGGCGTCCCCGGCAGGCCGAGATAGCGGCGATAGCGCTTGAACGAGATGCGGGCCATCTCTTCCCACCGGTCGGCGAAGGCCGGGCCGGCGGTCTGGGTCAGGGCGATGCGGCTGTCGGGCGTCCAGCTGCCGGTGGCGCGGGCCGAGCGCGCGTCGGGCAGGAGGTCCCTGGCGTAGATGGTCACCTTGGCCCCGGCCTCCTGCGCCAGGAGGGCTGAGGTCAGGCCGATGGCGCCGCAGCCGATCACGGCGACGGTCTTGGGGCTGCCTGATTGGGGGCTGTTCCCCATCGCCATCCGCACCGCAAGCGTGCCCGAGCCCCACGACAGCGACCAGCCCGAACCCCCGTGGCCGTAATTGTGGATCACCAGGGCGTCGCCGATCGTCTCCGCCTCCAGCCGCGGTCCGGCGGCGCGGAACGGGCGCAGGCAGACGGTGATGTCGAACACCCGGTTCATGCTGGCGCGCAGCGGCGCCAGGCGCGGGGCGTAGACGCCGGGGGAGGGGGAGGGCGCGAGGCCCGTCATGGCGCCGGTGGCGCAGCCGCCGAGCCCCAGCGCGCCAAACCCGGCGGATCCCAGGATCAGGCCGCGCCGATCCAGTCCCCAACGTTCCCCAGCCATGGTCACCGTCCCGCGTTCCTGTAGATTTCGCCGCCCTTCATCACGAAGGCCATATGCTGCAGGGTGGTCACGTCTTTCAATGGATCGCCCTCCACCGCGACGATGTCGGCGTAGTAGCCGGGCGCGATGCGGCCGATCCGGTCGGCCCAGCCCATAAGATCGGCAGCCGAGGTGGTGGCGCACTGGATCGCCTGCATCGGCGTCATGCCCCAGTCGACCATGGTCTTGAACTGCTTGGCGTTCCAGCCGTGCGGATAGACGCCGGCGTCGGTGGCGAAGGCCATCTTGACCCCGGCGCTCCAGGCCTTGCGGAAGTTCTCGCGCTGCAGCCGGCCAACCTGGCGCTCCTTGGCGAGGGAGGCTTCCTCGACCCCGTTCTTGGCTCCGTCCGACAGGATGTAGTCGTCGTCGTAGATGTCCATGTCGAGGTAGACGCCCTTGGCCTTGGCCATGCGGATCCCCTCGTCATCGATCAGCGAGGCGTGCTCGACGCTGTCGACGCCGGCGCGGATGGCGGCCTTGATCGCCTCGGTCCCGTGCGCGTGGGTGGCGACCTTGCGGCCCCACATGTGGGCCTCGGAGACGATGGCGTCCATCTCCTCCTGGGTCAGTTGTTGGCCGCCGACCGAATCGCCGTGGCTCAACACCCCGCCCGAAGCCATGAACTTGATCACGTCGACGCCGTACTTGGCGTTCTGGCGCACCTTGGCGCGGAACCCCCACGGGCTGTCGGCGATGCCGGACGGGCCGCCGTCGTCGGCGTGGCGGGCCTCCCACGGCAGGATGTTCTCGTCGGCGTGGCCGCCGGTGGATCCCAGCGGCGGGCCGGACACCTGCATGCGGGGGCCCTCGATGGAGCCGTCGTTGATGGCGTCGCGCAGCGCCACGTCGGTGAACCCGCCGGCCCCGACGTTGCGCACGGTGGTGAACCCGGCCTCCAGGGTCTTGCGGGCGTTGACCACGCCGATCAGCGTCTCCTGCGGCGTCGAGATGGTCAGGCTGTTCGAGCCGGAATCCTCGGGATTGGAGGTCAGATGGGTGTGCACGTCGATCAGGCCGGGCAGGACGGTGTCGCCCGAAAGGTCGATCAGCCGGGCGTCGGCGGGCGGCGTGACCTGGCCGGACGGGCCGACGGCGGTGATTCGGCCGCCCTGCACGACGATGATCTGGTCGGTCAGCATCTTGCCCGAGGCGGGATCGATCAGCCGCCCGGCGTGGATGGCGACCGGCGGAGGGTGGGCCGACGAAGGAAGCGTCGGCGAAGGAGGCGATTGCGCCGCAGCCAGGGCCGGCGGCAGGGCGAACGCAAGGGCCAGGAAAGCGAGACGACGCTTCGATTGGGGCATCAAACGGGGTCCTTGGGGTCGGAGAGCGGGCGATTCGGCGACGGCGATTCGGGTTCGGCGGATCTGGCCGGAGTTTTGCGTCGGCGGAGGTTGGCGCGTAGCGCCTCGGCCAGCCGGGTTTCCCGCGAGGAGGATGGCGCAGGCCGGCCCTTGCCTGCTTTCGGCTCGTCGGTGGTCCCGCCCGTCATGCTGAAGCCGTGCGGCGAAGCGTCCGTGCGGTCAAGACGCCATCTGCTGGCGAACGTCCGGTTCGGAACACCAGATGGATTTCCGCTTTGCCTTCCCGGCGGCATTCGTTATAGGGCGGCCCTTCAATTCGCCGCCGTAGCTCAGTGGTAGAGCGCATCCTTGGTAAGGCTGAGGTCGACAGTTCAATCCTGTCCGGCGGCACCATCTTCTTCACGCCTCCTGCGTCCGGACCTGCGTCGGGTTCGCACGTTGGCGGCGTGTGAGATGAAGGACTATATTGGGGTCGGGCCCGCCCCCTTCGGCGATGGCCCCGTTCGAGGAGTTTCACCATGATGGGTGGTCTGAGCCCGCTGCACTGGATCATCATCATCGGCGTCGTGCTGCTGTTGCTCGGCGGCGGCGGCAAGCTGTCGGGCCTGATGGGCGACGCGGCCAAGGGCATCAAGGCCTTCCGCGACGGCATGAAGGACGAGCCGGCGGTTCCGGAGAAACCCGTCGAACTCACCGCGGCCGAGCCGCCGGTGAAGCGCGAAGAAGTGAAGAGCTGAGACCCGTCCCTGGACCTGAACGCACCGCGTCGCCGCGCCTGATCCTGGGCGCGCGGGGCGGCGAAGGCTGAGCCCCGCATGTTCCCCTTCGAACAGTTCTCGCTCGAAATGGTGGTGGTCTTCGCCATCGGCCTGATGGTGCTGGGTCCCAAGGACCTGCCGGTGGTGATGCGCAAGATCGGTCAGTTCGTGGCCAAGATGCGCGGCATGGCGGCGGAGTTCCGCGCCTCGTTCGATGAGCTGGCCCGCCAGTCCGAACTCGACGAGCTACGCAAGGAGGTCGAGGCCCTGCGCACCGGCGCCTTCTCCTCCAGCGCCCCGGCGTCCGATCCGGTGCACGACTACAAGCCGTTCGACGACGCGGCCGCCGGCCTCGACAGCACGGGCTTCAGTTTGCCGCCGCTTTCGTCGACCGGCGAACCCTACCTCATGGGCGAGGGGCTGCCGCCGTCCGAGGCCGAGGTCCCGCTGGCCAAGCCCGCGCGCAAGCCTCGAGCCAAGAAGGCGGCGGCGCCCGTGGACGTCCCCGTGAACATCATCGTCGAGGCCGCGCCGGAAGCCGTCGCCGCGCCCGTGCCCGCGCCGCCGAAACCCGTCCGCAAGCCGCGCGCCCGCAAGCCCGTGCAGGAACCCGCGCAGGCTAAGGACGCCGCAGAGTGACCGCCGTGGCCGAAGACGAAACCGAGATCGAGGCCAGCCGCGCGCCCTTGCTCGAGCACCTGGTCGAGCTGCGCTTCCGGCTGATCGTCTGCACCGCCGCCCTGGTGGTGGGGTTCATCGCCAGCTTCTTCGTCTCGCAAACCATCTACGAGCTCCTGGCCCGGCCCCTGTCGATCGCCTCGGCCCTGGCCGAGCAGCAGAAGCTGCAGCACGGACCGTTCGACCTCCTGCTGGCGGTCACCGGGTTCAAGCAGGTCCCCGTCAAGCCGGTGCTGATGCAGGCGACCGAGCCGCTCGAATTCTTCTTCACCAAGATCAAGCTCGCCGGCTTCGCCGCGGTGGTGATCACCTTCCCGGTGCTGGCCTGGCAGCTCTACCGCTTCGTCGCGCCGGGGCTCTACAAGCGCGAACGGCGAGCCTTCCTGCCTTTCCTGCTGGCGTCGCCCGTGCTGTTCGCCATGGGCGCGGCGCTGGTCTACTTCGTCATGCTGCCGTTCGTGCTGTGGTTCTCGCTGTCGCAGAACATCCAGACCGCGCAGCTGCACGTGAACCTGATCCCCAAGGTCTCGGCCTACCTCGACCTGGTCACCAAGCTGCTGCTCGCCTTCGGCCTCTGCTTCCAGCTGCCGGTGGTGGTGTCGCTGCTCGGCATGGCCGGCCTGGTCAGCGCCAAGACCCTGGCCACGGGCCGCAAGTACGCCCTGGTCGGCATCGTCGTGGTGTCGTGCCTGGTCACCCCGCCCGACATGATCTCGCCCTTCCTGCTCGCCGTGCCGATCTACCTGCTCTACGAAAGCTCGATCCTCTGCGTCCGCCTGATCGAGCGGGGCCGCAAGAGCGTGGCGACGACGTAGGGGGCGGCAGCCCTGCGTGCTTCGATACGCCTGCTGTGCAGGCTACTCAGCATGACGAAGGTTTTGTGCAGCCCCCCAGATCGTCATCCTGAGTAGGATGGCGTAGCCGTCCGTATCGAAGGACGCAGTCTGGGCTGTGCGAGCCCCTCGTCCTTCGACACGATGAGGTGTTGGCTCCGCCGATTCGACCGCCTACACACGGCCCTCCACGCCTGACTCCAGCACCCCAAATGCACGACATCAAAGCCATCCGCGACGACGAAGACGGCCGCTATCTGCGCGGCTGGACCTCGCGTGGCGTCAAGGATGCGGGCGCGCAGGTGCAGGCGATCCTGAAGCTCGACGCCGAGCTTCGGGCAGCGCAGACCGCCTTCCAGGCGGCGCAGGCGCGGCGCAACGAGCTCTCCAAGCAGATCGGCCAGGCCAAGGGCCAGAAGGACGAGACGCGCGCCCAGGCGCTGATGGCCGAGGTCGAGGGGCTGAAGGCCGAGATCGACGCCAGCTACCAGGCGGAAGGGCAGGCGGGCGCCCAGCTCAAAGCCCTGCTCGCCACCCTGCCCAACCTGCCGGCCGACGATGTGCCGGTCGGCGCGGACGAGGCTGAGAACGTCGAGGTCTCCCGCTGGTCCGACCGCGCCGCCGTCCCGGCCGGCCGGCTCAACGCCACGCCGAAGGACCACGTCGATCTCGGCGCGGCGCTCGGGATGATGGACTTCGAGGCGGCGGCCAAGATGTCGGGCGCACGGTTCGTGGTGCTGAAGAGCCAGCTGGCCCGGCTCGAGCGCGCCCTCGGCCAGTTCATGCTCGACCACCAGACCACGAAGAACGGCTACCTCGAAGTCAGCCCGCCCTTGCTGGTCAACGACGACGCCATGTTCGGCACCGGCCAGCTGCCGAAATTCGAGGAGGATCTGTTCAAGACCGACTCGGAAGAGCCGAAGTACCTGATCCCCACCGCCGAGGTCTCGCTCACCAACCTGGTGCGCGAGGCGATCACCGACGAGGCGGAGCTGCCGATGCGCCTCACCGCGCTGACGCCGTGCTTCCGCTCCGAGGCCGGCGCGTCCGGGCGCGACACCCGCGGCATGATCCGCCAGCATCAGTTCTGGAAGTGCGAGCTGGTGTGCATCGCCACGCCGGAGACTGCCGAGGCCGAACACGGCCATATGGTCGCCTCGGCCCAGGGCGTGCTCGAGGCGCTCGGCCTGCCGTACCGGACCATGGCGCTGTGCACCGGCGACATGGGCTTCTCGGCCAGGAAGACCTTCGACCTAGAGGTCTGGCTGCCGTCGCAGAACACCTATCGGGAGATCAGCTCGATCTCCAACTGCGGTGACTTCCAGGCCCGGCGCATGGACGCGCGCATCCGTAAGCCCGGCGAAAAGGGCACGCGCTTCCCGCACACCCTGAACGGCTCGGGCCTGGCGGTCGGCCGCACCCTGGTGGCCATATTGGAAAGCTACCAGGACGAAGGCGGCCGGATCGCCATCCCTGAAGTGCTCCAGCCCTACATGGGCGGCGCGACGCACATCGGCGCCGAATGATGCCCAAGCGCCTCGCCCACTTTTCGTCGTCATCCCGGAAAGCGCGCAGCGCTTGTCCGGGACCCAGCCAGCGCTGCGCTCGAAGCTGCGGGTGTTACGCAGCCGAACGCCTGGAGCGGCTGGGTCCCGGACAAGGCCTCCGGCCTTTCCGGGATGACGACTTTTTTGGTGAGACGGCGACTAACGCAGCGCGGGGATTCAGGTGAGGATCCTCCTCACCAACGACGACGGCATTCACGCCGAGGGGCTGGCCTGCCTGCAGCGGATCGCCGCCGAGCTGTCCGATGATGTCTGGACCGTGGCGCCCGAGTTCGAGCAGTCGGGGGCCAGCCGGGCGCTGACCCTGGCCGATCCGATCCGCGTGCGGCGGGTCGCCGAGAAGAGCTTCTCGGTCACCGGCACGCCGACCGACTGCGTCATGCTGGGTGTGCGCGACCTGGTGCAGGGCGCAAAGCCGGACCTGGTCCTCTCCGGGGTCAACCGCGGCCAGAACATCGCCGAGGACGTGACCATGTCGGGCACGGTCGCCGGCGCGATCGAGGGCATGGCGCTGGGCATCCCGTCGATCGCCCTGTCGCAGGCGGTGAAGGTGTTCGACGACGGCTACCGGGCGATGTTCGAGACCGCCGAGGCGTATGCGCCGGGCCTGATCCACCGATTGCTCGAGGCCGGCTGGCCGGCCGACGTGGTGCTGAACCTCAATTTCCCGGCCGTCGAACCGGACCGGGTGAGGGAGGTCGAGGTCACCCGCCAGGGGTTCCGCGACAGCCATGTCCGCACCGCCGAGAAGCGCACCGACCTCCGCGGCCGCGACTACTACTGGATGGGCTTCACCAGCCCGGCGTCCGAACCGGCCGAGGGCACGGACCTGAAGGCCGTCTATGGCGGCAAGATTTCGGTCACGCCGCTGCACATCGACCTCACCCACATGCAGACGGTGCACACGCTGAAAGGCCTGATCGGCGGCGCGCCGCCGAAGGCGGTCCGGTGATGGCCGCCAAGGCCGACAAATCCTCCAGTCATGCCGAAGACATGGCCAGGCTGATCCTCAGCCTGCGCCAGGGCGGGATCACCGACCCCCTGGTGCTGAACGCCATCGAGAAGACCCCGCGCCATCTGTTCGTGCCGGACCAGTGGCAGGAGCGGTCGTGGGAGGACCGGGCCCTGCCGATCGCCTGCGGCCAGACCATCTCCCAGCCGCTGATCGTCGGCCTGATGACCCAGGCGCTGACGCTGGAGCCGCGCTCGCGCGTGCTCGAGGTCGGCACCGGTTCCGGCTACCAGACGGCCGTGCTCTCGCCCCTGTCGCGGCTGGTCTACACCATCGAGCGCTACCGCACCCTGCTGGGCGAGGCCGAGATCCGGCTGAAGAGCCTCGGCGTCACCAATGTGATCACCCGCTTCGGCGATGGCGGCGAAGGATGGCCGGAGCAGGCGCCGTTCGACCGTATTTTGGTCACC
>Ga0302311_10008459_pt1 | contig 10348 bp, 6 predicted proteins | sample III_Palsa_N1_3_FD_200449 | JGI IMG/M metagenome (GOLD analysis project Ga0302311, IMG submission 200449) | Peat permafrost microbial communities from Stordalen Mire near Abisko, Sweden - III_Palsa_N1_3 | ecosystem: Environmental > Terrestrial > Soil > Palsa > Peat permafrost | place: Sweden...
GAAATGGGCCTGCCAGGTGGTCAGGTCGCGTACCACGGCTCGCAGTTGGTCGGCCGGGTCGTCCGAGCTTTCCGCTGCGGCGCGCATCAGCCGACCGGTCTGCTGGTGACCGATCAGCGTGATCCGGTGCAGCAACTCCTCCTTGGAGCGGTAGTGCACATAGACGCCGGCCGGGCTCATGCCCGCTCCGCCCGCGATGTCCCTGGTCGTGGTCGCGTGGAAGCCGCGCGCCGAGAAGGCGTCCACGGCGGCGATCAGCAGGCGACGGGCGGCGTCCGGCTGGACTTCCTGCCATGCCTGTTCCAGATCCCTGGCCTGCTCTCTGTCCAGCGCGCTGCTGCCATCGGCGGTCTCCGGGGTCACGAACGGGTCCTTTCGGTCAGCCAAGCGTTGACAGCAGATTCCCACACCGACATTCTAAGCAAGCGCTTAGTCACAGCCTAGTCATAGCAGAGAGGACGCTCCGATGAAGTCATGGCAGGTGCGCTCGCACGGCGAGCCCGCTTCCGCACTGGAGCTGGTGGAGGCACCCGTGCCGGAGCCGGGACCGGGCCAGGTCCGGATCCGGGTGCGCGCCGCGGCGCTCAACTTCCCGGATGTGCTGTTGTGCCGGGGGACGTACCAGATCCGACCGGAGCTGCCGTTCACGCCCGGCGTCGAGCTCTGCGGGGACGTGGACGCGCTGGGCGAGGGCGTATCAGGACTCAGGACGGGTGACCGGGTCATCGGCAATCCCGCCCTGCCGTACGGATCGCTGGCCGAGTTCGCCCTGGCCGACGCCGCCGATCTGCTGGCCGCGCCGGAGACGCTGGACGACGCGCAGGCGTCGGCGCTCCACATCGCCTACCAGACCGGGTGGTTCGGCCTGCACCGCCGGGCCCGGCTGAAGCCGGGCGAGACGCTGCTGGTGCACGCGGCGGCCGGCGGGGTCGGCAGCGCCGCGGTCCAGTTGGGCAAGGCGGCCGGCGCCCGGGTGATCGCCGTGGTCGGCGGAGCGGCCAAGGCTGAGGTCGCCCGCGAACTGGGCGCCGACGTCGTCATCGACCGGACCGACCCCGACGCCAACCTGATTGGCGCGGTCAAGGACGCCACCGGCGGACGAGGGGCCGACGTGGTCTTCGATCCGGTCGGTGGGGACGCCTACGCGGCTTCGGCCAAGTGCGTGGCCTTCGAGGGGCGGATCCTCGTCGTCGGCTTCGCCGGCGGCACCGTCCCCGCCCCCGCCCTCAACCACGCCCTGGTGAAGAACTACTCGATCGTCGGACTGCACTGGGGTCTGTACAAGCAGTACGCACCCGCCGAGATCACGGCCGCCCACGACGAACTGTGCAAACTCGCCGCGAGCGGGGCGGTCGCCCCGCTGATCGGCGGACGCCTGCCGCTGTCGCAGGCGCCCGAGGCCCTCGCCCGCCTCGGCGCCGGCGACAGCGTGGGACGCCTGGTGGTCCTGCCGTAGCGCGGGAGTATCGAGCGCAACGGCTGGTCAGGTCGCGGCGAGGGCGACCTCGGTCGACTTGATCAGGGCGACCACGGACCGGCCGGCGACGAGGCCCAGATCGGTCACGGCGTCCTTGGTGATCGCCGCGGTCAGCTCGCCGCCCTCGACGGCGACCTTGACGGTGGCCATGGCGCCTCCGGTGACGACCTCGGTGATGGTGCCGGGGATCTGGTTGCGGATGCTCAGACCCTCGACGGGGCCGGTGGCCAGCGAGACCTCGGTGGACTTCACCATGGCCCGGACCGAGCTGCCCTCAGCCAGCCCCAGTTCCTTGACCGCCTCCAGGGTGATCGCGGCGGTGATGTCCTGACCGCCGGTCAGCCGGGCCTTCACGGTGGCCATGACCTCGCCCGCGGTGACCGCGGTGACGGTGCCGGGAAGCTGGTTGCGAATGCTCAGGCTCATGGTCCTGCCTCAGGTAACGGGCCATTTCAGGATTCCTCCTGATCGGATGCCCCCACCGTAGCCAGCCACGGACGACCCCGCTGACGACCCGTCGCAGATCAGAAGGCCAACTGGACGAAACAGCCGTAGATCGGAGTCCGTAGCATTCCTGTGCGACAGCCGGGGGATTCGGGCCCCGCATATGGGAGGTCGATCCCTTTCGAATGCCCGACCCTCGGAAAGGCCCATGTGCCTTTCCGGTTACGGCCGACCGGGGGAAATGGCGGCGCAATCACCGGGCCGGCAGCAGCTCTTGGACCCGCGTCTCGGAGCCCACCCGGTGGTCAGCTCAGCGGTCGTCGTCGAACACCCGCCAGCCCTGCGCGGAGGCGTACTTGCGCAGGCGGCGGTCCGGGCACACGGGTCTCGGGTGGCCGACCGCCCGCAGCATCGGGATGTCGTTGACCGAGTCCGAGTAGGCGCTGCTGGCGCTCAGGTCGAAGCCCTCGACCGCCGCGAGGCGCAGCACGGCCTCGGCCTTCATCGGCCCGTGCAGCAGCGGCCCGTCCCGCTCACCGGTGTAGAAGCCGTCGACCACGACCACCTTGGAGCCCATCGCGCCGGTCAGCCGCAACTGCCGGGCGAGGGTGTCGGCGAGTGGCTGCACCGAGGCGGTGACCAGCCATACCTGCTGGCCCAGGGCCTGGTGCTCGCGGGCGGCGGCCAGCACCGCCGGACGCACCCTGGGCATGATCCGCTCCCGGACGATCACCTCCACCTCCGCGTGCAGCACGGCGGCGTGCAGTCCGCGCGCGATCGCGCCGGTCTCGGCCGGGTCGGCGTCAGCGGCGGTGACGTTTCGTTTCTGCCCGCTCCGGCCCAGTGCGTAGCCGAGGTGGCGGCGACCGAACCGGAGGATGTCCATCGTGGACACGACGCCCCGGGCGTGCAGGCCGAGGCCGAGCTGATAGAGCGAGGAGCCGCGGATGAGGGTGTTGTCGACGTCGAAGAAGGCAGCACCGCCCGTGGACGCCGGTCGGGGTGCGTCGCCGACGTCGGGCGAGGGCAGGCCGTGCGACATGGGTCCTCTTTCGCGTGCTGAGGGGCGGTTAGGGAAGCCTAGGACCGGCGGTAATGTTCGGCATTCCATGATCACTCGGGTGGCCCCAGCACAGCGTCCGAACGGGTGGCCCGCGCCGTTTCCCAGCCCGCCTGACGTGGCGGTCAGCCCTTCAGGCCGGTCTCCCGCAGGGTGACGTTGAGTCGGCCTCCGGTCAGACCGGTGGCGGGGTCGCCGGTGCCCGGGTAGACCTTCGGGACGCCGTGGTAGGCAAATCGGGATGGCCCGCCGAAGACGAACAGGTCGCCGGAGAGCAGCCTGACGTCGGTGTAGGGCTGGTTGCGGTCGACGGTGTTGCCGAAGCGGAACAGGCAGCTGTCGCCGATGCTCAGGGAGACCACCGGGGCGCTGGAGTGCTCGTCCTTGTCCTGGTGCATGCCCATGGTCGCCCGGTCGTCGTAGAAGTTGACCAGCGCGGCATCGGGGGCGTAATCGCTGCCGCGCAGCCAGCCCTGGTCCTGGTCCTGGTCCTGGTCAGGGCGGTCCCGGTCAGCGCGGTCCCGGTAGGCGTCGGCCACGGCCCGGCGGCCGAGGTCGGCCAGCCAGTCCGGGAGCTCCGCGACCCGGCGGCCGTTGACGTCGCCCGCGATCCGCGTGTACTGGTACGGCTTCCAGTGCCAGCCGAGGCAGACCGTCTGCACCGACATGACCCCGCCGCGTGGCAGTCGGGTGTGCCGGATCGGCACCGGACCCGTCGCCCAGCCCCGGCACGCCTTGACCAGCTCCCGCTGCTGCCGCTCGGTGAGCCAGTCCGGAACGTGCACCGCTCCGGGCGCGAGTTCGCGCCGCTCGCGCGGGATGAGCATCGACACCTCAGCCCTCCTCGTGGTCGCTCGCGGACGGCGTCGTGGCAGACCGGGCCGAGCGTACGCCAGGTCCCCCCTCGCGCCGGAGCAGCGCCAACGTGCGGTCGAGGCCGCCCGCACAGCCCACACCCGAGGTTGGAACTCGGTGCCCCGAACCGCGAACTCCAGCTCAAGACGTCGGCGGCTCCTCCCCCACCAGCATCCGCCGCGCCCGCCGCCGGGGCCGGCGGTTGTCGGACATCGCGGCGGCGGTCCGGCTGCGGTCCGGCGACGGGCGGCGGACGTCAGGAGGTGGAGGGCCGCTCCGGCTGCCTGCCGCCGCCGGAGGCGCTGCCCGACCCGTCCGGTGAGGAGACGGAGGAGGAGACCGAGGCGGCGGCGGACGTCGAGGACGACGCGGGCGGGGACGTCGTCGCGGGCGGGGACGAGGCGGGCGGGGACGACGGCGGTCTCACCAGCGGCCCGTGCGACGGCGAGTGCGACGGCGTCAGGCTGGGAGACGTCGAGCGCGAGGGTGAGGGCGAGTGGGAGTGGGACGGCGAATGGGACGGCGAGTGCGACGGTGAGGGCGAGTGGGAGTGCGAGGGCGAATGGGACGGCGACGGCGAACCCGAACCGGAGGGCCCGGAGGCGGACGTGGACGGGGACGCGGACGTCGACGGAGAGGTGGAACCGCTGGGCCACGGGCTCCAGGAGGTACTCGGCAGCCCGCCGGGACGCCAGCTGCCGGGCGGCGGCGGAACCCGGTGGTCGTCGTGGCCCTGGCCGCCCGCAGGCCGCGCGAACCAGACCCGCAACCGCTCGTCGTACAGCACCACCACGTTCACCTGGGTCACCGACTCGTTGACCACCACCACGTTCTCCGGCCGGAACGACGCCCAGGCCGCACCGGTGAAGCTCTGCGGCATGGCGGAGGCGACCGGCGGACGCAGCGGGTTGCCGCAGGCGCAGCGGGCCCTGGGCAGCCCTCTGCCGTCGATCAGCACGGCCGTTCCGGCCTGCAACACCGCCGGGAAGGCCGTCGCGCTGCCGTTGCTGAAGCCGTAGTTGGTGACGCTGGTGTCCATCCGCAGGACCACCGGGGTGAGCGAGTGCAGGTAGCCGGTCAGTGAGTCCGGCGCGACGCCCGCGACGCTCGCCCACGCCCTGGCCTTGTCCGGGTGCTGGGCCAGGTAGTCCGAGAGTTGCGCCACGTCGCAGCTGGACAGCTGCTCGGTGCCGCCGTACAGCCCGACGGCCGAGCCCTGGACGCTCCGACTGCCGGGGCCCTGCTGCCCAGCGCCGCCGGACGGCTGCCCAGCGCCAGGCGCGGTGCCCGACGCGGTGCCCGACGCGGAACCAGGTGCGATGCCGGCAGCTGGCCCGGCAGCAGACCCGGTGCCAGGCCCGGCGGCGGATCCCGCAGCGGGCCCGGAGCCCGACTCCGTCCCGGATGCGCCCGTTCGGGTGACCGAGGGCGCGAACGGAGCGGGCCCCTGCGCATTCGCCGACTGCAACGCGACCGAGTCGGTATCGCTCGCGGACGGCTGCGCCGAGTGGCTGGCGGGCTGGTGGGTGAGCACCACAGCCAGCACCGCCGCCAGCGCCGCCGCGCCCGCGATCGGCGCGATCACCTTCGCGCGCCGGCGACCCGGGCGCCGTCCGCCACGGCCGGACGACACGGCGGAGCTGCCGCCGGGCCCGGCGGCGGACCGCACCTGCCGGGTGGGCCCACCAGGCCGTGCGCGGCCGTTCGGGGATGTCGGGGGTATCGGGGGTACAGGGCCATTCGGCGGATGAGGTCCGCCGGAGATCGGATCATCGGGCTGCTGGGGGTTCACAGGCTTCTGCCTTCCGAGGCTGGACGGCACAGACACCACTGACCGGGCAGTCGTACGGGCGGCAGGCGCGGCCTGTGCCGCTCCCGTCACCCGCACCCCGATTGTGTCGCCGCGCCCCTCCCTCCCCGCAACCGCAGCGATAGCATCACGTCTCCCGCACGAGCGGCAAACCGCAGACGTGGGAAGATGACAGTGCGGAACTACGAGCTCCGGGCGGTTTCCTGACCATGCGCGCCAACCACATGCGCAGCAACGAACACAGCACGGGCGCGGGAGCGGACGCCGACCACGCGACCGGTGCGGAGCCGCGCGACGACGGCCTGCTGGCGATCCCGGTCGCGACGGCCCTGATCGCGCACAACGGACGGATTCTGCACTGGAGTCCGGACGCGGAGCTGCTGCTCGGCCACACCGCCCGGGACGCGGTCGGCGCCTATGCGGCCGACCTGCTGGCCACTGAGCCGGGGCGGCCCGAGGTGCTGGAGCTGTTCGCCGGGATCGTGGCCGGCGTGCCCTGGTCCGGGGTGTACCCGGTGCGGCACCAGGACGGGCACCTGGTCGACCTGGAGTTCCGCACCTATCCGATCACCGGGTCGGACGGCCTGCCGCTGGTGCTCGCGGTGGCCTCGGACGTCCGGGCGCTGCGGCGGATCGAGGCCGACCTCGCGGTGCTGGACAGCTTCTTCACCCAGTCGCCGGTCGGCATGGCCGTCTATGACACCGAGCTGCGCTTCGTTCGGCTGAACGAGGCGCTGGCGCAGATCAACGGCGTCCCGGTGGAGCAGCACCTCGGTCGGCGCACGTCCGAGGTGCTGCCGGGGGCGGCCGGGGAGAGCATCGAGGCGGTGGTGCGGCGGGTGCTGGAGACCGGGGAGCCGGTCATCGACGCCAGGTCGCACGGCCGGCGTCGGGACTATCCGGCCGAGCAGCAGGCCTGGTCGGCGTCGTACTTCCGGCTGGAGGAGCCCAACGGGCGGATACTCGGCGTGAGTTCCACGATCGTCGAGGTCACCGCGAGGTTCCAGGCGGAGTCCCGGGCGGTCCGGTCGCGGGAGCGGCTGGAGCTGTTGGTGGACGCCGGTTCGCGGATCGGCACCACGCTGGACCTGGAGCAGACCGCCCGCGAGCTGGCCGGCACCATGGTCCCCCGGGTGGCCGACCTGACCGGCGTGTTCGTGCTGGAGCGGCTGCTGACCGACGGCGAGCCGCAGCCGGCCGAGCCGGAGGGCGAGGTGCGGGTACGGCGGCTGGCCCTGGCCGGTTCCGACCCCGGCTATCCGACGGCGGCGCTGCCGACCGGCGAGGTGTACCTGGTCCCGCTGGGCTCTCCCTATGCCCGGGCTCTGGCGACCGGGCGGACGGTGGTGGTCGCCGCGCCGGACCTCCCCCCGCTGACCTCGACGTCCGGCGGCCGGCAGGCCCCGGGACACCAACAGGCCACGGGACAGCAGCAGAGCGGTGGGCACCAGCAGGCCGAGGACGGGGCTTCGCACCCGGTGCGGGTGACGCCGCTGGTGGCTCGGGGTTCGGTGCTGGGGATGGTGGTCTACTCCCGGCGCGACGAGCGGGACGCCTTCGACGGCGAGGACATCACCCTGGGTGACGAGCTGGCGGCCCGCGCCGCCGCCGCCATCGAGAACGCGCAGCTGTACCTGCGCGAGCACCGGACGCTGGTGGCGCGGCAGCAGGCGCTGCGCGAGGCCAACGCCGCGCAGGAGCGGCTGGCGCTGGTCAACGAGGCGTCCACCCGGATCGGCAGCACCCTGGACCTGTCGCAGACCGCGCTGGAGCTGGCCGAGGTCGCCACCCCGCAACTGGCCGACACGGTGGTGGTGGAGGTGCTGGACGCGCTGATACGCGGCGAGGAGCCGAGCGAGGCGGACCGTTCGGCGGTGCTCCGGCGGCTCGCCTTCCACACCGACCCTGCCTCCGGCATGCGGCCGGTCTTCCAGGTCGGCGAAGTCCACCGGTTCCAGCCGACCAGCCCGTACGCCTGGTGCCTGGCCAACCGCCGTCCGGTGCTCGTCCCCCGAATGGACGACAAGGGGATGAAGTGGTTTGTCGACGAGCCGCTCCGGCAGGCGTCGATCATCAGGGAGGGCGTGCACTGCCTGATGGTGGTGCCGCTGATCGCCCGGGGCTCGGTGGTCGGCGTGGCCTCGTTCTACCGCAACGTCACCGAGCGCCCCTACGACGAGGAAGATCTCGCGCTGGCCACCGAGCTGTCCGCGCGGGCCGCCGTCTCCATCGACAACGCCCTGCTCTACACCCGTGAGCGGGACGCCTCCCGGGCCCGGCTACAAGCGCTGGACGAGGCGCACGCGGCCCAGGAGCGGGTGGCGCTGCTGAACGACGCCAGCAGCCGGATCGGCACCACGCTCGACCTGAGGCGCACCGCCGAGGAGCTGATCGAGGTGGTGATCCCGCGCTTCGCCGACTTCGCCACCGTGGACCTGCTGGAGTCGGTGATGCAGGGCGGCGAGCAGGACCGGGAGGTGCCGCCGGTCCCGGACAGCGGCGCGGTGCTGCTGCGCGCGGTCGCCGTGGGCGAGCTGGGGCAGTCCGGGCTGGCCTCGACCGTCGACCCGCTCGGGCAGACCACCTGGTCGGCCAAGGTGTACGCGGAGAGCCTGCGCACCGGCCGGTCGATCCTGGTCCCGGAGGTCGACGAGGCGGCGCTGCACCGGATAGTGACCGACCCGACCCGGGTCCAGCCGGGCCTGGCCGCCGGCATCCACTCGTACCTGATGGTCCCGTTGCTGGCCCGGGGCACGGTGCTGGGCGGCGCGGAGTTCATCCGGATGGGCAACAACCCGGAGCCCTTCGACGCGGACGACCGGGCGCTGGCCGAGGAGCTGGCCGCGCGCGCGGCGGTGTGCATCGACAACGCCCGGCTGTACCGGCGCGAGCGCGACACCGCGCTCACGCTCCAGCGCAGCCTGCTGCCGCAGGAGGTGCACCGCACGCCGGGCCTGGAGATCGCCTACCGCTACCTGCCGAGCAGCGTGGTGAGCGAGGTCGGCGGCGACTGGTTCGACGTGGTCCCGCTGACCAGCGGGCGGGTGGCGCTGGTGGTCGGCGACGTGATGGGGCACGGCATCCGGGCCGCCGCCACCATGGGCCAGCTGCGCACGGCCGCCCGCACCCTGATCACCATGGACCTCACCCCGGACCAGCTGCTGCGCCGACTGGACGAGACCGCCTCGGCGATCGGCGACGGACAGTTCGCGACCTGCATCTGCGCGGTGTTCGACCCGGCGGACCGCAGCTGCACGGTCTCCTGCGCCGGGCATCCGCCGCCCGTGGTGACCGAGCCCGGCGGCTCCACCCGGCTGCTGGAGGTCCCGGCCGGGGCGCCGCTGGGCGTGGGCGGGGTGCCGTTCGAGTCGACGGAGTTCACCCTGCCGGAGGAGAGCGTGCTGGTGCTCTACACCGACGGCCTGGTGGAGCGGCGCGGGCGGGACCTGGACGAGGGGCTGGAGCTGCTGTCGCGCACGGTCGGCCACCGCAACGGCTCGCTGGAGGAGGACTGCGACGCGGTGCTGGAGGCGATGTCGGCCGGGGACAGCGACGACGACATCGCGGTGATCATGGCGCGGGTGCTGCCCGCGCACGGGGACTGGATCGCCACCCTGCCGCTCAGCGCGGACCTGTCGGTGGTCGGCGAGGCCCGCCGTTTCGCCCGGACCACGCTGGCGTCCTGGGGTCTGGCCTCGCTCTCCGAGTTCACCGAGCTGCTGGTCAGCGAGCTGGTCAGCAACGCGCTGCGGCACGCCGGGCAGCCGACGCAGCTACGGCTGTTCCGCGACCGGGTGCTCACGGTGGAGGTCGCCGACGTGGACGAGCACGCGCCCCGGCTGCACCGTGCGGAGGCCGAGGACGAGGGCGGTCGCGGGATGCACCTGGTCAACGAGTTGGCCCACCGCTGGGGCAGCCGGACCACCAGCCACGGCAAGGTGGTCTGGCTGGAGCTGGAGCTCCCCCTGGGCTTCTCCCGCTGAGGCGATACCAGCCCAGCTCAGCCCGTGCCCGCTGAGGCCGGACCCGCTGAGGCCGTGCCCGCTCAGACGCCCCGGCGGCGTCGGCGGACCCGGACGGACCCGGTCAGCAGCCCGCCGGCGGCCACCAGGCCGCCCCCGACCAGGCCGACCGTCGGCAGCGCGGCGTCGGCCCCCGTCGCGGCGAGCGCGGGCCTGACCCGGATCCGGGCCGTGACCCGCACTGTCTGGCCATGTCGGTTGGTGTACTTGTAGACAAAGACATCCACCCCGGTGAAGCCGAGGTCCGGAGTGTAGATCAGCGTGTTGTGCCCGTCCCTGCGGACCGTGCCGTGCCTCGGCGGGTCCACCACGGCCGGGTGGCTGTTCCGGCTCGGGCCGGGGCCGGGCGGGGTGACGATGGTGACCGGTCCGTCGTCCGGGGTGACGATCGGCGGGTTGTCCGGCTCGTCGATGGTGGTGCAGCCGAGCCGGAAGTCGACGCCGGTGTCGTTCTTGGCCCCGGTGGTGTCGGCGGCGGCGACCGGCTTGGCCGGGCGGTAGCCCTCGGGGGCGGCCAGCGAGACCCGGTAGGCGCCGGCGGCGACCCCGGTGAAGGTGTAGCCGCCGTCCGCGCCGGTGACGGCGGTGACCGGGTCGCCGTCCGGGTCGCGGACGGTGCTGCCGTCCGGGCGCAGCAGGGTGAGCACCGCCCCGCCGGGGGGCGTGCCGCAGGCGGAGCT
>Ga0302311_10008462_pt1 | contig 10345 bp, 4 predicted proteins | sample III_Palsa_N1_3_FD_200449 | JGI IMG/M metagenome (GOLD analysis project Ga0302311, IMG submission 200449) | Peat permafrost microbial communities from Stordalen Mire near Abisko, Sweden - III_Palsa_N1_3 | ecosystem: Environmental > Terrestrial > Soil > Palsa > Peat permafrost | place: Sweden...
CCCAAAGGCCTGATCAACGGAACCCGGCAATCGCAGACCGTCTACGCCAACGACCAGGTGCTCGACGTCTCGACCTGGAACAACCTCGTCGTCGGCTATCACAACGGCGCGCCGATCCGGGTCCGCGACATGGGCGGCGCCGTGCAGGACGTGGAGAACAACCAGATCGGCGCCTGGACCTTCACGGGCAAGGCCAACAAGGACAAGACGCTGTCGAACGGCCGGTCCATTTTGTTGATCATCTTCAAGCAGCCCGGCGCCAACGTCATCCAGACGGTGAACCGGATCAACCAGGCCCTGCCGGCGCTGCGCGCGGACATCCCCCCGGCCATCAACGTCAATATACTGTCCGACCGAACTCAGACCATTCGCGCGTCGGTACTGGATGTCGAGATCACCTTGCTGATCACCATCGCGCTGGTCGTGGGCGTCATCTTCCTGTTCTTGCGCGACGTTCGGGCCACTTTGATCCCCAGCGTGGTGATTCCGTTGTCGCTGCTGGCCACGGCGGGCGCGATGCTGGCCCTGGGCCTGACCCTGGACAACCTGTCGCTGATGGCGATGACCATAGCGGTCGGCTTCGTGGTCGACGACGCCATCGTCATGGTCGAGGTGATCTGGCGCCACATCTAGGAAGGCGTTCCGCCGTTCGAAGCGGCCATGGCCGGCTCCCGCGAAATCGCCTTCACCATCATTTCGATCTCGATCTCGCTGATCGCGGTGTTCACGCCGCTGATGTTCATGGGCGGCGTCGTCGGACGGCTGATGAACGAATTCGCGGTCACCCTCAGCGCGGCGGTGGCCATTTCCATCCTGCTGTCACTCAGCCTGACGCCAATGCTGAGCGCCAAGTTCCTGAAAAAGCCCAAGCCGCCCTCCACGTGGTTCATGCGGTCGCTGGAGCAGGGCTTCGCTCGACTGGAGCGCGCCTATGCGCGCGGCCTGGACACGGTGCTGCGGCACATGCGCGTGACATTGGCCGTATTCATCCTGACGGCGGTGGCGGCGGTGGTGCTCTACGCCACCGTACCGACAGGCTTCTTCCCTCAACAGGACACCGGCTTCATCCAGGGTGTGATGATCACCTCGCAGGACGCCTCTTTCAGCAAAACGGCGGAGAAGGTGCAACAGGTCGCCGACGTGCTTCGCCAGGACCCGGCCATCGCCGGGATCGCCGTCAATATCGGCCAGACCAGCGTCAATCAGGCCAGCGTTCAGCTGTCGCTGGAACCCAAGGCCCAGGGCCGAAAGTCGAACCCGGACCAGATCATCGCCCGGCTGCGGCCGAAGCTGGCTCAATTGGTCGGGGTCCAGACCTTTCTCCAGTCGCGCCAGGATATCAATGTCGGCGGCCGGACCGGCCAAGCCCAGTACCAATATACCCTGGCCGACGCCGACCTCGACGAACTCAACACCTGGGCGCCCAAGCTGCTCAGCGCGCTGCAGGCCCTGCCCCAGCTCAAGGACGTGAGTTCCGACCAGCAGTCCCAGGCAGGCGCGGTGATGCTGACCATCGACCGCGACGCCGCCGCGCGGTTCGGCGTCCTGCCGTCAGATATCGACACCGCGGTCTACAACCTTATCGGCCAGCACCAGGTGACCCAATACTTCACCCAACTGAACAGTTACCACGTGATCATCGAGGCCCCGCCGGGGATGCAGGCGACGCCCGACCTGTTCAATTCGGTCTATCTGTTGTCGCCGCTGACCGGCAAGGATGTGCCGCTGTCGTTCTTCGTGAAGGTCAGCCCCAACCAGACCAGCTCGCTGACCATCAGCCACCAAGGCCAGTTCCCCGCCGCGACCCTGTCATTCAATCTGGCGCCCGGCGTCGCGCTAGGGCAAGCGACGGCCGCGGTCGAGACGGCGCGCGAGAAGCTCGGCTCGCCGGCGACGCTGACGGCCTCGTTCCAGGGCACCGCCCAGGCCTTCCAGCAGTCCCTGTCCAGCGAACCGATCTTGATCGCCGCGGCGCTGCTGGCCGTCTACATCATATTGGGGGTCCTTTATGAGAGCTACATTCACCCGCTGACCATCCTGTCCACCTTGCCATCGGCCGGGGTAGGCGCGCTGTTGGCATTGCTGGCGGTGGGCCAGGACCTCAACGTCATCGGCATCATCGCGATCATTCTGCTGATCGGCATCGTCAAGAAGAACGGCATCATGATCGTCGATGTGGCGCTGAAGCTCGAGCGCGAGCAGGGGCTCGGCCCCCAGGAGGCGGTCACCCAGGCCTCGCATCAGCGGCTGCGGCCGATCCTGATGACCACGGCCTGCGCCCTTCTGGGCGGCGTGCCGATGATCCTGGGCACCGGCACGGGCTCGGAGTTCCGCCAGCCGCTAGGCTGGGCGATCGTCGGTGGACTGACGGTTTCTCAGATCCTGACCCTGTTCACCACGCCGGTGATCTACATCTATCTCGACCGGCTCCGCCGCCGCGAAGACTACACGCCGGCCGCGGAAGGGATCCCGGAAGGCGCGATCTGACCGGGCCATGACAGGCACATGGGCGCGGCCACGGCCGCGCCGATACGGTCGTCGCCGAGATCGCGCCCTTGATCAGCGACCTCAGAATGTCGCCTCCATGGTGACGAACCACATGCGCGGCGCGATCGGATAGGCCTGGTAGCCGCCGGACGCGCTGGTCACCACCAGGGTCGAGACGCCGCGGGTATCGGCCAGATTGGTGATGTTCAAGCTGAGCTTGGCCGTCCTCGCTAGCTGGCCAGGGGGTACGTTGAACACATAGCTCGCCTCCAGGCCGGTGAGGAAGGTTGGCTTCACATAGAGGTCGTTGGTGTAGGTCGCGTAGCGACGACCGATATAGTCGCCGTTCAACTGAGCCTCGAACGGACCGAAATTGGTGCTGAGGATGAATTTCTCCAGCCAGTCAGGGGTCTCCGGCACCCACTTGCCGCCGGTGTGGACCACCACTGGGGCGCCGCCACTGGTGCCGCTGTCATAGTTCGAATCGTAGGTGGACTTGTTGTACGAGATGCTGTCGTAGGCGTGGAAATGCGATCCGAAATTGAGGGTCCCGGCGACGTCCACGCCGTTGGTCGTCACGCCGCCGACATTGACGTCGATCGCCGGCGCCGGGTTGATGAAGTTGTACGGCGCGACGTTCAAAAGCCGGTTGTAGAAGTTCACATGATAGACGCTGGCCTGGCCGTCGACCGAGGTTAGCGGGCCAAGGTCGACCGGCCGGCTGGTGCGGGCGCCCAGCTCGTAGGTCCAGGACGTTTCCGGATGGACCGTGGTCTTGAACAGGTTGAACGCCGCCTGGGTGCCCAGGCTGTACGGCGGGACGCCATAGAAGTTGCCGCCGGCCACGTAAGGGATGAACTGGCGCATATTGTTCTGGATGTTCACGAACAGCTGCTCGTGCTGGGTCGCGTCCCAGATCGCGCCGAACTGCGGCAGGAAGGCGTCGTTGGAAACCAGTGTGCCCGTCGGATAGACGACCGGGACGGCGACCGTCGGCAGGTTTTCCTGCTCGATCGGCACCTTGTTCGACGCGGTCTGGAAGCTTGACTTGAAGCCGGCCTGCAGCAGCAGGCTGGGCAGGATGCGCCACTGGTCCTGCAGGTGCAGCTGCAGGTCGTTGGTGTAGAACTCGGCGAAATACTGAGTGAAAACCGCCGGCCCCCGGGGGATCTCGTAGGGCGTCAGGTCGTTGTTGGCCGCCGAGAAGGGGTACCAGACCCGATGTTCCGACGATTCGTTGTGCTCGAACCAGAGGCCGGCCTCGATCTTGTGGTCGCCCAGTTGCCAGTCCAGGGTCGATTCCTCGCCCTCGCGATTGATCTGATACTCGGTCGTCCGCACTTCGTAACCCGTCCCGCCGAACAGGTTGCTGATGTTCGCCAAGGAAGCGGCGCTGGTCGAAGATCCGACGATCAGGCCCGGAAAGTAGGTCGCGAAGAGACCCGGCAGGCCGGCCTGGTTGACCGGGCCGGCGACGATGCCGCGTCCATAGTCGTTGTGATAATAGACCTGGTTGGTCCAGGTCACATCCGCGCTGATCTTGTAGTCGTACTTGGCGTAGACCAGCGCATCGGCGCGTTGGGCGGCGCTGAAGCAGTTGGAAAAGTTGTTGCCTTGAGCCGTCGGCGGCGTGCCCGGCAGGTTTCCGTTGGCCGCGCTGGGCGCCACATTGGCGACGCAGGCGGCGACATTGGGATACAGAAACGGCCGCGTATAAGGAATGAAACCGGCGCCCGCGGCGGTCTGCTGGTTGCCGAACGACACCGCGTCTTCGTTCGGCTCGACCTTGGCCTGCCAGTCGCCGAAGATGGTCAACTTGCCGCGGGCGTCGTCGTGAACATATTTCACATTGACCTGGTCGCCCTTCTGGTGGCCGTCGAAGTCCCAGGCGCGGGCGTCCTGGTGCAGGTAGGACACGTAGGCGGCGTTGTCGCCGGCGAATTCGCCGGTGTCGAGGCGCAGGAACGTGCGGGTCGTATCGTAGCTGCCGACCGTCTCGCGCACATCGGCCCCAGGTGTCGCCGACGGATCGCGGGAGAAGGTTTCGATCGCGCCGCCGAGGTTGCTGGTCGAGGCCACGCCGAGCCCGCCGGCGCCCGAGGACAGGACGACCCGGTCGACGTTTTCGCTGGACAGCGCCCGCGACGGACTGAGGCCGTTATAGTTGCCGTACTGCTGGTCGCCCAAGGGCACGCCGTCCATGGTGTAGCCCAGCTGCTGGGTGCTGAAGCCGTGAACGAACAGGGCTTCGTTCTGTTCGTTGTTGCCCCAGGGGTCGGCGGTTTCGAACACCACGCCGGGCAGGCTCTCGATCGCCTTCAGGGGGCTCACCCCGGGCAGCAGCTTTTGCGTCTCTTCTCCGCCGATCGTTACGGACGAGCGGGTCGTCTTGGCGGCGGTGACGACGACCTCGGTGACCGCCGACGAGGCGTCCGAATCCGCGGCGGCGGGCGCCGCCGGCTGGGCCCAGACGGCGCCGCGGCTCGCCAGGGCGCCCAGCGCCGTCGCCAAAAACAACGTCGCGCGCAAATTCGTTCGTGCCGAGATCATTTGATCGCCCCCATCCTTAAGCGCCGCCTCGGGGCGCATCGGCGGGGTCTTAGAGTCAGGGCGTTATGCCTAGGCTACAGATTTAATACGGTTTTGTGATTTTTGATCCGGACCCGCCGCGACGAAGGCTCACGGTGGGGCCGAGAATTTCATCCGGCTACTGATCTATGCCCGGTTTATCCTCGACCATTTCGCGGACCTTGTTGGCCAAGGCTTCGATGGCGAAGGGCTTGGTGAGGATCTGCATGCCCGGGTCCAGATGGCCGTTGCCGACCACCGCGTTCTCGGCGTAGCCGGTGATGAACAGCACCTTCAGCCCCGGCCGCAAGGCGCGTCCCGCGTCGGCCACCTGGCGGCCGTTGAGCCCGCCGGGCAGGCCGACATCGGTGATCAAGAGGTCGATCCGCGCGTCCGACCGCAGGACCTTAAGGCCCGCGGGACCGTCGACAACCTCGATGGCGTTGAAACCCAGCTCCTCCAACACCTCGCTCACCAGCATGCGCACCGTGTCCTCGTCATCGACCACCAGCACGGTTTCGCCATGGCCGAACTGGCCGGCCCGGACCTGGAGCGCTTCCGCGCCAGTCTCCTCGGCCGCGCCGAAATGCCTGGGCAGATAAAGACACATGGTCGTGCCCTGCCCTTCCTCGGAATAGATGCGCACCTGTCCGCCCGATTGTCGGGCGAAGCCATAGACCATCGATAGGCCCAGCCCGGTGCCTACGCCGAGGGGCTTGGTTGTGAAGAACGGATCGAACGCGCGGACAATCACTTCGGGGGTCATGCCAGCGCCGGTATCCGTGACGCACAGCGAGATATATTGCCCCGGCGCCAGTTCCCGTTCCGCGGCGGCGCGCTCATCGAGCCACTTGTTGGCGGTCTCGATGGTCAGCCGCCCGCCGTCGGGCATGGCGTCGCGCGCATTGATGCACAGATTGAGCAGCGCGTTCTCCAGCTGATGCGGATCGATCAAGGTCGGCCAAAGCCCGGCCGCGCCCACCACCTCGATAGTGACGGCCGGCCCGACCGTGCGCCGGATCAGCTCCTCCAGGCCAGCGATCAGCCGATTGACGCTGATCGGCTTGGGATTGAGGGTCTGGCGGCGCGAAAAGGCCAAAAGCCGCTGGGTCAGCGCCGCGGCGCGCTTCACCGCCCCTTGCGCGGCGTCGACATAGCGGGGGATGGCGTCCAGTCGGCCCTGGTTGACGCGGGTCTGCAGCAGTTCGAGGCTGCCGGCGATGCCGGCCAGAAGGTTGTTGAAATCGTGGGCGATGCCGCCGGTCAGCTGACCCACGGCCTCCATCTTCTGGGCCTGGCGCAACGCCTCTTCGGCCAGGCGCCGCTCGGTCGTTTCGACCGCTTCGGGGACCAGGGCGATAACCGAACCATTGCTGTCGCGGATCGGCCTCAGGCTGAAGTCGAACCAGCGCCAGCCGCCCTGCGGCAGGTTTACGTGGATCTCCTGGCGCACAGCCTGGCCGCCCGCGGCCGCCGCGACCGCGCCGCGCATCGTCTCGGGCATGTCCGGCGTTCCGGCAAACCAGGGCGTCTGCCAATAGGGTTGGCCGATCACGTCCTCCAGTTCGCCGCGGATGCCTTGCAGCGAGATGGCGTTGGCGTCGAGCACCAAGCCGTCCGGCGTCAGCAGCCCCTGATATTGGAACCCGGTTTCGAAAATGATCCGCAGGCGCGCCTCGCTGGCCTCCAGCTGGGCGGTGCGCGCGGCGATGCGGTTTTCCAGCGTCTCGTTCAGGTCGCGCAGTTGATCTTCGGCGGCGCGCTGTTCGGAAATGTCCGTGTGGACGCCGACCCATTCGAGCAGCGTGCTATCCGCGTCGAAGGTGGGGATCGCGCGGATGGAGAACGGGCGCCAGACCCCGTCGCGGCAAAGCACGCGATGCTCGAAAACAAAGGCGCGCCGTTCGGCGACAGCGGCGTTCCAGGCGTCGATGGTCGGCTGCGCATCGTCCGGATGAACCGCGGCGGCCCAGCCGAAGCCCTGGTATTCGTCATGGGCCTGGCCGGTGAGCGCCGCCCAGCCGGGTTGCTCGCCTTGCATCTCGCCCGCGGCGTTGTTGGTCCAGAGCACGCCTTGGACCGCATCGACCGCAGCGCGGAACCGCGCTTCGCTGACGCTGAGCGCCACGGTGGCCGAATGGGCCTCGGTGGCGTCGGCGCCCAGAACGAAGATGGCGGCGACCTGGCCCACCAGATCGAGGACCGGTTGCAGGACGACGTCCAGGTAGTGCAGCCGCGAAGGCTCGCCCGCCGCCGGCACCAGCCTGACGGGCACGCCCCGGCCGGAATAGGCCTGGCCGCTTTTGAACACGGTGTCGAAAATGTCGTAGATCACCGGATCCTGGATGTCCGGCAAAGCGTCACGGACCGTCATTCCCATAACGGTTCGCTGACCGATCAGCTGGTGGAAGGCCGGATTGGCGGCGACGAAAATATGTTGCGGCCCCAACAGCACGGCGGCGAAGCTAGGGGACTGCTCGAACAGTTCGCGAAACCGCTGCAAGCGCTCGGCCACGTTCGGCGTGATCAGCTCGCGTGTCGGATTGTCCGCCATTTCAAATTGATAGGTGCAATCGGCGGCGCTGTCACCGAAGGACAACCGCACCTAGCGATGACGTGATCGTTCGCGCCGGCGTGGGGGCTTTCGACAGGTCGGCGGGACGTGGCCTTGGTCCAGCCGCCGCCGCAAAGACACTTCGTCCGGCATCGAAATAAAAATGCGGACCTGTTCGTGCTCGACCGCGTTCATTGAGCTAGGTCGGGGGATCGATTGGACAAGGACAGGCGCAACTGGTGGATGATTTTCCCAAACTCGACCCTCGCGAACAGCATTTTCGCATCCCAGGTCCGCATCCGGCGCTGAAGCTGTTTCTACGGCGCCTGCCCGCCACGGATCCGCGAAGCCCGGCGAACGCCCCCGTCCTCTACGTGCACGGCGCCACCTTTCCGTCCGCGCTGTCGATCGCGCATCGTTTCGACGGATACGCCTGGCGAGACGCGCTGAACGAGGCCGGGTTCGACGTCTGGGCGCTGGATTTCCACGGCTTCGGCTACTCGGATCGCTACGCGCAGATGGACCAGCCGGCCGAAGACAACGCGCCCCTCTGCAACGCCGCCGACGCCGGTGGTCAGGTCGAGGCGGCGGCGCGTTTCATCCTGGAGCATCTAAGGGTTCCGCGACTGTCGCTGATCTCCCATTCGTGGGGATCGATGCCGGCGGGCCGCTTCGCCGGCGAGCATCCGACGATGGTCGATCGCTGGGTGCTGTTCGGGCCCGTCGCCCGCCGAAACAGCCAGGACCTCCAACCTGCTCCGGTCGTCCCCGCCTGGCGGTTGGTCTCGCTCGAAGACCAATGGAAGCGCTTCGTCGAGGACGTGCCGCCGGGCGAGCCGCCGGTGCTGTCTAGGGCGCATTTTGACCCGTGGGGCGAACGATATCTCAACAGCGACAGAACCAGCCGTTCGCACGAACCGGCCGCCGTGCGCGTGCCCGCGGGCCCGTCCGGCGATATCCTTCGCGCTTGGAGCGGCCAGCTGGGCTACGACCCCGCGCAGGTCCAATGTCCGGTCGCCCTGATCCGCGGCGAATGGGACGGGGTGATCCCCGATGCGGACGCCCGATGGCTGTTCGACGCGTTCAAGGCCTCGCCGGTCAAGCGCGACATCAAGATCAGCCGCGGCACGCATCTGCTGCACCTCGAGACCATGCGGTTCGCGCTCTACAGCGAGACGAACAGCTTCCTGCTTGGCGAGAACCGCGCGCCCCACAATCGAGCCGACCCGATCAACCCACCAACGCAAAAGGAAACCGCCATGTTCGCCGTCATTTTCGTCGTCCAACCGAAAAAGGAACGCTGGGACGACTATCTCGCCCTGGCCAAGCAACTGAAGCCCAAGCTCGAGGCGATCGACGGCTTCATCGACAACGAGCGGTTTGTCAGCCAAACGAAGGAAGGCAGGGTCCTTTCGCTGTCGACCTGGCGCGACGAGAAGGCGGTCGTGCGGTGGCGCACGCAAGGCGAGCACCACGGCGTTCAGGAGAAGGGTCGCTTCGAAGTGTTCGAGGATTACCATCTGCGGGTCGGCGAGATCACGGCGGACAGCGCCCCGCCGGTCGGCGTCGGCGTCGACCAGCAGCATTACGACGTCACCGCGGTCGGCGAGGCGAAGACCTGCACGATCACTGAATTCTCGCCGCCGAACACGCCGGGATCGGTCGCCCAGCCCAGTCCGGCGCCATCTCATCCCCGGCTCGACCCGGCGACTGACGGGTTGATCGGACACGAGGTGTTCGAAAGCATTACTCACCCTGGCAAAATACTCGTCCTGGCGTCCTGGCGCGACAACGACGCCGCGTCAGCCTGGAAGCCGACCCCGCTCGATGGCGGCGAACTGCGGCGCCGGCAGGTGCGCGTGATCCGCGACTACGGAATGTTCGACCGACGCGAGGCGCCGCAATTCTATCCGGACGTCGAGCCGGCGGCCCAAGGACTCGCCCAGCCCGTCGTAATCGACGCCTGATTGTTCATACAGAGCCGTGACCGGTAACGCGGATACTTGACAAGCCTGCCTTGGACTGTCCCTTCGTTCGGCGTGGTTGAGCGGCCGCGGCGGCCCCGGAATCGGGCTTCGACGGGCCTCTTGGGGGACTAGATATGACCAAGGCGTCGGATCTGTTCATACAGTGTCTGGAGGCGGAGGGGGTCGAATACGTCTTCGGCGTCCCGGGCGAGGAAAACCTCGACTTTCTGGACAGCCTATCACGCTCGACCCAGATCAAGCTGATCCTGAACCGGCACGAACAGGCCGCCGGCTTCATGGCGGCGACCTACGGGCGCCATACCGGCAAGGCGGGGGTGTGCCTGTCGACCCTCGGCCCCGGCGCGACCAACCTGGTCACCGCCGCCGCCTACGCCCAGCTGGGCGGCATGCCGATGATGATGATCACCGGCCAAAAGCCGATCAAGAGCTCCAAGCAGGGCCGGTTCCAGATCCTGGACGTGGTCGACATGATGCGGCCGATCACCAAGTTCACCCACCAGATGGCCTCGTCCGACAATATTCCCTCCCGCGTGCGCGAGGCGATCCGCCTGGCCCAGGAGGAAAAGCCCGGCGCGGTGCATATCGAATTCCCTGAGGACATCGCCCACGAACAGACCGACGCCACCCCGATCCCCGCCAGCCTGTCGCGCCGCCCGGCGGCGGACGCCAAGGCGGTGCGCGCGGCGGTGAAGCGGATCGAAGCCGCCAAGTCCCCCCTGCTGGTGATCGGCGCCGGCGGCAACCGCGC
>Ga0302311_10008463_pt1 | contig 10345 bp, 9 predicted proteins | sample III_Palsa_N1_3_FD_200449 | JGI IMG/M metagenome (GOLD analysis project Ga0302311, IMG submission 200449) | Peat permafrost microbial communities from Stordalen Mire near Abisko, Sweden - III_Palsa_N1_3 | ecosystem: Environmental > Terrestrial > Soil > Palsa > Peat permafrost | place: Sweden...
CGGAGCTATGCCGGCGCTCGAGATGCAATGCGAGATCGCGTATGAAACGGCGGGAATTGCGGTGAATGCAGGGATGGATCGCGGACGCGCGCTGGCGGCGATGGATGGAGAGTTGCTCGCGGCCATTGGAGCCACGCCGCAGAGCAGTTTGAAGAGCAACTACGCAGGGCTCGAGTTTGGGGATGCTGTTGTTGCGATGAAGACCAATATCTGGTGGGGCGATGTGGTGTTCGGCGAGGTGAAGGTAGACGATGACAGGCTCACACGGACCGCGACGGTCGAAGTGATGAGCTATGAAGAGGCGGGTGAGCTGTGATGGAGACTGTGAGTGAGACGATGTCGCCCGTATGGGGTAGAGTGCGAGCTTATTTTGCTCCGGTGAACCGCGCGAGCGAGACGCCCACGATCTTCGATCCGGCGCAAAGTGGCGGGTTCGCTCTGGATGCGCCGCCGGCGCCGTGGGTCGACCTGGGATGGATCGATGGGTTTACGCGCAAGTGCGGGACGAAGGTGGTGCCGCTGCGCTCGGGGGCACCGGCGACGACGCAGATGCAGGTGCGGACGGAGATTGAAGCGACGGTTGCATTCGCGTTTGAGAGCTGGGGAAAGATGCAGTTGGCGCTGGCTGCGGGCACGCAGCAGATGAATCTGTTGAAGACGGTTACAGGCGCGACGGCGGAGGGTTCGGGTGGAGTTGCAATTACTGCGACGGCGTTGCTGACGGGATCGACGGCGACGGTGTTGCAGGTGGGATCGACGGCTGCGGCGGGCTTTGCCGTAGGTGAGATCGTTGCTGTCGATGTGGACTATGCGGCGACAACGGGGTTTGTCGGAAGCGGGTTGAGCGGGGCTTATGTGAAGAGCGCTCTGACCGATGTGGACTATGTGCGGCGTGTCACGTTGAACGTTGGACGTATTGCATCGATTGGGACTGGAAGTGCAGCGGGAGCTTTGACGCTGGAGTGTCCGCTGCTGGCGGGGGTTCCCGGTTCATCGATGAAGGTGAGTGGGATTGTGGGGTTCTGCGATCGCGAAGGCTCGAGCTTCTTCCAGGAGTGGTCAGGGTTGTTTGTGGGCGAGGGGCAGCAGGGCGAACGTGTGGTGTGGTTTTATCCGCGGCTACAAGCTATGGCGGGAGTGGCGGAGGATATGACGGCTTCGCTGGGTGGGTTGCGGAAGGTGAGATTGGCGGGGTCGTTTCGTGCACTGCCGGTGGTGGATCCGGTGGATGGCGAGACGGTGGTTTGCTTTAGGAGTTATGTGGCGGGTTGACGAACTGTAACAACAAAAGCGCGTATGCAAACGTCGCAACGAAAGTTGGCGACATGGAGGATGTTGTGCGGATTACGATCGACAATCTGGATGGGCTGGGTGCGTTGGACTATAGCGGCGCGGTCGCGGCTGAAGGTCCGATAAAGGTGCAACGGGGGTTGAATGTACCTTCGCGATGCACGTTGGAGTTGCTGGTTGGGGTGGGTGGATTAGCTATACCGGCGAGACATGCGCGGGTGATCGTGACTGCGGAGGATGCGGATGCGACGGTGTTATTTACCGGGTACGTCGCAACGGAGCCGGTGCAGGTGTACGCGGGTGAGGGCGTGACAGGTGCGGCGTATCGTGCCCGGATGACAGCGGTGAGCGATGAGTGGCTGCTGGACAAGCTGGGGTCGGGGGCAGGTACGGGCGATGGCTTGTCGCTGGGGTTGGATGGGCGGTCGTTGCTCACGCTGCTTACGGGACGAGTGCAGGCGGGTGGTGCGGTTTCGCTCACCGTCGCGACAGGAGGGACGACGCCGCCGGTTGCGGGAGCGTTCGCTGTGCGGCCAGCCGCTGCGTGGAGCGTGAATGCAGGAGCGGCTTCGAGCGCGGCATACGCGGGCTATCGCGCGGTGAGCGGGCAGGTATTGCTACAGCCTGCGGGATCGGTGACCCATGCGTTGAGCGATGCGGACGGCACGCTGTCGATCGCCGAGTTGGCCACGAGTGCGGTGCGGGACCTGGCGAACGATGTCACGGTGTCCGGTGCGAAGGAGCCGGCGGCGTATGTGTCGGAGAGCTTTGCAGGGGACGGAACGACGACAGTCTTTGAGTTGAGCGAGGCAGCTTTTCGTGCGACTACCAGGATGATGGTGACGGACAGCTTCAATGAGGCAGCCTTCGATACAAGACAGTGGGTGGTGAGCGATCCGGGGAGCCATCTATCGCTGACATCGGCGGGGCTGACGATGAGCGGCGGCAACGGTATCGATGGTGCGACGACGCTGACGGCTCTGGATGCAGTGGAGATGGGTGGCAGCGTGTTGGTTGAGCTGGGTGGCGTCTTGTTGGGCGCGGCCAGCGATGGGATGCTGGGCGGGATGTATGAAGGAACGACTGTGCTGGCGAACTGCTTCGCGGGATTTCGTGTGCGGCAGAGTGTGAGCGGAGGCGGTGGTGTCACTGTGATCGTGCCGGTGATCGGCGGGGCTGAGGTGGGGACCGCTTTTACGCCGGTAATGGGACATACATATACGCTGCGGCTGCGACTGCATTGCGTGGAGATGCAACGGGTGATGCAGCGCTACTATTGCATGGCCGATGGAGTGCTGGAGAGCTTTGGCAGTTTGAGCGGTGCTGCGGCTCCGATGGATGTGGTGTTTGAGTTGGTGGATGAAGGAGCGGCTTCGAATACGCCGGCGACTGTGCTGTATGACTCGGCTGCGGCGAGCGGAACGATTGGGGCGCTGACTGGTACGCCGGGGACTTGCGTCTTTGTGGCGGCGAATTCGACGCAGCTATTCGGGTCGGTTGCGAGCGTGAGTGTGACGCAGCCCGGAAGTTTGTGGGTGGTGAGTACGCTGCCCAGCGGCGCGTTGCAGACGAGGCTGGTGGGCTCGGCGGGTCAGGGTGTCGATTGCACTGCAACTTACGGGACGGCTGCTGGAACGCCAGCTAAGGTGACTTTCTTTGCGGGGCGAGTGCCGGTTGCGAGTGAACGCGTGACGGTGATGTATCGCGGCGAGCAGCGAGCGGTTGCGCGGCTGGAGGATGCGACGAGTGTCGCGGCGGAGGCCGCAGGCGGTGCCTCGGGGACATGCCGATGGCTGGGCAAGGTGTTGCAACCGGTGGCGAGAAGCAGTGCCGATTGCGAGAATGCGGCGGAGGCGATTCTGGCGTTTGCTGCCTCGCGCACGGCTGCGGTTGCGGGAACGTATGCTCTGGTAAATCCTGCAGTGGATGTGTGGCCCGGAGATGTGCTGGCGGTGACGAGTGCCGGGGTGACGAGCTCGTTCCTGGTGCGGAGCGTGGTGGTGTCGGACGGTGGGTCGGTTCCGGAGGTGAGGAGCTACCAGATCGCGTTCGCGAACGACTGGGCAACAGAGTGGGCCGATGGCCTGGGACTAAGGCTGAGTGAAGAGATTGCGGCAAATGCGATTCTGCCGCAGACGGCGTTGAGCGCGCCGGGCCAGGTGCTTGCGAACCTGCAGCAACTGGCCTTGACGAGCGTGACGGAGACTGACTTGCAGGTGGACGCTGGAACGGTGTTGCCTGCGGGTTGGGGCGTCGAGGTGAGGAGAAGCGATTGGAATTTTGGTGTAGGTGTCGATGCTGCGGACCTGGTGCTGCGGAGTGCGGTGGAGAGCTTTACGATCCCGCGCGCGGCGCAGGTAGAGCGGTACTACATGCGGATGTATGACACAAGCACACCACCGTTGTACTCGCGGTTTTCGAGCGCGGTGTTTGTAAATTGGCCGGTGAGTTAGAGGTGAACGATGACAGACTTTGAGAACCAGGTAGTGCAGGACTTGAGTGTGCTGAAGTCGCAGATGCAGCAGTTGATGGGCATAGGCCAGCCGGGGAGATTACATCAGTTGGAGATGAGGGTGGAGTCGCACGAGCGCAGTGTGCAGCGGTTGAAGGGGCTTGCAGGTGCATTCGGTGGCCTGATGACGTTGGTGCAGGCGGCGATCGCTTACATGGGAAAGCACCGTTGAGGCAGGGAATGGGAAATGCGAGGTAAGGGATGGAGTTCTTGAAGGTGTTCTTGCGAGGTGTAGGGTTGCTGCCGAGTGTGATTCAGAGCGTTGAATCGCTATACGGTGCGAAGACGGGGCAGCAGAAGAAGGATGCGGCGTTGAGCATTGTGACGTCGGCGATCAACGTCGGCGATGCGGTGGAGCAGAAGACGATTGTGGATGGGCCGGCGTTTAGCGCAGGGCTGAGCACCATTGTCGATGGGGTGGTGGCTTGCTTGAATGCGAGCGTCTGGTATGAAGCCAAACAGTAGACAGTTTCAGGATTGCTTGCCCCTACTGTCTACTCTTACCCGATGTCTTCGGACCAGTTTTCTAGGTAGGCTTTGAAGTCGGACATAAACTTGCCGGCGTCTGAGCCATCGATGATGCGGTGGTCAAAGCCTAATGTGAAGCGTTGGACGGAGCGAATGGCGATAGTGTCCTGGCCTTCCTTATCGGTGAGGACGAGGGCCTCCTTGTTGAGGCCGCCGATGCCAAGGATGGCGGACTGCGGTACGGCGATGATGGGGGTGCCGAACTGCTCACCGAAGATGCCGGCATTCGTGAGGGTGAAGGTGCCACCTGCCACCTCATCGGGAGCCAGCTTCTTGTTGCGCGCGCGGTCGGCGAGATCGACGATGGCGCGCGTGATGCCGAGGAAGTTTTTCTCTTCGGTCTGCTTGATGACGGGGACGATGAGGCCCCAGTCGAGCGCGACGGCAATGCCGATGTTGATGTTCTTGTTGTAGCGGATGGCGTCGCCTTCGATAGAAGCGTTGACGATGGGGTGCTTCTTGAGGGCCTGGATGGCGGCGCGTGTGATGAAGGGCATGTAGGTGAGCTTGGCGCCGTTGCGCTGCTCGTACTTGTTCTTCTCCTTTTCGCGGAGCCGGACGATGCGGGTCATATCCACCTTGAAGATGGTGTGGACGTGGGCGTTGGTGTGTTTGCTTTCGACCATGCGCTTGGCGATGATGCTGCGCATCTTGGTCATGGGGACGAGCTCGCCGGGTAGCGGAGCGGGAGCAGCCGGTTTCGCGGGGGCGGCAGCCACAGGTGCTGCTGCTGCGGGTTTGGGTGCCGCGGCGGGAGCTTCGAGGTGGCCGAGAATGTCCTGCTTGGTGATGCGGCCGGAGGCTCCGGTGCCAGGGACGGTGGAGAGGTCGACGTTGTTCTCTGACGCGATCTTGCGGACCAGGGGCGAGGAGCGTAGCGGCTCGCCGGTTGATGCGGCGGTGGGAGTTGCTGCTGGAGCAGGTTTGGCAGGTGCGGGAGCAGGAGTAGGCGCGGCTGCTGCCGGAGCTGCCTTGGGTGCAGCGCCCGCGCCGCTGACGACGGCGACGATCGTGTTGATCGTGACCGTAGAGCCCTCGGGAACTTTGATCTCGGTGAGCGTGCCGGCGACGGGCGAAGGAATTTCGGCATCGACCTTGTCGGTGGAGATCTCGAAGAGCGGTTCGTCGCGGGCGACGGTATCGCCGACCTTCTTGAGCCATTTGGTGATGGTGCCTTCGGTGATGGATTCGCCCATCTGCGGCATGGGTATCTCGGTGCCGGGGCCAGCGGGGGCTGTAGCTTCGGCGGCAGCTGCGATGTCTTTCGAGGCGGTCGCTGCTGCGGCGGGGGTCACTGTTTCTTCCTTTGCGGGAGCAGCCGCGGGCGCAGGTTTGGCGGCCGCACCACCTTCTTCCACGGTGCAGACGACCGTGTTGATGCTGACGGTCGCGCCTTCCTGGACCTTGATCTCGCCGAGGGTGCCGGCGATGGGCGAAGGAATCTCGGCGTCGACTTTGTCGGTGGAGATTTCGAAGAGGGGTTCATCGCGGGCGACGGTGTCGCCGGGCTTTTTGAGCCACTTGGTGAGGGTGCCTTCGGTGATGGATTCGCCCATCTGGGGCATGACTACGTCGGTCGGCATTGCGAGGGGTTCTCCGGAGTTCGTTAGCTACTGCGCAACATTGGATTATATGCGGATGGGGTGGAAGTCCGCTCGGGGCGTGCGTTTAGCGGACTGCTGAGGGGTGATTCTGTTAGTTTTAGCGACATGGGTCGTGCGGCGGCAATTGTCGTTGGGCTTTTCGGGATGCTTGCGGCGGCCATCTTCGCTTTTTATGCCGCGACGCCTTGGGCTGACCACGCTTTGCCAGTCACACATTCGCGAATCGGCGACTGCATCCTCTATAGCTCACTGACGATTGCAGCTCTTGCCGCGAGCATCGGAATATTCAGACAGAAAGTGTGGGCATGGTGGACGGCATTGTTTGTCTCACTGTCGCTCCTGGCATTTGGTGGCTGGATGCTATGGGGGATTGGGCATCCTGAGACAGAGGTTCAATCCACGGAGTTTGGAGCTGTCTTCGGCTTCTGTGTCATTTTGATGAGTCCAGCTTTAATAGCGCTTATCCTGCTGATGTTAGGAAGCACACGCGGACAGTTCTTTAGGCAGACTGACTAGTCGACGTCAGCAACTCGTCGAGTGTTTCTACGGCCAACATCTGGCGGTGGAAGACGCGGCCGAAGTTGGCGGCGACGCTGTTGGCGGCCTGCGTGAGGGTCGGCGGCGGGTCTTGCGGCGATTCGAGCTCGAGCGACGTAATGGTGCGGTCGGTGATGCCGCAGGGGACGATCCAGTCGAAGTCGCGGAGGTCGGTGGTGACGTTGAGCGCGAAACCGTGCGAGGTGACGGCCTGCGAGACATGGATGCCGATGGCGGCGATCTTCTTTTCGCGGATGCTGCCGCCAGCGAGCGTCCAGACGCCGGTGAGTTTGCAGATGCGCTGTGCGGGGACGCCGAAGTCCTTGCAGGTGAGGATCAGGGCTTCTTCCATGAGCCTGACAAAATCTACCGGTCCCAGATGCGGGCCGCGCTTGCCGGGCAGGTCGCCGCGGAGATCGAAGATGGGGTAGCCGACGAGCTGGCCGGGGCCGTGGTAGGTGACGTCGCCGCCGCGGTTGATCTCGTGGACTTCTATGGATTTTTGGGCGAGGAGTTCGTCGGAGGCGAGGATGTTGGCGCGAGTGGCGTTGCGGCCGAGGGTGAGGACGGGTGGGTGCTCAAGGAGGATGAGGGTGTCGCCGATGAGGCCGGCTTTTCGGGCGGCGACAACCTCGGATTGCAGGCGGAGACCTTCGGCGTAGGGGATGCGGCCGAGATGGAGGAGGTGGATGTGCATTATGGACGTTTCAGCCGATCCCGCCACATACCTTTGGTCATTCGAAACGGTTGCAAGCTCTTCTGTAACTCTTTTGGAACAGGAGAAATGTCGTAGTGGCCCATAGGCTTCATCCATGAATTCGACTTCGCGTATGTACTACTCGCGGTCAGAAGACCCTCTGCTTCTGCATAGCTCATGGCGTAAATTTCAACGTCTGACGATTTCTTGACGTACCAAATATGAACCATGAGCAAGCCTTGAATCTCCGCGTATTTCTTATAAACTCCCCACCGTGACATCTCCGATACCTTGAGTTGCAAAGGCCGCGCGACTAAGCCTCCCGCGTGTCCATAATATGCAAGCAGATCGACGCCTTGGTCCCAGAGAGGTGCTGCTGCGTGAACACCATCTCCGATCAGTTGGGCGATCAGATGATTGCGGCCTAAGACTTCGACGATGTTTGCGTGGTTAGGATCTTTCACGGCGCTCAAACCTGCCTTCAAAGCAGCTTGCGGAACTCTTCCACCGTGAGCCCCGCGTCCTTCACGACATCGAACATTGTGTATGAGTTGATGGGATTGTTGCGGGGCACGATAACTTCGCGCGGGCCATTCGACATCACGACGTGCCCGCTTTGTCTTACTATTTTGAAACCGGCACGCTCAAGAGCCCTGATTGCGCGGTTGTGAGAGATTCCCGGAAGCTTGCCCAAGCTACGCGACCCCGGTCAGTTGTGCTTTCCGAGAGTTCATTTCTTGGCTAACCTCGACGTAATCCTTGATGGCGTCTTTGATGTTCTCCAGGGCTTCCTCTTCGCCGTCGCCCTGGGAATGGCACCCTGGCAGGTCAGGGCAGCTAACTGAAAATCCTTCCCATGATTCAATCATTTCGACTTTGTATGTGAGTAAGCGGCCATCTATCGAAACCTCAACTGTTGTTGAGCTTTGCAGGGGACTATCTTTTTCATCCATCAACAACGCGATGGCTTGCGCAAGGTTACGAGCGCACGACATCAGCGTACGGCCCTGTCCATTGGCGCCAGGAACCTCAGGACAGAAACCGATGAACCATTTATCGCTGCGTTCGATATTGAAGGTGAACTTCTGTCGCATAGCGCCTCCTTCTTGAGCCTACACGTTGATGGCCATGCCTTCAACGCTGGAGAAGCCGTCAAGCAGGCTCTCGCTCAGCGTGGGGTGGGCGTGGATGGTGAACATCAGCTCTTCGACCGTCGCTTCTAATTCCATAGCCACGACGCATTCGGCGATCAACTCGGTTGCGTTGGGGCCGATGATGTGGACGCCGAGGACTTCGCCGTACTTGGCGTCGGAGACGACCTTCACGAACCCATCGTGGCTATCGAGAATCGTCGCCTTCGAGTTGCCGACGAACGGGAACTTGCCGACCTTGACCTGGAAGCCCTTCTCCTTGGCCTGCGCTTCGGTGAGGCCGACGCTGCCGATCTGGGGGTCGCAGTAGGTGCAGCCGGGGACGCGGTCTTTGCGGACGGCGCGGGCGTACTTGCCGGCGAGCTTGCTGGCGACGACCACGCCGCACATGGCGCCGACGTGGGCCAGTTGCGGCAGGCCGGCGACGATGTCTCCGATGGCGTAGATGCCGGGTTCGGCGGTCTCCATCCAATCATTGACGGGGATGAAGCTGCGGTCTAGCTGAATTTTTGTCTTGTCGATGCCAGCGTCGGCGGTGCGTGGGCCGCGGCCTACGGCTACCAGGACCTTTTCAGCTTCTTTGACCTGCGGCTTGCCGGAGGCGTCGGTGAAGCTGACCTTTGCGCCGGTTTTTGTCTTCTCGATCTTCTCGACTTTGCACCCAACATTCACATCAATGCCGCGCTTCTTGTAGGCGCGGGTGAGTTCCTTGGAGACCTCTTCGTCTTCCACAGGAACGATGCGCGGCAGGGCTTCTAGGATAGTGACCTCCGCGCCGAAGCTCTTGAAGACCGACGCGAACTCAACGCCGACCGCGCCGGAGCCGATGACGACCAGCGATTTGGGGAAGGCGGGCAGCGCGAGGATCTCGATGTTGGTCAGGATGGTGTCGTCGGCCTTGTAGCCGGGGAGCATACGGGCGTCGGAGCCGGTGGCGAGGACGATTTTATTGGCAAGAACTTTGGTCGCTGTCTGGGCTTCAGAATCAGCGCCTTTGCCTTTGTCTTCGGCGGTGACGTCGATGGTGAAGACACCATCTTTGGCTCCGCCGGTAAGCCGGCCATGGCCGCGGACGACGGCGATCTTGTTCTTCTTCATCAGGAAGTCGAGGCCCTTGGTGTGCTTCACGATGATGTCGTTCTTGCGCTTCAAAACATTGGCCCAGTTGAGGGTGGGCGCGCTGACGCCGTCGATGCCATAGCCTTCGGCGTGCTTAAGATGGTCCCAGACCTCGGCGGAGAAGAGCATGGCCTTAGTGGGGATGCAGCCGACATGCAGGCAGGTGCCGCCGAGCTTGTCGGTCTTCTCGATGAGGGCGACTTTGAGGCCGAGCTGGGCGGCGCGGATCGCGCAGGTGTAGCCGGCGGGACCGCCGCCGATAACTGCCAGGTCATACGTCGTTTCTGGGCTGGTATTTGCCAAGGGGAGTGACTCCGTTCTTGTCCGGTGTTGCGGGTGAATTGTAGACGACTTAGTTTACGCCGCCGCTGCAACCCAACGAAATTGGATGTGCGAGTACCGGATAAAGACTCATGGCCGCCCACCCACCAACAATTCGGCGCAGGAGGTGCGCAGAGATGAATCAATTCAAATACAGCGATGCAGGGCTGGCGCTGACAAAGGGCTTTGAGGGCCTGCGCCTGACCGCGTACCAGGATACGGCCGGGGTTTGGACCGTCGGATATGGACATACGGGGCCGGCCATTCTCGCGGGAATGACCATCAGCGAGGCGGACGCCGAAGCCCTGTTGCGTGCCGACCTTGCAGATGCCGTGGCCTGCGTCAATCGGGCGGTGACGGGGACGATTACGCAGAACCAGTTCGATGCGATGGTGGATTTTTGCTTCAACGCAGGGCGCGGAAACTTCTCGCAGTCGACTCTGCTGCGGAAGGTGAACCTGGGGGACTTTGCGGGTGCGGCGATGCAGTTTGGGTTGTGGGTCCATGCGGGTGGAGTGGTTGTTCCGGGGCTGGTGCGGAGGCGAAAGGCCGAAGCGGCCCTGTTCTTGGCGGCGGATACGATGCA
>Ga0302311_10008466_pt1 | contig 10341 bp, 8 predicted proteins | sample III_Palsa_N1_3_FD_200449 | JGI IMG/M metagenome (GOLD analysis project Ga0302311, IMG submission 200449) | Peat permafrost microbial communities from Stordalen Mire near Abisko, Sweden - III_Palsa_N1_3 | ecosystem: Environmental > Terrestrial > Soil > Palsa > Peat permafrost | place: Sweden...
GCCCATGCCACGCTCGACGATGTCGGCCTGATCTGGCTGACCGACGCCGGCAAGGCCGCGGCGGTCGCGGCCGGCCTGGAGCAGCGCAAGGACGAGCTGGGCATCGACCATGTCTATCAAGGCGAGGAGCTGAAGCGGCTGTGGGGTGCCGATCCCGCAACCGACGCGCGGGTCCCGGACCTGTTCATCGGCGTCCAGCCGGGCGTGATCTACACCAAGCCGACCAATCCGAAGCGCGCCGAACATGGCGGCTTCACCGCGGACGACACCCATGTGGCTCTGCTGGTTTCGGCCAAGGATATCAAGCCCGGTACCGTCGCCGACAAGGTTGAAACAAGGCAGGTGGCACCGACGATTCTGAAGGCCTTGGGTATGGATCCAATGGCGCTGGACGCCGTGCGGTCCGAGCACACGCAGAGCTTGCCGGGCATATCTCTCGCGAAACACTGATGCCTGGGGCCGTCACAGAGTTCGATGGTCCCGGGTCCGGCTTTTATAGTAAGGTTTGCCCCCAAGGCCCAGAATGGGTTGCCAGCCAGTACGTGAGGCGGGATGTCGGGCGACAAGCACCGGATATTGATCGTCGATGATGCCGCGACGAACATCGAGATTTTGAACGAGGTACTCGGCGCCGAGTACGACAGCCTCTTTGCCATGGATGGAGCCACAGCGCTCAGGCTCGCGGTCGAGGAGGAGCCGGATCTGATCCTGCTCGACGTGGTGATGCCCGGCCTCGACGGTCATGAAGTCTGTATGCGGCTCAAGGCCGAACCGCGCACCCGGGGCATTCCGGTCATCTTCATTTCTGGCCTGTCCGACGAATCCGACGAAGCCAAAGGCCTCGAGATCGGTGCGATCGACTATATCACCAAGCCGTTCAGCCCGCCGATCGTGCGCGCCCGGGTGCGCAACCATCTGCAGTTGAAGCGCTATCAGGATATGCTGGAGCGCTTGTCGGTGCTGGACGGCCTGACCGGCATCGCCAACCGCCGCCGCTTCGACGAGGCGCTCGATCACGAGTGGTTGCGCTCGCGCCGGCAGGGCACGACCATGTCGCTGATCATCATCGACGTCGATTGCTTCAAGGCGTTCAACGACAATTACGGCCATGCCGCCGGTGACGAATGCCTGAAGCGGGTCGCCAGCGTGCTGGCGGACGGCGTCAGCCGACCGGGCGATCTGGTGGCGCGCTATGGCGGCGAGGAATTCGTCGTGATCATGCCGGAAACCGATGCCGCCGGCGCCATCGTCATCGCCGAGACACTGCGCCGCGGCATCGTCTCGCTGGCGCTGCCCCATGCCTTTTCGGTCGCCAGCGACGTGGTGACCGTCAGCATCGGCGGCGCGACAGTAATCCCGGCGCGCCAGACCCAGGGTGCGGAAGAACTGGTCAAGCTGGCCGATGCGCGGCTTTACGAGGCGAAGCACGCCGGCCGCAACCGCGTCGCCTGGACGGCGGAACCCGGCCTCGGCAATCCGATCAAGGGCGAGATTCTGCGTTAGCGCTTCAAGCCGGCTGCGCCAACGCTTCTCCGATCAAACTCGATACCTGGTTGCGGCCATGCTCCTTGGCCCGATAAAGCGCGCTGTCGGCTCGGGCGAGGGCAGGGACGATATCGATCTCGGCGGGATCGATCGCTGTGGCACCAATGCTGACGGTCAGTGTGAAGCTCGCCTCGCCATGCAGGATCTGGGTGTTGGCCATGGCCGAGCGGATGCGCTCCGCCAAATGGCAGACGCCCTCCATCGCGGTTTCCGGAGCCAGCACGACAAATTCCTCGCCGCCGAACCGACCCAATTTGTCACTGGCACGTAGCAGCCCGCCGACAGTACGGGTCAGCACACGCAGGGCCTCGTCGCCTGCCGCATGGCCATAGGCATCGTTGACGCGCTTGAAATGGTCGCCGTCGAGCATGAGCAACGCCAAGGGCCGGCTATGTCGCCGCGATCGCTCAATCTCGACCTTACTGGAATCCATGAAGGCGCGCCGGTTGAGCGCACCGGTCAGCGGGTCGAGCGTCGCCATGGTCATGAGTTCGGCGGCATAGTGCCGGATACGCAGGGCCATCGGCCGAAACACCAGGATCGCTTCGGCAGCAAGCGTCACCAGCAGCACCCCCAGCACCAGCATCTGGATGACACGCAGCTTGGCCAGCTGTTCCTCGCTTTCACGCTGGTGCTGTATCACCACGGCATCGAGCGCTTGCACGATCGGCCCGCGCGCCAAGGCCGTCAGGCCCTCGTAAGCCGCGATCCCGGCCCGCGTCGTTGGTCCACTGTCAGCGGCTGCGATGGTGCGGGCATAGCCGACATAGCGCTGCACCAATGCATCGACCTGAAACGGCGTCTGGAAATAGATCGCCCGGACCGCGTCGGTGAGCGGTACCGCGAGCGGCGCCGACGGATCGTTGCCCAGCAGGCGTCGGTGTGCCGCTTCCAGTTGATCCGTTGCCGCGGCCAAGTCGTCGGCCGCGCCCATATCGCCCTTCAGCACGAACAGCGAGGCATCGAAAGCGATCTTCTGCGACAGCATGCGCTGGCGGCCGCTGATGTTGATCACGGCCGCAGAGCCCTCATGCGCGGCAATGACCCGTTCGAGCGTGAAATGGGAGATGAGCGACAACAGGGCGATCATCCCCAATGCCACGATATAGGTGCGCGTAATGTAATTATCGGGCAGCAGCAAGGTGGTTCTCTCGGCGAAAGTGCGAAGTTGGCGGTTTAGGCTGCGCGGATCTCGGCCAGGAAATTGCCGACCTCGCGGCGCAGGGTTTCGGCTTGGACACCCAGCCCGTCGGCCGCCTGCTGGACCTCGACCGCGGCGGCACCGGTCTCGTCGGCGGCGCGATTGACCCCGCCGACATTGACCGACACGTCGGCGGTGCCGCGTGCCGCCTGCTCGACATTGCGCGCGATCTCCTGGGTGGCCGCCCCCTGTTCCTCCATGGCGGCGGCGATCGAGGTCGATATCTCGTTCATCCGGCCGATGGTGCCGTCGATGCGCTCGATGGCGCCGACGCAATCCTGCGTCGCCCTCTGCATGGCGGTGACCTGCTCGGCGATGTCCTCGGTCGCGCGCGCAGTCTGGGTCGCCAGGCCCTTGACCTCCGACGCCACCACGGCGAAGCCCTTGCCGGCCTCGCCGGCGCGCGCGGCCTCGATCGTGGCATTCAAGGCCAAGAGGTTGGTCTGGCTGGCGATATCGTTGATCAGGCGCACGACCTCGCCGATCTTCTGGGCGGCCTCGGCCAAGCTGCGGACGGTGCCGGACGTGTTGGCGGCCTCGGTCACCGCCTGGCCCGCGATCTGGGAGCTTTGCGCGACCTGACGGGTGATTTCCTGGATCGAGGCCGACAGTTCCTCGGTCGCGGCCGCCACGGTCTGCACGTTGGTCGACGCTTCCTCGGCCGCGGCCGCCACGGCGCCGGCCTGGCGGCTGGCGGTGGCGGCGCTGTTGTTCATCTCGCCGGCGGTCGCCTGCAGTTCGGTAGCGGCACTGGCGAGCGTGCCGATCGTCTCGCTCGCCGTGCGATCGAATGCGTTGTTCAACTGCTCGATCTTCTTGGCACGCCGGTCGCGCGCCTCATGCTCCTCGCGCTGCAGCTCGGCTAGGCGGTCGTTCTGGATCATGTTCTCGCGGAACACCTTGACCGCCTCGGCCATCGAGCCGATCTCGTCGCCGCGACCGGTGCCGATGATCTCGACTTCCAGATCATGCTCGGCCAGGCGCCGCATGCCGTCGGTCATGCGCGTCATCGGCCGCGACACGCCGGCGATGATGCCGTAGGCGGCCAACAGGCCGACGACGACGGTGGCGATGGCCGTTACAGTAGTGACGACGCGGGTATATTCGTAGATGGCGGCACCTTGATTGGCGGCGGCAGTCCCGAGTTCGGTATTGAGCTTGATGTCTTCGGCCAGCTGATCGGCGGCCTGATTGAAGGTCGAGCGCATGTCGCCGATGTAGGCGGCGGTGCCCGCCGCCTGGTCGCCCTTGTTCGACAGCTCGATATATTTCGCGTCGAGCGCCAGATAGGCGTCCCAGCCGCGCTGCACACCATCGGCCAGGGACCGTTCCTTACCCGGCGTGATCAGCGGTTCATATTGCCGATGCAGGTCGGCGAGTTCGGTCTTCAGCGTCGCCATCGTCGCCGCTTCCCGCGCCTTGGCTTCCGGTGCCGACACCAGCATGTGCGTCGCTTCGATCTGCCGGAACCGCATCATGTCGAACCGGATCAGGCCCAACACCCGCGTGCTCGGCAGGTAATTGTCTCGAATTTCGGCGGCGGCGGCGTTCAACGCTCCCATGCGGTTCATCGACAGCAGGCCGAGGCCGACCATCGCGAGCAACACCAGACCGAACGCGGCCAGCACCTTGGTGCGGATGGGGAAGCGGTCGAAGAAGCTCATGGCAATGTCCTTTAGCGCGAGGCGGGGAGGTCATTCCGGAATGCACGATCGTAAAGGCAACAAAACGCGGGCGTACCGCACCCGTCGGCGACAACGTCATCCTCACCCAAGGTTATTTTAATTATTTGTGGACACTTATAAAGTGTCGATTGTTCGGGCTACTTCTGCCCACGAATATTCAAGCACGCAAAATCGAATTTGCGAAGTCAATCTTGAAGAAAGACTTGTGACGCGCGTGATCCCGCGCGGTTTTGTCGCCGATCAGGATTTCCGGAACAGATTGATCCGGGCCGGCTGATAGAAGCGATAACCCTCGGTGGTTGCCTCCGCCGAGGTTTCGAACTGTTGGCGCAGGGCGGCGCGATGCTCGGCCAGGACGGGCGCCCGTGACGGATCGACGGCAACCATGCGCGCTTCGAACGCGTCGAAATCCTTGAAGGCGAGCGGATTGCGATAGGTTTCCTCGGCCGTCGCGGCCAGCCCATGGGCGTCGGCGCGGCCCAGCGCTTCATAGGCCTTGGCGCGGACATAGGTTTCGTCCTCGACCAGCCGGGTCAGCTCGAAATAGGCGCCGGCCGCGATCGGCTCCAACACGAACAGAATGCCGTTGGGAACCAGGACACGCGCGGCCTCGCCCAAACCCGCATCCAGCAGCGACACCGGCACATGGTGCAGGCTGTTGAAGAACACGACCATATCGACCGAGCCATCCCCGAGCGGCAGTGCCTCGGCCCGGCCTTCGAGATAGCGCTCGGAGGCCACCGGAGCCGCCGCGAGTGCCGGGGCCAGCGCCCTGGCATCGATCTCGATCCCGGTCAGGATGCCGCCGCGCTTGGTGAGCGCGCGTACCAGGGCGCCATCGCCGCAGCCGACATCGACGATGCGTCGGCCTTCGACCGTAACGAGAGCGGAGAGCCGGTCGAGATGTTTCGCAATGGGCAAGGGCTCGGACATTTACATTCCTAGTCGATGGGGCAGCCAGATCGAGATGATCGGCACATAGCTGATCAAGGCCAGGAACATCAGCATGACGACGAGCCAAGGCAGCACCGCCACCGTCAACTCGGATATGCCCATGCGCGCGATGCCGCTCGCGACATAGAGATTGAGCCCGACCGGCGGATGGCACAATCCGACCTCCATATTGACCGCCATCAGGATGCCGAAATGGATCGGGTCGACGCCCAGGCTGATCGCGATCGGAAACAGGATCGGCGCCATGATCAGCAGGATCGACGTCGGCTCCATGACGTTGCCGGCCGCCAGCAGCACGATGTTGACCACGAAGAGGAAGGTCCAGACGTTGAAATGCTGGGCGACGATCCAGGCGGCCATCGATTGCGGAATATGCTCGTTCGTCATCATGAACGAGAACAGCACCGCGTTGGTGATGATGTAGAGCAGCATGGCGCTGGTGTTGGCGGCGCTCAGCAGCACTTTGGGCACATCGCGCAGGCGCAAATCGCGATAGACGAACACGGCGATGACGAAGGCATAGACGGCTGCGACGGCGGCCGCCTCGGTCGGGGTGAAGATGCCGCCATAGATGCCGCCCATGACGATGACGATCAGCGCCAGCCCCCAGACCGACTCCCGGAACGCCCGCCAGCGCTGCAGCCAGCTGGAGCGCGGCATGCGCGGATAGCCGCGCCGCCAGGCGACGATCAGGGTCAGGCCGATCATGAGCGAGGCCAGCAATAGCCCGGGCATCACGCCGGCCATGAACAGCGCACCGATCGAGGTGTTGGTCGAGACCCCGAACAGCACCAGGATGACCGAGGGCGGCAGCAGGATGCCGAGCGCACCCGACGTGGTGATCACGCCGGCGCCGAACCGCTTCGGATAACCCTGTTCGACCATGGCCGGCAGGATGATCGAGCCGATCGCCACTACGGTCGCGACGCTGGACCCGGAGACGGCGGCGAACAGCGCCGAGGCCGCGACGCCGGCCAGGCCCAGGCCGCCCGGCCAATGGCCGATCAGCGACGAGGTGAAGGCGATCATGCGCCGGGCCACCCCGCCGCGGGTCAGGAAGGTGCCGGCCAGGATGAAGAACGGGATCGCCATGATCGAGAAATTATCGAGGCCGGTGAACAGCTTCAGCCCGACGCTCTCGATCGGCACCGTGGTCATGGTGAACATGAACGACAGCACGGTGAGGCCCAGCGCGATCGAGATCGGCATGCCGGTCAGCATCAGCGCCGCCAGAATGCCGAAGATCAGGGCGGCGCTCATGCGCCGGTCCCCAGCTCGAGCTTCTGCCCGTCGAGACCCTCGACATGGCCGGCGTCATGATGCGGTACCTCGCCGGTCCGCCAGAAATGCACCGCCACTTGCAGGAAGCGAAAGCACATCAGGTAGGAGCCGAGCGGAATGCACAGATAGACGACCCAGCTCGGCCATTCGAGATCCGGCGTGGTCTGGTCGGTGCCCATCAGGCCATAGACGAACTTGGCACCCATGGTGCCGATCACGGCGGTGAACAGCACGCCGCACATCAGGCCGAACAGAATCACGGCCTTCTGCCGCTCCGGCCGCAAGCGCTTCACCATCACGTCGACGCCGACATGGATGCCGGTGCGCACGCCATAGGCGGCGCCGAACTTGGCCATCCAGATGAACATGAAGATGCAGAGTTCTTGCGCCCAATCCATGTCGAACTGGCTGGCGATCGGATAGAGCAGCGGAAAGCCCGCCGCATAGCGCTGAACCACCGAGAGAAAGATGATCAGCGTGGCCCCGCCGATCATCGTCGCGATCAAAGTCTCTTCGAGCCGGTCGAGAATCTTAAGCAGCATCTAGGCTCATCTCCGATTCTCCCTCTCCGCCGAAAGCTATCGGGAACCGACACACCCGCGGCGCCACCCACCTCATCCCAAATTCTTCTCCCCCCGAAGGGCGGAGAAGGACTTGTCGATCAGTTGCTGGCGGAAGTGGCCTGTTTGAACGCGTCGATGGTTTCCTTGCCGATGCGCGAGGTCATCTCGGCCGCGACCGGGTCGAGCGCCTTGCGCCAGGCGGCGTTTTCCGCGGGCGTGAGTTCGATGAAGGTGATCTTGCCCGATGCCTTCATCGCGGCCAGCGCGTCATCGTTTTCCTTCTGCGACAGGTCGTTGGCATAGGCAGTCGCCTCGGCCATCGCCTTGTCGAGCTGGGTGCGGATATCGGTCGGCAGCCCGTCCCAGAATTTCTTGTTCACGATGACCGCGTAGCCGATATAGCCGTGGTTCGAGAGGGTCGCGTATTTCTGCACCTCGAAATGCTTCTGCGACCACATGTTGGACGGCGTATTCTCCGATCCATCGACCACGCCGGTCTGCATGGCCTGATAGACGTCGGAGAAGGCCATGACCTGGGGCTGGGCCCCCAGCGCCTTGAATTGCGCTTCCAGCACCTTGGAGGATTGAATGCGCATCTTCAGGCCCTGGAAGTCGGCCGGCAGATGCAGCGGCTTGTTGGCGCTCATGATCTTGAACCCATTGTCCCAATAGGCGAGCCCGGTAATGCCTTTGGATTCAAGCTTCTGGAACAGGCTCTTGCCGAGCGGCCCATCGGTCACGCGCCTAAGCGCCGCCTTGTCGGGCACGATATAGGGCAGGTCGAACACCTCGAATTCCTTGGCGCCCAGCGGACCGAACTTGGCCAGCGACGGTGCCAGCATCTGCACCGCCCCCAGCTGCAGCGCCTCGACCTCTTCCTTGTCCTTGTAGAGCTGGGAGTTCGGGTAGACCTCGATCCGGACCTTACCGTTGGTGTATTTCTCGGCCAGTTCCTTGAACTTGTCGGCGCCCTTGCCCTTGGGCGTGTCGGGGGCGACCACGTGGCTGAACTTGATCACGATCGGATCGTCGGCCCGCGCCGCGCCACCGGTCAGTGCCAGTGCGGCCGCCAGCAAGCTTGCCGCCAGAAAATTCTTCATCGGTTCCTCCCTGAAAGATCGACGGTAATCGTTTGTTTTTATTATTGTTCTGGTCGTTCAGGAGGCTGTCGCCTCCATGCAGATTTGGCCCGCCGCATTTTCCGTCCAGCACAGCATTCCGCCGTCCGGCCGGCGGGCGGCGCGGATCTGGATACGCTGGCCGGATATCAGCGGCGACAAGCCACGATAGCGGAACTGGGCGGGCGCGCCACCGCCCAGTTCGGCCGCAAGATTGAACATCAGGCTCGCTTGCAGCGGACCATGAACGACCAGGCCGGCGTAGCCCTCGACGCCGGTGACATAAGGCTGGTCGTAGTGGATGCGGTGGCCGTTGAAGGTCATGGCCGAATAGCGGAACAACAGGGTCGGTGTCGCCTTGACCTCCCAAGTGAGGTCGGACTCGCGCGGCTCGACCGGCGGCGGCGCCTTGGCTGCCGCATCGGTGGCGCCGCGATAGACGATGTCGTGCCGCTCGGCGATCGCCACGCCGCGCGCCGTCGAATATTCATGATCGACCGACACGAAGCACAGCATGCCGGTGCGGCCTCGCTTGACCACGATATCGGCGATGGTCGAGCGGCGCTTGACCGTGTCGCCGATGCGCAGGGGCCCGCGCGTATCGACCGTGCCGCCGGCCCACATGCGGCGCGGCAGCGGCACCGGCGGCAGGAACTCGCCCTTGGCGGCATGGCCGTCGGCACCAAGGCCCGCCATCGGCGAAATCGAGGGCGACAGGCACCAGTGCAGCGCCAGCGGCGCGTCACCCGAGGCGACCCGCGCCAGGGTCGGCGCCAGGGTCGCGTCATATTCGGCCGCGAGCCTGGGCGTCACGACATCCTCGTCCTCGGCGGTGCGGCCGATCCAGGCTTTGAGAGCATCGAGATCAAGTTCCATGCGCCGCTCGCTCAATAGGACCGCGGCATGCCCAGCACATGCTCGGCCAGGTAGGACAGGATGAGGTTGGTCGAGATCGGGGCGACCTGATAGAGCCGCGTCTCGCGGAACTTGCGCTCGACGTCATATTCCTCGGCGAAGCCGAAGCCGCCGTGGGTCTGGATGCAGGCGTTGGCCGCCTCGAACGAGGCATCGGCCGCCAGCATCTTGGCCATATTGGCCTCGGCCCCCGGATTGGCGCCAGCCTCGTACAGCGACAGCGCCTCGCGCACCATCAGCTCGGCCGCGCGCATGTTGGCGTAGGCCTTGGCGATCGGGAACTGGATGCCCTGGTTGCGGCCGATCGGCCGGTCGAACACCACGCGTTCCCTGGCATAGGCCGACGCCTTGTCGATGAACCATTTGGCGTCACCCACGCATTCCGACGCGATCAGGATGCGCTCGGCATTCATGCCCGACAGGATATAGCGAAAGCCTTGGCCTTCCTCGCCGACCAGACTGTCGGCTGGGATCGCCATATTGTCGAAGAACACCTCGCAGCTATTGTGATTCATCATGGTCCGGATCGGCCGGATCGTCAGGCCCTGGCCCAAGGCCTGGCGCATGTCGACGATGAAGGTCGACAGGCCCTCGGTCTTCTTCGCGACCTGGTCGCGCGGCGTGGTACGGGCGAGCAGCAGCATCAGGTCGGAATATTCGGCCCGGCTGGTCCAGATCTTCTGGCCGTTGACGATGTATCGGTCGCCCTCGCGCTTGGCGACGGTCCTGAGCGAGGTGGTATCGGTGCCGCTGGTCGGTTCGGTCACGCCAAACGCCTGCAGGCGCAATTCGCCGCTGGCGATCTTCGGCAGGTATTGCCCCTTCTGGGCGTCGCTGCCGTGCCGTAGCACTGTGCCCATTGTGTACATCTGGGCATGGCAGGCGGCGCCATTGCCGCCGCTGTGCTGGACCGTCTCCAGGATTGCCGCCGCCGCCGACAGTGGCAGGCCGACGCCGCCATATTCCTCCGGGATCAGCACCGAGAGGTAGCCGGCCTCGGTCAGCGCCTGTACGAACTCGGCCGGATAGGCCATGTCGCGGTCGAGCCGGCGCCAATAGTCGCCGGGGAACTTGGCGCA
>Ga0302311_10008471_pt1 | contig 10338 bp, 11 predicted proteins | sample III_Palsa_N1_3_FD_200449 | JGI IMG/M metagenome (GOLD analysis project Ga0302311, IMG submission 200449) | Peat permafrost microbial communities from Stordalen Mire near Abisko, Sweden - III_Palsa_N1_3 | ecosystem: Environmental > Terrestrial > Soil > Palsa > Peat permafrost | place: Sweden...
GTCCTCGCTCGAGCGCACGCGGGCCACGAGGCCCTTGGCTTCGAGGCGGTCCAGCGCGCGCGTCATCGCGCCCGGGTCGCTCTGCAGCGTGCGGGCGAGCTCGGCCACCGTGCCGCATTCGCCGTGGGCCAGCTTGAACAACGGCACCCACTGGGCGTGCGTCAGGTCGTGGTCGACCAGGCGGCGATCGACCTGGTGCGTGATCGACCCGACGACGCCCTTGAGCACGGACCCGACGCTCTCTTCCTGGGTGTAAGCCTCGGCAGAGTAGAAATCGGCCCGCGGGAGGGGATCGTTGGTGGATGACATGGGACGGGAATATACTTGCTTAGGCAGTCAATGCATCGACAATGATTGAATAGGCTTTGATTGCGTGGGGGAATACCCTTTGTTCGGCCCCAAAAAGTCCCATGTAACGGTCCCCTCGTAGACTGATCCCCATGACCTCAGCATCCGAACGCGCGAAGGCGGCCACTCCGCGCTCGCTGTCTGGCCTCCTCCCGTTCCTGCGCCCGTACCGCTGGCGCATCGTCGCGGCGATCGTGTTCCTGGTCGCCGCGTCGCTCACGACGCTGGCGTTCCCCGTGGCGCTGCGCAAGCTCATCGACGGCGGCCTGGGCGTGTCCGCCACCGGCGCCGCCTCCGCCGCGGCCAACGGCGAGCGGCTGATGGCGTTGCGCGACCACTTCCTCGAGCTGTTCGCCGTGGGCGTGGCGCTGGGCGTGTTCTCGGCGCTGCGCTTCTATTCGGTGACGTGGCTGGGCGAGCGCATCACGGCCGACCTGCGCAGCGCCGTCTACCGCCACGTCGTCAAGCAGAGCCCCGCGTTCTTCGAGACCAACGCCACCGGCGAGGTGCTGTCGCGCCTGACCACCGACACGACGCTGGTGCAGCAGGTCGTCGGCTCCAGCCTGTCGATGGGCCTGCGCAACGGCGTGATGGGCGTCGGCGCGATGGTGATGCTGATCGTCACCAACCCGTATGTGATGACGCAGGTGCTGGGCATCCTGATCCTGGTGGTGGCGCCGACGATGGCGTTCGGGCGCCGCGTGCGCAAGCTGAGCCGCGCCAGCCAGGATCGCGTGGCCGACTCCAGCGCCATCGCCGCCGAAGTGCTCAACGCGATCCCGGTGGTGCAGAGCTACACCCAGGAAGGCCGCGAGGCGGCGCGTTTCGAGGTGTCCACGGAAAACGCGTTCGACACCGCGAAGAAGCGCACGCGGATGCGCTCGTTCCTGGTCGCCTTCATCATCAGCGCCACCTTCGGCGCGCTGCTGTGGGGCCTTTACCAGGGCACGCAGGCGGTGCTCGGCGGCCGCATCACCGCCGGCCATCTCGGCGAGACGGTGGTCTACGTGATGCTGCTGGTCAGCAGCGTGGCGGTGCTGTCCGAGGTCTACGGCGACCTGCTGCGCGCCGCGGGCGCCACCGAGCGGCTGATGGAGCTGCTGGCCGCCGTCTCGCCGGTGACCGACCCGGCCGTGCCGCTGACGCTGCCGCCCACGCGCGCGGGGTCGGCCGTCGAACTGAGCCACGTGCAGTTCCACTATCCGTCGCGTCCGCTGCACGCGGCGCTGGCCGACTACTCGCTGCGCGTGAAGCCGGGCGAGACGGTCGCGCTGGTGGGTCCCAGCGGCGCGGGCAAGAGCACCGTGTTCCAGCTGCTGCTGCGCTTCTACGACACCGGCGCCGGCGCGGTGACGATCGACGGCGTCGACGTCCGCGCCACCTCGCTGCACGAGCTGCGCTCGCGCATCGGCATCGTGCCGCAGGACTCGACCGTGTTCTCGGCCAACGCGATGGAGAACATCCGCTACGGCCGGCCCGACGCCACCGACGACGAGGTCATCGCCGCCGCGCGCGCCGCGTTCGCCGACGAATTCATCCAGCGCCTGCCCGAGGGCTACCAGACCTTCCTCGGCGAGCGCGGCGTGCGGCTGTCGGGCGGCCAGCGCCAGCGCATCGCGATCGCGCGCGCGATGCTCAAGAACCCGCCGCTGCTGCTGCTCGACGAGGCCACCAGCGCGCTCGACGCCGAGAGCGAACGCATGGTGCAGGCGGCGCTCGAGGCCGCGATGGCCGACCGCACCACGCTGGTCATCGCGCACCGGCTCGCCACGGTCCAGAAGGCCGACCGCATCATCGTGATGGAACAGGGGCGCATCATCGAAGAGGGAAACCATCAGGAATTGATGCAGCGCGACGGGCTCTACGCGAAACTTGCCAGAATGCAGTTCCATACCGACCCGCTCGATCCCTCCGCCGAGACGGCTGAACCTCAAGAAGCCGCCTGATCGCCCCCCCCGCCATCCCATGACGACCCCCCCCGAAGACGTCGACGCCCTGTTCGACGCTCCTGCGCCGCCCTCGCCGGTCCTGCCGGTCTCCCCCCTGCCCGGCACCTCGACCGCCGAAGGCCGCAAGGAACAGCGCGTCAAGGTGTCCTGGCCCGCGCGCGTGCAGTTGCCCAACGGCAGGGTGCTCGAGCTGCGCGTGCGCGACCTGTCGGAGAGCGGCGTCGGCCTGGTGACCGACCAGAACATCCCGCCGAACTCGGTGCTGAACTTCGCGGTGGGCGTCCCCGGCCTGCACGAGGCGAGCAAGATCACGCCGGTCAGCGGCACCATCAAGACGACCTATGTCGTCGTCAAGGGCCAGGACATGATGTGCGGCGGCATGTGGGTGTCGCTGCCCGCGGACGGTCGCGAGCTGCTGGACAAGTGGATACGGCGGCTGCGCAAGTAGTCCGCCTAAGGCCGCCCGCGGGCGGCCTTGGCGTCACAGGGCACGCACGTCAGAACGTCGGTGGCGGCCCCGCCTTGCGGCTGTACGCGGCCGTGCCCGTCGCGCCCAGCACGCCGCCCACCACCAGCACGTAGCACAGCGACAGCGTGCCCGTCATGCCCTGGATGGACACCAGCCCGGCGCCGCCGATCACGAGCCCGACGGCCGCCAGCAGCGCCAGCACGAGCAGCGGCGTCGCCACCCAGCGCGTGGCCGTGCCGCGCAGCGGGTCAAGGTCGCTGACCACCAGCATGAACCAGCCCACCATGGTCAGCAGCGGGAACAGGATCCACAGCGACACGCCCGGTGCAGCCGCCACCAGCCCGAACGGCGCGGCCGCGAGCAGCGCGCCGGCGAGGATGCCCAATGCGGCGAGAAGGCCGCCTGCGATCGCGATCATGGTGTTGGTCTCCTGAAGCCAGAGGGCCAAGCATAGTCCAGGCGGCGTGCGCCGTCGGACGTGGTGCTGGACGGCGAGATTTGAGGCACGCTGGCGGGTCGGCTTTCGACTCCACAGCCGTCGTCGGCCTGCTCGGATTAAGAGTTCACGCTCACGGGGCTTGATACCGCCAAGATGATCGCGGCGTGGGAGCAGTTCAAGCTCACGGAGCCGCGCTACAACATGGTCGACCAGAATTGCTCGACTGTGGTCGCCGTCATGCTTCAGGTAGGCTCGGGACTGCAGCCTACGTTCGTGCCAGCGGTCCCCATCGACGACCACGCGACGAGCCTGCCACAGCGCATATTCTTGCGGCTGCGCTTCTTCTCCAGCTACATCAAGATGTGGACGCCGGACGAAGTTCTCCGTTACGCTCAGGAAATACAGTCCCGCAGACCCCGCCGGTGAACTCCGCGCTCGTCTACTCCCCCGACTACGACATCTCGCTTCCCGGGCTCGACTGGTTGCACCCGTTCGACGGCCGCAAGTTCAGCCGGGCCTGGACGCAGTTGGGCAAGCTCTCACACGGTGCTTGCGAGCAGTCCCTGTTGCGCCCGCAGGCACCGATCGCCACCGAAGACCTTCTGCGCGTGCACTCCCGAGACTATCTCGACTCGCTCAGCTCCTCCAGCGTTGTTGCCAAGGCTCTGGAGGTCGGGCCGCTGGCCTGGCTGCCATCCAGCGTGGTTCAGCGCCGGATTCTCCACCCCATGCGCATGGCCTGCGCGGGCACGTTGCTGGCCATGCGCCACGCTTTGCAGCAGCAGGCCGTGGCGATGAACCTGGGGGGCGGCTTTCACCACGCCTTCCGTGACCACGGCGAAGGGTTCTGCATCTACGCGGACGTCGCCGTGGCGCTAGCGGCGATTCGAGCACAGGGATTGCTGGCCCATGACGACCCGGTGGCGATCGTGGACCTGGATGCCCACCGCGGAAATGGCGTGTGGGACCTTTGCGGCAGCGATTCATCCGTGCACGTACTCGACCTTTACAACGCCCAGGTTTATCCCGGACTCTTTCCTGGTTCGATCGAAGAATTCCCGTTCCAGATTCCGTTCAGGGCGCGCACCGCGGACGATGCCTACCTGGCCACTCTTCGCGAAGAGCTGCCGGCCTTCCTGGCATCGATTCCGCGCAAGCCCGCGCTCGCCATCTACAACGCCGGCACCGACGTGCTCGCGGGTGATCCGGTAGGCAGGCTCGCGGTGTCGGCCGAAGGCGTCGTGGCGCGCGACGCCATGGTGCTGGACACCCTGAGCGGCCAGGGCATTCCAGCCGTGATCGTGACGAGCGGTGGCTATTCGTCCAAGTCGCACGAACTGATTGCACAACTCGCTCAACGCGTGATGCAACTGCAGCCGGTGCCCGCCTGAGGCGGACAGTTCGGGACCGCAAAGCCGACACACGCGGCAGACCGCTTGTGGCCGACAAGAGCCTCGGGAGACCGACACCAACGCTGAAGGTTAGGCTCGAGACACCCGTCGTGCGCAGCGTGCCCGCCCCTCGTGGTCGGCCGTAGGGCAGCAACGCTCGGCTCCTTCGCATACTTCGGACGGGCTATAGTCTTACTGTGTCAATAAAAACACGGCACTATACGCATCTCTTCATTCTTCACGTGAGGAACGATGGGTGCAAGCGAACGGTTTGATCGGTACATGAGCCATTTGTCCGAGGGATTGGGACATTTGGACCGTCACGCAGGGCTCAAGGGCTACTGCACAGGGCTGATGCTGCCGCTCGCTCGCAAGAGCGTGGAGCCGATGGCCGCTCGGGTCGACCCCCTGCACGCCAGCGCCCGGCATCAGTCGCTGCATCACTTCGTGGCGAAGGCTGAATGGTCCGATACGGAGATGCTTCGGCGAGTCTGCCAATGGGTCGTGCCGCAGATGGACTTCAGCCGCGGCGGCTGGTGGATCATCGATGACACCGGGTTCCCGAAGAAGGGAACGCACTCCGTGGGCGTGGCTCGCCAATACTGCGGGATGCTGGGCAAGCAGGACAACTGCCAGGTGGCGGTGAGCGTGTCGCTGGCGTGCGACCAGGGCAGCGTGCCAGTGGCCTGGCAGCTTTACCTGCCCGAGGACTGGGCGGCGGACTCGGTGCGCCGGGCCCAGACCGGCGTGCCCGAGGAATTGCGTTTCGCCACGAAGACGCAGATCGCGCTGGCGCAGTTGCGCGCCTTGCTGGCCGAAGGCGCGCCGCGTCACTGCGTGTTGGCCGACGCAGGCTATGGCGTGGATACGGCGTTTCGCCAGGCGCTGAGCGACATGGGCCTGCAGTACGCAGTCGGCGTGACCTCTGCGGTCGTGGTCTGGCCTCCAGGAGTTGAACCGTTGCCGCCCAAGCGCTACGGCGGCGTGGGCCGCCCACCTGTGGTGCCACGGCGCACTGCGCGGCGTCAGCCGTTGAGCGTCAAGGCGCTGGCCCTATCGCTGCCCGAGCAGGAATTCCAGACGATCACTTGGCGCGAGGGCACGAAAGAACCGCTCAGCGGGCGCTTTGCCGCGCTGCGCGTGCGGCACGCCGGCGGCAATGCTGGCAAAGCGCGGCTGCGACCGCTCCAATGGTTGCTCATCGAATGGCCGGCCGACCAGGCAGAGCCGATCAAGTACATCTTGTCCACGCTGCCTGAAGACACGCCGATCAAAGATCTGGTCAGCGCTGCGTACCAACGCTGGCGCATCGAGCGCGACTACCAGGACTTGAAGCAGGACTTCGGGCTGGGGCACTACGAAGGCCGTGGCTGGCGAGGGTTCCACCACCACGCCAGCCTGAGCATCGCGGCCTACGCGTTCCTGATGACCGAGAGACTCATCGCCGACAAACCAGTCGGCGGCAAAAAAAACTTCATCGAACGCCAAATGCCTGCCCTTCCCAGCGATTACATCCCGCGGGGCAGCCCTGCGCGCGCAGCGGCACGTGGATCACTCGATAACGACATTCCGGCTCAGCCTGAGCTACGCACTGATCGCCCGCCTCGGCGAGTGCCCCTGTTGCGGCAGGGCAAGCGCAAAACTACTCTTCTGAGACAGTAAGAATAGATGGGCTACAGGCTACAGAAAACCCGGCGTCGGACTGGAACGTCGGCGTCAACGATATGAGCGCCGTGGGCTACCTGAACATCCCTACCCTGGGCCTCGCGCGCCGAGGCGGCCCCTGCTAACGTGGACTCGCGGGCCGGGCAGCGGCGCCTTCGACCCGGGAATGGCGCGATCCGCAGACCGTGCGTGTCGCATCGCTTCCTTGGCGCCTTCGGACGAAGCATCGATCATGACCTACCAGTTCACGCAGGCGGCCGACGCCATGGCGATCGCGGAGCGGGGGTACGCCACGGCGGCCGCCATCAAGTTCACAGCCTTCACGTCGTGCATCGGCGTGATTGCCAAGAAGGGCGGCCTGCTAACCGGCGCCCATCTCGTGCTGAACGCGCCTGACGGGACCAAGTTCAACCAGAATGCCGCTACCCGCCTGATCTACGAGGTCTTGGGGAACCAGTACGACAAGGTCTGGATCATCGGCTGCGTCGACATCTGGAGGACCCCGGCGAACGGCGTGCTTGCGGCATACGAGAAGCTGACGTCGATGATCCGCTCCCTGGAAGTCGTCCAACACTACAACTTCGCCGATGGCACGTACGGCGCCCAGATCGACGGCGACGACATTGACATCACGTTCTGAACTCGCCTCCTGATAGCCAACGTGCACTACCCGATAGCAGCCCGTCGCGAACGTGTGGTTGTGGCTGTTTGTAGCCAAGCGAACTAGGCGGGTCCCCTGGCGAAATACCTCGAAGCAAGCGCCTTGGCACGCTGCAACCCCATCTCAGTCAGGTACACGGACTCCGCCCGGCCCTTTGGGTCGCTGATGAGTCCGTTTGCATGGAGACGATCCATCGCGTCAAAGTTCAGACGCTTCCAGACGCGGCCATTGTCAAATTCGAGAGCCCCCAGGAGCGCCAGAATGGCCTCGTCAATTTTTTCGATGTCGTATTCCATCGGCTTCACCTCTTCGGCTCGTGAAGTTGGAGTGATATCGTAACGGCCCTGCGGGTTGAAGGGCCGACCCTTGCTCGGGGTGAGTTCCCGATACCTGCCGTTCGCGACCGACGGGTTGTGGCCTACATGCGTCCGAAGCTAGCCAACCCAATCGTAACGCTGTTGCCACTCCTGCACGTTGGTAACACAGGTACCACTGCTTTTCACGCATCAGCTCGTTGCTGGTGCTGCACAACCTTCGCCCGGGGATCGTCATTGGTGGTCGTGATTGGACGCGGTGGTGGGAAGCTCATCAGGAGCAGGTACCGCCGCTGCTGCGCGCGGAAATCGAGCGGGAGAGTTCGCGCTTGAAGCTGGTCAAGGATCAGGTTCGAGCCATCGAGTCGGCGCACCGCAAGGAGTTGGCCGAACACAAGCACCCGATGGTCATCGAACTCGCCCGACTGCGTGCCATCGGCGACAAGGGCGCGTGGGTGGCCATTGCGTTGTGGCGATATCTGAAAGACGGTGTGATCCCGGCCGGCGCTTGCCTGAAACCTGACACAGGCCGGGCCTGACCGCTCACCTGCTACGCTGAAAATGAGCAGCAGCATCTCGATCAAAGGTCAACGCGCCCGTACCGTCGGCGGGTCACCTCGTCGCGACCGTCCACAAAGATGGGGCGCGTTGGTAACTGGGGACTGCCAGTGCGCCTGGCGCGCATGCAGCATGGGGTGTAGGACGTCAGCGTCCTGCACGGATAGAAGCTTGCCCGAACACTTGCTCGAGCTCTCGACTGTCCCCGACCTCGGATCAGGATTGCTGCCGAACCACGCGGGCAATTCGATGGGATGCCGCCCTCAGGTGCCGCCTTGAGTACCGGCGCTTGACAGAATGTCCTCGCAGAAGCAGTCTATCGCGACAGGCAGTTGCCGGCTCAACACGCCCCCGGCGTGGATCGTCAGGCAGCCGCCGGCTTGGCTGAGTCGCGTGCGACCGCTTCGCGCAGCAAGGCAGAACTCGACAAGGCGTCGCCACTCTCGCAATCGCTCGACCGCGCCCGCTGAGGTCATTCAAGCAGTTCTGCCGCCGTTCGCGCCTTGCGCCACGCGGCAGGCGGTACACCGAACTCGCGCCGAAACGCACGGCTGAACGCCGTGTCGTTCTGATAGCCGACTTCCTCGGCGATGCGCGCCAGCGGCACGTTGCTGCGCCGAAGCAGGTTGGTGGCCAGGAGCATCCGCCACTGCGTGAGGTACTGCATCGGGGACTGGCCCACCAACTCCTGGAATCGTTCGGCAAGCACCGAGCGGGAACTGTGGGCCGTGCGTGCGAGTTCGTCGAGCGTCCAGGCCTCGGCCGGACGCTCATGCAGCGCCGCGAGCGCCGCGCCGACGATGCGGTCGCCCACGCCGGCCAGCCAACCGGCGGTCGGGCGCGCAGGATCCTGCATGGCCAGACGCAGCACCTCGATGAACAGCACCTCGGCAAGCTTGGCGAGCACGCCTTCGCCACCGGGACGTGGTGAGCGGGCCTCGGCCAGCGCATAGCGCACGGAGGCCTCCAGCCACAGGCCGGCGGGCGAGCCGCGCACGTTCACGCGCAGCAGCGGCGGCAGGCCGCTCAGCAGCATGCGCGCGAGTCGATCGTCGCAGGCGAGGTAGCCGCAGACCAGCCTCGTCGGCGCGCCACCGCCGCCATAGGCCAGTGCCCGGGGACGACGCGACAACACCTCGGCCAGGCGCGCGCCCACGGCCGGCACCACCCCGGGCTGCGATGTCATGCGGTGAGCGTCGCCATGCGGCAACAGCACCACGTCGCCCGCCATGAGCGGTACTGTCGCGCCGTCGGGCATCTCGACGAAGCATTCGCCTTCGGTGATCAGGTGGAAGATGATCACGCGCTCGGCCTGCGGCTCAAGCAGCGGCGCGGCCACATCGGCCCGTGGCGACTGGTAGCACCATGGCGCGGTGAAGCGCGCCTGCAGAAACATTGCACCAACGAGATGCACGACGCGTAGCGTCTGCGACAGCGCGTCCATCAGGCCGCCTCGATCCGCACGGCCAGGCCCGTTGCCGACACGGCGCGCGGGATCGGCGAACGCTCCAGCGCGCGCCGCACCAGCGCCTCGAGCTCGGCCGACTCGACACCCGCGGCCGCGAGCCGCACGACCAGGCGCTGGTCGACCGGCGCCGGACTGATGGCGCCGCCGTGCTCGTTCTGCAGTCCGACGAGGCCGCCCGCGTCGGACCGGCTCGCGGCATCGACTTCCAGCCGCGTCAGCGCGACGCCTTCGGCCGCGGCCAGCAGCACGATCGAGGTCGTCGCGCACGACGCCAGGCCGGCTCGATACAGCCAGCCGGGCGACACCTGGTCGCCGCTGCCGCCAAGTTCGGCCGGCATGTCGGTGACGACCTCGCGGCCATTCGGATGCCGGCACGCCACGCGCAGTGCGTTGTCAGGCCCGGCCCAACTGGCGTGCGCCGGCACGTCGTCCAACATTCCGGCCTCCGGGCGCTTCCGCAACACCTTCGCGAGACGCGCCAGGGCGTCCGCCACTGCCTGCATGCCCATCGCAAAACTCCTTGCCGGGTCGATGCTGCATTGTGCGACGCGAGGCGCCGCTCCAGGACAACCGGCGCACGATCCGGACGCGTTGTCAGCTCGCGCGGACGATAGGTCAGGACGCCCCGTGCGTGGCGGTTGTCCACTGGTTCCACATCGACTTCAGGAGACTCGCATGAACAGCCCTACCGATCTCGCCGCTCTCAAGACGCGCCAACAGGGTGCCTGGGCCAGCGGCGACTACGCCGTCGTCGGCACCACGCTGCAAATCGTCGGGGAGCAACTTGCCGAGGCTTGCGACATCGGCTGGGACCAGCGCGTGCTGGACGTCGCCGCCGGCAACGGCAACGCGACGCTGGCCGCCGCGCGGCGCGGCGCCCAGGTGACGTCGACGGACTACGTCGCTGCGCTGCTCGACCGCGGCGCCGAGCGCCTGGCTGCGGAGCGCCTGATCGCCACCATGCAGGTCGCCGACGCGGAGGCGCTGCCGTTTGCCGACGGCCACTTCGACGCGGTACTGTCGACATTCGGAGCGATGTTCGCGCCCGACCAGCCGCGCGCCGCCGCAGAGATGCA
>Ga0302311_10008475_pt1 | contig 10336 bp, 5 predicted proteins | sample III_Palsa_N1_3_FD_200449 | JGI IMG/M metagenome (GOLD analysis project Ga0302311, IMG submission 200449) | Peat permafrost microbial communities from Stordalen Mire near Abisko, Sweden - III_Palsa_N1_3 | ecosystem: Environmental > Terrestrial > Soil > Palsa > Peat permafrost | place: Sweden...
CGCGCGAGCGCCGCGCGCCTGCGCGAACAGCGCCGCGCCCTTGGCGACCGCGAGTTCCGGTTCATGCAGCCGGGCGTTCACCCCGAGCCGCGCCTTCAGCGCCCCGGCGACGGCCGGGAACCGGGACATGCCCCCGACCAGGAGCACCTCATCGAAACGGGGGACGCCCTTGTCCCGCGCGGTGGCGATGGCGCGGTCGATCACGGCGACCGTGCGGTCGAGCAGGCCGGCCGTGAGCTCCTCGACCGCGCTCCGGGTGAGCTCCACTGCCGTCGTCGTGCCGTCAAGCCGCATCAGATGACGCCGCGTCTGAACCGAGCTCAGCTCCTTCTTCAGCCGTTCGGCGGAGATCCGCAGATCCTGCATGAACTGCGGATTCTGCTCCGGCCGGAGCTCCGGGTGCGCGGCGGCGACCTGGCCGAGCAGGTACCCGGCGATCGCCTGGTCCCAGTCCGCGCCGCCGAGTCGGGCATCCCCGTCGGTGCAGACCACGATCGTGTCGTCGCCCGCCAGCCGGATCACGGTCGTGTCAAACGTGCCGCCGCCCAGGTCGTACACCAGGGCGTGCTTCGGCTCCCCGGCCGGGACGTGCGTCGCCTGGTAGTGCACGGCGGCCGCGACCGGCTCGTCGAGCACGTCGAGCACTTCCAGCCCGGCCAGCTCGCCCGCCCGCCGGGTGGCCTCCCGCTCGGCGATGCCGAAGTAGGCCGGAACGGTGATCACCACGTCCCTGACCTGCTGGCCGGTCTGCTCGGCGGCGAGCCGGGCGAGCTCGCGCAGGATCAGCGCGGACACCGTCTCCGGGGTGTGGCGCTGGCCGTGGAAGTCATAGGCCGCGTTCGTTCCCATCTCGCGCTTCACCAGCTGCGCGACGAGGTGCGGGGACAGCAGCGCCTCCTCGCGGGCGGCCCGGCCGACGACGACGTTCTGGCTCGACTCGAAGAACACGGCTGACGGCGTGGTGTCCTCGCCGAGCGCGCTCTTGATGATCACCGGGGTGCCGCTCTCGTCCACGTACGCGATGCAGGACTGAGTGGTGCCCAGGTCGATTCCGAATTCCAATGCTGCTCCCTTCAGCGGCCCTGGTAGGTGAAGCCCGCCCAGGCGCCGGTACTTGTCAGGTCGGGTCCAGCCGGCTGACCGTCCAGGCCAGCCTCGTCACGGAGCTCCTGCGGCCAGCTCTCGGGCACCTCTCGGTACGGGTCCAGCATCCACCGCTGGGCCTCCCGCAGCGCCCGCGCCGGATCGGCGTACCCCTCGTTGAGGAAGCGGTGGAAGGCCGCCATGAACAGCGCCGTCGCCGCGTCGCGGACGGTCCAGCGGGCGGCGACGACGCCGGCGCTGCCCGCCGCGAGGAAGGCGGTCGCCAGCGAGAGCGCCTCGTCGTAGTCCGCCTCGGTGACGTCGGTCAGGCAGGACGCGAGGACGATGAGCCCGCCGCCGTTCGCCTGCCCCGGCCCGGTGCGCGCCTGCCGGAGGATATCGGCGACGGAGAGGCTTACCTCCGCGCCCCGTGCGTCCACCCCCAGCAGCAGGCTCGACCCGAGTACGGGCAGGCTGACCCGCCCGTGGTGGCCGAAGTGCAGGAGCGACGCCCCGGGGTCCGCGCCGTGCGGGAGCGCCGCGAGCACGTCGCCCGGGCCGGCCGCCGCCGTGCCGGCCGCCGCGGGATCCGCGAGCAGGTAGCGCGCCGATCCGAAGACGGCGCCGTTGGCGTAGTGCGCGGCGTGCGCGTGGGCCACTTGGGCCCGGGTGCAGGCCAGCGAGGGGCCCGGGTTGGAGATCAGCACCGGCGCCTGCGGCCACGGTCTGACCGGGCGCCGGGCGGCGTCGATGAACTGCCGGGCCGAGGCGGCGTAGGAGATGACCAGGTGCAGGCACGCGTAGTCATAGCGGGTGTCGCCGTCGCCCGCCGGCCCGTCGCTGACCGGGCGCCGGGCCGCGTGCCAGGGGATGAGCCCGAGTTCCCCGCCGGGCACGAGCACAATGCGAGGCGGATCTCCCGCGCCCGGCGAACCGGTCCCGTCCGCCCGCTTGGCGAGGGCCGCGAGCAGCTGGCCGACGGCCGACCGCCACGCCCAGTCGCAGGCCGCGTCGAGCGCTTCCTGCCAGTCCGCCCGGGCGGACTCGAAGGCGGCCTGAGCCGCTCGGCGAGCGGCTCGGGCGGTGACGCTCACCGCCGCCACCGCCGCGGCCGACCGCTCCACCGCCTGCCGGGTGCGCAGTAGCTCGCCGATCGGGGTTCCGCTGCCGCCGCGCAGCCGGGGCAGCGGCAGCGAGCTGACGATCCTGGCCTGGTCGACCAGGATCGCCATGCCCGGCCCGTCGTCGTCCTGCGGCAGCAGGTAGACCAGCGCGTCCGCGCCGCGGCCGGCCAGGGCCGTGGCCACGTCGGCGACGGTCGGCGGGGACAGCAGCCTGGTCTCGGCGGCGGTGCCCGCGAGCGCGAGCATGACGCGATAGCGGAGGTCGTCGTCCTGCGGCGGCTCGTCCTGGCCGCCCGCGGCCGGCCCGCCCGGGCGCGCCGTCTGGGCGGCCCATTCCCGGGCCAGCCCGGGGTGGCCCGCCTCGGTCAGCGCGTCCGCGACGCCGGTGCCCGAGGTCGCCGTGTGCAGCACCATTCCCCGGCCGAGCTCGATCGCGCTGACCGCGGCGTCCCCCCGGCCATGGAACAGGAACCAGCGGGCCATCGCGCCGGCGTCGTTGGTCGCCTGCCGCGCCACGTCCAGAGCGTTATCGTCGTTGTCTTGCAGCAGCACGTTGGCGGCGCGCTCGCGCAGTCCCTCGAGGCCGATCGCGACGGCCCGGTCTACGTCGCCGCGGTCCCGGTTGCCCCGGGACCGGTAGGCGCCCGCGAGCGCCTGCAGCACGCTCGCCCGGCGCGGGCTGCCGGGCTCCTGGTCAACTGCTCGCCGCGCTTCCTCCAGGCGGGCGATCGCGTTGCCCAGGTCACGCGGGTCCCGGGTCATGGAGTACCGGGCGTGCAGCGCGTCTCCGTGAAACTCCAGCATGCGCGGGCGCTCGTGCAGCCCCAGGGTGGGGATCGCGCAGACGTCGGCCAGGAGCGCTATCGCCTGGTCGACCAGAGTGACGTCATGGGTCGACAGACCGCGCATCATCAGGCCCGCGGCGGCCTGGCCGGCCAGGGCAGGGTATTCGAGGCTGGCGGGCCCGACTCGCTCGGCCTCCGCCAGCTGTCGCTCGAACGCGGCATTGGCGGCCGGGCCCAGGGTCATGTCGGGCCCGATCGGACTCGTCAGCTGCTCGCGCAGAACCCGGGCCGCCCCGAGCGTGGTGATCAGTCCGAGCCGACTCGAATCGGCCGGGCCGAGCTCCGCCTCTGCCTGCTCGAGGTCGGCGATCGCCCCGTCCACGGTGGCCAGGCTCGGCTGGTAGACGGCGCGCCTGGCGCGCAGATGACCGCGGAGATGGAACAGATGGCCATGGAGCGGAGTCCCTTCCGCGAACGGCCCCCCGGGCGCGGCCTCCGCGATGGCCTGGTCGATCGCACGGCCCCCCAGCTCCAGGTTGCGCTGCTCTCCGTTGATCGCATGGCGCTCCAGGTAGGCGGTCCCGACGCCGGACAGCACGAACGGGCGCAGCGGGTGCCCGGGCGGGACCATGTCCGCCCGGGCGATCATCTCACCGAGGGCCGCGTCGGCGCGATCGGCCGCGAACTCGAGGCGTGCCCGGACGTGCCGGGCGGACCAGACCATGAACTCGGCCACCGGCACCATCGGGTCGTCCGGCGGCAGGACGGCGGCGAGCCGCTCGAACCGGGCGAACAGCTCATCTTGCTGGAGGATGGACCGGTTCGAAATGCTCGCGTTCAAGATGTGCGTGCCCACGAACATCATCGCCTGCGCGGTCTCGGGGTCGTCGCCCGGCAGCCGGTCGACCACCGCCGCCACCTGGTCAAGCCGTGCGCGCAGGTCGTCCTCGGATCCGGCCTCATCGATCTGGCCGGTGAGCAGCGCCCGCAGCGCGCCCAGCAGCGGCGAGCGCATCAGATGGCCGGGCGGCAGCCCCGACACCGCATCCCCGAGCGCGTCGCTCGCCCCCGGCCCGGCTTGACCGGCAAGCAGCGCGGCGCGGAAGCCGAGCAGCTCGCCGCGCTCGATTTCGGCGGTCTCCGACTCGGCCGCCAGCGCGCCCAGCCGCTCGGCCACCAGGCCGACGTCAGCGACCTCGTTCCCGTCGCGCATCAGCGCCAGCTGGGCGAGGCTCCAGAGCATGGGAGCGCTGGTGCGCGTGAAAGCGCTTCCGGCGTTGGCGGGAATCTGCCGCAGATGGCCGATGGCCGTCTCGGCGTCGGTGGCCGAGATCTGCGGCACGCCGTGCGCGGCCAGCAGCGCGGCGGCCCCCTCGGCGCTGAACCGCGCGACCTCAACCTCCGCCTGCCTGAGCATCATCGACCGCTGCTCCGCGGTGTACTGGCGGACCAGCGCCATCCAGGCGAGCACGAGATGGGCCGTCGCCGCGGGCTCGTCGGGCTCGTCGGCCTCGGCCGGGCGGCCTGGGTCGGCCAGCGTCTCGGCCGCGTACCCTTCGGCCGCATCGCGGTCCGCGTCCGCCCCGCCGAATCCCAGGTACCGCGTCGCGAACGCCACCGCCAGCGCGGCCCGCACCCCCCGGTGCCCCGGATGCTCCGGCGGCAGCGCCGCGAACACCGCGATGATCAGCTGCATGGCCTCATCGACGTCGGCGGCGTGCCCGTCCGCGCTGACCGCCCTGACCAGGAGCGCGTCCGCGAGCAGGGCCTCGACCTCCCCGCGGTCCGGCTCGTCGGCTGGCCAGCGCAGGAGCAGTCGGCGGAGGCACACGATCGCGTCGTCCGAGTCGGGCAGCGGGCCGTTGGCGTCGTCACGGCGCAAGCAGGCGCGGGCCAGCCAGTAGACCGCCTCGCGGTGCTCCCGGGCGTCGGCCGGAAGCAGCGCCGACGCTATCCGCAGGTATCCGATCGCCTCGTCGAGCAGGCGCCGGGCACGGGCCGCGCCGGTGCCGCCCAGGTCGTCATCACGCAGCTCGCACGCCACCTCCACCAGCACGGCGAGTGCGCGCAGGCACTCGGCGTCGGACGGCGCGGCGCGCAGCGCCCGGCGCGCGCTCGTGATCCGGCAGGCGATTAATGCGCGTGCCATGACGGCCATTCCTCCCCTCGCGGCTCACCCGTGCACTTGCGGCGGTCTCGGCATCAACCGCTCTGCCGCCGGTTGCGGCGGCGCTGCGATCCGGGCATGCTCGGCACTGTGACCGAGCGGCCAGCATGCGGTTCCGGGCAGCATGACCAACTGCCAGATGTCCCGCTGCCCGACAGCCCGATTCGGGTCGAGGATATCGTCGCGGACCTGAGGCTGCTGCGGGAACGCGGCCTCGTCCGGATCCGGCATACCGAACTGCCCGCGCTGCGGCTGGCGGCGGGCCGGGCGCCGGCCGTCCCGCCTGGGGAAACCGGCCCGCGGGCGATCGAGGCGCTGCTGCGGGCCGCGGTCGCCAGCCTGGGCGACGGCCCGCTGGCGGCCGCCGCGGCGCACACGTTCGGGCTGAACGCGGGCGCGCGCGACAGCCCGGCGGCCGATCGCCGCCGCCGGGCGGCCGACGCGTACCGGGTCAGCACTGAGCGGTTCCGCAAGCACCACGAGCGCGTGGTCGTCGAGCAGCTCGCGGAGGAGATCCTGGAGCTGTGCCAGCTCGTCGGGGGCACCGCCGGGATGACGGCGGGGACGGCCGAGCGGGCGAGCGAGATACGCCTGCGGTACCGCACCAAGGAGACCTCGTTTCCCGTCGTCGTGCACGTGGAGCCGGTCGAGCTGGTGCGCGACATCGACGTGATCGTCGCGCCGACCAACGTCTACCTGGAGCTGCCGCAGCCGTACAAGGCATCGGTCTCCGCGGCGCTGCGCCGGGCGGCCGCGCACCGGGGGGCGGACGGCACGATCGTGGACGACCCGATCGCCGCGGAGTTGCAGGAGTGGATGACGTCCAATGGCCGGCGCGGACTGCCGGTAAGCGCGGGCACGGTGGCGGCGACCTCCGCCGGAGCCCTCGCCGGGCAGGGCATCAGGCGGATCTACCACGCAGCCGTCGCCTCCCCGCGTCCCGGCACCAACGAGTACGACGTGGAGCCCACCTCGATCAGCCAGGCGGTGCACGCCACCTTCGCCGCCGCGCGGGCCGAGCGTGACCGATTCCGGCCTCGGCTGACGTCGCTTGGCTTCCCGCTGCTTGGCGCGGGTCGCGGCGGGCTGCCGCCCGCGGTGAGCTTCACCTGGATATGGGCCGCGGCCGAGCGCGAGCTGCGGGCCGACGACTCCTGGCACATTCATTTCATTACCCACCAGCGCGCCGCGGCGAATGCCATCGTCGCCGGCCTTTCCGGGGTCGCGCTGGCGGACGGGCCGGGCTAGATGTGATCTTCCATGGGTCAAGCAGAGCGCCGGCGGCGTCCGCTCAGCCGGTCACGGCGTGGTCGATATCCGGTCGTTTTCACGCCAGCGGACCCCGTAGCCGAGGCCGGGCCGCATGTCGCCGAAACTCGCCTGAACCTCGCCGAACCGGTTAGGAGTCAGCGTCTCCGCCGCCGGCTCAGGCTGGTAGATCACGGCCGTCGGGGCGTCGCGCAGCACCCACACGGTCTGGGGCAGCCGCTGCGGGTCGAACTTCACCCGAAGCTCGAAACGATCGCTGCGGCCGAACGGAACGTGCAGGTAGTGCGAAGCCATCCGCTGGCCGGGAGGCATCCGCAGCCGGAGCGAGTACTCGTGGCGCTCGTTGGCGTCCAGCGGCCTGGGCAGCACGATCACGTTCGCGAAGAAGCTGTCATGCGGCTGCTGGCGTAGTTCGAGCGACCCGCCGTAGAGCAGTTCGGACTCCAGGCCGACGGGCTGGCCGAGAGCGTCGGGGTGGCGGGGCACATTCACCGACGCGGTGATCTGGGCGACGCCGTCGGCGGTGGCGACGATCGTCTTGCGCTGGATGACCTCGACCGGGTCGATGTCGGCCCGCACCAGGGCGGTGAACGACTCCGTGAACCAGTTCTGCCGGTCGCCGGCGACCGGCGCGGCCACCTTCGGCGCGCTCCCGGCGACGGCCGCGCCGTCTAGCCACGGCGGTGAGACCGACCTGGTGACTGCTTCCGGGGCGGTCGCGTCGAGCATCCGCCTGACGCGCGTCCAGTACTCCTGCCACGCCGTCTGATCGCCGCCGCAGGCAGCCACGTACGCCAGTGTGACGCGAAGCGTCGGCAGCCGCCGCCCGGCGGCCGCCTCCTGCACCGTGCTGACCGCGTAGTGAGCCCGGCCGGCCAGTCGCTCGTACGTGAACCCGGAGCGCTTGCGCAGGTCACGGAGCCAGAAGGCGAATTCCCGTAGCGGCGAGCCGTCCCGATCCAAAGGCTCCTCAGGTCGTCCCATTATCCCCCCGCTTTCCCACTGGCCCCTTCGGCTGCTTTGCTGGGCAGTCAGCGGACGCAGTCGGGCGTTTTCCGGAAATCGCCCGGCGCGGCCAGCCTGAAGTGCGCGTTCTTATTCTAGGGCGTTTTCCGGTTTGCGGTGGTTCCGCCGGGAAACCTGGTCTGGGCCTTGCCGCCGTCGGCCCGCGGGTCTAGAAAGCAGTACCACGGGCCAGGGGTGGCGCCACGAGGGAGCGGCAGAGCGGGGGCGGTGGGCGCTCTGCCGCGGACAATGCACTGTCAGCGTCACCCTTGGCCCGCTATGCCGGATAGCGACCGATATGACCAGATATTTCGGTGATGGAAGCTTTTGAAAGATCGCTGAATTTTCTCATAGCGAAGTCCTAAGCTCGGATAGCGACTGATTCACATTGATAGGCGGGGCGATAGCAGCGTGACGTTTGAAACGAATTCAATCAATAACCTTCAACCCGCCGAGGAAATCCCGGCCGCCGAGAGCACCGTCGAAGCCGAGACCAGCGAGGAAACCGAGAGCAGCTCCGAGGCCAGCGCCGATAGCAGCGCCGAGGCCAGCGCCGAGAGCGAGCCTGCGGGCGGGAACAGCCCCCCGGATCCCGCCGCGCCGACGGCGGAGGCGCTGCTGACCGAGATCTCCGCGACCCTGCGCGTGGTCGCGGACCAGTCGGGTCGATACCACGCCCGGGCCGAGCAGCGGGAGAGCGTCATCGACCTGCTGCGGACCGAGCTCGAGGTGCTTCGTCGCGGTGAACGGCGGGGCCTGCTCCGGCCGTTGCTGGCAGACCTCTGCCGGCTCCGGGGCGACCTGCTCTCCCAGTCCGCCGCACTGCCGGCCGACTTCGACGCGGGCAAGGCCGCCGACCTGCTGCGCTCCTACGCGGAGACGATCGAGCTGACCCTGGACAGCAACGGCGTCGTCACCTATGCCCCCGAGGGCGGCGAGCCGTTCGATCCGCGGCTGCACCGCCGGGTCGGCGGCGAGCAGACGGACGACCCGGCGCTGGCCGGGCACATCGCCGCCGTTCGGCGCGTGGGTTACCTGGACATCGAGGCGAAGAGCCCGATCGCCGCAGCCGAAGTCACCGTATTCGCGGCCGCGAAGGCCACCGGAGGAGATCAGTGAGCGAGCCACAGCACGGCATCTACGGCATCGACCTCGGCACCACCTACTCGGTGGTCAGCTTCATCGACGAGACGGGCAAGCCGGCCGTCAGCCGTAACAGCGACGGCCAGGACACGACGCCGTCGGTGGTGTACTTCGAGAGCGCGGACAACATCGTCGTCGGACGGGTCGCCAAGGAGACCGCGGGGGTATTCCCCGACCAGGTCGTCGCGCTGATCAAGCGGGAGATGGGCGACCGGGAGTGGCGCCGGGAATTCTTCGGCAAGGAGTACACCCCGCCGTCCGTCTCCGCGCTGTTGCTGAGCGCGCTGGCCAGGGACGCCGAGACGGACACCGGACGGCCGGTCAACGAGGTGGTGATCACCGTGCCGGCCTACTTCGGTCTGCTGGAGAAGGACGCCACCAGGTCGGCCGGGGAGATCGCGGGGCTCACGGTCATCGGGATCGTCCCCGAGCCGGTCGCGGCGGCGCTGCACTACGGCGTCTCAGGATCGGCCGACGGCACCACGTTCCTCGTGTACGACCTCGGCGGCGGCACCTTCGACATCAGCCTCATCACGATGACCGACACGTCGGTCGAGGTGGTGGCGGTCGGCGGCAACGCGCGGCTCGGCGGGGCCGACTGGGACGAGAAGCTCTTCGACTACCTCCTCGACCAGCTCACCCAGCAGTGGGGCGACGACTCAGCCCGCGACGACGAGCAGGAGCTGCAAGACCTGCGGAACATCACCGAGCAGGTCAAGAAGGACCTGTCCAAGGCCGAGAGCAAGAAGGTGATCCGGCGTTACGGCGGGACGGCCGCCAGCGTGACCGTCACCCGCCAGCAGTTCGAGGAGATGACCGCCGAGCTGCTTGAGGAGACGATCCGGATCACCCGGCAGACCCTGGACGAGGCGGAGCAGCGGCACCCCGGCATCCGCGAGCAGATCAGCGAGCTGCTGCTGGTCGGCGGGTCATCGCGGATGCTCGCGGTCGCCGAGCGGCTGCGCAAGGAGTTCCGCTGGGAGCCCCGGCTGACCGATCCCGACCTCGCGGTGGCCAAGGGCGCGGCCCTGTACGCGGCGGGGCAGACCGTCCGGTTCATCGAGCCCGACGACGCGACGGACGGCAACCGGGCCACCGCCGGGCGGGGCGCGGGCCTCGGCTACTCCGGCCCGGTGACCGACGAGGCCGTGCAGCAGGTGGCCGAGCGGACCGGGATCGACGAGGAGAAGGTCCGCGCGATCGCGGGCCGCACCGTGGTCAACGTGCTGCCCAAGGCCATCGGCGTCAAGCTGCTCGACACGACCAGGCCGGGCTGGGAGGACGACCCGGAGGGCGCGTCCTACATCGAGCACCTGATCGACGCGCAGACCCAGCTGCCGGTGGCCCCGCCGCGGACGCTGGAGGCCAACACCGTGGTCGCCAGCCAGCCGGGGGTGGAGATCGAGATCTGGGAGCAGGCCGGCTCCTCGCCGAGCAGCGAGCTGACCGCCAACCACCGGGTCGACGATGCTGGCCTGATCAAGGGGCTCGAGTCCTTCCGGCTGCCCGCTGGCTCGCCGGTCAACATCGAGATCGGCGTCGACGCGGAGGGCACTGTCCACCTGCGCGCCACCGAGCCCACCAGCGGCAAGGAGCTGGAGATGAACGTCAGGATCAGCGTGCTCTCGGCCGAGCAGGTCGAAGAGGCGAAGGTCATCCACCGCGGCCTGACCATCGGCACGTCGTAGCGGACATGCTCGAATTCGACGAGGGGGAATACCGCGAGGAGTTCCTCAAAAAGCACCGGGGTGCGCGCGGCG
>Ga0302311_10008479_pt1 | contig 10332 bp, 9 predicted proteins | sample III_Palsa_N1_3_FD_200449 | JGI IMG/M metagenome (GOLD analysis project Ga0302311, IMG submission 200449) | Peat permafrost microbial communities from Stordalen Mire near Abisko, Sweden - III_Palsa_N1_3 | ecosystem: Environmental > Terrestrial > Soil > Palsa > Peat permafrost | place: Sweden...
GCTACCTGGGCGACATCGGCGTGCCGATCCTGGACCCGATGGATTTCAGCGCCTGGTTCGAGGCCTGGCTCGGCGGCGAGTGGTACGTCTTCGACGCCCGCAACAACATCCCGCGCATCGGCCGCATTCTGATCGCCAGAGGCCGGGACGCCACCGACGTGGCCATCACCAACGCCTTCGGAACCGCCTTCCTGGCGGGGTTCAAGGTGGTGACCGAGGAGATGGACTAGGGCGAGCGGTGGCAGGGTGAAACAACCGTCGCCATAGAGTGCTATGCTCCCGGCAAACCCAAGGCTCGGAGCGCCCGCAATGCTGACCTGGACCATCGGCGAAGTGACCGTCACCTGCATCCAGGAAAGCGAGTCGGACATCCCGCCGGGCTTCCTGATCCCGGGCCTGACGCCCGAGCGGGTCGCCGAAATTGCCTGGCTCGACGCGGGGTTCCTGGGCGCCGGCGGGATGCTGAAGCTGGCGATCCAGGCGCTGGTGGTGCGCAGCCCCGGCCGGCTGATTGTCGTCGACACCTGCCTGGGCAACGACAAGTTCGGCCGCGAGATCCCCAGCTGGAACGGCCTGAGCACCGCCTTCCTCGACGACTTCGCCGCCGCCGGCTTCGACCGCGAGGCGGTGGACACGGTGTTCTGCACCCACCTGCACTCCGACCACGTCGGCTGGAACACGATGAAGGCGGGCGACCAATGGGTTCCGACCTTTCCCAACGCCCGCTACCTGCTCGGGGGCGTGGAGTACGATTACTGGAACCGGGAGCGCGAGAGCGGCCAGGGCTCGACGCCGGCGGTGTTCCAGGACTCGATCATCCCCCTGTTCGACGCCGGCCTGATGGACATGATCGAACTGCCGCATCGCCTGACCGACGAAATCACCCTCACCTCCACCCCCGGCCACACCCCGGGCCACGCCAGCGTCCAGATCCGCTCCAGGGGCGAGGAGGCCCTGATTACCGGCGACTTCATCCATCACCCCTGCCAGATGGCCGTCCCCGACCTGGCCGAGGTCGCCGACACCGACCCCGACCTGGCCGGCCGGACGCGCCGCCAGACCCTGGGCGCCTGCGCCGACCAACCGATCCTGGTCATCGGCACCCACTTCGCCCGCCCCGTGGCCGGCCATGTACGCCGCGACGGGGCGGTGTTCAGGTTCGAGACCTAGTGTGCTGAAGAGGAGGATGGGCCCTTGAGACATCGCGCATTCGCCTTCATCGCCGCGCTGGCGATCGCCATGACCCTGGGGTCGGCTGCGGTCGCCGAGGGGCCATGGCCGGACAAGGCCCGGCCGCTGGTGCGATTTATCGACGAGGCCTGGAACCGCGGCGACTACGCCGCCATGCCCGACCTGTTCACCGCCGACGCCGCGCTCAGCTACCGCGGCCACGCCTTCCCGGGAACCGCCGCCCAGGTGACCGACACGGTCAAGCGATGGCGCACAGGGTTCCCCGACTTCCACTTCACCATCGAGGACATGCTGGTGGACGGCGACAAGGTGGCCGTGCGGCTGACCTTCACCGGGACCAACCTCGGCCCCTTCTGGGGCCCGGCCACCGGCCGCCACATCAGCGTCGCCCAGATGCTCATCTGTCACCTGAAGGACGGACGCATCGGCGCCTGCTGGGAAGACTACGACGAATACGGCATGCGCCAGCAACTGGGCCTCATCCCGCGTCCGACGGGACCGGCGAGCTAGAAGAAGGATTCACCACAGAGCACACGAAGGGCGCGGAGAGGCGCGCAGCGCCGTCATCGGATCGCGCCAGCCTTTCTGATCAGCCCGCGGGCCTTCGGCCCGCCTTGGTGTTCTTGGTGTCTTGGTGGTGACCCTAAGAAAGCGCCGAACCCTCCGTGCCCTCCGTGTGCTCCGTGGTGAATCCTATCCGTCCGGCGGTCCGGTCCCCGGCCTCGCCGCATAGGGCGAGCCCTCCGCCTCATCCTCGGCCTCCTCGCGGGCCCAGACGCTGTCCTTCCACAGGTCCCAGTCGGGGGTCAGGTCCAGCGCCTTGCAGAAGGCGGCGATCTGTTTGCTGACCAGGGCGTCCTCGCCGCCCATTTCGTCGTAGAGGCTCTGCCCGCCGCTAAGGACGAGTTTCCTGTAGGCGTCCTGATCCTTGACCCAAACCCGGTCCAGCCGGTCGAACAGACGCTCGCGCTCATACCCTTCCGGCCGCTCGGCGCGGATCATGTCCTTGACCGCCTCATCGATGGCGTTCTGCTGCTTCTCGACCCGCTCGTTTTCTTCTTCCTGCGCCTCGGCGGCCTCCTTGGACCAGCGCGCCTCGCGCATGGCCTGAAGCTTCGCCTCATGCGCCGCCTCCAGCCCGTCCCGGCGCAGGCGCCGCTCCTTGAGCAGCCTGGTCTCCAGCATCACCGTCATCCGCACGCCGCGGGAGATCTTGGCGAACGCGGAGCCCACCTCGCCAAGATCGGGGCCGGCGTCGACCGGCGCCACATCGTCCACCGTCGCCTGGGCCACCAGCTTCTCGGCCAGCACCATCCCCAGCTCGGTCAACCGCGCCAGCACGCAGAGCAGCTGCTCCGTCCGCTCCCCATCGGGATCGAACACAGGCGCGCCCGGGCCGCCCGCGTCCTGATCGGATGCGTCGGCCCTGGTCTCCTCGGCGATGTCTGCGTGCGCGTTCATAGTCGAACAAAACAAGAACATACTTCGTAAAGCTTGTCAAGAACATTTTGAGAACACTGATCGCGACGAGAGCCGGGCTTGAGGATCGCGAGAGACGGCGCGAGGATGGGCGGCGCGCCCTCGGGGGGTGGTGAGCCGGGATTTGTCGCCGAATTGGGTCAGGAGCGTCTCATGAGATCCGCATGCGCGATCATCGCGGTCACGGCGATCGGCCTCGGCTTGCTGGCCGCCTGTTCGCCCCCCTCCGGGTCCTCGTCATCCGCGGCCAGCGCCGCCGCGGCCAACGTGGAAACGCCGGTGGTGGACCTCAAAGGCCTGCCGCACATCGCCGCCGGCTATTGGGAGGCGAGGGAGAAGGACGGCGCCAAGCCCGCGACCACCTCGCGCTTCTGCCTGCCCGACTCGCCGCTCTGGACCCGGGAGGTCGACAACACCGGCTGCACCGTTCAGGTCTTCACCCGCACCGGCCGCGGCGACGTCATCGACACGGCGACCTGCAAGCAGAACGGCTTCACCCTGGTCGACCGGCTGGATTATCAGGGCGACCTCGCGCGCGCCTTTGTGGTCGACATCACCACGACCAACACCGGCCCGACCATCAGTCCCGAGCGCACCACCTCGCGAACCGCCTATCGCCTGATCGGACCCTGCCCGCCGGGAGGCAAGTGATCCGCCTGGGCGCGCGCCGCCCAAAGCAGGCAGGGAATTGTCCGAGCCATCCCAAAGTCCGCTCATCCCGGCGAATGCCGGGACCCAGATTATATGGCTCGGTCGTTGCGGATTTCAGTCACGGATGACCAACAAACGTCAGAGATTTGTGATCTGGGTCCCGGCATTCGCCGGGATGAGCGGTGATTTATTCCGTTGAACTGATTCCGATTAAACCCAACGTGCTCTAGACGATCGCCCTCTAACTTGCCGCCTATGGGCCCGCGAGGGGACGAGCACAAAATTGAAGCGATCAATCCCCACGTGTTCCAAACGGCCAGCCTCGGCCTCAGCCGCCGCCGAGCGTCGCCCGCGTCCGCTCATGCCGGTCGGCGATCTCCGGCGTCAGGGTCGCCTCGAAGTCGGCCATCTCATACAGCGGCCGGATCTCGATCTCGCTCGGCCCGGGCATGGGATTGGGGCAGCGCTTCACCCAGGCGACCGCCTCGTCCATGTCCTTGACCTCCCACAGCCAGAAGCCGGCCACCAGTTCGCGGGTTTCGGCGAACGGCCCGTCGATGACGGTGCGGCCGGGGCCGTCGAACGCAACCCGCTTGGCCTGCGAGGTGGGCCTGAGGCCGTCGGCGGCGAGCAGGACGCCGGCCTTGACCAGCTCCTCGTTGAACCGGCCCATCGCCTCCAGCATCTCGGTCGCCGGCGGCGCGCCCCGTTCACTGTCCTCGGTCGCCTTCACGAACACGATCACGCGCATGGTCTGTCTCCTTGTCAGAGCCGGGCTCATCGGCCCGGCATCGTAACGACGAACGGCGCTCGCGGAAATCGACATGGCTCTGGAATTTTTTGCAGAGGCGGTCCAGGCGCGGGGCGAAATGACCCGGTCCGGAACCCCATCCCGAAGCGCTGCGGACGACCGCGCGCTCCATGGCCAGATGACCGGTAACGACATATCGTCTGACGACGACAGCCGGCCAGACCCATTCATGAGCAAGACCGAAACAATCCCGGGCGGCGTGGTCCACGACCTGCCGACCGACCTGCAAGCGGCGCTGATCGCCCATCCACAAGCCCTGGCCGCCTGGCGGGACATCACCCCGCTCGCCCGCAACGAGTGGATCTGCTGGGTCGATTCCGCCAAGAAATCGGCGACCCGAGAAAAGCGGATCGCCTGGGGCTGTGAGAGCCTGGAGGCCGGCAAACGCCGCCCCTGCTGCTGGCCCGGCTGCTCACATCGTGAGCGCAACGGCGCGGCGTGAGGTCTGGCGCCGCCGAGTGCGTTAGTCGATGGCGAGGCGCCCGACCGAAATCCTTCTCCCCCTGGGGGAGAAGACCATCCCCGAAGGGCCGGATGAGGGGCCGCGCCGGCGGTCCGAGGTTCCTGGAATCAGACCCTCCGGCAAGGCCGGCGCGCCGCCCGCAAAAGGCATAGACCTTCGCGCGGCGGAATCCGCCTTAAGGTCTTGGTGGAACGGTCGCTTCGGGGCTCGTCTTGGTCAAGGCCGGCCCAAAGGGCCGCCGCTCCGCGGCCGGCGAAGCCGGGCCTTGAGCAAGCCGGGACCCGAAGCAAAAATCGCCTCCAAGACATCAAGGCGAAGTCTCTCAAGGCAGGATGGGGATGAGGGCCGAGGCGTTGGGACCTGGCCAGGACACGGTCACCCTAATCGCCGCCCCCTCCCGCCAGAGGGAGAAGAGGGCTCAACGCATCTCACCTCCAAACGCTCTGAAGGAATGCCCGCTCCGACCCCCGCCGTGGTCAAGGCCGGCGCCCCGCGCCGCCGCAACGCGGCCGCCAAAGGCGGGGCTTGAGGACGGCGGGGGGCGGAGCGACGATGGGGTTCAGGGCGTTGGGCGCGACAGCTCAAGGGATCTTCAATTGGTGGGCTGTCGTCGCAGTCCTCAAGCGGAAGTTAGCTCACAGCGCCTCGCACGTACGCAAACAGACCACCTTGTCGTTCGAGGGCGCCGGTCCATGAGCAATGCTTCCGCCAACGGAGCTTCAAGCGATGCATCGTGTGCTTTCTGTCCCTCAGAGAAGCTGAAATCATAGGTCGACCCATGCTGAAGGGGACGAACCTTACGCGCTCTACGCCGTCACTGTCATCTCCCATCCATGTTAGGGCCAACCGGGAGAAAGCCTTTGGCAATGAAATGCTTTCCTCGTCCGACAAGCGGACCATCTCATCGACAATTGACTGGAGGAGATTGTCTCTTTGGCTCGGTGGAAAAGGGGGTTGCGAAGAGGTTAGTTCACTCTGATGCGGCGCCATCGGTGTCCCCCAAGTTCTTATCTCCCAACGCATTACTCGAAATATCAACGGTAGCACGGAATTCTACGACCGCGAGTTGTTGGTGCAGGTAGGCCGATGTCACCGCCTGAGCGAGCGGCCTGTTGTCCGGGCGAATGACGCTCTTGGTTTCGACGATGCCGGCTATCCAGTACTCGGCCATCTCCCCCACCCCCACCCCCACCCGTGCTATCACCCCGCCCAATCGGGGAGTGTCGCACCATGAACAAATCCAACCGCCGAGACTTCCTCGCTGCCCGCGCGGGCTTGGTCCTCGCGGCGGCCATGATTTTGTTCGCCTGGTCCACCCCCGTCGCCGCGGCGCCCTCAAACCTCCAGCCCTATCTCAAGCCACAGACCCTGGTCGTGCTGCCCGATGGCCGTCGGGCGAACTTCACCTGCATGGGACAGGGCGCGCCGACGGCGATCCTTGAGTCGGGATGGGGCGTGCCGGACACCAGCTGGCGCGATATTCAGCCCGAGCTGGCGAAGATCACGCGCGTCTGCACCTTCGACCGCGCCGGCTACGGTTTCAGCGACCCTGGTCCCATGCCGCGCGATTCCGCCGCATCGGTGGCCGATCTGCACAATGCCCTGAAAGCGGCCGGCCTGGCCGGCCCTTTTGTTCTCGTCGGCCATTCGCTGGCCGGCTTCGATGCACGGCTCTACGCCTACAGCTATCCGAAGGAGGTGGCGGGTCTGCTGCTGCTCGATCCGCCTACGGAGAATATCTACCGCCGCGAGCGCCAACCCGACGAAGACCTGGCGTCAATCCGCACCTGTATCAAGATCGCCAAGGTTAGACCCATCGCGCCAGGCGACCACTGCGCGCCGCCGCCGGGGCCGGGATGGTCGGATGAAGAAATCGGCTGGATGACCCGCCTGAGCTTCTTTCAGACCCTGCTGTCCGAAGACGAAAGCATGGTCGGGCGTTCGGCGGACGAACTCGCGGCGGCCAGGCATGGTCTCGGTGATCTCCCCCTGATCCTGCTCCAGGCCGATGCGTCGCCGCATGACGAACGGTCCAAGGAACTCGACGCCATGGTCCGGGACTCGACGCGCGGCGCACACCGCATCGTCTCGGGGTCTCGCCACTTCATCTACAGGGACAAACCGCAAGCGGTCATCGCGGCCTTCGGGGAAATCGTCGCGGAAGCCCGCGCATCCCGGTGATGTCAGCGCCATGCTATCACCTCCCTTAATCGGGGAGAGTCGCACCATGAACACGCCCAACCGCCGTCACATCCTCGCCTCCAGTGCGGCGCTCGCCGCCCTGACGGCCAAACAAACCCAAGCCGCCGCCACCCCCGGCGTCGCGCCGACCCCCACCGCCGTCTCCCCCCGCGAAACCGCCCGCCTCGATCTCGGCTGGCGGTTCCACCTGGGCCACGCCAGCGACCCGGGGCGGGATTTCAACTTCGGGGCCATCCAGTCGGGCTACGCCAAGGCGGGGTCGTGGAACTGGCCGCAGGCGCCGGTGACGGCCTATTACAACGACGCCGACTGGGCGGCGGTGGACCTGCCGCACGACTGGGCGATCGAGCTGCCGTTCGTGCAGCCGGCCTATCTTGATCCGAACCGGGACGATCAGCGCGCCAGCCATGGCTACAAGCCGCTGGGTCGGGAATACCCCGACACCAGCGTCGGCTGGTATCGCCGTAGTTTCACCCTGCCGGCGGCCGATGCCGGCCGGCGCCTGACGCTGGAGTTCGAGGGGGTGTTCCGTGACTGCCGGGTGTGGGTGAACGGCTATCTGTTGACCCGCAATTCCTCGGGCTATGCGCCGTTCACGGTGGATTTCACCGACGTCGCCAACCTCGGCGGCCTCAACGCCATCACCCTGCGGGTGGACGCTTCCGAAGGCGAGGGCTGGTTCTACGAGGGCGCCGGCGTCTATCGCCACGTCTGGCTGGTCAAGACCGACCCCGTGCATGTGCCGCAGTGGGGAACCTTCGTGCGCTCGACGGTGGACGGGGCGGCGGCCGCCGTCACCATCACCACCGAGGTGGCCAATGACAGCGATGCGTCCCGCAGCCTGGTGCTGATGTCGGCGATCTTCGATCCCGATGGCAAGCGCGTGGGCGGCGGCCCGGCGCCGCTGATCGCCCAGCCGCGCCAGACCACGGCCGTCACCCAGTCGGTGAACGTCGCCGCCCCCCAACTGTGGTCGATCGAGACCCCGCGCCTGTATCGGCTGGAGACCGAGATCCATGCCGAAGACGGCGTGCTCGACCGCTACACCACGACCTTCGGTATACGGACAATCCATTTCGATCCGGCCCAGGGCTTCTTCCTCAACGGCGTCCATGTGAAGATCAAGGGCACCTGCAACCACCAGGACCACGCCGGGGTCGGCTCGGCCATCCCCGACCGGCTGCAGGCCTTCCGCATCGAGCGGCTGAAGGCCATGGGCTCCAACGCCTACCGCACCTCGCACAATCCGCCGGCGCCGGCGCTGCTGGACGCCTGCGACCGGCTGGGCATGCTGGTGCTGGACGAGACCCGGCGCATGGGAAGCGATCCGGAGGCCCTGGGCGAACTTGAGACCATGATCCGCCGCGACCGCAACCGGCCCTCGGTCTTCCTCTGGTGCATCGGCAACGAGGAGCCGCAGGAGGTCACCGCCGCCGGCGGCCGCATCGCCGAGACCATGAAGCGGCTGGTCACCAGGCTGGACGGGACCCGGCCGGTGACCGAGGCGATGGATTTCGGCTGGGGCGGGGCGATCGGCGTCAGTAACACCGTCGATGTGATGGGCTTCAACTACCGCCCGGCCGCCGCGGCGACCTATCACCAGGCGCACCCGACCGTGCCGATCATCCTCACCGAGACCGGCAGCACAGTGACCACGCGCGGCGTCTATGTGCGCGATCCCGCCCGTCAGTTCGCCAGCGCCTACGATGTCGAGGCGCCGCCCTGGGCCCAGACTGCGCAGCAGTGGTGGCCGGTGTGCGACGCCGAGGACTATTCCGCCGGCGGCTTCGTCTGGACCGGCTTCGACTATCGCGGCGAGCCGACCCCCTTCCACCGCTGGCCCAGCGTCGCCTCCTACTTCGGCCTGATGGACAGCTGCGGCTTCGCCAAGGACGAGTTCTATTATTACAAGGCCTGGTGGGACGAGACGCCCATGGTCCACCTCTTCCCGCACTGGACCTGGCCCGGCCGCGAGGGCAAGCCCATCGACGTCTGGGTCTACGCCAACGTCGACCGGGTGGAGTTGTTCCTCAACGGCAAGAGCCTGGGCATGCAGGCCGTGGTCAAGGACGGGCATTTAGCGTGGAGCGTCCCGTACGCCCCCGGCGTGCTGGAGGCGCACGGCTACAAGGGCGACAAGCTGGTCGTGCGCGAACGCCGCGAGACCGCCGGCGAGGCGGCGCGCATTTCCCTCACCGCCGACCGCGCGCGCCTGGCCGCCGACAACGCCGATCTGGCGGTGGTCACCATCGCTGTCCTCGACGCCCACGGCCGCCCGGTCCCCGATGCCGCCAATTCCGTACGCCTCAGCCTTTCGGGTCCGGGCAAGCTGATCGGCATGGGCAACGGCGATCCCACCAGCCACGAGCCCGACAAGACCGATGTGCGGAGAGCCTTCAAAGGCCTCGCCATGGGACTGGTGCAGGCGAGGGGGGTTGCGGGGAGCGTACGCGTGCGCGCCGAAGCGGAGGGGTTGGCGTCGGCGGAGGTTGTGCTGGTGATGGGGTAGGGGGCGTTAGACCACCACCCCAATAAACACCGTTCCCCCGGCCTTGTGCCGGGGGTCTATTGAGCGCGACGGGTTCGCGGTTCGACGCGGCGTCACCGCCGGCTCCCCGATTACAGCCGTCCGAGTCCAATGGGCCCCCGGCACAAGGCCGGGGGTATGGATAAATTTGAGCGGAATTTTACCCTACCCGAACGCCCGCAAAAACACGTCCACCGCCCGGCCCACATGCGCGCGCATCTGCTCGGGCGACAGCTCCCCCAGCACGCCCCAGAGGGTGCGGTTGTAGACGTCGCCCAGCAGCATGTCCTTGTACCAGTGGCCGATCTCCATCGGGTCTCCTGGCTTAAGCCGCCCTTGTTCGATGATCGGGGCGAAGAAGCGCGCCAGGTTTTCCTGCCCCCGCTTGGGGCCGGTCTCGTAGAAGATCCGCCCCAGCTCGGGAAACCGGCCGCACTCGGCCACCACCAGCCGGTGCACGGCCAGGGTGTCGGGCATCAGCAGGAAGGTCAGGAAGTTCACCCCCAGGTCGATCAACGCCTCGCGCAGATCTGCCCCCGCGGGCTCCAGCGGCTCGAACACCGCGTTGGAGCCGATCTGGCAGGTGTCGATCATGAAGGCGGCGAACAACTCCTCCTTGGAGCGGAAATAGTTGTAGAGCGTGCCCTTGGAACCGCCCAGGCGCGCGGCTATTTCCGACATGGATGTGGCGGCGTAGCCCTGGGCCTGAAACAGCGCCTTGGCCACATCCAGGATCGCCTGGCGTCGCCGTTCGCTCTTGCCCGGCGCCGGCGCATCCATGGCCGGCTCATCGAGGACGGAGGTTTCTGACATCGTTGCCATGATTTCTGACCATACCGTACGGTTTTTTTGTTGACAAGCGGGGCCGGCGAGAGCATCTGCAAAACCGTACGGTTCGGTCATTTTTGTGATCGAGCAAGGACAGTGGCCATGGGGGCCGCGGGGTTTCGCCGAGATTTCGAACATGATCGCCATGCGTCTCTCATGCTTCAAGACGGGCCTGGCGCT
>Ga0302311_10008481_pt1 | contig 10331 bp, 9 predicted proteins | sample III_Palsa_N1_3_FD_200449 | JGI IMG/M metagenome (GOLD analysis project Ga0302311, IMG submission 200449) | Peat permafrost microbial communities from Stordalen Mire near Abisko, Sweden - III_Palsa_N1_3 | ecosystem: Environmental > Terrestrial > Soil > Palsa > Peat permafrost | place: Sweden...
TGCTGGTCAACCGCGAGACGTTGGCACGTCTGGAGCGGGGCGACCCGGCCGTCAGCCTGAGTGTCCTGGCCAGCGCCCTGTTCGTCCTGGGGCTGACCGGCCGCCTTGAGCAGTTGCTGGGCCCAGACAGCGACGCGGTGGGCATCTCCGAAGACCTGCAGCACCTCCCCAAGCGCGCGCACGCGCCGCGCAGTGACGATCTCGACTTCTGATGGCCGTCACCGAGACCATCGTCTTCGTCCACTTGAAGGACGGCCCCGCGCCCGCCGGTCGGCTCACCATGACCGAGGAACCGCGCAACAGCTACGCCACCTTCGCCTATGGCCGCCGCTACCTGGAGCGGCCCGACCGGGTCTCTATCGATCCGGTCACCCTGCCCCTGCATGACCCGCGCGAAGATCGTCTGTTTCAGACTGAAGAGGGCTTCTCGCTCTTCAACGGCGTGCGTGACGCCGCTCCCGACAGCTGGGGCCAGTACCTGATGTACAAGGCGATGGACAACCGCACGCCCACCGCAGCCGACCTCGTCCTGGCCTCCAGCGACCACCGGGTCGGCGCGCTGGCCTTCGGCCCCACCCCAGCGCGTCCCGTCCGGATCACGCCCTGGGGCGACGGCGACGCGCCTGGCGAGACCTTCAGCCTGGAGGCCCTGGCCGAAGCCGTGGAGCGCGTGCAGGAGGTGGACCTCCTCGACGAGAACCTGCGCCGCCTCCTGACGGCGGGCTCGTCCTTGGGCGGGGCGCGCCCCAAGGGTTCGACCGAGCTCGACGGACAGTCCTGGATCGCCAAATTCCCGGCCCGCAACGACACCTTCCCGGTCTGCCGGATCGAGCTGGCTACCATGCGCCTGGCCGCCGAATGCGGTCTGGACGTGCCGCCCCTCGCGTTCCGGGAGGCCTTCGGTCGCGATATCTACCTGATCCAACGCTTCGACCGCCACCGTGATGGAAACGCCCTGGAGCGTACGCCGTTCGTTTCGGGGTTGACCCTCTTGGGCGCCCACGAACGCGATGTTGGCCGCCACAGCTATGCCGATCTGGCGGCAGCGCTCCGCCAGTTCGGAGCCGACCCGCGCAAGGATCTGATCGAGCTCTATCGGCGGATGGTGTTCAACATCCTGGTCACCAACGACGATGACCACCTGCGCAACCACGGCTTCCTGCACGCGAAGAAAGGCTGGCGGCTGTCCCCGCTCTACGATGTCGTGCCCAAGCCGCAAGTAGGGTCCGAACGCACGCTCGTGCTCGGCGTCGGACCGCAAGGCCGCGCCGCAACGCTCGCCAACGCCATCGCCGGCGCCGCAGCCTTCGGCCTTGGTCCCGAGCAGGCGAAGCAGGAAGCCGACGCGCTCGCTGAACGGGTGCGCACGTGCTGGGCTGCGGCCTATGAGGAGAGCGGCGTGTCCAAAGCCGACCGGGATCGCTTCGCCACCTGCTTCCGGCAGTCGGACCCTGCCATCACCACTTAATCCGGGTCGCCGCATCAGGCTAGCGCATGATCCGAAAAGTGGGAACCGGTTTTCGGATTAATCATGCGCCAAAACAAAGATCTAGAGCGCCGATTTGATTCCATCAGATCGGAACGCGCTCTAGTCATAGAGGCTGAACGAGCAATGGCCGCCGGCCAGCTCGACAACTTCCTCGCCGTACTGGAGGACCTCGGACGCCCGTGAAGCACACGGCCGCCCAACAATTGGGGAAGTTTACCCGTTGAATGGCGACGATTGGGCGTGATTCCATGTCCCAGGAGCTGACTGAGAAACTGATTGTGGGAGCGCGTCCCGTGGCCGATACCGACAGCATCATCCGTCTGAACACCGTCCTGGCCCGAACGGAACTTTCACGGTCGGCCCTCTATCGCAAGATCTCCAAAGGGACATTTCCGCGCCAGACGAAAATCAGTGTCCGCAGCGCCGGCTGGCACGAGAGGGATGTGGGCCGCTGGATCGCCGACCCTGCAAGCTATCGGGCGAGCGGCGACCCGAGCGCTATGCGGCATGCCGTGAGCGCCGGCGCTCGAAGGACTTGAGCTTCGCGCCGTCGCGAAGCGCATCCAGATAGTCGCTCCACCACTGCATCATCTCGACGCGCTCCGTCCAATGCGCCCCTCGGTGATAGGCCCCGCGCACGGTGTCGCTGTCGCCGTGCGCCAGCGCGCGCTCGATCGCGTCTGGGTTCCACCGCCCGGACTCGTTCAGAAGCGTTGACGCCATGGCCCGAAAGCCATGCGAGGTCATTTCGTCTGCGCCGTAGCCCATCGCGCGGAGGGCTATGTTCAGCGTGTTCTCGCTAATCGGCTTTGTAGGGGTCCGAAACGACCGGAGCACAAGCCCCTCCCCACCGGTGATGGCGAAGAGCGCCTTCATCGTCGCCACAGCCTGGCGCGACAGAGGGATAAGGTGCTCCTTGCGCATCTTGGTTCGGGCGGCCGGGATGCGCCATGTGGCCTCGTCCAGATCGAACTCCCGGCACTCGGCGAGCCTAAGTTCGCCCGGGCGGGGGAAGGTATGCGCCAACATCGTCAGGCCTAGCTTGGTGAGCTTCTGTCCGGTGTAGCCGCCAATCGACCGCATGATCCGCCCGGCGCCTTCAGCATCGATGATGGCCGCATGATGCGTCACCTTCGGCGATGTCAGCGCGCCATGCAGGTCCGCCGCGACGTCTCGTTTGGCCCGCCCGGTCGCGATCGCATATCGAAACACACGTCCGGCGAAGGCGAGCGTGTTGACCGCCGTCTCGTGGCGCCCGGAGGCCTCGATCTTTCGCAGAGACTCCAGAAGCTCGAACGCTTCGATTTCGCCGACTGGCCGGTTGCCGACCCTACTAAGCAATGATGCATACCATCGCAGCTTGGCGGCCGTGGTTGGTGCAAGGCCCTCGCGTTCGCGTTTGGCGACCACTTCTTCAGCAACGAGCGCGAACGTGTTGGCCGCAGCCGCCTTGGCCGCGATCGCCGCCCTGCGCTTCTCCAGCGCAGGGTTCAGGCCGTCTCGTATCTGCCGCCGAGCCTTATCTCGCTTTTCCCGGGCCTCCGCCAAGGTGATCAACGGATAGGGGCCGAAACTTAGCAGGCCCTCCTTGCCGCTATGGCGGAATTTCATGCGCCAGAGTTTCGCGCCGGAGACCGAAACTTGCAGAAAAAGACCATTCGAATCAGCCAGCTTGTAGGCTTTTGACCCGGCTTTGGCGTCGCGGATCTGGATGTCGGTGAGGGCCATTTGGGGTATCGCAAATAAGGACTTTGCCGATACCCCGCAGAGTAGCCCCTTTTTCCCGGCTGTCATGGGCCTAGCCGGGACGCCACGGGACGTGGGTTGGCCGTCATAAACCGACCAATCACATGTTTTTATTGATTAAATGGGATTTCTTGGGATGGAGTGGGACGTCCGAAGACGCCCCATCCATTGCCTCACTGGTGCGGTCGAGAAGACTCGAACTTCCACGGGTTGCCCCACAGCGACCTCAACGCTGCGCGTCTACCAATTCCGCCACGACCGCTCGCTTGGGAAGGGCGCGGGGTTACCAAATGCCGTAGGCTTTGGGAAGGGCGGAGTGAAGCGCTTGACGCTGACCGGCGCGGCGCCCGACTCTGGTACGAAATCGGGGATGGAGATCGGGCGATGCGAATGAAGCTCTGGCTGGCTGGAATCGCCATCGCTGCGCTGGCCTCACCTGCGCTCGCCGCGCCGGCTCCGGTGGACATCGACACCGGCCCCATCGTCGGCGCCGTCGATGACGGGGTCGGCGTCTGGCGCGCCATCCCCTTCGCCGCGCCGCCGGTCGGTCCCCTGCGCTGGAAGCCGCCGGCCCCGGCCCAGCCCTGGGCCAATCCGCGCCCTGCCGCCACCACCGGGCCCAACTGCGCGCAGGTGGTGCGCGGCCCGGGCCCGAACGGCGGCGGCGTCTCGTCCAAGGGCGAGGAGGATTGCCTGACCCTGCAGGTGTTCGCCCCGGCCAAGGTCAGGCAGGCGCCGGTGATGGTGTGGATCCACGGCGGGGCCAACACCATGGGGGCCGGCTCCCTCACCGGCTACGATGGAAGCGCCTTCGCCAAGGACGGCGTGGTGCTGGTGGAGATCAACTATCGGCTGGGGCCGTTCGGCTTCTTCGCCCACCCGGCGCTGACCAAGGCGGCCGCCCCGCAGGAGCTCCTGGCCAACTACGGCCTGATGGACCAGATCGCCGCCCTGCAGTGGGTCCAGCGCAACATCAAGGCCTTCGGCGGCGACCCCAGGAACGTCACCATCTTCGGCGAGAGCGCCGGCGGGGAAGACATCCTGGCCCTCTTGTCCATGCCCTCCACCACAGGCCTGTTCGCCAAGGCGATCGTCGAATCGGGAGTCGGCTGGGAGGATCCGGTGACCCTGGCCCAGGCCGAGACGGCCGGTGGGACCCTGGCCGCCAAGGCCGGCGCGCCGGCGGAGCCCACGCCCGACCAGCTGCGCGCCCTGTCCGTCGAGGCCCTGGTCGGCGCCACTACGGGGACCGGCCGGGTGGTCGACGGCAAGCTGCTGCCGGAGACCCCGGCCCAGGCCTTCGCGCGCGGCCACGCCCACGACGTGCCGCTGATGATCGGCTCGAACAGCTGGGAGGCGTCGCTGATCTCGGGCTACGCCAGCACGCCCACGGGCGCCGCCGCCTTCCTGGCCCGCCAGCCGGACACGCTGAAGGCCGCCTACGCCGGCCTTGGCCTGGACGCCACGGGCGAGGCCTATGCGATCTTCACCGACGGGGTGATGGGCGCGCCGGCGCGCTGGTACGCCCGCAAGGCGGCGCCGGGCGCACCGAGCTGGCTCTACTACTTCTCGTTCGTGCCGGCGGCGACGCGCGGCGCGCTGCCGGGCTCGGGCCACGCCTCGGAAATCCGCTATGTGTTCGACAGCTGGGACAAATCGGGCGGGCCCGCGCCCGACGCTGAGACCCGCGCCCTGACCAAGACGATGCACGCCTGCTGGGTGTCGTTCGCCAAGAACAGCCGGCCCGAGAAATGCGCCCCCGGCGGCTGGCCCGCCTACGACCCGGTCAAGGACCAGCTGATGGAGTTCGGGGTGACGTCAGGTGTGCGCACCAACTTCAAGAAGCCGCTGCTCGACGCCCAGGAAGCCGCCAAGGCCGACCTGATCAGCGGGAAGTGAAGTTTGCGCCCCCGCCGGCCATGAAGTCGTAGACGTCGGCGGGACCGATCACCGAGATGGCGATCTTGTCGTCCGAGATCTGGATCTCGCCGCGCGCCACCGGATGGTTGTTGGCCAGGATCCACACCGGCTCGTGTTCGTTGGCGTCGAGCGGGATCACCGCGCCGCGGCCCATGCGCAGCAGTTGCTGCATGGGCAGGGTGCTTCGGCCGAGCACGACCGAAATCTCCACCATCACCGAATCGACCTGACCCACGCCCACCGCCTTGTACGCATCCCCAAGCTTGCCTTGTCGGACGCTGGGGCCACATTGAAGCGGCTATGCTTGCTCCGAAGTTAAATCCTGGTCTGAAGCTGAGCGATGGGGCGATCTTCGCCCGATCCGACGGTCGTCCGGCGGGGTGGGCCTTATCGACCGTACAGGTCCCCTACCCCGAGGCCGTGGCCGCCATGGAGGCGCGGGCGGCGGCGATCGCCGCGGGCGAAGCGGAAGAGCTGGTCTGGCTGCTGGAGCACCCGCCGCTCTACACCGCCGGCGTCTCGGCCAAGCCCGAGGAGCTGCTGTCGCCAGACCGGTTCCCGGTGTTCGAGACCGGCCGCGGCGGCAAGTACACCTACCATGGCCCCGGCCAGCGGGTGGCCTATGTGATGCTCGACCTGACCAAACGCCGGCGCGACGTGCGCGCCTTCGTCGCAGCCCTCGAGGACTGGGTGATCGGCGCCCTGACCCATTTCAACGTCGAGGCCGAGGTGCGGCCGGGACGGGTCGGCGTGTGGGTCGACCGCAAGACCCCGGGCCTGCCGGTGGCCGAGGAGAAGATCGCCGCCATCGGCGTGAAGCTGCGCAAATGGGTCTCGTTCCACGGGATCAGCCTCAACGTCGAGCCCGACCTTTCCCACTTCGGCGGCATCGTCCCCTGCGGCATCGCCGAGCACGGCGTCACCAGCCTGGTGGCGCTGGGCCGCCCGGTGACCCTGGCCGAGGCCGACGAAGCGCTGCGGCAGAGCTTCACGGAGGTGTTCGGACCGGTGGTGGAGGCGGAAGCGCCGCTTTGATCCGAAAAGGTCTTCCCCCTCTGGGGGAAGTGGCCGCGAAGCGGACGAAGGGGGTAGCGCCGCCGCTGGATACGATCGCGGCGCAGACCGGTTTGCGTCGCGGGTGCAGCCGCCGGCGGCGCTGCCCCCTCAGCCCGCTTCGCGGACAGCTCCCCCAAAGGGGGAGCATTTTCAAAGGCTACCCCTGCGGCCCGAACCGGTTGAAGCCTTTCTCGCCCGGCCACAGCGCCAGGCTGAACCCGAACCACAGCACGATGCCGAGGCAGGTCCCGCCGAAGATCCCGTCGGGCCAGGGGCGGATCCAGGGGTAGGCCAGGATCGGCAGCGCCGACCACCAGCCGGCCAGGCCCCGGTCGTGCAGGCGCTTGGAGAGAACGCTGGCGGCGGCGCACATCAGCACCGGATAGACCACCCAGCCGGTGATCCAGTGCGCGACCGACCCCACGCGCTCATAGAGTTCGAACGCCAGGATCACCAGCGCCAGTGCGGGCGTGAACACCCGCCGCCCGATCCGGCCGACGCCGGAGACGAAGAGCTCGATCGGGCCCAGGCCTGCGGTCACGCTCAGGCGAACTCCACCAGGACCTCGTCGGCGGCGACGCTGTCGCCGGCCTTGGCGCCCACGGTCTTCACCACGCCGTCGCGTTCGGCCTTGATGATGTTCTGCATCTTCATCGCCTCGATGATGGCGACGGTCTGGCCTTCCTTGATCTCCTGGCCCTCCTTGACCTCGAGCGAGACCACCAGGCCCGGCATGGGCGAGACGATCATCTTGGAGGTGTCGGCGGGCGGGCGCTTGGGCAGGCGCTCGTGCAACTCGGCCGACAGGGGCGTCAGCACCAGCACCCGGCAGGTCGCCGCGCGCTGACGGATCACGAAGCCCTCGGCCGCCGGCCGCGCCTCGAGCGCGAAGGCCTTGCCGTCCAGCACGCCGCGGAACACCGGCGAACCCGGCCGCCATCTGATCCCGCGCAGGGTCAGGCTCCGCCCTGTGTCGGGCAGCTCGACGACGATCCCGTCCGCCGACGGGTTCAGCGTCACCGCCCGGCGTTCGTCGCCGACCGTCACCACCCAGTCCTTGCGGGTCAGGGGCCCGGAGAGGCCGTTACCGGCCTTCCGCGCCCGGGCGGCGAGGGTGACGTGCATATGCGCCGCCGCCGCCGTCATCACGTCGGTCTGGAAGGCCGTCGGCTCCGTGCCATGGAAGCCTTCGGGGAATTCGTCGCCGATATAGCTGGTCGAGAGCTTGCCGCTGCGGAACCGCTCCTGGTCCATCACCGCGGACAGGAAGGGGATGTTCTGCCCCAGCCCTTCGATGTGGAAGTCCTCGAGCGCGCGGCCCATGCCGTCGATGGCGTCGATCCGATCCTTGCCCCAGGTGCACAGCTTGGCGATCATCGGGTCGTAGAACATCGAGATCTCGTCGCCCTCGCGGACGCCGGTGTCGTTGCGCACCACATAGGCGTGCTTGGCGTCGCCATGCTCTCCTTGGGCGGGGGCGTCGTAGCGGACCAGTCGGCCGATCGAAGGCAGGAACTTGCGGTAGGGATCCTCGGCGTAGATCCGGCTCTCCACCGCCCAGCCCTTGATCTTCAGGTCCTTCTGGCCGAACGCCAATACCTCGCCGGCGGCCGAACGCAGCATCTGCTCGACCAGATCGACGCCGGAGATCAGCTCGGTCACCGGGTGCTCCACCTGCAGCCGGGTGTTCATCTCCAGGAAGTAGAAACTCTTGTCCTGGCCGGCGACGAACTCCACCGTGCCGGCTGAATCGTAGTTCACCGCCTTGGCCAGGGCGATGGCCTGGGCCCCCATGGCCTCGCGGGTCTTGGCGTCGAGCAGGGGCGACGGCGCCTCTTCGATCACCTTCTGGTTCCGGCGCTGGATCGAGCACTCGCGCTCGAACAAATGGACCACATGGCCGTGCTTGTCGCCCAGCACCTGGATTTCGATGTGGCGCGGCGAGGTGATGAACTTCTCGATGAAGATGCGGTCGTCGCCGAACGAGGCCTTGGCCTCGGCGCGCACGGCGGGGAAGCCCTCCTCCACGTCCTGGCGCGTATGCGCGACGCGGATGCCCTTGCCGCCGCCGCCGGCCGAGGCCTTGATCATCACCGGATAGCCGATCTCCTCCGAGATGCGGATGGCGTGGGCGGTGTCGTCTATCTCGCCGATATGGCCGGGCACGCACGACACGCCAGCCTTCTGGGCGAACTTCTTGGATTCGATCTTGTCGCCCATGGCGCTGATGGCGCCGGGGTTCGGGCCGATGAACACGATGCCCTCATCGGCGCAGCGCTGGGCGAAGCCGGCGTTCTCGGACAGGAAACCAAAGCCCGGATGGACGGCCTCGGCGCCCGTCTCCTTGCAGGCGGCGATGATCTTGTCCTGCACCAGGTAGGACTGGGCGGCGGGCGGCGGGCCGATGAACACGGTCTCGTCGGCCATCTCCACCGCCAGCGAATCGGCGTCGGCCTCGGAATAGACCACCACCGTCCTGATCCCCATCCTGCGGCAGGTCTTGATGACCCGGACGGCGATCTCGCCCCGGTTGGCGATCAGGATCTTCGAAAACATCGGGCAGCGGCCCCCTCGGCGGCGAACTCTGCGTCCGAGTTAGACGGAGCAGCCCACCTTGCCAATGGGAGAGTAGACTCCCTTCCCCGTCGAAGGGGGAAGGGCCGGGGTTGGGGGTGAGCGCACCGCAGCCAAAGAGAATGGAGCTCGAGGCTGCGCCGCCTCCTGCGCTCATCCATAAGCGTCGCGGGCCTCACCCCCAATCCCGGCCTTTCCCCCTCGAGGGGGAAAGGAGACCATGCTACTCCGCCGCCATCGCCGCGGGCTGGGGCGGCGTCAGAGCGACCTTGGCGGCGAGTTCGGCCTGGGCCTGGCGGTACTCCGCGTCCAGCCGGGCGATGAACTCACCCGCCGGTTCGCGGTCGTTCACCGCGCCGATGCCCTGGCCGCAGCCCCAGATGTCGCGCCAGGCCTTGGCCTTCTGGTTGCCGCCCGAGCCGAAGTTCATCGCCGAGGGATCGCTGACCGGCAGGTTCTGCGGATCGAGGCCGGCGGCGACGATCGACGGCGCCAGATAGTTGCCGTGCACCCCGGTGAACAGGTTGGTGTAGACGATGTCGGAGGCGACGCTGCCGACGATCATGTCCTTGTAGCCGTCGGGCGCATTGGCCTCGGCGGTCGGGATGAAGGCCGAGCCGATATAGGCGAGGTCGGCCCCCATGGCCTGGGCGCCCAGGATGGCGCGGCCCGAGGCGATCGAGCCCGACAGCGCCACCGGCCCGTCGAACCACTGGCGCACCTCCTGCACCAGGGCGAAGGGCGACAGGCCGCCCGCATGCCCGCCGGCGCCGGCGGCGACGGTGATCAGGCCGTCGGCGCCCTTCTCCACCGCCTTGTGGGCGAAGGCGTTGCTGATCACGTCGTGCAGCACCACGCCGCCATAGCTGTGCACGGCGTCGTTCACGTCGGTGCGGGCGCCCAGCGAGGTGATCACCACCGGCGCCTTGTATTTCACGCACAGCTCGAGATCCTCCTCCAGCCGGTTGTTGGTCTTGTGCACGATCTGGTTGACCGCATAGGGCGCCGAGGGGGTGTCCGGATGATCCCGGTCCCACGCCGCAAGCTCCTCGGTGATCCGCGCCAGCCATTCGTCGAGCTGCGAGATCGGCCGGGCGTTCAGCGACGGGAATGAGCCGACGATCCCCGCCTTGCACTGGGCGATCACCAGGTCCGGACCCGAGATGATGAACAGCGGCGAGCCGATCACGGGCAGGCGCAGACGGTCGCGCAGGACGGGAGGCAGGGCCATGGTCGGGTCTCCGTGGGCGCGGGCGCGCAGGTCTGAACAGCGCTAAGTTTACGAACTCGACGCCATCCGGCAAGCCGAAAGCGCGGTATGCCGATGCGTAACGGGTTGACGCCGTGGACGTGAAGAGCGTTTCTCCGCCGCATTAATCGAGGGGTTAAGTCTTGGACGACGGCGTCATTCCGCTGGCAGACGATTTCCCGCCGGGCGATCCGGCGGCCTGGATGGCGCTGGTCGAAAAGACCCTGGACGGCCAGGCCTTCGACAGGCGGCTGGTCACCCGCACCTATGACGGCCTGCGGATCGAGCCGCTCTACA
>Ga0302311_10008484_pt1 | contig 10330 bp, 6 predicted proteins | sample III_Palsa_N1_3_FD_200449 | JGI IMG/M metagenome (GOLD analysis project Ga0302311, IMG submission 200449) | Peat permafrost microbial communities from Stordalen Mire near Abisko, Sweden - III_Palsa_N1_3 | ecosystem: Environmental > Terrestrial > Soil > Palsa > Peat permafrost | place: Sweden...
AGGCGGTAGAGTCATGAACGTTCCCCGCCTCCTCCCCCTGATCGGCGTCGCCGTGGCCGGCGTGATCGCCGTCAACGCGCTCGCCGGCGCGAAAGACCTGCCGCAGATGCTGTCGGCCGCCCGGGCCATGGCCGAGGGCGTCGCCACGCCCGACAAACCTGTCAAGGCGGCCAAGGGGGCAAAGGGCGCGAAGACGCCGGCGGACGACGCCGTCACCGCCCCGGCCCTGCCGCCGATCCAGAGCGCCGCGGCGTCGCCGATCCCCGCCGGCGTGTGCGCGCCCAACGCGGCCGAACTGGCCAAGTCGGCGGGCCTGTCGCCGGCCGAACTGCAGATGCTGCAGAACCTGCAGAACCGCCGGGGTCAGATCGACCAGCGCGAGAAGGACCTCGATACCCAGGTCCAGCTGCTCACCGCCGCCGAAACCAAGCTCGACGCCAAGCTGAAAGCGATGAGCGATCTCAAGGGCCAGATCGAAGCCCTGATGGGCCAGGCCGACCAGAAGACCCAGGGCGAGGTCGACCGGCTGGTGGTGGTCTATTCCAAGATGAGGCCGCAGGACGCCGCGGCGGTGATGAGCCAGCTCGACGACAAGGTCCGTGTGCCGGTGGCCGCGTCGATGAAGCCGGCCGTGCTCGCCGCCATCCTCGGCAAGATGAACCCGCTCGACGCCAAGAAGCTGACCGAGCTGCTCGCCCACCGGTTCGCGCCGGTGCAGCAGCTGGCCGACGCGGCCCGGGCGCCGCCCGCCGCGCCTCCCGCGGCCACGCCACCGGCCAAGACGGCCGCCAAGCCCAAGGCCCAGGCCGACGCGGACGCCGATCCCGACGACGCCAATGTCGCCGACGCAGCGAAGGCCAAGCCGGTGAAGATCGCCAGGCGCGCGCCGCCGAAGAAGAAGCCCGTCGCCCACAAGCCCAAGCCGCCGATCGATGAGGCCAAGGCGCCGGCGGGGCCGCGGCCCTATAGCGAGGTCAAGGACCAGCCGGCCAAGCCGGCTGATACGCCCGCCGCCGCGGCGGCCGCGGCGGCCAAAGCCAGTTGAGCCTCGGCCGGCGGACCTCGGGCGTTAACCACGCCGCAAGCCGGCCCGGTGCAAGGTCGCTCGCCATGCGTCCCTTCAGGTCGGCCCTCCTTGCGCTGTTGAGCGCCAGCCTTGCGCTGGGCGCGCCGACGCTGGCCATTCCCAAGGCGAGACCCACGGCGGCGAAGAAGGGCGGGCCGCCGAAACCGATCGAGGTCCGCGTCGGCCAGGCCAAGGACCTGACCCACATCGAATTCCCAGGCTCCGATCCGATCTCCAGCCGCAAGGACGGGGCCGATCTGGTGCTGAGGTTCGCGCGCGGCTCCTCGCCCGACCTGGTCCAGCTGAAGGTGGCGCCGCCTCATTTCGCCAAGCCGGCGACGATCACTGCGTCTCCGGGCGGGGTCGAACTCAGGATCAGCCCGGCCGACGGCGCCGTGGTCCGGCTCGGCAAGGCCGACGGGGTCGTCTTCGTCAATCTGGCCGCCGCGCCGGACGCCGCTCCGGTCGCGCCGCCCCCGCCCAAGGATCAGACGCCGGTGCGCCGGGCCGACCCGGCCCCCGCCTCGGGCGTGGTGCGCATGCAGCCTGAACTGCAGGGCAAGGCCCTGGCCCTCAGGTTCGCCTGGCGCGCGCCCGTCGGCGCGGCCGTGTTCCGCCGCGGCGACGCCATCTGGATGGTGTTCGACGCCAAGGCCAAGATCGACGTCTCGAGCGCCCCGCACGGCATGGTGCAGTTCCGCAAGGTCGAGGCGGTCGATGGCCGGGATTTCGCCGCCATCCGCATCGTCGCTCCGCCGACCACCCTGGCCAGCGCCGACGCCCAGGGGCCGGTCTGGACCCTGACGCTCGGCCCTTCCCAGCCGATTCCGTCCCAGGGGGTGAGTATCGCGCGCGACGACGCGGCCGGCCCGGCGGCGCTGACGGCGACGATGGCCGGCTCGACCGGCGTGTTCTGGGTCGACGACCCGGCGGTGGGCGACCGGCTGGCGGTGGTCACCGCCCTGGCTCCGGCCAAGGGGCTGGACCAGCGCCGGCAGATGGTCGACGCCGTGCTCCTGCCCTCGACCCAGGGGCTGGCCATCCAGCCGATCGCTGAGGACCTGGTCGTGTCGGCCGAGGGCGACCTGGTGCGGATCGGCCGCCCGCGCGGCCTTGCTCTGTCGCCCGCCACGGCCCAGCTGCGCCGGTCGAGCCCGGTGGCCCAGGACGTCTCCCTGCCCACCGCCTCGGCCCTGCCCGGCCTGATCGATTTCCCGAACTGGTCCAAGACCGGCGATGGCGGCTTCAACCGCCGCTACCAGGCCCTGCTCGACGCCGCCAACGCCGAAGGTGGCAAGGGCAAGACCGCCGGCGTGCAGGCCCGTCTCGGCCTGGCGCGCTTCCTGGCCGGCTCGGAGCTGTCGTACGAGGCGATCGGTGTCCTCAACCTTCTGGCCAAGACCAATTCGTCCATGCTCGGCGACGCTGAGTTCCGCGGCCTCCGCGGCGCGTCGCGGGCCATGGCCGGCCGCTGGCACGACGCCCAGGCGGATTTCTCCTCGCCCGTGGTGGCCGAGGATCCGGCCAGCGCCCTTTGGCGCGGCTACGTCTCGGCCAAACTCGGCGACAACGCCGGCGCGCGCGAGCAGTTCGCCCACGGCCGCTCGGCGCTCTATCAGTTCGCACCGGAGTGGAAGGCCCGCTTCGCCCGCGTCGAGGCCGAGGCGGCGCTGGCGGTCGGCGACGTGGCCACCGCGCGCAACCAGCTCGACCTCGCCTCGGGCGAGCACGTGAGCGAGAACGAGACCGCCGCCATCCACCTCGCCCAGGCGCGGCTCGACGAAGCGCAGAACCAGACCGACCAGGCGCTGGCGCTCTATGACGAGGTCTCCAAATCAAGCTACGGCGCCGTGGCCGCGCCCGCCCTGCTGCACGCGACCGAGCTTCGCCTGGTCAAGGGCAAGCTGGCCCCGGCCGACGCGGTGTCCACCCTCGACTCGCTCCGCTACCGCTGGCGCGGCGACGGCAACGAGCTTGAGACGGTGCGTGCGCTCGGCCATATCTACCTCGGCCAGGGCCGCTATCGCGAGGCGCTCGAAGCCCTGCGCTCGGCCGGCCAGCGGTCGCCCGACCAGCCGGTGTCGCTGGCGGTGGCGAACGACCTCTCCACCGCCTTCCGCGCCCTGTTCCTCGACGGGCAGGCGGACGGCATGCAGCCGATCCAGGCCCTGGCCCTGTTCTACGATTTCCGCGAACTCACGCCGATCGGCGCCGATGGCGACCTGATGGTCCGCAAGATGGTGCGCCGGCTGGTGGACGTGGACCTGCTCGACCAGGCGGCCGAGCTGTTGAAATGGCAGGTCGACAACCGCCTCGACGGTCTGCCCAAGGCGCAGGTCTCTACCGACCTCGCCACCATCGACCTGATGGACAAGCGGCCGGAGGACGCGCTCGACGCCATCAACAGCTCGCGCACCAGTCTCCTGCCGGCCGCATTGAACGCCCAGCGTCGGGTGGTCGAGGCGCGCGCCCTGCTCGCCCTCGGACGCGGCGACCACGCACTGGAGCTGCTGCAGGGCGACAAGTCGCCCGAGGCCGCCGACGTCCGGGCCGAGGCGTCCTGGAAGCAGCGCAGCTGGGCCCAGGCCGGCGCCCTGATCGAGGGGCAGCTCGGCGACCGGTGGAAGCGACCCGATCCGCTCAGCGGCGAGGACCAGGGCCGGCTGATGCGCGCCGGCGTGGCCTTCAGCCTGGCGAGCGACGACGCCGCCCTGACCCGGCTGCGCACCCGCTACACCAAGCTGGCCGAGGCCTCCAATGCGCCGGACGCCCTGCGCGTGGCCCTGGCCGGCGTGCAGGAGGGGACCCTGTCGGCCGGAGACTTCGCCCGCGCCGCCTCCGACGCCGCCGCCTTCGCCGGCTGGGTCGCCGCCAGCAAGAAACGCTTCCACGACCAGCTCCTGGCGCCGCTGACCGTGCCCGCCGCCCAGCCGGTGAAGCAGACCACCGCCAAGCCAGTCCCCGCGGCCCAGCCGGTCAAACAGACCGTCGCCAAGCCCCCCGCCGCCAAGCCGCCGGTGAAGAAGAGTTAGCCTCAATTCTCCGCTCATCCTCGCGGAGGCGGGGCCCCGGTTTTTGGCCGCCGGCTGTGACGCCGACCTTTTGACGGCGGTGATGTGGCTCTCCCTGGGTCCCCGCTTCCGCGGGGATGAGCGGAATGGAGTTGATCCCTCAGGCGGCACCAAACCCGCCTTTCCTTGCCGCTCAGCCGGCGATCCGGTACGAGCCGGCGCCATGGATGACGCCAAACCTTTTCGGCCCGAGGCCCGGAACCCGCGTGGGTTCGGCGACCGGCGCGCCCGCGACCTCGCCGCCGAGCGGGCGATCCTCGCGGCCGTGTCCGAGGTCTATGAGCGCTACGGCTTCGAGGCGCTCGACACGCCGGCGTTCGAATATGCCGACGCGCTTGGCAAATTCCTGCCCGACAGCGACCGGCCGAACGAGGGCGTGTTCGCCCTGACCGACGACGACGAGCAGTGGATGGCGCTGCGTTACGACCTTACCGCGCCCCTGGCCCGCTTCGCCGCCCAGAACTGGGAGACCCTGCCCAAGCCGTTCCGCCGCTACGCCTACGGGCCGGTGTGGCGCAACGAGAAGCCGGGTCCCGGCCGCTTCCGCGAGTTCATCCAGTGCGACGCCGACACGGTGGGCTCGGCCCGCCCGGAGGCCGACGCCGAGATCATCGCCATGGCGGTCGAGGGGCTGGAGGCCGCCGGCCTGCCGCGCGGCCAGGCGGTGGTGAAGATCAACAACCGCAAACTGCTCAACGGCCTCCTGGCCGCCGCCGGCGTCGGCAGCGAGGGCCAGAAGCTGGCCGTGCTGCGCGCGGTCGACAAGCTCGACCGGCTGGGACCGGACGGCGTGCGCCTGCTGCTCGGCGAGGGCCGGTTGGACGACAGCGGCGACTTCACCAGGGGCGCCGGGCTCGCCGCCAAGGGGATCGAGGCGGTGATCGCCTTCACCGCCGCCGGACGCGGCGGGCGGAGCGAGACGCTGGACGCCATCGCCGCCGCCATCGGCGGTTCGGCCGAGGGCGACGAGGGCTTGGCCGAGTTGCAGGCGATCGGCGTGGCCCTGGGCGGCCTCGGCGTCGGCGAGGATCGGGCCGTGTTCGACCCGTCGGTGGTGCGCGGCCTGGAATACTACACCGGCCCCGTGTTCGAGGCCGAGGCGCTGATCGAGGACGATGCGGGCAAGCGGATCTCGTTCGGCTCGGTCGGCGGCGGCGGACGCTATGATGACCTGGTGGCCCGCTTCACCGGCGAGCGCACGCCGGCCACGGGGTTCAGCTTCGGCGTCTCGCGGCTGGCCGCCACCCTTCGCGCGGCCAACCGGACGCCCGGCGGCGAGGCCCGCGGGCCGGTGGTGGTGATCGCCTTCAGCCAAGATCACATGGCCGAGTATTTCGCCGTGGCCAGCGAGCTTCGCGCCGCCGGCATCCCGGCCGAGGTCTATCTCGGCCAGTCCGGTATGAAGGCGCAGATGAAGTACGCCGATCGTCGGCGCAGCCCCTTCGCCATCATGCTCGGGGAAGACGAACTCGCCGCCGGTGAGGTCAGCATCAAGGACCTCGACGAGGGTCTGGCGGCGTCCAAGGGCCTGACCAGCAATGAGCTGTGGAAAGAAACCCGGCCCGGCCAGTACGCGGTGAAGCGCGCCGAACTGGTCGCCGCGCTCAGGCAACGGCTCGGATCGCGGCCGTGACGCCGGATCGCGAGCGCGCGCCGCCGGCCGAGGTCGCCGCCGCCATCCGGGCGCCGTTCGCCGTCTTCGGCGGAGCATGGACCGAGACCGCCGTGCTGCAGCCGCTCGGCCTGCTGCTCGACCTGGCCGGCGAGGCCATGCGGGCCCGCCTGATCGTGGTTTCGGGCGGGGTCGAGGACAAGGCGCTCCGGCCCGACTTCACCATCCCGGTCGCCCTCGCCCATATCGAGAGCGCGGCCGAGGCCGGCCGCTACCTCTACGCCGGCGACGCCTTCCGCGTGGCCCCGCCGGGATCGGGCCGTCCGACCGAGTTCGGCCAGATCGGCGCCGAGGTGCTGGGCGCTGCGGCCGATCCGGTGGCCGACGACGCCGCCGTCGCCGCCCTGGCCTGGGCCGCCGCCAGCGCCGGCGGACGCGGGGACCTCGCCCTGCGTTTTGGCGACGTGTCGCTGTTCCACGCCTTCCTGGCCGCGCTCGGCCTGCCCGAAGCGACGGTGGTGCGGCTGGTCCGCGCCCTGCCGAGCCCCCGCCTGATGGCGCGTGAACTCGACCGCGCCGCCGCGCCGGTCGCCCCGGCGGGCGAGGGCCGGCTGGCGGCCATCCTCGCAGACCTGCCCGAGGAAGAAGCCGCCTCCATGCTGGAGGAGCTGTGGCGGCTGGCTGGCATCCAGCCCGTCGGCGGCCGCGCCCCGGCGGAGATCGTGCACCGGCTGGCTCACCGGGCGGAAGCCGCCCGCACCCCGCCCTTGTCCGACGCCGAGATCGGGCTGATCCGGCGCTATCTCGCCATTTCCGCCCCGCCCCGTCCGGCGCTCGAGGCCGTCGACGTCCTGGCCAACGAGGGCGGCGGCGACATCGACCGGGTGCTCGAGGCCTGGGTCCGCCGGCTGAAGGCGCTGGAGAAGGACGGCGTGCCCGCGGGCGCCATGACCCTGGCGGCCGGCTTCTCCCGCCCGTTCGGCTACTACGACGGGGTGCTGTTCGAAGTGACCAGCCCCTCGTTAGGGGGCGAAGAGCCGATCGCCGCCGGCGGGCGCTATGACGGTTTGCCGGCGCGGCTCGGCGGCCGCCCGGGCGCGGTCGGTTGCATGGTGCGTCCGGCCCTGGCGTGGAAGGGCGGCGCATGAGCGAGCCCCTGATCCTGGCCATTCCGTCCAAAGGCCGCCTGAAGGAACAGACCGAGGCTTGGCTATCGGAGGCGGGCCTGCGGCTCGAGGCGGACGGCGGCGAGCGCGGCTATCGCGCCCGCATCCGCGAACTGCCCGAGCTGGAAGTCCGGCTGCTGTCGGCCGGCGACATCGCCACGGCGCTCGACGCCGGGGAGGCGCACCTCGGCGTCACCGGCGAGGACGTGCTGCGCGAGCGTGCGGCGGCGCTCGAAGACCGGGTGTCGCTGCTGCGGCCGCTTGGCTTCGGCCGGGCCGACCTGGTGGTCGCCGCGCCGCAGAGCTGGATCGACGTCCAGACCATGGCTGACGTCGAGGAGGTGGCGCACCTGTATCTGGCCCGCACCGGCCAGCGTCTGCGGGTCGCCACCAAATACGACCGTCAGACCCGCGCCTTCTTCGCCCTGAAGGGGGTGATGGACTACCGGATCGTGGAATCCTCGGGCGCTACCGAGGGGGCGCCGGCGGCCGGCGCGGCCGAACTGGTGGTCGACATCACCACCACCGGCGCCACCCTTGCCGCCAACAACCTGAAGATCCTGGCCGACGGGGTGATCCTCAAGAGCGAGGCCCAGCTCGCCGCGTCCCTGCACGCGCCGTGGACCGCCGGCCAGTTGGCCCCGCTGCGCCGGCTGATGGCGGTGGTCGAGGCGAGGGCGCGTGGCCGGGCGCTGGCCGCCCTGCGCTGGCCCAGCGAGTTCGACGGCGTGGCCGAAGCGGCCACCGAACCCTTCCTGGCCAAGGGCGCGGCGCGCCAGTCCGGCGGCCTGCTGGTCCCGGAACGGCTGCTGTTCGAGACCGCGGCGGCCCTGGCGGCGGCGGGGGTGCAGCCGGTCAGCGTCACGCGGCCGGACTATGTGTTCGAGGCGAGCTCACCGGTGGTCGACGCGCTGACGGGCAGGCTCGGGCTCGGCGCGCACAAGCGATAGAGCCGCCACAGCGCGACCGTCAGCGCCACTGGGGCCAGGACCATCGCCGGCTTGATCAGGCTGTCGTCGCGCGGCCCGATGGCGTCCACGGCCTGCAGGGCGATCATCAGGATCGGCAGGCCCCAGACCATCAGCGCCACGCCCTGGCCGACGGCGCTCTGGTCGCGCCGCCACAGCACCAGGGCGGCGCAGGCGACGGGGATCAGGTCGTAGTTGAAGGCCTGGGGCGAGGCGACGAAGGTGGCGACCATCAGCAGGGCCGCCTTGGCCTCCGGGTCGGCGCCGGCGCGCCAGCCGTTCCACACAGCCCATAGGGCGGCCACCGCGGCGACCGCCTGCGCGGTCATGGCGACGGGGGTGGGCAGGCCGAGAAGCCGTCCCGACATCAGGAAGGTCGGCATCATCCATTGGAACGGGCCGCTGCCCTGGGTCAGCATCAGTTGCTGGGTCTGTAGCGAACCGGTCAGGAAGCCGCGCCAGGCGTCCAGGCCAAACACCGGGACCGACAGGGCCAGCAGGGCCAGCGCCACCACGGCGGCGGCGGCCATGGTGGTCCAGCGCCGCTCGGCCAGCACCGCCACCGGAAGCATCAGCGCCAGCTGCGGCTTGAAGATCAAAAGGCCGAGCACGGCGCCGGCGGCGAGGGGCCGACGTGGCCACAGGCTGAGGCCGCCGATCAGGAGGGCGGCCGAGATCGCGCCGTTCTGGCCGAGGGCGATGTCGATGGCCGTGGCCGGGCAGAGCACCAGCAGGGCCGTCTCGCGCGGGAGCGGCAGGAAATTTCGCGACGCCGGGACCAGCGCCAGGATCCCGAACACGCTCCAGACGATCAGGGCCGGGACGTAGGCCAGCCAGCCCAGTGGCGTGACCAGGAACAGGGCCACCGGCGGATAGGACCAGAAATGGAACGGCAGGCGCGGGTCGAACAGCCGGTGTTCGGCGGCCAGGAAGCCGTCGCGGTCGAAGATCGGCGCGATATTATGCTCGCGCACCATCTGACCGGCGGTCCAGTAGTTGACGAAGTCGCGGCCCAGGGCATGGCCCGACCAGTCCAGATGCCCGTGCGCGGTCATGATGTAGGGCAGCAGCAGCAGCCAGGCGACCGCCGACAGCTCCCACAGCCAGAGCCGGCCGCGAAAGAAGCCGAACACGCCTCTCACGGTTTCGCCGTCCCGGCGCCAGGCGGGGCAGGCGGCCGCACGCGGAACACCTGAACCGGCTCTTTTTCATCGGAGATCCGCGCCAGCCAGTCCGGCATGTCGCCATTGTCGAGGTCGGCCTGCAGGCTGTTCTCGGCGAGGCCGACCCGGTCGGCGTTGATCTGGTGCACCGGGCATTCCAGCACATAGGTCACGCCCAGCCGCCGGGCGCGCGCCTCCGCTCCATCGGGGCCCTTGGCGTCGGCGTCGGCGATCAGCACGCTGCGCGCGGCCATGATCCCCCAAGTCATCCGGTGATAGGGCGCCGAGAGGGTGGAGTGGGGGGTCAGCGCCAGCACGAACGGGCCGAAGTCGATGTCGCCGACCGTGAGGCCCACCGGCCGCGCCGCGGCGAGGTCGTGGAAAGACGAGGAGTTGAAACAGTAGTCGTCGGGCGTCTTGTCGGCCTTGGCCGGCGGCTTGTGGGCGATCCCGGCGACGGCGCTCTTCCAGGCCTTGGTGGCGGCGATGGCGACCCCCGCCGCGCCCATCGGCATGACCACGAGGCCTGCCAGCAGGGGCGCCGCGAGCCCGAGCCTGCGATAGCGCCAGGCGAGGTCCGCGGCGGCGGCGGCGATCAGCGGTGTCGCGGCCCAATAGGCGTAGTTGGCCGAGCGGACCATGGCGTAGCCGGCCGCGCTGGTAAGCAGCAGGAGCCCACCCGATAGCCGCCAGGCCGCGCTCTGCCGCGCCGCGCGTCGCCGGCCGAGCCACAGCCAGCCGAGCACGCCCAGCACCGAGGGCGCGGCCAGGACGATGGCGTCGTCGGGGTGGCGCTTCAGCAGCCGCGGGAAGGGCGCCACCTCCTGCACATAGTCGAGCCAGAACGGCTTCACGCGCGGATCGACATCGGCGAACGGCCCGCGGATGCAGTTGCGGTCGAGCCCCAGATAGACCAGGGCGGCGAGCCCGCCTGCGACGCCGAAGGCGAGGAAGCGCACCAGGGGATGGCGGCCGCGCGTCAACCGCGCCACCAGCACCATGCCGGCGGCGGCGACCACGATGGCGGCGACCAGGTTGAAGGCGATGGCGTCGCAGGCGACCACGTTCCAGCGCCAGGGCGGCGTCTGGATCAGGAAGGCCGCCACGGTCGAGGCCGCCAGGGCCGCGGCGTAGGTCCGGAGGCGCCGCTCCTCGTCCGCGGCGAACACGAACCTCAGCGCCAGCGCGGCGCCGATCAGCGCCTGGAACACCAGCGCCTCGAGGCCGATGGCGAGGCCGAGGCCGGTGGCCGCGCCGGCCAGCGCCGGACCCCACAGCCTGGGC
>Ga0302311_10008487_pt1 | contig 10328 bp, 8 predicted proteins | sample III_Palsa_N1_3_FD_200449 | JGI IMG/M metagenome (GOLD analysis project Ga0302311, IMG submission 200449) | Peat permafrost microbial communities from Stordalen Mire near Abisko, Sweden - III_Palsa_N1_3 | ecosystem: Environmental > Terrestrial > Soil > Palsa > Peat permafrost | place: Sweden...
CAGCGCGCCGGACGAAGTCTTCCGTCGTGCTGACAATTTCCGATAATGGCAGGGGACTGCCGAGCGAACCACGCAATCTCAAGTCCGGCGCCGGGGGATTTGGGTTGACCGGCATCCGCGAGCGCGCCATGCTGATGAGAGGAACGCTGGAGATCAAGAGCGAGAACGGGAAGGGGACCTTGATCGTAATCCACTTCCCATTGGAAAGTGAGCCCGCAGCATGAGCGACGTCATTGAGGTTCTGCTTGCAGATGATCACCCGGTTGTACGCCGAGGGCTGAAAGCGACCATCGAGGAAGACGCGGACCTGCGTGTGATTGCGGAAGCTGCGGATGGAGACGATGCGTTGCGTCAGATCGTCGCATTGCGTCCCGCGGTTGCAATTCTCGACATCGATATGCCCGGCCTGAATGGACTGGGAGTGGCGCGCGAGTTATCGGCGCAGAAGATCGACACGCACGTCGTGTTTATGACGTTCCATGTTGACGAGGACCTGATGCGAGCCGCAATGGATGCGGGCGGCAAGGGATATCTACTGAAGGGTAGCGAGACCGACGAAGTGGGAGCGGCCATACGCGCCGTGTGCGCCGGTCGGACCTACATCGGCTCCAAGATGGCAGCGATTCTGCTGAACCAAAAGTCCGAGGTTTCCGGGAGCGTTCAGCAGCTGGACATCACCGTACTGACTCCCTCGGAGAAGAAAATCCTTCGCCTGATTGCGGATGGCCTTTCCAGCAAGGAGATTGGTGACGCACTGTCGATCCACTATCGAACCGTGGAAAATCACCGAACCAACATGTGCCGAAAACTAAACATCGAAGGTGCGAATGCGCTTGCGAGGTTTGCGTTGCAGCATCGATCCGCGCTGCATGAGAAGCTGCTCTAGAGTGCGCCGGGGATTGAATCCTGGGTGCGGCAGCTATTCAGAGCGGCCGTGAGCACCGTGTCGAGTTCCGTGAGATTGTTTTTCAAAGCGTAGGCGCACGCTCCTGCCTCCCGAGCTGCGCTGCGCAGTCCGTCATCGTTGTAATCGGTCACAATAACGATTCTTGCTCCGGGATGCTGGTCGAGGATCTGCCGTGTGGCTGAAAGGCCATCCATGCGCGGCATCCTCACGTCCATCAGCACCGCGTCAGGCCTGTGTTCTGTATACGCGGCCAATGCGTCGGCTCCGTCTTCACACTCGATAATGTTGTCGGCAATGTCGCTGATCGCTCGGCGGATCAGCCTTCGAATGGTCGGGTTGTCTTCCACAATTAAGATCTTCATCAGTTGCTTTTCTAGCTCGCCCCTGACTCAAATCATAGGCGTTGCTTGCTTCCTGAAGCATCCGTATCGCTACATGGCGACTGCATGTACCACTGCACAGCTCACCCATGTGGTTCCACACGGCCGAGCCTTGAGTGTGACGACAGGGTGATGCACTTCAGCGGGGCGCTGCGTTCCGTGCGTGATACGTGTGGAAATACACGGACCGCTTGTGTAGTGATCTTCATTGGTTTCCGGGTCTTGGCTCTCTAGAGTTGAACTCGTGATGAAATTGCTGAAAGCGACACTATGCCTCGTGCTGTTAGGCGCCACTCCGTTGGTCCGCGCAGACGACGCGCGCTTTGATCTTCCGGGACCCCGAATTGACGTCTATGTCACTCGCGGTGCCGCGACGTTGCCGATTGCCCAGGTACCCGAGTTGCAGCCGGGTGACCGGTTGAGAGTGAAGACGGACCTGCCCGCCACGCAGTCGAATCACCTGTTGTTGATTGTGGCCTTCTTGCGTGGCACAACGAACGAGCCGCCAGATAACTGGTTCACCAAGATCGAAACCTGGAAGCAGAACCCACCCGACGGAACGCTCATTGTCGTTCCTGACGGCGCACAGCGAGCCCTGTTATTTGTCGCCCCGGAGACGGGTGGCGATTTCAACACTCTTCGTTCCGCTGTCAAAGGAAATCCCGGCGTATTTATCCGAGCGAGTATCGGGCTCAACAAGGAGTCGCTCGAGCAGCAGCGCATCGAACGTTACATCGCTGGTATGCAGACGGTCGCGATGGACGATGAGAACGTGATCAAGGAACGGTCTGCAAAACTAGCTGCTGCGCTGGCGTTGAAGCCAAACCCGGACTGCTTCAAGCAGCCATTGCTGGACCAGGTAGATTGCCTGACGCAAACCAGCGCTCCCTTGCTGCTTGACGACGGCCACGGTCAGACGATGGCCGACGCTATTTCCAGCGGAGCGTCGTCGGATTTGTTAAACGAGGCTGCACAGGGAGACGGCGCCGTCTATTCCGCTTATGTGGGCACGCTGATCGACCTTGTGCATTTAGCCGTAATGTTGCGCACCGCCCAGTATCAGTACATCCCGGCAATCAGCTTTCCGCAGGGACCGACAATGAACCTCAAGCTGAATGCTGCACCGTCCTTCAACAAGACCAAGTCCGTAATCGTGATTACTCTTCCTCCGATTGAGCCTCCGCGTCTACCCGTCCTGCGTCCTGCCGTGTCGACGCAGGTTTTCTGCCTAGCAAACCCTTCCATGGTGTTGCCATTGCGTGGCGAGCCATTACTTTTCTCCACGTCGTTTGCGCACGACTTGTCCATCGACTTCGGCCCTTCCGCATCTCCTGGGGGCATCCCCCTCTCGCCGGACGCATTGGACGGCGGCCTGATACGCGCCGATACAGCTCTCGGACGGGACCTCCAGATGGTCTCAGAATCGGGTACGGCGCAGACCAATCTAACCGTCCGCGGTACGCTTCGGGGTTCGTGGGGGTTTCGCGCGTTCCAGGGACCCACTCTTACATTCCAACGCTCCGGCGGCGACAACTGGCGGTTGATTGACGCTAACGCCCTGATCGCGGGGAAGGACGAGCAGGTTACATTGCAAGGTCCTGATACCGCTTGCATCCGCCACATCACACTGACGAACGCTGACGGTTCCAGCGCTCCGATAACGTTCTCTCCGGTTGCCAGTGAGCCCAGTGCGATGAGTCTCAAGATTCCACTTCAAGGAAGGCAGCCCGGACGCTATTCGCTCGAACTGCAACAATACGGCATTGCGATACCAAGAGTTCTTCCTGTGACGGTGTACAGCGGCGACACTCAATTGGACAAGGTGTTGATCAGTCTGACCGGGGATACAGCGACGATCTTCGGAAAGAGCCTGGAAAATGTGCTGTCGATGAAGGTAGGAGACCAGGTCTTTTCGCCCGAGACCACGACTGGAGACCTCGGCAGCATCGACCTCCATTCGTCTCGCCCTGCACTCAATCCGAACACTGCGAGGGCCGTCGTTACTCTCAAGGATGGTCGGGTGATCAATGTGCCGGCTGCTACTGAAAATCCCAGCGCGATGCTGAAGCTGATCTCTTTGCAACCCCTCGTCCCGCCGCGCGAAGGGGAACTGGAGGTGACGCTTGGCTCGCAGCAGGACATTCCACTGCGGGCCACCCTCCATTTCGTCATCCAGAGCGTCGGCGTATTTCCGCTGTCGCAGTCCATCGAAGTCGCCACGGCCGATGGCGTGATGCATACCACGCTGACCTTTCATTCCGAGAGCCTAATTCTGCAGGATCAGCGCACGGTCGTCGGCTCGGTGGACCTGTACAAGGCATTCGGAGAATCCGCGTTCGGCGAATTGCGTTTACGTGCGGTGCAGGGCGATGGAACCCCCGGTAGTTGGGTGACGATGGGGAGGCTGGTGCGCCTGCCACATATCAAGGCCATTCAATGTACAGAGTTCGATGCACCGACTTGCATGATCGAGGGCAGCGACTTGTTCTTGTCTCTGGCATTCAGTTCCACGGAGACTTTCGAGTCCGAGGCGCCCGTCCCGACTGGTTTTGACGAGCCGACCTTCGTTATGTCAATGCCGGCATCAGGAGCACGGAACGCGCTGTACATGAGGCTGCGCGACGATCCGCGAGCCACCGCTGCCATTCGGATACCACCGAGAGACGCTGGTGTAGTCAATCGCTGATCCATTGCGACACATTGCTCGAGCAGAAAGGTAACTCATGCTTTCAAAAACGATCCAGACAACAACGCTCACGGATGCGCCAGCCTATTGGTTCCTCAATGCTGTCCATATCCTTTTAGCCAAGAGCGAGGTCGAGGGCGGCTCCTATTCGCTGGTCCACCTCACAGCACCTTCCGGTTTCTCGACGCCATACCACGTTCATCACACCGAAGACGAAGCGCTCTATGTGTTGGAGGGAGAACTTACGTTCATTTGCGATGGCCGGAAAATTGTACGAGAAGCGGGCTCCTACATCTTTCTCCCTAGCGGAGTGCCCCACGGGTTTCGAAGCACGGGAGGAGGAGATTCTCGCGTTCTTATCCACGTGATACCAGGGGGAGCCGTTGGATTTATTGGAATGATGCTTGAGATGGGGACCTTGATTTCCAGAGGTGTAGTTCCAACACCCACCCCACCCGATCTTTCAAAGCTCGACGCGCTGTGCAAGCGGAACGGGATCGACATTCTCGGCTCCCTACCGGAGTGAGTTTGGATACCTGAGCCCTCATGAATGCTTCCACACTTAGGTAAGCACACCTCGCGCAACGTGAGTGTACGTGCTGCTTACGACAGTCTGCCCTTGCGTGCTGGCAGCGGATTACGGTCGACTCAGACATGAGCGCTTCCTGTTTATCCGGTCCTAACTGACTTCTCAGTCGCAGACGCTGCCAATCTACACCTGATATCAGGAAGGCCCTCCGTTGTTGAGAACAGGCCAACGCACTCATTGAGGGCTATCTGGTGGTCTTGAAGATAGACGTTCCCTAAAAACGGCGTTATGGGAAACTTCGTTTGCGCCGTTCTTCAGCCTGCTGGGTTAGGAACGCGTGACGGTCCTTAGGCTGAGCTCGCGGAGTTGGGCGTCGCTTACGGTGGTGGGTGCGTCGACCATGAGGTCGATGGCCTTGGCCGTTTTAGGGAAGGCGATGACTTCGCGGAGGGATTGCGCGCCGGCGAGGATCATGACGATGCGATCGAGGCCGAGGGCGATGCCGCCGTGCGGAGGCGTGCCGTATTCGAGCGCATTTAGGAAGAAGCCGAAGCGGGCCTTGGCTTCCTCGTCGGACATGCCGAGGGAGCGGAAGATTTCCGATTGGACATCTTTGCGGTGGATACGGATAGAGCCGGAGCCTAGCTCGGTGCCGTTGAGGACGACGTCGTAGGCGAGGGCGCGGACGGAGCCCTTGTCGTTGACGAGCGCGCCGGATTTGATGTCTTCCTCGTGGGGTGAGGTGAAGGGGTGGTGCGCGGCGTCCCAGGTTTTTGTTTCCTCGTTCCACTCGTACATGGGGAAGTCGGTGACCCAGAGAAATTTGAAGTCGGCGGCGGTTTGGGTTTGCTCGAAGAGCTTGTGCTTGTCGGCGAATTTCTTTGCGAGTTCGAGGCGGAGAGCGCCGATGCGTTTGTAGATCCAGTGCGGATCGAAGTTCCACAGGGCAGGAGTTCCCGGCTTGGGGGTGATGACGACGGCTAGGTCTTCGGAGGTGTGGGATGCTCCGTTGAAGAGCGACATCTCGGCGCTGAGTTTCCCTTCGATGGTTTCGGCGAGAGGGACGAAGGTGGGATTGGTGCGGAGGCGCGCGACGTCGAGGAAGTCGAGACCGGAGTCACCGAAGAACTTGCGGATTTCGTCGACGAGACCGCGGCGCTGGGTGCCGGAGAGCGTGCCGACGCGGGGGATGGTGAAGCCGAGGATGGGGAGCGTGGGATCGATCTTGAGCGATTCGCGGAGTTCGGGGGTGAGCGTGGTGGACAAGTCCACCATCGCGGGGAGGCGCATGTCTGGCTTGTCGATGCCGTAGCGCTGGATGGCCTGATCGTAGGTCATCTGGATGAAGGGCTCGGCGGGGAGTTCGATGCCGGCTGCGCTGAAGGCTGCGTGGAGGAAGCCTTCGGCTACCGCGAAGATGGTGGACATCTGCGGAAAGCTGATCTCGAGGTCGATCTGGGTGAACTCGGGCTGGCGATCGGCGCGGAGGTCTTCGTCGCGGAAGCAGCGGGCGATCTGGAAGTAGCGGTCGAAGCCGGAGATCATGAGGATCTGCTTGAAGATCTGCGGGGACTGCGGGAGCGCGTAGAAGTGGCCGGGATGGACGCGGCTGGGGACGAGGTAGTCGCGCGCGCCTTCAGGTGTGGAGCGCGTCATGAAGGGCGTTTCGATCTCGAGGAAGTCCTTGGAGACAAGGTAGTTGCGAATGGCCATTGCTACGCGGCTGCGGATGGCGAAGTTCTTTTGCATCTCAGCGCGGCGGAGGTCGATGTAGCGGTACTGGAGGCGGACTTCCTCGTTGACGATGGCGTCTTCGGCGGGCGAGAAGGGAGGTGTCTTCGCATCGTTGAGGAGGAGGAGCGAGTGGGCAACGAGTTCGACATCGCCGGTGGGCATGTTGGGATTGGCGAGGCCTTCGCCGCGGTTGCGGAGGACTCCGGTAACGGCGATGACGTACTCGGGGCGCGCGGCTTCGGCCTTGGCGTGCGCTTCGGGGGAGACTTCCTTGTCGAGGACAACCTGGGTGATGCCGGTGCGGTCGCGGAGGTCGAGGAAGATGAGATTGCCGTGGTCGCGGCGACGGTTGACCCAACCCATGAGGGTGACGGTTTGGCCGGAGTTGGTGGTGCGGAGTTCGCCGCAGGTGTGCGTGCGTTGGAGCATGCCTATAAAGTCGAGAGTCACAATCCTTCTATTGTACGAAGTTTGCGGTCTGGCTGGTGTGTCGGGAGGTCCTTTGGCGTGTGATGAGTTTGCTGGTGACGTCGACGAGGAGGGCGATGGCGCCGCCGAGAGCGGTGTTGAAGAGGCGGATGTGAGCGGCAGAGGCTTCAGAGAAGCCGCCGAAGTGAAAGAGGCAGACGATGTAGAGGGTGATGAAGAGCGAGAAGGCTGCATAGTTGACGGCTTGCACAGCGATGGACGCCCAAGCGAAGCCGATGACGAGGAAGAGCACGACGGGCGTATTGAGGGGAACGTAGAGCGCGATTAGGAACGCGATTCCGGCACCGACGAGTGTGCCGATGAAGCGGGCGATACCGCGGCTGAGGGTGTTGGTCCATTGCGGTTTGAGGACGAGCAGGCCAGTCATGGGCGCCCAGTAGCCATTGCGGATGTGGAAGAGGCGGTAGATGGCGGTGCAGAGAAGAAGGGTGATGGCAAGGCGGAGAGCGTAGGAGACGGTGTCGTGTGTGGGGTGGAGTTCGTCGCGGAGGCGGGTGAAAAGCATGCGCATGCGCATGCGAAGGCGTGTGGCGAGCGGTGGTGCGGCGGCTTCGGCGGCGTGATGGCGGAGGAAGTGGAAGGCGGTGAAGACGAGCATCTGGAGCGCGCCGCCGGCGAGGACCATGGAGGTGCGGCCGATGGCGTAGTGGATGCCCTGTGTGAAGAAGCTCGCGACGACGACGAAGACGGCGCACTGCTGGCCGATCCAGCCCGCGGTTGGGCCGAGGTCAGCGAGCAGGGCGTAGTTGATCGCGGCGAGGACGGCGAGGATGAGGACAATCCATGTGGACTGTGCGCCCAGGCTGCCGGCTAAGGTGGCGGAGGCGATGCCGAGGGTGAGCAGACCCATGCTGAGCAGGGCGGAGGCGAGTGCTTCATGGAAGACGGCGAAGCCGATGGTGAAGGCAGAGCCGGCGGCGATGGCTCCGGCGCCTGAGTGGCCGGCGAGCTGGCCGATGAGGAGAGCGATGGCGACGGCGATGGTGGCGCGGAGGCCGTCGGTGGGCGTGCGTTTGGCCCAGGGAAAGAGGGTGGTGTCGATCGAGATGGAGAGGAGGTTTCGCACAACACTTGCAGGATAGATGCAGGGGAGGCTTGGGAGCTCGACGATACGGCGAGATTCCGGGCCGAGGTTGAGTGGTGCGATGCTTACTCAAAAACAGTTGTTGTCAGGAAATGTCACTGGATTTTTTGTAGGAGGCGTCTAGAGTTGTGTGATGAAAATCCTACTATTTTTGATGTTTCTCTGCGGAGTCTCGGCTTCGCTGGCGGCGCAGTCACGTTCGGGTGACGGAAGCTGGGAGCGGCTGAGGCATCTGGCGGCGGGAACGCGGGTGCATGTGGCGGGCGACAAGCAAAGCAAGACGTGCGCGATCGATTTGGTCGATGATGCGACGCTGCGGTGTTCGAAGGGGAACTCGCAGTATTCGTTTACGCGCGCCGAGGTGAAGAGCGTGAAGCTGACGCGCTATGGACGGTCGACACTGGTTGGCACGGTCATCGGGCTGGGCGTTGGCGCAGGTGTAGGGGCGATTGTTGGTCATGCGCAGGAAAAGCCTAACGACTTTTTCCCGGGACTGTCGACAGAGGCCTGTGCTGCTGTCGGCGGAGCGGTTGGTGCGATTGCCGGCGCGGCGATTGGCGGGCCAACGGACTTTCTGCGCGGGCCTGTTGTTTATCGGAGGCCTTGACTACAGGATCGCGAGGATCCGATTGCTCAATTTGCGAACTTAGCTGACACGACCACAACGTACACTGCATGTGCTTTGTCACCGTCGCTGCTCGGACATTTGTAAACGCCGATGCCGCCCAGGATGTGGCTTGCGACCGATGCACATTCCCATCCCACATATTCGTCGCTTTCAAGGAAAAGAGTAGTTAGCCTGTTCCATTGCTTATGTTCCCCAAACTCAAACACGATACCCATGTGAGTTCTGCATTCAGTTGGAAGGGTTTCGTTGCCCCAAGACCATTCCCAGCTATCGGCGGTGGTGCTCCCGACCACTTCAATGTCGCATACAACTTTCGCTTCTCCGTTCTCAGAGAAAGTGAGTGTTGCCGCTTCCATTGAATAGTCCCAGCGCGGCCATGAATTGATCGAATACCTTTCCAGCCAGATGTCATTTTGCGCCATCGATTCGTGAATGCAAGTATGGCTGAAAGTCTTGTATTCCTCAGTCTGGCAGGCGTTACAAAGATGGCGAGTTGATTCGCTCATGGTTATCGCAGCTTAGCAGAGAGGTCCCCGCGCGGGACTTTTGTTTGCTCTCCGGTGGCGAAGGTTTTTATGGTCGCGGTTCCGGTTGCTACTTCATCTTCGCCGAGGAGGATGATGTGGCGGGCTAGGGTGTCGGCTATATCGAAGGACTTGCGGAGCTTGAAGGTTCCATCGCCTACTTCTACCGTCAGGCCGGCGCGGCGGAGCTCGCGGGCGAGGGCCAGGGCGGCGGGGTTCTGGGCTGGTGTTAGGGGCGCGATGTAGGCGTCCAGTTTGGGTGCGGCGGTGGAGAGTTTGTTGACCTCGGCCTGGGCCTGGAGGGTCAGGATTAGGCGGTCTTCGCCTATGGCGAAGCCTATGCCGGGGGCTTTGGGGCCGCCTAGCATCTCGGAGAGGCCGTCGTAGCGTCCGCCGCCTAGCAGGGCATTCTGGGTGCCTAAGCCGGTGGATACGGTGAACTCGAAGGTGGTTCGGGTGTAGTAGTCGAGGCCGCGGACTAAGCGCGGGTTTAGGTGGTACGGGACGTTGCAGGCGTCTAGAGCGGCTAAGACCTGGTCGAAGTGGGCCTTGGATTCGGGGCCTAGATAGTCGGCGATCTTGGGTAGGGCGTTGATGAGGTCCTGGTCGGCTTCGTCCTTGCTGTCTAGTACGCGGAGCGGGTTGGTGTCTGCTCGGCGCTGGTTGTCTTCGCAGAGCTGGTGCTTGATGGGCTGGAGGGCTTCACGGAGGGCCGCGTTGTAGCGGACGCGGTCTTCGGCGGAGCCTACGGAGTTGAGCTCGAGGCGCCAGTCGCGGATGCCTAGCTCGTCGAGGAAGCTGGCTAGCATCTCGAGGATCTCGGCGTCGCGGAGAGGCGATTCGGAGCCGGAGGATTGCGGGCCGATTACCTCCGCGCCGATCTGCCAGAACTGGCGGTAGCGGCCGCGCTGAGGGCGTTCGCGGCGGAATTGGGGGCCGATGTAGTAGAGCTTTTGGAGTTGGCCGGTCTCGCCTAACTTGTGCTCGATGTAGGCGCGGACTACGCCTGCGGTGGATTCCGGGCGAAGGGTAAGGGATTGGGCTTTCTCGCTGGCGGCGCGGGCGCGGTCTTCCCAGGTGAACATTTCTTTGCTGACGATGTCGGTTTCTTCGCCTACGCCGCGGGCGAAGAGTTCGGTGGTTTCGAAGATCGGGGTGCGGATTTCGCCGAAGCCGTAGCGGGCGAAGAGGGCGCGGGCGGTGGCCTCGACGTGATTCCAGAGGGGGGTCTGGTCGGGGAGGAGATCGCGGGTGCCGCGGACCGCCTTGAGGGTGGGGCGGGCCGGGGTTTTCTTGCTTTCGGTCATAGAGTTCCAGTCTATCGGTCCTGCGCGGACGGCGGGAGGTCCTGCGCGGATGGGGAGGGG
>Ga0302311_10008494_pt1 | contig 10322 bp, 9 predicted proteins | sample III_Palsa_N1_3_FD_200449 | JGI IMG/M metagenome (GOLD analysis project Ga0302311, IMG submission 200449) | Peat permafrost microbial communities from Stordalen Mire near Abisko, Sweden - III_Palsa_N1_3 | ecosystem: Environmental > Terrestrial > Soil > Palsa > Peat permafrost | place: Sweden...
GAAAACACAGCTCGATCATAATCGCGTCATCGAGAAAACCCAGCACCGGCACGTTGTCGGGAATGATGTCGTCCGGACTGGCGAAGTAGGCAAGTGCGGCCAGCACGTTGTCGCGGTCGGCCTCGGGCAGGCCGAAGCCGGCGTCCTCGACCATCGCAATCATGGTGTCGAGATGCTTGAGACGGGTGGTGACGAAATCTGGTAGATCCTTGCTGGTGCTTTCTTCGACCAGCTGTCGCGCGGCGCCAATGATGCTGACTGGCTCCAGCTTTTCCGCCTTGCCCTGGGCATTTTTCATGCCCTCCACAAAAAGCTTGAGGTCCGAGTCGCTCAGGGTGATGCAGATATCCATACTCATGCCGGCAACTCGCAAAAAATTGTGGAAGAAATAGCAGCCTATGCCAGCGGCGGTATGTCCGTCAATTGGCGCTATGGATGGATTCCAGTGCGGTCCAGGATGCGATCTTCGGTCTGGATTGCTCGCAGGCATCCTCACAAAGATCTACCTCGCAGAGGTGGTGAACTGTTGATAGCTGACGTACAAAACAAAGGGTTTCCCTCCAGCAAAGAGTCATGTGCGTCCGCAGACAGACCGATAATGGCGGCATGGCGGTTGTCTAGGGCTAGCTTCCGGGAGGCGGCCCTTACGCATCCTCGCGGCACGCGAAAAACTCGCCATCCATGCGGTTAGCCCTGCGTTTGGCATGTTTTGCATATTTATCAATATTTTATCTGCAACCAGACGTCGCGGCAGGCGGCTTCAAGTCCGGCGCGGAAAGTCGCACTCGCCGACACAACACAGCGACGCGCCGGTCCGCGGCAATTCGTGACGCAGACGGAGCCGCGCACAAAGCCACGCCCTATCAACCGCGTCGAAAGGATGATCGAACCTTGGGAAGGCCCAGCGAAAGTCGTGTCAGCGGATAGACCTCGGCAAGCCGGAAAGTGCCGTTGCGGGATCGTTGCCAAAGTCATGATCGGTCTTTGGCGTCGGCTGGAGCGCGCCTGTGGAAAGGCCTGCGCTTGACTCAGGCCAGCGATTTCTCGGGCACTCCGAGGTGTCGCCGTGTGCCCTTATCAGCTTCCCGGGACGGTCAGCGTCGACATCACCAGCGGCAAGTTCACCTTCAGCGCTAGCGAGGCCTACCTCATCAAGACGGCAAGATCACGCGTCCGGTCAAGGGCGCCACGTTGATCGGCTCCGGTCCGGAAGTGCTCAACCGCGTCTCGATGATCGACAACGATATGACGCTCGACGAAGGCGTCGGCGTCTGCGGCAAGCGCGTGCCGGTCGGTGTGGGGCAGCCACCGTTGAAGATCGACGACATGTCCGTTGGCGGTACCACCTCCTGACGCTGAGGAATGCGCCGCATGGGAACTTGGCTTGATTGTTGAGAAGCAGGTTCGACGCACCGAGAAAGCGTGGCGGCGCTGGTCGCCACAAAGGACGCCATTTTTCTGACCTGTCAAAGCCTCATCAACGTATCGCAATCATCGGAATCCTTTTCAGCGTTGATGAAATTGGCGTCCCAACGCGACAGTATCCTTTTTCGAACGAGATCAAAGGGCGTGATCACGTCCTTTCGTTCCGGAAACCGTCGTGTGTTGGCTGCCTGTAACGCAAGAATATCCCTGTCCTGATTAGCAACTTTACGAATTAGTGGCCATACGAATAATCGAACGGCCCAGGCTGGCGCCCAACGTCCATCGATATGAAGCGTACCGAATACTTCGGTTTGTGTGCTCGACTTCGGCGAAACATGGATGGATATGCGGACACGGCTGCCATTGCTGTACCCGTAGTCCAGTTGAATGGTGCCAGGCTCGTAGAAGTGTGCGCGCTCGAATTCGCGCGGCGATTCGAAAAGCCTGTAGATCAATCCGGACTGCTGCGCGTTACCCTTATAGTCGACGGTAAACCCGTCGTCGGTTGACCAGCACGATGCCACCGTATCGCGCCGTGCGGTGTTAAAGCGGATCAAGCCGCGATGGACGAAATGCGTATGAAGGGGATCGAGTACGTTCTCCAGAATGTCCGCTGCTCCTGCCGACCAGGTCGATTGCCACATGAACCGGCGGCGCTGCTCGGCGAGGCTCTGGATGGGTGGCGGAATGCGCGTGTTAGGGTCTTGCCTTAGCCGTGCCCAGGCGAGGCTTCCGTTTTCCACCACGTCAATCGTACGGGCACGAACATTGGGCAGACAATTTCCCGTGGGCATGCCCGGTAGTTCAACGAGCGTACCTTCTGGATCAAAACGCCAGCCGTGATAGGCACACTGCAGCGTGCCGTCCACAACGCGTCCGGCTGAAAGTGGAACCTGCCGATGCGGACAACGGTCTTCGTAGCCGACAATGTTTTTCCCGTCGACCCTCGCAAGGACGATGGGTCGATTGAGCAGCATCGCCGCGACCGGTTTTTTACCGACGCCATCCGCACGTGCCACCACAAACCATTGCTGGTACAACGCCGCAGGCCACGATGTCATAGCTTGTACCGCTTCATGATGGGAACACCTAGTTGACGCGTCGCTTTGCCTAGAATTTTGAGCGGAAGCTGCATTCGTCGGGGTAGGTGCTTCGCGAATACCGCACTGTACTCAATGGCCGGTTCGCCGCCGCGCAGTCGTTTGAAATGCGCAGCACCTGCACTGAGGTTGACTTGGCATCTGTCCGAAACGGCTTGGCGCATTACGAGTGCCATGAGCATGCGATACAGTCCAAACTTTGGCGGTAGTGACGTGTTGTAACCAACAATGGGCGACGTCAAAAGATTGCCAAAACGGAGCAGGCCTACAACACCCTGGAGCACGCCGGCGTCATCGCGGATGCCGCTGAGTTCCAACAGGCCTGACTGCGACCAGGATTTGATGAGTGTCCATCCATAAGATGGATTGAACGCAGAGTACTTGTGAATGTACAAGTCCTTGTAGAGCTCGGCGATTCGCCGAAAATCCTCGTCGTCGAATTCGCGAGTGATGCGGTGATCCAGATCACTTCGGTGCAAGAGCACAAGGTCGCGTTTCAAATTCGTCCGGTGAAGTGCAAGGTCGGCAACATCCTCGAACAAGTAGACCTGGCGGCTAGGTATCAGGATGCATCCACGGTCGGACAGCGCACGTAGCCAGTCGGCGTGGTGGGCAGTGTTGAGTGAGCGGAACCAGACGGCATGCGTGGGCCAGCGTTGCATCGACTCGGCCAGAATCTGATCAAGTCCAATCCCATCCAGGTCGGGATATGCATTGGTGGAAACCAGCCAGTTGTTTATTGCCACCGCGCGATCAATCGATGCGTGGCGCAACCAATGTCCAAAGCCGCTGGCCAGACCTTTCAACGGCGCCTTGATCACCGGATGGCCGAAACGCTCGACCTCTTCCAAAGCGTAACTTGCGTACGTCGTCAAAGGCGAACAGACCCAGGCGTTATCCGGCTCGGCGTCATTAACCGTTACAGGGAACAAGGCGCCGCCTGCTTCGATGGCATCAACCTCCGTCCGTACATTGGCAATAAAAGCCTGCGTGGGTTGTTGCCTGTGAATACTCAGATACGCAGCAGCTTTTGCATTGAATTCATTGAGATTCACGACAGGGGCGGTGGTCATAGCGCAGCCAATGCTTCGCCGTCCCATTCCGTGTCATGGGTCGCTGCCTGACGCAGACTGCAACGATCCCGTATCGCGAGCCGGGTATAAGAGCCCAGGTCCATCATTCCTCCCAAAAACGGCAGCCGGTCATGGGGTACCGCAATCACATCACGCCCGCGCCGGAAGTCCTTCCACCAGGGACGGACCGCCAGATGACGCAACGCTTGCGCACCACCGGCAACCAGCATCACAGCTGAAATCATCCGTGCTGCCTGTGTGCCCGGAACGACACAATGGGCGGCCGTGCCTGCCAGCGCGGCTGGCAAGCCGTCATCCAGTCCGAACAAATGCACACCGCTGACTGCACGAGGATTGCATTCAAGCACCTGCACCTCGCCGCTGTCGGCTTCGACCCAGTCGAATGATAATTGCCCGCTGTAATCCATCTTGCGTGCGAAGGCTTCAACAAAGTTTTGAATGGCCGATGATGGACAGGCTTCAAAAAAGAAACTGGAGCTACCTTTTAGCCGATAGCTGGGACGATAGGTGACATGTGCCAGCAGGCGCCCGCGATCAACCACGCTGTAAGAGCATAGTTCGCGTCCGTAACAAAATCGCTGGACGACCCATCGCCCGGCAATGTCGAACGGCAGGGCATCCTTAGGGATGCCGTCCGGGTGCAGGCGCACATGTACACCGAAGCGCGAGTATTCTGGTTTGAGGACCACGGGATCTGCACCTGCCCAGCCCCGCGCCTGTTCAAGCGTTTCGACACATGCACTTTCGGGAACGACGGCACCACAGCCTTGCGCTGCTTCAAGGAAGCGCCATTTACTGTGGAGCGTATCCATCGTCTCGAATATGCCGACGGGGATGCGTACGGATTCCGGCAACAGCGGCCGATAGCGGGAAAGGTAAAAGACTTCCTCGCACGTCGGTACGACGAGATCAATGCGGTGAGTCCGTATCGCCTGGCAGAGGGTGGCAATGTAGGCCTGAGGTGCAAAACGCGCTGACGGTAGTCTCACCGTGGAAGTCACTGAACGAGACCACCCAGAGATCCTGCACGGAATGCTATCTGCGATGGTCACGGTCCAGCCTTGATGTGCAAAACGTCGCGCATGGTCCAGCGCAGCGGGAGCGCGCCCGCCCAATATAAGTACGTTAGACATGGTATCTCCCGGGCATGTCGATCAGACGGCGAACCCGTCGGCATTTCTGCAAGGCCGGGCCTCCCGCCAAAGCGCCGAATTCGATGTGAGGGGCGACCGCGTTGGCGCGCTGGGTGCACTGCGTCAACGCAAGCCGGATACCATGCTGGTCCACCGATGTGGAATCAGGGCTGATGCCGACGCGTAACGTTGTCGGGCCGGACTGTTCTATCTGATAGTGATTCGCTGACGGCATCGAATTAAGCAGTGCGCGCGAGAGGACGTCTGGGAATATCGGCACAACGCCGGTACCCGCGAATTTCGGTAACCACACGATATCGTCTTCTCTGCCCTCGATCCGATCGATTGCGATAAACGGTGAACCGCAAGAACATGGCTGCTCGCGCTCTATCAAAATGTCGTTGAGACGATAGCGGATGACGGGCTGTGTACTGCGATAAAGATCCGTGATGATCGGGGCAAAACGGCGCGTCGCGCGATCAATCCAGTCTTTCTCAATGATGAGGCAATCTTCGTTGAGGTGAATAACGCCCTGTGCACACGTCTGACCTAAAAACCCTTCGGTGGCCTGATAGATCTGTTCAATAGGCACACCAAAAACATCGGTCACGCGGGCAGCATCGACCGGGTCGAGGACTTCCGCTGCCGCGATGATGCGGGAGGGGCGAAGCTGGATTTGCCTAGACTTCACGGCGTCGGCGACCAAGGCGATCACGCTCGGCGGGCCGGCCAGAATCGACGGTTTGAAATGCTCCAGCTTCGCAAGCACATCATCAAAGGGCATTGCCAGATCAAAGTACTGAAAGTGGAGACGCATGCCCCCGGAAAGGGTCTCATAAAGGTTGCTGCCTGCCCGCAACATCAATGCGATTCTTGCGGGCGCAAAAATACCTGCCGGAAGCATCTTGGCAAGCAGTGTGCCTGCCCAGCGGGTTCTCTCGGATCGACTCGCGAGGAAAATGCCGCGTGCACCGGAAGTGCCCGTCGACATGCCAACGGAACTACCTTGTAGCGTTGGCTTGAAGTCACGCGTACGCTCCGCCTCTTCGGCAACTCGCAATGCGGCATCCAGCGTGATTTGCAACGTGTTGATATCGTCGAAATGCTTCATCCACTGCTGCTTGTCGATGATCGGATAATCGCGAAAGGGTCGACGGGTATAGGCTGCGTAAAAAGGTGACTTTGTCAGTACGAAGTTTTCCAGGTGGCGCCATGACTTCTGCTGATGGTTCACCACATCGGCACGACCCCGAAACCTAGGCAGTCGGGCCAAAGCGTATTGCCAAAGTATTCCCAGGCCCTCTGCCAGACGGCTCACCGCATCCTCCATTCACTGCAATGCGAAGGTAGTATGCGAATCTCAGGTGACTTGATTGCGAGCCGATGAAGTCGTTGCAACGTTTGACGATAGATCTTTGTATTCCCCAGCCACGCAGTAACTAGCGAGGGGGGAGGCGCTCCTTCGCGTATGGCCTGCGACGACCATGCGGCGTCGGCAATCAGGAATATGGATTGTCCGTTCCTGTCCTCGAAAAAGAGGCCGTATTGGCCAGCCGCGTGACCAGGCAATGACACCGCGAGCATGCTCGCATCGCCAAAAATGTCGTGCCCGCAACCGAATTCGATCAATGCGGGAGGCAAATTGCGCAGTGGAGCATCTTCAATCCAACTGACACGTTCGACAAAATTATTGGGAAGCAGTTTTGGCAGTAATCCTATTCGGAGCGAACCCAGACGGGTACGCAAACGAAGATCTTCCCATGCCGCGCGGGAACAAATGAGCGAAGCCTCGGGAAAATCCAATAGTCCGCCGACATGGTCGCCGTGAAAGTGGGATAGCACGATGTGCTTGATGTCGCCGGACGATACGCCTGCGCGAGTCAACTGCGAACGCAGTGATTCGCTTTCCTTCAATTGCACGGGGGTGACTGTGCGGTAGAGCCGCTCCGGAAGATGCTTCGTCGCATGTAGGAAATGCTCCGAGTAACCCGTGTCGAAAAGTATATTCCCCTGTTGCGGATGATCGAGGAAAAATGTCAATGCAGGAAAACGCGTTGCTGCGAGTGGCGCGCCCCGCCGAGTCGCGCATTCGGCATGCGTGCAATATCCCGCCTCATAGATACGCCATTCAATATTGGGCACAAGACCTCCACCACTGTGCAAAACGGGCGATTCCTTCGGTAACGCTTACCGTCGGCGCGTAGCCCAGCTGCTGCCGCGCCGCGGAAATGTCAAGCGTCTGCGAGTAGCCGAGGACGCCCACACCATAGCGACTTAATCGTGGCTCTGGATGTCCCGGCAGGGCATTCGCAATCGCCTCGGCAGCGCCGCCGAGAGCGATGGCGACACTGCGCGGTAGTGGAACCATTTTTACTTTTAAATCCAGTGCGCTGAAAAGATGGTGCAGCAAATCGCGCACGTGCATGGATTCACCATTCGTAATGTTGAATGCGCGACCGTCCCCAGGCATGTTGGATTCCATGCTTAACTGCACGGCAGCTACGACGTTGCCTACATAGGTGACATCGATCAATGCTCTTCCGTCGCCAATCGTGGGAAACCAACCGCGTTTCGCCAGTCCGAGCAGGCGGGGAAATATGGCGCGGTCGCCCTCACCGAACACGGCTCTCGGCCGAAGAATGAGGGTAGGAAGCCCCGCCGATGCGGCCTCCCTCACGCATTGCTCGGCCATCCATTTGGTTTCGGCATAGGCGTTGATCCAGCGGCGTGGCGGCGTAAAGGCCTCAGCTGTATTGAGCTGATCGCCAAAGCGAAAATAAATGCTTGGCGAAGAGAAGTGAATGAGGCGTCGAACGCCTGACTGCCGCGACGCTTCCAGTAGACGTTTCGTTGCCAGCACGTTTGCCGCCATGAATTGTTCGCGCCTCCCCCATGGCGATGACAGAGCGGCGCAATGGATGACAACCTCTGTGCCGTCGGTCAACGGCGACAAGGCGTCACTCGAAAGATCGACGATTCGGGTGCGTAATCCCCCGCGGGTAAGGACATCGAGTCGGCTCCTGTCCCGACCTGTTGCAATCACGTGATGCCCTTGCGCGTGGAAATGCCTGGCCACATGAGAACCAATAAATCCCGAGGCACCGGTTACCAGAATACGTGTCATGACCTAGTACCTCATCACGGCGCCGCCGAAGGAGAGTCCGGCTCCAGAGCCCACCAGCGCGATCAGGTCGCCCCGCTTGACGCGACCACTATTGATGGCGTGATGCAGCGTGACTGGAATAGATGCTGCCATTTGATTGCCACGGTTTGCCAAGACACGCACCAGCATTTTGGATGGAAATCCCAATGCGGCTTCCAGATGATCGAGCCCTTTGGCGCTTGCCTGGTGCGGGACAATGCAAGTCAGTTGTCCCAGCGCGACTTGGGTACGTTGGAATAGACGATCAAGGAAAGCGGGCAGCCTTTGTGCGGCCATCCGATAGGTCGCCCGTCCCTGCATTTCGAAACAGGCACCGCGAAGGAATTCCTCCATATGGGTGCGAGGGCGAATGCGGGTTCCTCCGGATCTCACTTGGCATAGGTCGGCTCCGACCGAGAACGTCTCGAAATGGGTGCCCAAAATCTCGGAGTCGCCCGCTTCGGTTGTCTGTCCCAGGACCACGGCAGCGGCACCGTCACCAAACAACATGGCGGTTTCCGGGTCGTCCGGGCGAAGGCCAGCCGACGCGATTTCGCTGGACACGATGAGTACGCGACGATAACGGCCCGCTGCCATCGCGGCGCTCAGCAGGTCCAGTGCAGCTATAAAGCTCAGGCACGTGGCATTGATGTCGAATGCCGGAATGCCGCTTTCTCCGAGCCCGAGCCGACGCTGGATCAGCACAGCCGAACAAGGTATCGCCTGCTCCATAACGCTGCACGCTGAGACGATGCAATCGAGTTCATGCGCTTCCATGCCAGCTGCTGCAAGCGCGGATCGTGCGGCAGCGGCGCCCATGAATGACGAGGTTTCGCCTTCGTCGGCGTAGTAACGCCGCTCGATGCCCGCGTGCCTGAGTGTCCATCCCGGAGTCTTTGCCCACCGTTCATCGAGTTCGTGCGACTCGACGCATGTTCCGGGAACATGCTCACCCGTGCCAAGAATCCTGATGGGAAGCGGTTTATTGATTTTTGCCATTTGCATGATCCTTGCCCCTCAATGCATCCGTTGCGGTGAAGCGTGCGGGCGGCAGCAAACCGGATGCAAATCCGAATGCTAACGGCACACTGCGTGAGCCCGTGGGTATCATATATTGATACGCACGAGCTCAACGGGAGATCAGGAATGGCTGGATCAGCGGCAGTCGTACAAGCAATCCGCGCCATTCTCCGCGAGCGTGGCATGACGTATCGCAACCTCGCTGATCTGATGGGTCTTAGCGAGCCGACAGTTAAGCGAGACCTTGGTCGAGGCGATTTTTCGCTAAGCCGGCTTGATCGCATCTGTGATGTTCTAGGCGTCACGGTTGGTGACCTTCTACGCAATGACCGCCCGCTAGCGAATACGCTGACTGAGCTCAGTCAGAAACAAGAAGTTGCGCTTACCGTCGACTCCAAGTTACTGCTGATTACCTATCTGATCGTAAACGACTGGCGATTCAGTGAAATGATGTCAACGTATCGCATCGACGAGAACGAGCTGATATCGCTGTTGTTGAAGTTGGACAAGCTGCGCATCATCGAGTATCGCCCGCCGCGCCGCATCAAAAAATTAACTGCGCGCAACTTTTCCTGGCGCAAGGACGGGCCTGTGCAGGCGTTTTTTCTTACCCGCGTTTTACCGGACTACTTCAATAGCGCCTTCGATGGTGGGGGTGATGCATTCCACTTCGTCGGAGCCACTCTTTCGGAAGCGTCTCGCGCACGCATGAAGGTTGCCATCGAACATCTTGCAGAGGAGTTTGAAGAACTGGCGCGCCGGGACGCGAGGCTTCCACTCGATGCAAGAAGTGGCTGCAGCGCGGTCATTGCCATCAAAAAGTGGGAGTTTTCAGATTTCACTTTGCTAAGGCGATAGGTTTTCCTGGCGTCTTCTGTCAGTCGATCTGTTTATAGAGTGGAACTGTGGATTCAGAACGCGTCGACCGGCCATCACGTTCCGTCATGATGATAAAGCTAAAGATTATTTTGACCCCGCGGACTCAACGTTGATACTCGGCGTTCAGGGCTCCGTGATGCGATGGCATTGCTCCGTGTAGTCAGTTTTGGCCGTCCATTTGCCGTCGCGGCATCCGCCGCTGCTTTCAGCCAGGGGTTTCCATTGATGAATCAAGTGAAGAGCGAATTGCCTAGAAGGGTTCAACCCTCCACCAGTGTGGCGGCAAAGACAGTGGGTGGCAGTTTTTTTTCCAATGAAGACTGGTGGTCAGTATGGGCAGGGCTACTGCTGGTGGCAGCGGCATGGCTGGCGTTTGCCTCGGGCAGTAGCATCAAGTGGCTGGCCTCGGCGCCGGCCAAATGGACCAGCCTCGCGCAGGCCGGAGCCGATCTTTTCGCGCATCTACCGAACTACATCGCGTTGTTTGTCATGTTTGCATTGCTGTTCGGTGCTTCCCTGGCGGTGTTGA
>Ga0302311_10008496_pt1 | contig 10321 bp, 8 predicted proteins | sample III_Palsa_N1_3_FD_200449 | JGI IMG/M metagenome (GOLD analysis project Ga0302311, IMG submission 200449) | Peat permafrost microbial communities from Stordalen Mire near Abisko, Sweden - III_Palsa_N1_3 | ecosystem: Environmental > Terrestrial > Soil > Palsa > Peat permafrost | place: Sweden...
CAAACGCGCAGAACACCCCAACGACGACGAAACACAGCGCAACCATCCAATGCGTACGTACGCCGACCCAGCACGCTCCCGGCAGGATCACTGCACCGGTGCCCAACAAAAAGGTGCGCGCACTGGAAATGCCCGCGCGGCTCATCAGATTGCCCAAGCCATAAGCCATGCGCGCCTGCAGGTGTCGCATATTCTCGCGAACGCCGCGCTGCATGGCATTCGGCGGCAAAGCGGAGGGAGCGGCAGAACGCGTGCGCTGGCTGTTCTGGGCGGGCGCCTTTCCCGATGTCGCACCCTGCACTGACGCCACGCGCCGGTCGACAAAACGGTCTGTCAGCGCGCGTTCGCGGTTCTCCTGCGCGCGCTGCCACAGCAGCAGCCCGCCAGCCGCGCACAGCAGCGCCACGACCAGGACGAGACCGATACCGCTAGACATTGAAGCCTCCCCCGGAGCGCCCGAAACCGCCGCCACCGCCGCCTCGTCCGAAGCCGTCGTTGAAGCCGTCGTTGAAGCTGTCCGCGCCCCTGTCGTTGCCAAGGGACTGGCGGTACTTGGCAAGCTTCGGCGAGCTCGGATGAATGCCGAGCGAGACCCAGTTGTCCTGCTCCTCGCCGCCTTCCATGATCGGCTCGTACCGGTACAACTCTTGTGTCGCGACAATGTTGTCCGAGAGCCCTGTCACTTCCGTCACCGACAAAATCCGCCGCCGCCCATTGGACAAACGCCCAATCTGCACGATGAAGTCGATGGCGTTCGCAATCTGCCGCCGCAAGCTGGACTCCGTGCCCTGGAAGCCTGCAAAACCCGCCAGCATCTCAAGCCGGTAAAGACACTCTCGTGCCGAGCTCGCGTGGACGGTGCCCATCGAACCGTCGTGGCCGGTGTTCATGGCCTGCAGCATTTCCAGCACTTCGCCGCCGCGTACCTCACCCACGATGATCCTGTCCGGACGCATCCGCAGCGTATTGCGCAAGAGGTCGCGAATGGACACCACACCCGCGCCGTCAAAACCACCCGGACGGCTTTCCAGCCGCACCACGTGTGGATGATTGAGAGAGAGTTCGGCGGTGTCTTCTATCGTCACCACGCGCTCGTGCTTCGGAATAAAAAACGCGAGCGCATTGAGCAACGAGGTCTTGCCCGAACTCGTCCCGCCCGACACCAGCACGTTGCAGCGCGCAGCAACCGCCGCGTCGAGCAGCCCGCAAATCTCCTGATCGAAGGTCCCGTTCGCGAGCAGGTCGTCGGGGCGCAGGGGGTCGCGACGGAACTTTCGTATCGATACCACCGGTCCGTCGAGCGACAGCGGTTCTATCACCACGTTCACCCGGCCCCCGTCGGGCAAGCGAGCATCGACCATCGGATTGGATTCGTCCAGCCGGCGTCCGATCGGAGCGAGAATCCGCCGGACAATTCGCAGCAAATGCGCGTTGTCCGCGAAGCGCACAGGGATCTTCACCAGCATGCCGTGACGCGAGACATAGACGTCGTCGAAGCCGTTGATGAGGATGTCCTCCACGGCGGTATCCGCGAGCAGATCCTCGATCGGCCCGAAGCCCGCCAACTCTTTCGTCAGGGCCTCCGCAACCAGCCGCACTTCGCTCTCGTTCAGCGGAATGCGCCGCATCCTGACGAAGCCGTCGATCTCCAGGTCAACGAACTGCTGGATCGCCTGGCGCGACCAGCGTCCGAACTCCGCGCCCAGCTCTTCAATCCGCGTGAGCAGATGTTCATGCGCCGCGTTCTTGATGTCCTGAAACTGCTGCGTATGCGCGAACGAAGTGGCGTCGTCGGCGAACTCGATGTCTTTTGCCATCGTCTATGACCGCTTGGTGAAAGTGGGAAAGAGCCGCTTGAGGAATTGTCTTGAGCCGCTCGGCGCGTCGGCGGAATCCGCCTTGTTATGGTTCAGTGCATCCGCGTCCATGCCGTCCGGCAACGGCGCGGATGTGGACGCGACGCTGTCGGCCCCCGTCATCTTATGACCGCCGAGCCGCGCGACCAGCGGGTCCAACGCGCGCACATAAGCATCGCGCTCAGCGATATCCGCCAGCAGGCGCCCCTGGTTGACCGCGCGTCCCAGCGCCTGTGCGCGTGCAGGCAGTATCGCGAGCAACGGTAGCCCAAGCCGCTCCGCGATTTGCTCCGCGCCAAATTGCAGCGTCGGGTCGAACTTGTTCACGACCAGATGCAGCTTCTGCGGCGCATCGGCGGCCTCGCGGCCCTTGGGCAAGCGTGCGTCGACATCGTAGACACGCATGCCTTCCAGCAACTCCATGGCGGAGACGACTGACGCCACGTTCGGATCGCAGACCAGCCACACGTTGTCCGCGGCGCGCACCATCTGCGCGACGAATTCGAGGTTCGTAAAACCACCGAGATCGACGATCTGGTGATCGAAGAAAGTCCGCAGCCGGTTCACCAGATTTACCGCCGACGCGTACGACACCTCGCGCATCGCCGTGAGATCCGGTGGCAATGTGGTCACCGCCAGGCCGCTGGGATGGCGCCCGAAGGCCGTATGAACGAAGGTCTGGTCGAAGCGGCGCAGGTTGCGCACGGCATCGACGAAATTGAATTCGCTTTGTGTGTCGAGCAGCACTGAACTGTCTGCCGCGGGGATGCCCAGGTCGAGCAGCGCGAAGCTCTTCAATGCCGCCGCGCCACGTTTCTGTAACCTCACCGCCAGGTTGGCCGCCAGCGTGCTCACACCCATGCCGACGCGCGCACCTAGCAGCACCGTAATATGGCCGTGGCGGTTCGCGATGTGCTCCGTCTTCGCGGACTGGCTAGCCTGTTCAATCAATTGCTTCGCAATACGAAGTGCTTCTTCGGGTTCGCCTTCGACATCGATAAAATCGCGTACGCCGGCGCGCAATGCCGCAATCGCGCTGGCCGACTGCTGCAGGGAACCGAGTGCAACGATGGCCAAGCCCGGGAATGCATCGTGCACCGCGGTTGCCATGGCGGTTGCGCTTGCAATGCTGGCTTCGGGCGCTTCAAGCGGTGCACGGGCGAAATCGATGAACACCATCGTGGCACCCAGTGTCGATATCTTCGGCATCAACGCAACAGCGTCGAACGGCACGTGCTCGAGCGCGCCCAGCGTGCCCAGCGCGCGTGCGAGCCAGGCCCGCCGTCCCGCATCCGAGCAGACGCACAGGAACCGGACGCCCGGAGCGCGCGCTTGCACGTCAGTCAAAGATAGAACTCTTGCGTTCATCGTCGCTTTCTCCTGCCACATCAGCGCGGGCAACGCTGCCAGTACACTTCGCCGCACCCGTCGTCCCGGATGGACTTGCACGCGTCTTCACCACTTGCCTATCGCCCTCTTTGTCAGACCGGACGCCCATCATTTCGAGAATCCCGGCACCGCTTCACGCGATGCAAAACCACCAATGAACGAGCGCCACACAGGTCCGTCGCGCCGCTCGGATTGCTCGCCAGGGGTGGCTGGAAGCACCGCACCCTTCGCAATCGGCGAGACCAGGTGCGGCGTCACGATGATCACCAGCTCGCGATCGTTTTGCGAGTACTGCAGGGTCTTGAAGAACGCGCCGATGACCGGCAAATCACCGAGCATTGGCACCTTGTCGACGTTCGACGAGGTCTCGCGATCGATCAACCCGCCAATCACGAAACTTTCGCCATCACCGAGTTCGACCGTCGTGTCCGCCCGCCGCGTAGTGATCGCCGGGACCGAGATGCCGTTGATTGTCAGCGCGTGCTGGAAGTCGAGCTGGCTTGCTTCCGGTGCGACTTTCAGCGCGATCCGGTTCGCTCCGAGCACCGTTGGTGTGACCGTCAGCCCGATACCGTAGGGCTTGTAGACAATGCTGATCGTGCCGAGCGACTGCGGCACGGGTACCGGAATCTCGCCGCCGGCGAGGAAACTCGCGCTCTGTCCCGACAACGCGACGAGCGTCGGTTCGGCCAGCACGCGTGCCAGGTTGTTTGATTCAAGCAGACTGAGGTTCGCGAAGATACCGCGAGAACCCAAGTTCACGATCAGGTTGAAGGCGCTGCTGATGGGCGACGCAGAACCGACCTGTAAATTCGTGGTCGCGCCGCCTGTATACGATGTCAGCGATGAAGGCGCGAAGGTGCCGAACGCAAACGCGTTGTTCTGCTTGAACAGATTGAAGCCCGCTTCCTTCAGCACGGACTTGCTGAACTCGACCACCTTCACATCGACCTGGACAACGGGACTGGTTGCTATGGTCGATGCATCGAGGACATCGCCGTCCTTCGCACCCGCCCCATTGCCGCTCCCAGTTGCTGACGAATCGGCTGAGTTTCCGCTTTGCCCTGCCGAATCCTTGCCGGCCGATGCTGACGACGCATTGGACGAACCTGCGTTTCTCGCCACCGACTCCCTCGCTACAGCCAATGCGCGCTGATGGGACTCCATGCTTGCAGCAGACCCCGTGACCACCGCTGTGCGGCCAAGCACGTTCACCGCGGGAGTATCGTTGCCGAGCAGTTCACGGGCGGCTTGCGTGGTGACGTTGATCGTGTAGGTCCGCGGCGCGCTCTGAGCGCGCTCCCAGATCATCATCTCCGTGCGTCCCGCACTTTTCCCGACCAGCAACAAGCCGCCGTTTGCGCCGCCGCTGCCCTTGAGCCAAAGCACGTCCGCAACTCCGGGGTCACCCACGGCGACGCGCTGCAGCGTGCGTCCCATCTCGATCTGCTTCTGGGTACCGGCGACGATGTCGATGACCCGCGACGCCGCGGGGTCGCTCGCGCCTGCCGCAGGCCTGGCAGCCTTCGCACCGGCGAGCGGAACCGTCGCACATGTACATACCAGCGCGGCGAGCAATAACCGACGCGCGCCAGAGACGCTGCGTCCTCGATAAAAACCCTTGGCTTTCATGATTTTTTATAGTTTGACTGCGTACTGCGCTGTCGCCATACGGCGGCGTGGCCCCGAACTTTCCTTTGATGCTGGCTGCTGCTACTGGTCCTTCTACATTTGTTTACGGCACGGACATCACTTTCAGTACGCCACCTTTTCCCTACGGGCACCGCGAATCAACTCGAGATCATTCGACACCGCCTGGACACGCGGCGCGCGGGCCGCAGGCAGGGACGGCATGGCAGGCAACGGCGGCATGGCGGACGGGCGCGCCGGCCGCGCTGCTTGGGCACCCGCCAGCGCCTCCAGCGACAGACCCGCCGCCGCACGCGATGCACCATCGTTCGACATCCTTATCGATGCAAGCAGTGGCGCCATGGCAAGCGGCTCGGCTGTGTCTGTATCGGCGGGATTGCGCAGCGCCAGCACGAGGCGCCCCGCACCCTCCGCGAGCGTGAGTGCGTCGATATCCGCAGTGCGCACGGCCAGCACCGCCGTTCGCGCACCCGCACTGCGCGGGGTATTGGCCGCGTTCGCCGGTGCGTCCGCTGCGTCCGATGTGCCCGGAAGGGTCGCGTCACCGAAACTGAGTACACGGACCCTCGATAACAACAGCCGCGCTTGCGTCGCGCCTACTTCCGCATCCGTGCCCGGGCCGGCGGACATGTCGCGCTTGAGCATGAAGAACACGTCGATGAAGTTGCCAGGCCGCACCCGGTTGCCCACCGCGTTACCCTCGTCGACCCGCACCGCGATAGCCCGTTCGCCGGGCGCGATGGCATCGGCAAGTCCGGTGGTGAGATTGGCCTCGGAGAGCGGCGTATTGGCGGTAATCGCGACGAGCGGCACGCGCCCGACAAGCCCCGTGGCATCGGCAAACTCGCCGGCACCACGCGATGGCGCCATCCGCAAGGTCAGTGCATCCGCGTCGATTGACTTGCCGGCAGGCAGATCACGCGCCGCCACGACCACCGGAAAACTTGCCTGACCCTGCACGATTTGCGGTACCGGCGCCGCAGGACGACGCGAGAGCGACCACGCGAAAATCCCGAGCAGCACGGCGAGTACGATCAGGGAAACAGCAAGGATGCGGGTAATGTTGGCCATGATCGTCTTGATCGTTTCAAGCGTGAACAACGCTTAAAACAGGTTCTCCGGGTTCAGTTGCACCATCGCACTTGCAGTGAGACTTGCTGGCACCGGCAACCCGATCAAAGGCAGCGGAGGCACCAGCGGCCGGCTTGCGTAGTTGTAGTTGAGGGCGACGCTCACGCATTGCATCGTGGCGTCGAAGCTGCAGCCCGCATACGTCGCGGTGCACGGAGCGCTACCCGCGAGCCAGTTCACGAGACCCGTCGCCGTGGCGCAAGCCGCGCTCGCGCGCAGCGCAAGCGCGCTGGCTGCGCTGGTTGCACCTGGCTGGTAGCGCAGCGCCGCACGTGCCCCCTCCGATGCAGCCAGCGTGAGCGATTGCTGCGCGACGAAGACCATGCTGTAGGTGACGATCGCGTAGAACACGAGAAAGAAAAGCGGAAACACAATGGCGAATTCCACCGCCATGGTTCCGCGCTGCGCCCGGCGCCGAGCGTTGATCGGCTTGGTATGTGCGAGGGAATGGGCGTGATCGCGCCGGCAGGCTTCGGGCGAGACGGGACGCGCGGAATTGAGTCGGGTCATCTGGCGGCCTCGAAGACGCGCAGCGTCAGGCTTGCGATTGCGGACACGGCGAGCAACGCGGCATACGGTGTTGCGCGCCGGCCTCCGACAATAAAGGTGTACCGGGAGGGTCGTTCAGCGCCTATCGCGATGACATCGTGAGGACCGTTCTTGTATCCATTTGTATCTGATGAGGATTCCGATGAACTTTCAGCGCTCATGCGCCTCCCTGCGATCACCGCCGACGCCAACAAATACAGCGCATGAATGCCAGCCGCAATGCTGGCTACGATCCACAGCGCGGGGAGCGCGTGAAAACCGCACCATGCACCGAGCGTGGCGAACACCTTGACGTCGGCGGCGCCCATCAGGCCAATCAGATAGAACGGCAAGAGCGCTAGCACCCCGACTGTGAGACCGAGCGCAGCATCGGACAGGTCGATGTGAAACGGCGAATGGCCGCTTGCCACCAGCACGCAAGCCACCGCCAGTCCCGCAATAACGAGCCAGTTGGGTATGCGGCGCAATAGGCAATCGAATAAAACGACCGCGAGTGCCCAGCTAATGAATAACGCGGCGTTAATCATGATATGAACTCGCTTCAGCCAGGCATGCCGATCCTTTCGGCCGCTCTTTGAAGCAGTCGATTGAAGAGCATAAGTGTCACTCCTGCTAACCGCTGGTTGCCTGCGCGAAAGAACGCGACATGCTGTTATCCAGCTATAACGGCGAAAATACCGTTATAGGCACAAGCTGCCATGTGAGAAAGGGCGACACTTCAAGCCAGCCGGGGCGAAGCTTCAGGTTTTGCCAAGCGTGGTCGCGATGGCCGTGAACGCGGTTTGCAGCGCCGTCGTGAGCGACCCTACAGTCGCAATGAGTGCGACCGAAATAAGGCCGGCAATAATCGCGTATTCAATGGCAGTGATGCCGCGTTCGTCGTTGACGAAGCCCTTGATGAATTTAGACATGATGCTTTCCCTCGGATATTTTTAATGGCCATGTGGCAAATGATCCGGCATTTTTCTGGGTCGCCGCCAGCGGGTTCTCTCATCCCCGCGGGCGTGGCTCCGCATGCCTGCATGCGCGTCGTTGCGCGCGATTTCATTTGCCGCTTCTCTCAGGTTCCAGATGTATCGTCGATGGTGCCTCCATCAGTCAGGATGTTAAATGATGCATCCCTGAAACGATTTATAGCCGAACGCTATCTCGAAATCAACGGGTAACACGCAATAATTTCATCGGTTGTTACCCTTGATCGGTAAGGTTTGTGCAGCAACAACACTTTGTAGTCAAACACTTACCAGCACCTGTCAATTTTTGTCTAATTAGCCAAACGATCTAACGGCTAACCATCTAGTTAACGGAAAATCTCTGATTAACTTTATGAATCTTTAATCTAGTGTGTACCCTCTAGTTCATGCGCATTATTCGCCGGCTCAATAACGAGCTTCATATTAGCAATCGTTCGCACTACCGCTAAAAGTAATTTCTGGTAGTGCACGTGAACGACATGCGGTGTGATCGTGCATGACCACTCGTGTATTAAGCATCGAGTGCGTACGTGGACATGTAACGCGCGTTACGGCTTGAGGCGTAACGACCTTAACCGCGCGTTACGTTACGTGACACATCGGCGCGGCGCCGCCCCATTTTCCCGAGACCTTCAGACCACCGGCAAAGCCATGACAGGCTTTATACCGTCTGGTTAACCCGTTGTGCATCCAAAACGTTCGTCCTCCTCCGGACAAAATGGCACGCGTCCTGCAATAAGACGATGGCAGTTCTAAAAGCAAAAACTAAATACCATTCGAGGGCGTTATGAAGACCATCCAAATTCAAAGCGGCGCTTTGCGCGTCACCTTTCTCACCGCGGCTATCGCGACCATGCTGACGCTTGGTGCCTGCGGCGGCTCGGGCTCAACCAGCAAACCATTGGGCAGTTCGGGATCCGGAGCGATCCCCACCGTCGGCGGCACCGGCGGCGGTACAGGGAGTGGATCAGGCGGCGCCGGTGACGGCAGTGGCGGCGGTAGCACCACGGCCGGCGGCGGAACCGATGGCGGCGGCTCCGGCACAGGTGCAGGTGGTGGAGTGGGCACCGGCGGTGGAGGCACAGGTTCTGGCGGAGGGACGGTCGCTGGTGGCGGCACGGGTGGAGGAACCGGTGGCACTGGCGGCGGTACGGGTGGTGGAACAGGCGGTGGTTCAGGTGGTGGCACTGGCGGCGGTACGGGTGGTGGTACTGGAGGCGGCACAGGCGGCGGCACATCAGTCACGACTCCGGTTGCAGCCGTAGCCGGCGGAGCGGGCAACGTTGTATCGGCAGTGGGCAATGCAGTGACGGGCGTAGGCACAATAGTAGGCAATGCAAACATTCCCGGCGTCAGCCCCGGCACGACACAGGCGGCAGGCGGTGTCGTCTCGCATCTCGGCGATGCAGTGGACGCGCTGGGGAACGGTGTCTCGCAAGGGCTCGGTCAGATCGGTTCGAGCGCCAACCCCGTGGGCACGACGCTCGCCAGCACCGGCAACGTGGTTCAACAAGCGGGCGCTGCCGTCAGCAGTGCCGGTGACCTCGTGACGAGCGTCGGCAGCGGCGCGCTCTCCCCGCTCGCACCCGTGACGACGCCCGTGGGCGACGTGGTGAGCACGCTCGGCGATGCGGTCACGCAAGCCGGCGGCGCGCTCGGCACGACGCTTTCGACGGGTGCAGTCAGCCAGATCACGCAGCAGGTCAGCACGGCAATCACGCCGATCACGGCGTTGGCTGGCTCGCTCACGCAAACTGTCGGTTCCGCAACCGGCCTCGGCGCACCCGCCGATAACCTGCTCGCCATGCTCGGTGGCGTCTTGAAGTCCACGGGAAGCACGGTCGCATCGACGGGCAACAATCCGCTCGCAACCGGTCTTGGCGGCGTTGTATCCGCTACCGGAAGCACGCTCGAGTCAGCCGGCGGTCTTGTGAATGGCACACCCGGCACGAATCCGTTATCACCGATCAGCGGCATTCTCTCCGGTCTGACAGGTGGCGTGGGCGGCGCGGGTGGCACAGGCGGTCCCCTCGCCCCGGTGACGGGTCTCGTTAGCGGCCTGACGGGTGGTTTGACAGGCATTGGCGGCGCAGGAGGCCCGCTGGCTCCGATCACAGGTCTGGTTGGCGGCTTGACTAGCACGGTCGCCGGCCTTGGCGCGGCGCCGGGCGCGGCCGGTCCCTTGGCGCCTGTTGCAGGCCTGGTCGGTGGCTTGACGGGCGCCATTGGCGGCGCAGGCTCGACATCCGGCGCAGGCCCGCTTGCGCCGGTGGCAGGCTTGCTCGGTGGCTTGACGAACACAGTAGGCACGGTCGCCACCGGCGTAGTGACCCCCGTGGCTGGCGTGGTGGGCGGTCTCACGGGTGCGTTGACCAACGCGACATCGGGTGGCGCAGCTGGATCGGCGGGCAATCCGCTGGCATCGGTCACCGGGCTTGTAGGTGGCCTGACGGGTGCTGCATCGGGCACGGGTACGGGTTCAGCGAACCCGATTGGCGGGCTGCTCGCTTCAGTAACCGGATCGGTCGTAGGTGCAGGCGTAGGCGCGGGGACCACGACGACGAAATCGCCGTCGACCGGTGCAACGACGACCACCTCCGGCGTGGGCGTTGGGGTGGGCCTCTCGAGCACCACAGGCAGCGGCGCGGGCAGCAGCTCGCCGGGCAACCCGCTGGGCGGCGTGACCTCGCTGCTGGGCGGCCTGCTCGGTGCGCATAACAAGTAGTTCGAGGTGACATAAACGGCTGCCGCAACACTTGGGCCTCGACACTT
>Ga0302311_10008497_pt1 | contig 10321 bp, 7 predicted proteins | sample III_Palsa_N1_3_FD_200449 | JGI IMG/M metagenome (GOLD analysis project Ga0302311, IMG submission 200449) | Peat permafrost microbial communities from Stordalen Mire near Abisko, Sweden - III_Palsa_N1_3 | ecosystem: Environmental > Terrestrial > Soil > Palsa > Peat permafrost | place: Sweden...
TCGTCCAAGGGCGTCTGGATCTCGAACTGAACTAGGCCCCCAGAATCACCCGCCATGTCGTCGCATCCTGCGCGAAGAAGATACCGCCTTTGCCGGCGGCAAGCGTGGTGCTGGCATTGGTCGCGCTGGCGCCGATGCGATTGCCCGACGCGGGAAAGATGTGGACGCTATGGGCGCCCGCGTTGTTGATCAGTTCGGTCAAGCCGGTCGCCGCGACCGGCAGCCGGATGCCGCGGGTCGAGGCGGAGACCTTCACGACCACGACGCTCGGCGCCGAGATTAGTACGGCATTGGCTTGGCTGTTGGAACCGGTCGCCTGAAGCAGCTGTGGGGTGAGAACGAAGGCCTGTGCGACGCTCAGGTGCTGCGCGCTCGCGTTGCTGACGGCAAGACGGTGGGCCCGTCCCGATCCTGCGGCGAGATTGCTGACCGTGAGCGACTGGATCGTCCCGGATGCGACGGTAATCTGACTGCTGATCGTCATTTGACTGCACCTTCCGGTTGGGTGCGGTCACTATATCAACTAAAGACCAGGCCTTTTGTGAAACTTTGAAGAGGACTGTTCCGCGGGTCGAATGCAGGGAGCTGGCGGGATCGGCAGGGGCATGCCTGCAGTAGCGGTCTAAGCTCCTGATTCAGTGACTCTTTTTTGCCGGCAGAAATTGCCGGGCGGTGCACGGGTAGGATGGCAATTGCCGGTCCGGAGTCAGATGTCTTGAATAAATATCATTATAAAACAATGACTTGAGTATGCATCTTCTGGTGGCACGGCGTTCGCTATGGGATCGCTCATAGCGATTTCATCGAGCCAGAGGGTCCTCATGCGAGCTTACGAAGAACTTCCCGGTGCCAAAGGTCGTCGGATTTTCTACCGCCCCGAGCGGATCGCCGCCCGAGAGGCCTTCGGGGCCGTGTTGCCGACCGTCGAGATCGGCGACCGGTCGCATCTGCTCGATGATCTGAGCATGAGCGGCCTGTCGGTCGTCGGCGCCAACGACAGCCACGCACCGGGCGCACATGTCCTGGTTCGGTTGCGGGTCGGCGAGGCGCTGCTGCACGAGGGTGCGGCCCGTATCCGCCGCATCGATCGCACGCCGACCGGCCAGCGCACCGCGATGCAGATGGATAGCGGCTATCTCGACGTCCGCGGCCTGGTCGCCAAGCATCAGGAGCTGATGCTGGAGCGCGATCTGGATCGGGCCGTCGTGCCCGACGACAGTCTGGTGCCGGCGGAATATCGCCGCCATCTGTCGGATATCCTGTTCACCTTCCGCGAATTCCGCACCATCGCCGACCAGACCGAAGCGCGCATCCGCGCCAACGGCGGCGATGTCGAGGGCCCGGAAGCACAGCGGTTCCTGACCCGCTGCGAGGAACGGCTGGTGCCGGCCTGGCAGGCGTTCTGGACCAAGGCCAATACCCTGGTCGAACCGATCCGCTACGACGCGGACGCGCTCGCCGCGACCAAGCGCTATACCGAGCGCGTGCTGACACCCGAGATGATGGGCGGCGCCATCTGCCGCCGCTCGTACGAGAAGCCGCTGGGCTATCCGGGCGATTTCCAGATCATGAACCAGGTCTATGACTGGCAGCGTGTCGGCACCACGCTCTACGACAAGCTACAGCATCGCCTGGGGCTGGAAATCGCCGCCTGCGTCGCCTCGCGTGCTGAACTGGTGCGGGACGCGATGGACGAGGAGATCTGCCGGAACCCGGACCGGGTGACCCATATCACCAGCCTCGGCTGCGGCTCGGCGCGCGAGGTCATCGGCTATCTCGATGCCGCCAACATCGGCGGCGAGGCGAATTTCACCCTGATCGACCAAGACCAGGGCGCTTTGACCTATGCCTATGAGCGGACCTATCCGGCCGTGATCCGCCATGGCGGCCAGGTCAACGTGCAATGCCTGAACGCGTCCTTCATCCAGCTGCTGCGCACCGGCGAGCTGTTCGGCAAGCTGCCGACCCAGGACATGATCTACAGCGTCGGCCTCTTGGATTATTTCCAGGCGCGCCGGGCACGCAGCTTCATCGCGGCGCTCTATGACCAATTGAGCCCGGGCGGCCTGCTGATGATCGCCAATATGAAGGATGTCGACATCAGCTGCTTCTGGCCGATGGAGTTCATCTGCGACTGGACCGTGGTCTATCGCACCGCCGACGAGATGCGGGCGCTGGCTACGGGCCTCGATGGCGCGGAGATCGAAGTCCGGGACGACAGCTCGGGTCGGGTCTGCATGTTGTATGTGCGCAAGCCGCGCTAAAGCCGGCTGGCGTCAAGGCCCGCCCCCGTCACCCCTAAGGGGCGGCGGGGGCGGTTGTTTTTCACACCGCCAATTTGATCGCCGGCGGCGAGACGGGTTCCAGGACGCGCCGGCTGGGAAACCAGACGGTGACGACCGTGCCGACGTTGAGACGGCTGTCGATCAGGAACGTCCCGTCGTGCAGCTCGACGATCTTCTTGACCAGCGGCAGGCCCAGGCCGGTGCCGCCGTGATTGCGGCTCAACGAGCTTTCGACCTGCACGAACGGCAGGATGACCCGCTCCAGATCCTGTTCGGCGATGCCGATGCCGGTGTCGCGGATCTCCAGGCCCCGGCGGCCGAGGTCGTCTGCCGGAAAACTGATGGTGATGGTGCCGCCGCGCGGCGTGAACTTGACCGCGTTCGACAGCAGATTGATCGCGATCTGACGGCAGAGCCGAGCGTCGGCCGAGAGGTTGAGCGGCTGCGGCGGCGGCAGGATCTTGAGCTTGATCTGCGCCTGCTCGGTCTCTTCGCGGAACAAAGGCAGGCAGCCTTCGACCGTGCGGACCAGATCGACCTCGGCCACGTCCAGGCCCAGCCGTCCGGCCTCGGCCTTGGTCAGATCGAGGATGGTGTTGATGATCTCCAGCAGGTGATTGCCGCTGTCGTAGATGTCGTCGGCATAGGTCTTGTAACGCTCCGTGCCGAGCGGCCCGAACATCTGCTGCCGCATGATGTCGGAAAAACCGATGATCGCGTTCAGCGGCGTGCGCAGCTCGTGGCTGATGATGCCCAGGAATTCGCCCTTGGCCTTGTTCGCTTCCTCGGCAGTCTCCTGCAGCCGTTCCGCCCGCGCCTTGCCTTCGACCAGCAGCTCGCGGCTGATGAAGTTGCGCCGGATATAGAGCTCCTGGAAGAAGCTGGAAAAGGCGCCGACCAGGATCGAGATCGCGAAGAAGAAATCGTTGCTGAACACGGTGCGCAACGGCATCGGATTGATCTTGAACGCCACCAGCTGGTAGCTGGCGAACAGGGCCAGTGCCACCAGCAGCGCGTTCAGATGATGCAGCCGCACCAGGGCGGAGCCGTAGATCACCACCAGGATCAGCCCGGCGTAATAGGTCTCTTTCGCCGGTCCCGCGGCGATCGCGATCATCAACAGGATGCCGCCGCCGGAACAGAGCATGCCGCCGCTCATGATCAGCTGGGCGTGCCGGACGAACAGCGGCGTATAGGTTAGCGCCAAGGCCACCGCGAGCGAGGCCACAATGAAGCCGAACCGGATCGCCCAGAAGCGGTGATAGGCCTCGGGGGCCGCGAAGGGATCGAGCAGGCCGAACAGCGCGCACAGAACTGCCGCACTCAGCAGGAACAGCCGGATGACCGGCATCGCGGAGCGCAGGCTTTCGCGCACGAACCGATCTTCGAGCGTCTTGTCGCCAAAGCGCAGCGAGAGCGGGTTCATGCGCGTCGGTTCCGGCATGGCCATGATTTCGGATTCTGCAGTCGTCACGCTCGCTCCATCGGAGGCGCCATCAGGATAGGGGTAGTCGGAGACGGGCGGATCTTGCACCATTGCAGCCCGGGATGCGATGTCGCGAAACGGGGGATATGGTTAAAATTCGCCAAGAATTAGCGGCTATATTGGTTAATGGACGGTAAATTTCCCGGTCAGGCTGTGAGCATGCCGTTACCGTGTGACCGGGGTGATTTGCTGGCGATGTCGTTGGGCCTATAGAGAAAGCGGCCGTGTTCGGGGAGGGTGGCGTGACGATGCAGGACGCAGAGACGAGCAAGCCGATTAAACTTCTGCGCGCTGGTGATCCGGCCCCGTTCACGGTGCTGAATCCCTTGGGCCGCGCCAAGGTTTTGCTGGTTTGCGACCATGCCAGCCGGGCGGTACCCCAGGCGCTCGCCGGTTTGGGGTTGCCCGAATCGGAATTGGCCAAACATGTCGGCTGGGATATCGGGGCGGCGGCGCTGACCTGTGAACTGTCGCGGCGCTGGGATGCGCCGGCCGTGCTGTCGGGCTATTCCCGGCTGGTGGTCGATTGCAATCGGGTGCTGGGCGAGGCGACATCGATGCCGGCGGTGAGCGACGGCATCCGGGTTCCGGCCAACGAGGCGCTTTCGGGTGAAGCGGCGGCGGCACGGGCCGACGAATGCTATTGGCCCTATCACGGCGCGGTGGCGGCAGCGCTCGACCGGTTCGCGGCTGCGGGCGTGGCGCCGGCCGTCGTCTCCATGCACAGTTTCACGCCCCGCATGAACGGGTTCGAGCGGCCTTGGGAAATCGGTGTGCTATGGGACCAGGACCCGCGCCTGGCCGTGCCGCTGATCGCCAATCTGGCGCGGCTGCATGGGTTGACCGTCGGCGACAACGAACCCTATTCGGCGCGCGATCCCCATGGCTTCACCTTACGCCACCACGTCATTCCGCGTGGGTTGCCCAACGTGCTGCTGGAAATGCGCCAGGACGAGGTCGGCAGCGACGCGGGCGTGCTGCGCTATGCCGATTACCTGGAGACGGCGTTCGCGCCGATCCTGGCGGATGCATCGCTCTATCGGCCGGCGATGTATTTGTAGTCAGGCGGCTTCGGCTAACCTGATCAGGTCGCCGAAGCGCACGTCGAAATCGGCGCGAATAACTTTGAGACGTATCCGCACCGCATCATAATATGCCCCCATCGCGGCGCCTTGCAGGTTGGAATCGACGCGGCGGGTGAAGAAATAGCCCATCTGGAAAACAATCATCAGCGTGCCGACGTGCACGGATCGCAAGGCTCGCTGGTACGGCCTGTCGCCCGACTCTGCCAAGAGCGGCAGGCACATTTCATAGAAATCGACGAACGTCGTGCCATCGTTCTGCGCGTCATCAATAATGCCCAGCAGATTATCGTACCAGCGGCCGAATTCCTGCTCGATCAGGATCAGATTTTCCGCCGTGATCATCTCGCCCGCACGTTTCTCCACCAATTCGGTCCATAGACGTTGAAGCAGGAGCGATTTGCGATGCGGCGGCGCTTCGAGTTTCAGAGTGCGCGGCAGTTTCGGCAGGGTTCCCGGAATTTGAACCCCGTCGGAGCAGTTGTAGATCTTGGAGCAGGAGCTATACATCACCAGCCCTTGGGCCATCATCATCCGGGTCCAGTGCAGGGTGGCGTTAGTATAGGCCTTGCCGCCGAAATTCGCGGGCATTTCGATAGACATTGCTTCCTGGCTGAGCTTGGCGGCCCATTCTTCGGAACGATAGTAGATCGCGTCGCGCGAATGATGTTTTTCGACATCGCGCGCGCCGAGATCGACACCAAACAGATAGAGCTGCCGAAAACAAAGAAGTAGTGCCGCGCGAATTGCTAGATTGGTGCACGTCGGCGCGGTGCCGTAGAGCCCGATACGATCAGGGGCCCATAGACCGGTCGAGCACACCGAATCGCGGAAATAGAACACCCGCTTTTCGAATAGATCAGGCATTTCCGGCCAGACGGTGGCGGATGCAATCAGCGTAATGCCATCCAGGCCGAATTGTTCCGCTGTTCGCTTCAGGTGCTCGTAGGATGAAAGCCCATTCTCGAGCTCGCAATGGAAGTCGGGGCGGATACCATTGCGCAACAGCGGCAGAATGCCGGTACCAGCCGAGAAGATGATCGCCTGCCCCTGTAGCCGTTTGATTGTCTCGATCGATTGGTCGAGCGACGGGCCGGATCCAACGATAAAGGCTGGCAGGTTTTTCTCCAGCCTCGGGCGATCTTCGAGCAGCAGGAAGTCGTTCTTGATTAGGTTCATGCCGCAATGCTTCAGCATGATCCATTCGTCTTCGGTGAAGCCGATCGAGATCGGCAGCAGCGGCAGTTTCTCGCGAAACTCGGCATAAGCCTCGTCCAGCACCATCGAGGAATAGTGGCGGAACAGGTAGGAGCCGTCGAGCAGGCCGAAGCCCTTGCCGCGCATGGTCCAATGGACCCGCTCGGCTAAATCGGCGGAATCGTGGCTGAAGAAGAACGTGATCGTCTGGCCGCGTTCGTTAGCCTTGTCGAAAATGGCGCCCCAATCGATCAGACGCAGCGTGTGGTACATCAGCTCGGTGAATTCTTCGGCCAGGATGAAATGGCGCACGTCCATTTCGTCGAAGAGCGCCGGCAGATGGAAACCTAAACCGATACCGTAAACGACGAGAAAACCGCCATCGGGTGTTGGAAATTCCTTCAGGCCTCGCAAGCCTTGGCCTTTAAAGAAGTCATACATCGCGGCCGATATGTGGTCGTGGTAGTGGGGATGGGTCGGCACTACCTGATGGGGCGGCGGATTCATGTAGAAGCGATGCGGGCTGGCCCGGAATTCGGCCAGCTGCCGCTCGGCGTGACTGCGCGCGTCGACCGGATAGAGCAGCGTATGGCCCAGATCGATGTTGATGTCGCCGGCCTCGACGCTGCCGACGAGCTTGGCCGCCGGTTCCTTGATCGCCGCCATCTGGTCGTAAAGGCCGGGATTGAACCGCATGAGCGCTTCCATATTGCGCTCGAACAGATCGTCGGTGTTTTCGGTCATGGATGGGCTGTCGAATTCACGAGAGAGGCGATGGCTTTGACCAGGCGGGCGGCCTGGGCGGTCGCGGCGGCGTCCCGGTCGGCGATCATCCGTGCCGCGAACCCGGTTCTGAATTCGCCGGTCGCGACGGCGTCCACCGCTTTCAGGACATAGTCCTCGGCCGAGTCCGCGACCAAGGCGGGCAGGCCGGCGCGATCCAGCCATCCGGCGGCCAGATTGGCGCGGACGCGTTTCGCGCGGCAAACGAGGCCCGGCGTGCCTTGGGCGGCGGCGGCGACCAGACCATCGGAGAAGGCATTGCCGATCGGATCGAGCAGCAGATCGACCGAGGCCAGATAGTCCTGATCCGTGCCGGGCTCACTCAGGCGCAATTGACCATGGGGCAGTTGGCCGGCGACGCGTCGCGTCGATTCAGCGCCGCCCAGCCGGGCGTCATCCAGGATCAGGACGGCGTCCGGCAGTGCGGTCAGGATCGCACGCCAGGCGGTGATCGTGGCCTCGCCGATCTGCCAACCCTCGGCCAAGGTCCCGAAAGCGATGGGGGACCCGAGCGGACGGATCGAAGCGGGGTCGAGCGGCGGCAGATCGACCGGCTGACCGACCAACCCGCCGTCGATGCCGATGATCCGCGGATCTTCCTTGTCATAGGCGGCCCGATCGCCGAGCACGCAGGTGAAGCCCATGGCGAGCGCCGTCGCGAGATCGCCATGGAGCGCGAGCGCGAACGGGGCAGGGGCTTGGGCGATCAGGGGGGCGTGGTCGCTGACGAGCGGATCGTCGAGGTCGATCAGCAGGTCGAGCGCATCGTTGCGCACGACGAAACCGGCGGTTTCACCGTCGAGATCGCTCAGATCCTGCCAGACATTCGCGCGTGCCCTGAGGCGGCGGGCGAGCGGCGCATCGACCAGCCCGTAGGCGTAGACAAACAGTTCGACGCCGCGCCGATCCAATTGCTCGATGATCGGGACGGTGATGTCGAGCCCTTCGCCATGGGCCCAATGGCCTGAGATCACGCCGACACGCACGCGCCGATCGCGGAATTCCGCCGGATTTGCCGGTGCGGGCCGCAGCTCTGGGGTGGCGAAACGCGCACCCCAGTTTTCGACCAGTGCTGCGAAGCCGGCGCGATCGCCGTCGGGACGGCGGCCCTGGGCCTGCACCGTGCGCCAGGCGATGGCGGCGTCGTCCGGTTCAAGCGATTCCGCTTCGCGCCCGGCGACCAGCGCCTCGTCGAACCGCTGGGTACCGGCGAGGATCAGGCCATGCAGGGAGAGGTCGACCGCACGGGTGTCGCTGAGCGACATCAGCGCACCCGAGGCGATCAGCGCGTAGTCATATTTCCGCGCGCGATAGAGCGAGCGGGCGAAGCCGCGCCAGCCTTCGACCGATTTGGAATCGAGATCGATTTCGCGCCGAAAAACTTCGCTGGCGCCCAGGTAGTCGCCATCGTCGAATTGCTTTAGCCCCTGCTTGATCAGCGGCTTGTCGTCGATGTTGTAGAAGGCCTGGTCGAACGTGCCGAGCCAGTCGGGTAGCATGCCGGGAATGCCGGTATCCTTGGTCGCCGCAGTCGCGAGCTTGCCGTAGAACAGGCCATCCACGAGCCGGCCGGTCTTGGAAAACACGATCGCCAACGCATCGATATGCTCGCGCACGTCGGGTGCCAGACGGCTGGCGGCCTCGAACGCCTCGACCGCCTTGCCGGGCTCGTTCAGGCGCAGCGACAGCAACCCCACCAGATGCAGACCGATATTGCTGTTGGGCTCCAGCGCGTTCACCTGCTGCGCCAGTGCGATGCCGCGCTCGACGTCGTTCGCTGCGATCGCCTCCAGCGCGCCGCGGATCGCTTCGTCCCGCGTCAGGGACGGCGTGGAGGCGGTGAAATCGATCGGTTCCAACGGTGAATCCTGGTCGTTGCCAAAGGTCTTAAGTCAAACGTTACCATCGCGTGTGAAGGTTAATGAAACGGAAATCGGTGCCGTTTCGGCGTGCTTCGAGAGACCGTTCATCGCCCGTTAACATGCCGCTCTGCACTTTTGCCGAGCGGTGATCGTCCCCCCCATTGCAGCGAATGGCATCTGTTGATGAGCAGCGTTTCCGTCATAACCCGCACAAAGGACCGGCCGCTGACCCTTCGGCGGGTTTCGGCCAGTCTCGCCGTTCAGAAATTCAGGAATTTCGACTGGATCATCGTCAACGACGGCGGCGCCCGGCCGGAGGTCGACAGCATTGCGACCGCGGCCGCGACGGTCGGGTTGCGAGCCCGGGTCATCCACAACGACCGTTCCGTCGGGATGGAGGCCGCGTCCAATATCGGCATCGCGGCGGCCGCTGCCGGCTATATTGCGATCCTGGACGACGATGATACCTGGGAGCCGGCTTTTCTCGACGAGATGACACGCTTCCTCGACGCCAAGCCGCATTATCTGGCCGCGGTCTGCCAAACCCGGATCGTCTTCGAAGAGATCGAGGGTGGCGTCATTCGGCCCGTACGGACGGCCAGCTTCAATCCCCTACTGCGGTCCGTCCAAATTATCGAAGTTCTGCAGAAGTCGGCGTTTACCAACAATTCCCTGCTGTTTCGGCGAGAGGATTGGTCCCGCGTCGGCGGGTTCGACGAAAGCCTGCCGGTGACCGGCGACTGGGATTTCGCGCTCAAGCTGCTTGAAATCGGGGATATCGGCGTCGTGCCGCGCCCCTTGGCCAACTATCATAAACGGCTGGAGGAAAAAGGCGCTTCCAGCTACGGCAACAGCATCATCGCCGGCGTGACCATCCATCAGGAATTCAATGCTATCCTGCGCAACAAGTGGCTGCGCCGCGACCTTGCCGCCGGCAAGACCGGGCTGGGCGTATTGTTCGGGCTGGGGCGCCAGTTCGAGCTGGCCCTGACCCGCGAACTCAATCTCGCGACCGCGCAGGAGTTGTTGCGCGCGCTTATCGAGGATGGGATCAGAGAGACGCTGATTTTCGGCGCGGGCGAGATCGGTCAGCTCTTGTTCTCGCTGTGCCGCGATGTCGAGATCGACTGCCCCGCGTTCCTTGACAACAACAGCATGCTGCAGGGAACCGAGATCGATCAGATCCCCGTGCTGGCGCCGCACCTGGCGCCGACGCTCGATTGCCGGGTGATTACGATCGCGTCAAAGGCCTTCGTCGACGGCATCAGCGCACAGCTGCGCGAAATCCATCGGTCCCGCGGCGAAGAGGTGTCGATCTATGTATTGCGGCCGGCTGGGCTCATGGAATGAGGCTGTTCGTTCAGAATTTGGCCCGGCCGAGCACGGTCGGGTCGATTTGATGACGTTGGCGAACATACTGCGCCAGAAGATGCATCATCGACTGGTGTAGATCCTCGACCAGGCCGTAGTTCGCGGCCTCGACGTGCAGGTTGACGTCGGCCAGGCCGGCGGCGGCCCCGCCGGAGAAGCCCGTCATCGCGATCGAGCCGACGCCGGCGGCCCGTGCCCAGGCAAGCGCCTTGATGATGTTCGGCGAGTTTCCCGACGAGCTGATCGCGATGATCA
>Ga0302311_10008499_pt1 | contig 10319 bp, 9 predicted proteins | sample III_Palsa_N1_3_FD_200449 | JGI IMG/M metagenome (GOLD analysis project Ga0302311, IMG submission 200449) | Peat permafrost microbial communities from Stordalen Mire near Abisko, Sweden - III_Palsa_N1_3 | ecosystem: Environmental > Terrestrial > Soil > Palsa > Peat permafrost | place: Sweden...
CCCCGGAGGCGGCGTGCCGCCCGGCGACCACCACCTCGATGTGCCGGGCCAGCTGCTCCACCTCCTCCAGGATGTGCGAGGAGAACAGCACCGTCCGGCCCTCCGCGCCGAACCGCCGCAGCAGCTCCATCAGGTGCATCCGCTGCCGCGGGTCCATCCCGTTGAAGGGCTCGTCGAGCAGCAGCACCGACGGCTCGTGGACCAGCGCCGAGGCCATCTTCACCCGCTGCTTCATGCCCTTGGAGTAGGTGGTGACCTTGCGGTCCTGCGCGTACTCCATCTCGACCGTGGCCAGCGCCCGCTGCGCCGCCGCCCCCGGGTCGGCCAGCCCGTGCAGCTCGGCGTTGGCGAGGACGAACTCATGGCCGGTCAGGAAGTCGTACATGGCCTCGCGCTCGGGCACGAGACCGATCTGCCGGTAGGCCGCCTGGTTCTTCCAGACCGGCACCCCGTCGATGTCGACGCTCCCGGTGGACGGCGGCAGGAAGCCGCTCATCATGTGGATGAGCGTCGACTTGCCCGCTCCGTTGGGGCCGAGCAGACCGGTGACTCCCGGCCCGATCCGCATGCTGATGTCGTTCACGGCAACCACGTTCCCGAACCAGCGGGAGACCCGGTCGATGCTGATGGTGGTCACTGGTGGCCTCTCAGATCTTCCGGTAGCGCCGGACGAGGAGTCCGTAGGCGGCGGCGGACAGCGCGGCGATCTCACCGAGGAAGACGAAGCCGCCCAGGTCGGACGGCACGCCGACGGCCCCGGTGGTGGGCAGCTTGAACATCCAGGTGACCGCGGAGTCGATCATCCCGGGCGGGCTGATCGCGTTCGACCAGTAGGCGGCGGCGCTCTGGTCGTGCCGGTTGATCACGAAGTAGACGACCGAGGCGATCGCGCTGGAGATCAGCAGCAGCATGATGATCCCGGCCACCCCGAAGCCGCGGCGCGGCGTCATCGCGGCGATCACCAGCGCCAGCGAGCTGTACAGCAGCGAGAACAGCACCGCGGCGACCAGCCCGTAGCCGAAGTGCTCCAGGTTGTAGCCGAAGTTCATCGAGGCCAGCAGCGAGCCGATCCACATGATCAGCAGTGGCAGCCCGGTGAGCAGGAACATCGCGCTGAACATCGCGCCGAACTTGGCCAGGACGTAGTCACCGGCGGTGATCGGGCGGGAGAAGTACAGCGGGACGGTCATGAACCGCAGGTCACGGGAGAGCGCGACCGGGGCCTGCGAGGCCACGAACACCGCGATCACGAAGTCCATGATGGTCAGGTAGCGCTCGTACTCCAGCGGCAGCTTGCCCGACTTCACATAGACCGCGACCGCGACGATGATCAGCGCCGGGACGCACATCAGCGCCAGCAGACCCATCGGCAGGATCTTCGACCTGATCGAGCGGCCCAGGCCGAAACTGCCGCGCAGGGTGAGCGTGTAGAGCGAACGCGTCGCATACCGCCGGCCCAGGCGCGGGCCGTCGTAGTGGCGGTAGCCGATGTCATGGATGACGTCGGCGGGGACAGCGGCGGGCACCGGTTCAGACATGGTCGTTCGCCTCCTCGGAACGGTCGTCGGCGGCCCGGTCCTGGAAGACCTCGGCGATGCGGTGGCGGCGCTGCTCCATCCGCACCAGGCCGACACCCAGCCCGGCGACGGCGTCGCGGACCAGGTCGTAGGTCTCCTCACCGGCGATCTCCACCAGCAGCACCCGGCCGCCGTCGGCGGTGACCGCGAGGCCGCCGCCGGTCAGCCGCTCGCTCAGGGCGGCGGTGACGTCGAACCCCGGATCCGACTGCCGGTCCGTCACCTCGACCGCGAGCAGCGCCGTCGCCTTGGTGAAGTCGGCGGTGGAGGAGGAGCGCAGCAGCTTGCCGCCGTCGACCACGACCACGTGGTCGCAGGTCCGCTCCAGCTCGCCGAGCAGGTGCGAGGTCACCAGCACCGAGATCCCGAAGTCGCTGTGGACCCGGCGGATCAGCTCCAGCATCTCGTCCCGGCCGGCCGGGTCGAGCCCGTTGGTCGGCTCGTCCAGCAGCACCAGCTGCGGGTCGTGGACCAGCGCCTGGGCGAGCTTCACCCGCTGCTTCATGCCGGTGGAGTAGCCGCCGATCGGCCGGTAGCGCTCCTCGTACAGGCCGACGTGCCGCAGCGTGTCGGCCGTCCGCTCACGGGCCGCGGTCGCGGGCAGTCCGGACATCCGCGCCATGTGGACGACGAACTCGGTGGCCGAGACGTCGGGCGGCAGGCAGTCGTGCTCCGGCATGTAGCCGACGCGCTCACGGATCACCGCACCCTCGGTGGCCACGTCCAGGCCCAGCACGCGGGCGGTTCCCTCGGTGGCCGGGGCCAGACCGAGCAGGATCTTGATGAGTGTGGACTTGCCTGCGCCGTTCGCTCCGACCAGGCCGACCACTCCGGGCTGCACATCGACAGTGAGCCGATCCAGCGCGGTGACCCGGGGGAACCTCTTGGTGAGGTTGTCCGTGATGATGACAGACACGGAATGACCGTATCGACGGGGCCAGTGGGGCGCATCAGTATCGGGCACCAGGGATTTCCCGGTCTTTCGGCGTACGCGCTCGGGGGTATCCCCTAGGGGATACCCCCGAGCCGCCGCCGACCGGGCTCGGTCAGCCCTGGAGCAGGTCGTTCTGCAGGGTGACCACCTGGGTGACGGTCACCGGATTGACCCGGCTGGGGTTGGTCATCACGATGACCGCCTCCACGTCCCCGCAGTCCAGGAAGGCGACGGCGCCGGCCGGATCCGACGCCGAGGTGCGGGGCTGCGTCTCGACCATCACATTGCTGCTGGCGACGCCGGGAAAGGGGATGTCCGGGTCCGCGCTGAGGTACGACGTCACCAGCGGCACGGTGCTGTCGCTGTCGCTGCTGAAGAGCGCGGCCGCCGTGGTGTCGGAGCGGTAGGCCAGCAGGTAGATCTCGGTGCGGGTGCCGTCAGGACCGGTCCAGGCGGTGGCCGCGATGTGGCGCAGGCCCGAGTCGGCGAACTCGGACCGCAGTTGGCCGCTGTCGGTGAACTGCGCCGCGTAGGTCTGCGGCGAGTACCAGCCGGTGGTGCCCGGGTAGCCGGGGACCGGCTTCGCCCCCGCCGGTGCGGTCAGCAGCAGCTGCCGCAGGTCGGCGGCGTGGGTCAGGTTGCCGTCGGCCGGGTCCTGCTCGTTCGGCCCGGCGGCGCCGGAGGGCAGTGCCGGGAGCTTCAGCGGCGCGAAGCTGTAGCGGTGGTCGCCGGGGGTCCGCAGCCCGGGCAGGTCGGTGCGGGCCGGGGCCATCACGCACACCGCGGTGACCGCGCCGACCACCAGGAACACGCCTGCGGCGACGGACCAGCGCAGCGCCGTCCGCAGCCACGGCCGCTCCGGCCGGGGACCGCTCGGGAGCCGCGCCGGGACCGCCCACACCGTGGGCGCCCGGAACCCCTCCACGGTCGGCGGCCCTTGCGGCGGTCCTTGAAGCGGCACGGTCGGGGGCACGGCAGGCGGCTGCGGGGCCGCCGCGGCCTGGGTCTGGGGGCCGGTCGCTTCGCTCATGTCTGGGCCTCCGGGGTCCCGAGTCGGGTGAGCTGCTGCTGGAGCAGCCCGGTGACCGCGGAGGTGTCCATCGGCGCGGCGCCGTAGGCCTCCACGGTCACCAGCAGGTCTCCGACGACCGCCTCGCAGTCGAAGTAGCCGAGCTGGTCCGAGGCCTGGGTCAGCGGCGGCGCGTAGCAGCGGGCCTTGGGGAAGCCGGTGACCGGAGCGGTGCCGGAGAAGGCGCCGGTGGCGTTGGCGAGCTCCTGGGTGATCGCCGGTCCGGCCACCACCCGGCCCGGCGCGACCTGGAACATGCCGATCTCGACGTCGAGTTGTGAGTTCACCTGGTACGTCCGCAGCGCGGCGCCCTTCAGGCCGCCGAGGTCGAGCAGCCCGCTCAGCCGGCTGCGGTCGCCACCCGACAGGTCGCTGAACGTCTCGTTGAACAACGGCTGGTACTGCGCCGGGGTGAGCACCGTGTCATTGCCGAAGGCGGGGTCGTCCGCGCCGAGGGTCTCCTGGTCCGGGACCGGCAGCAGCAGATCCGCCAGCGAGCCGAAGTGGCTGCCGTCCGCGTTGCTGCCGAAGGCGGGTGCGGCGGCCTGTACCGTCGGCGCCGCCTTCGCGGGCTGCTTCTCGCCGTCGAGGATCGCCTCGCCGATGCCGGTCCCGGTCGCGACCGCGACCAGCACGCCGACCGCGCCCAGCGCGATCCACCGGCCACGGCCGGAGCGCGGCGGCCCGGAGCGCGGCGGCCCGGAGCTCGGCGGCGGAGTGGGGTCAGTGGTCACAGTCGCTCCAACTGGCTCTGGAGAACGGTCCGCAGTGTCTGCGCACCGACCGGGCCGTCGGTGTCCTGGACAATGATCTCCACCGCGATGTCGCCGTGGACCCCGAACCCGTCGCCCTGGTAGTAGCCCGAACCGTTGACGCTGTGCCGGATCGTCCCGGCCACCACCTCGTCGGCGTTGGAGCCGGACAGCGCGACGGTGCCGCCGCCGGAGTCGTTCTTGGCGAACTTCTCGTCGTCCTGGATCTTCAGCAGCGAGTTGGCCTCGTCGGCGTGGTCGAACTGCACCAGCTGGATGTTGTAGCTCGCGCTGCCCTGGTTCCAGCTCGCCACCGCCGCCCGGCGGAAGCTGTGGGCCGACAGCCAGCCGAACTCCGAGGCGGCCGACTGGAAGCCCTCGGCGTACTGCGCGATGTTCTCCCAGCTGTCGAACGAGCCGAACCCGTACGACAGGGTCGCCCCCCGCGGGGTCGGCACCAGCAGCCGGGTCAGGTCACCGTCGGTCCGGACCATGTCGTCCTGGTCCGCGGACAGCGCGGGCGCGGCCACCCGGGCGGCCGGGTAGCCCGGCTGGGGTACGGCGAGCGTCGGAAGCGGGGTGGGTGCCCCGGCGGACTGCGCGGCATAGCCCGCGGCACCGCCGCCGAGGACGCCGAGGACGACGGCTGCCGCCATCAGCAGCGCGGTCCTGCCGCGCCGCCCCGGCTTCGACTGCGGCGGCTGGACCGCCAGCGCGTCGGCTGATTCGGTGGTCAACGTTTCTCCACGGGAGGGGTGAGCAAGCTCAGTGGCCGGTGCGCAGGAGCTGCCGCTCGCGCTGCATCAGCGGGGTGAGCAGCGAACGGTCGAGCTTGCCCTGGCCGTTGATGTCGATCTCGTACATGACATCGCCGTCGTATCCGACGCCGGTGATGCTGCCGTAGCCGCTACCGCCGCTGGGGTCGAACGCCCAGCCCTTGGTGTCATCCACGCCGGAGATGGAGAAGGGGGTGCCGTTGCTGAAGCTGAAGCCCTGGAACCAGCCGTCGGCGTCGGCGGAGTCGTCGAAGTGCAGCAGCTCGGTACGGATCGTCAGTGTGGCGTCGCTGCTGCGGTACTCGCGGACCGCGCCGCCGGAGCAGCTCCAGCTCTTGAGCGCGGACAGGCCCTGCTTCGGGTCGGCCATCTCCTGCGAGATGACGCCCAGGGTCTCCAGGGTGCCGGTCGCGTCATTGATCGGCTGTCCGCCGTCGGGGATGGGCAGCAGGAAGAAGCGCAGGTCACCGCTGTGGGTACCGTTGTTGACGGTACCCCGGACGGTGCTGGTGGGCGCGGGCGCGACGGTCGGCACCACGATCGGCGCGCTGGTCGCGGGCGCCGGGGCCGGGGTGGCGGACGGGCTCGGCGCGGCGGTCACCGTGGGCGCGGCGGCGGCCGCCGGTCCGCCACCGGGGCTGCCGAGTGCGACCACGGTCCCGGCGGTCGCGGCGGTGATGGCCAGGAACCCGGCCACCGCGAGCGAGGTGTACAGCGCCACCCGTGACCTGGGCCGGTGGTCCGCCGGGGTCAGCACCGGCGCGAAGGCCTGCCCGAGCGGTGGCCCGAGCGGTTGCCCGGCCGCTGGCCCGGCCGGTGGGACGGCCGCCGCCCAGGCCGCCGGCGGGGGCGGCACCGGAGGCATCGGCGGTACGGGTGGTGGCACCAGCGGCGGCCCGGACGGCGTGCCGGAGCCGTCCGCCGCCCCGCCCTCGTCCGGCCTGGACCCGGGGTCACTGGCCCCCATACTCACTCCCACAGAATGGCTGATCGCCCCACCGTCAGCTGCCCCACCGTCAGCGGGATGGGACCAACGCACGGCCCGGACCCCAGACAGGGGTTCGACAGGCCATATGGTCTGCGATTATGTCCAATTCCTGAGAGTGGCGACAACTCCTTTATGTGATTGGTATCCGAACCTCCCCGCCGTCCGCTCACCCGAGCTGGCTGAGACCCTCCGTGGCGATCCGCTCGAACACGGCCAGGTCGTTGGCGAAGATCGAATCCGGGACCGGCCAGTGAACGACCAGCTCGTCGATGCCGAGCTCCCGGTAGCTGCCCGCCCAGTCGACAAAGGCGTCCAGCGAGGCCAGCGGCCGCTCCGCCGTCGAACCCTGGAGCAGCATCCGGCGGACCGAACCGAAGTCGCGGCCCTCCGCCTCGCAGGCGCTCCGCAACTTGGCCAGCTGGGCCGCGATCACGCCCGGGGCCTGCTCGGCGGGGACGTCGGCCGGACCGCTCGCGTCACCGTAGGTGACCCAGCCCTGGCCGTACCGGGCCGCGAGCCTCAGCCCGCGCGGGCCGGTCGCCGCGACATAGAACGGCACCCGGGGCCGCTGCACACAGCCGGGGATGTTGCGCGCCTCGACCGCCGAGTAGAACTCGCCCCGCTCGGTGGTGGAGTCCTGCGTCAGCAGCTTGTCCAGCAGCGGCAGGAACTCGTCGAACCGGTCCGCCCGCTGCCGCGCGGTCCACTCCTGCTGACCCAGCACGGTCGCGTCGAAGCCGGTCCCGCCGACCCCGATCCCCACGGTCACCCGGCCGCCGGAGATGTCGTCCAGCGTCAGCAGGTCCTTGGCCAGGGTCACCGGATGCCGGAAGTTCGGCGAGGTGACCAGGGTCCCCAGCCGGATCCGCTCGGTCGCCGTCGCAGCGGCGGTCAGGGTCGGCACCGCCCCGAACCACGGCCGGTCCCGGAACGACCGCCACGACAGGTGGTCATAGGTATAGGCGGCGTGAAACCCCAGCTCCTCAGCCCGCCGCCAGACCTTCTGCCCCTCGTTCCAGCGGTGGATGGGCAGGATCACAGTACTCAGTCGCATGCCTGTGACCCTACGGGAATCCGACGATCTGAGCCTTTGCTGCATACAGACCAGCAAGCTAACACATGATGTACTACACTTCTGCAATGGACACACCTCGCCCTGGCAAGACCCGGGTCACCAGCGTTTCCCTGCAGGCCGAAACCCTGGAGGCGATCCGCACCCGCGCCGGGAAACAGGGTGTCTCCGCGTATATCGAAGAGGCCGTGCAACGACAACTCCAGCGTGAAGCCATCGATGAGTACATCGCAGGCGCCGAAGCCGAACATGGTCCGGTCGACCAGGCCGAGGTGGCGGCCAGGGTCGAGCGCATCCGCGCCCATCACTCCGCTCACCGCTCAGACGCCACCGGTGCGGACACCGCATGAGCGGCACTCTTGTGCTCGACTGCGAGGCCCTCTCCAAGCTCTCCCGCCGACACCGGGACATGACCGTCTGGCTGGATGTCGCGCGCACGCTGGACCTCTTGATCGTGACCAGTGCGGCAACGCTGGTGGAGGCACGCGATCCCAAAGTGCCGCAGGCGGCGTTCGACCACGCGGTCTCCCTGACCAAGGTGCGCCCGGTCACGGAGGAGATCGCCCGCGCGGCCAGCAAGCTGCTCTCAGCCGAGGGGCTTCACGGCCACAAGTTCGCCATCGACGCGATCCTCGCCGCCACTGCCCACCAGGAATACGGCGATGTCACCGTCGTGACCAGCGATGTCGACGATCTGCGGCAGCTGTGCCACACCCGCATCGCGGTCGAGCGGGTCTGACCCGCTGGGTGGGCGGGGTCCGACAGCGGACGGCGGGCCCCGGCGAGCGGGTGCTCGGCGGGGCCCGTCGGGGTGGTGGGTCCTCCGGGTCAGGTTCTGACGGCGAAGTAGTACCAGGGGCTGTAGGTCGTCAGGTTGGAGGTGTCCTTGCTGCTCTGCAGGTACTCGGCGATGGCCCGGAAGTCGTGTCCGTCGGCGTTGCTGAGCTTGAGGGCGGAGGCATAGGCACTGGCCGCGCTGAGGGTGCGGCAGCCGGAGGACGAGATGGTGTGCCAGCCGCCGGAGTAGTACTCCTGGACGGTGAGGTACACGCACTGACCGGCCTTGCCGGGCGCGACGGCGGCGGCCAGCACCGGGGTGACGGTGTGGTGGTAGAGCTTGTAGGACGTGCCGCCGATGGTGCTGCTGCCGTAGTAGCCGCTCATCGACACCGCGACGGCCGCGTGGGTGTAGACGTAGTGTCCGGCCCCGGCGGGAGCGTACTGGTCGTCGCCCTCGAAGGCGGCGCTGATCCAGGTGGTCCGGCTCAGGTGGTACCAGACGGTGAAGTTGCCGTTCTTGTCCACCGTCCCCTGGGTGACCAGGCTGCGCGCACCGCCGACCGGCTGCGCGTAGACGTCGACCGAGCGGCTGTTGTCCGTGCTGCCGAGATGGACGGTGATCTCCGACCAGGCCGCGTAGGCGTACGTGCCGGCGTTGGTGGAGACGGTGAGCGCGGTTGCCGCGCGGGAGACCTGGACGGTACTGGTCGCGGTCACGCTGGAGTGGGTGGCGTCCCCGGGATACGTGAACGTGTAGCTGTTCACGCCCCCGATCTGCGGGGTGTCCTGGAAGCTGAAGCTCCCGTCGGCGTTCAGCTTCGCGGTGCCGACCGAGTACTGCGCGGGGTGGGCAAGGTCCGTCTTCAGGACCGTCAGGGTTTCACCCGCCGTGTAGGGCTCGACGGTGTCGGGGGTGTGCGCCCCGGTGATGGTGGTCACCGCACCCCGGGTCGCCGTGGCGGGCGCGGTGAGGGTCATCGAGGGATGGTCCGTGGCGATCGCCACCGACACGTCGTCCTCGCTGGAGGAGAGGTAGGCGTTGCCCGCGTAGGTCAGCGCATAGGTGAACTGCGGGCCCGGTCCCGGAACGTCGGACACCGAGTAGGCCCCGGTACCGGCGGCGACCGGAACATCGGGCAGGGTCGTGGACACCCCGGTGGCCGTGTTCGTCCGCACCACATGGAGGACGGTGCCCGCCGGCACCGGCTCCAGTAGCTGCTGGACCAGCACGTCACCGCTGAAGCTCACGGACGTCCCGCTGTTGGAGCTGATGGTGGGGAAGCCGACCGAGGTGGTCAGCGCGTTGACGCCGACGGCCAGTGCGGCGGTGGACGCCCGGTGGGTGCTGTCCCCGGCGTAGGACACCTGGTAGGTGTAGCTGCCCGGGGTGTTCTGGGTGTCGCTGAACGAGAAGGCGCCGTCCGCGCCGATGGTGACGTCCGGCAGCGCCACGCCGTTCCGGGTGACCTGGAGGGTCGCTCCGGCCGGGATCGAGCCGTTGGTGCTCAGCGAGCCCGAGACCTGGAACGGAAGGGTGGGTACGGCGCTGCCGGCGGACAGGGCGATCGAGGTGCTGGTGTACCGGGGGTTGCTCAGCGTCTGAAGGGTGTAGCCGCCGGCCGCGTCCTTGGTGACCGCGTACAGGGACAGCCCGTCGGCGCCCCAGGCGAGCCCGTCCGGGACGATGCTGCTGGGCGCGAAGCCGAAGCTGCTCATGGCGGGGTGCCCGTCCACGTACAGCCACAGGTCGGTGCCGCCGGTCGCGGCGGTGCCGGTGCCGGCGGCCACGGTGCCGTCGGCGGCCAGGGCGATGGCGTCCGGGCCCTGCCCCCCGGTGAAGTAGCCGGTCTCGCCCGACTGGGCCAGGGTGGCGCTGCTGTAGCGGTCGAGCAGGTGCCCCTGGGGCGCGGCGAGCAGGACCGTGCTGCCGTCCGGGGTCACCCGCAGCGAGCCGGCCGTGCCACCGGCCACATCGGTGTTGGCCAGCAGGGCCGGGGTTCCGGTGGCCACGTCGAAGGTGGCCGCATGACTCTGGTTGGCCTGCGGCTCCTCGGCGGCCAGGGTGTCGCCACCGGCCGCCAGCAGCGGGGCGGTGAGCCAGGTCCCGGTCCCCGCCAGCGGGGCCGCGGTGGGCGTGGCCGCGGTCGGATCGATCTCGCCGATGCCGCCGCTTCCGGCGGCCGGTGTGTAGCTGTACCAGACCTTGGCGTCGGCGACCACGACGGAGTACGGGGCGCTGCCGGTACCGGTCGCATAGCGCGCGGTCTCGGTGAGCGTGGCGGTGCTGATGGCCGACACGGCGTCGGCTCCGGCCAGGGCGGCGTAGAGGGTGCTGCCGTCGGCCGAGAGCGCGAGCCCGGTGGCGCCGGTC
>Ga0302311_10008502_pt1 | contig 10317 bp, 7 predicted proteins | sample III_Palsa_N1_3_FD_200449 | JGI IMG/M metagenome (GOLD analysis project Ga0302311, IMG submission 200449) | Peat permafrost microbial communities from Stordalen Mire near Abisko, Sweden - III_Palsa_N1_3 | ecosystem: Environmental > Terrestrial > Soil > Palsa > Peat permafrost | place: Sweden...
TACACCAGGGCCTCCCTCGGCTCCGCCGCCGGTTCCGCCGGGCCGCAGCCGATCACCCGGCCGATCAGGATCGAGTGGTCGCCGCCCTCCAGCACCGCGTGCATCCGGCAGGCCACCCGCGCCGCCGCCCCCGGGATGCCCGGCAGGTCCAGTTCCATCGGGACGGTGTCCCCGGCGGCGAACCGGTCGATGCCGGAGACGGCGAAGCGCCGGGCGATGTCGGCCTGGTCCCAGGCCAGGACGTTCACCAGGAACCGGTCCGTGGCGGTGAAGGCCGCATGGGTGCTGGCGGACCGGTCCAGGCAGACCATGACCAGCGGCGGCGAGAGCGACAGCGAGGTGAACGAGCTCGCGGTGAACCCCCAGCGGCGGCCGGAGCCGTCCACGGTGGTCACGACGACCACCGGACCGGGGACCCGGGACATCGCCCGGGTGAAGTCGAAGTCCTGCTCGGTGACAGCCATCGAAAGGTGCCTCCTCGGGCAACGTGACGGGACTCGGGCATCGTGAAGGGGACTCGGGCAACGTGAGGTGGCGTCGTGGCGGAAGGGCCTCGCCGGCCGGTCAGGCGGCGAGCCCGGCGCATTCGGGGTCGCCGGCCCCGGGGTCGCCGCTCCCCGGACAGCTGCTCAGCTCCGCCAGGAACGAGCGCGCCCAGTAGGCGACGTCCCGCTCCCTGACCCGGGCCCGCAGCGCCGACATGCGCTCCCGCCGCTCGGCCGGGTCCAGCTCCAGGGCGGTGACCATGGCGGCCTTGAGGTCGGCCAGATCATGCGGGTTGACCAGCAGCGCGCTGGTGAGCTCGCGGGCCGCACCGGCGAACTCACTGAGCACCAGCACCCCGCCCAGGTCGGGACGGCAGGCCGGGAACTCCTTGGCGACCAGGTTCATGCCGTCCCGCAGCGGGGTCACCAGCATCACGTCGGCGGCCCGGTACAGGGCGGCCAGCTCGGTGCTCCCCATGGTGGTGTGCAGGTAGTGGACCGGGGCCCGGCCGACATGGCTGAACACCCCGTTGATCCGCCCCACCTGGGCCTCGACCGCGGCGCGGTGGTGCCGGTAGTGCTCCACCCGCTCCCGGCTGGGTGTGGCGATCTGGACCAGGACGGTGTCCTCGGCGCTGATCCTGCCCTCGGTGAGCAACTCCTCGAAGGCCCGCAGCCGCTGGTCGATGCCCTTGGTGTAGTCGAGCCGGTCCACCCCGAGCAGGATCCGCCGGTCCGGGCCCAGCCGCTCACGGATCTGCCCGGCCTGCCGGCGTACCGGCTCGCTGTCGGCCAGGGCCTCCAGCGCGGCGGTGTCGATCGAGATCGGGAAGGCCCCGACCCGGACCTCCCGGCCGGGCAGCAGCACCGAGCCCACCAGCGCGGCGCCCTCCCGGTCGGTGCTGTCGTGCCGCCGCAGCCGGTGCGCCAGCCGCAGGAAGTTCTGCGCCCCGCCCGGGAGCTGGAAACCAAGCAGGTCGGCGCCCAGCATCCCGTCCACGATCTCGCCGCGCCACGGCAGTTGCAGGAACAGCTCGGGCGGCGGAAAGGGGATGTGCAGGAAGAAGCCGATCCGCACGTCCGGGCGCAGCGCCCGCAACAGGGCCGGGACCAGCAGCAGCTGGTAGTCCTGGACCCAGACGGTGGCGCCCGGCCCGGCCAGGGCCGCGACATGCTCGGCGAACCGCTGGTTGACCTGTCGGTAACTGGTCCACCAGTCCTGGTCGTACAGCGGCGGCACCACCGCGTCGTGGAACAGCGGCCACAGCGTGGCGTTGGAGAAGCCCTCGTAGTAGTCGCGGAACTCGTCCTTGGTGAGCGGCACCGGGTGCAGCTGGAGCCCGTCGCCGTCGATGGCGGCCGGGGCCTCCTCGGTGGTCCCGGACCAGCCCACCCAGGCCCCGCGCCGGGAACGCAGGATCGGCTCCAGCGCGCTGACCAGGCCCCCGGGGCTGCGCCGCCACTGCGGGCCGCCCGGGTGCCCGTGGTCGTACTGGACCGGGAGGCGGTTGGCGACCACGACGAAGTCCGGTGCGGGCTCCGCTGGTTGAGGCAGGACCGATATGTCCACAGTCCGGATTCCCTTCGGCAGGGCCGGTCCGGCGGGCCGGGCGTGCGCCCACCGGACCGGCAGCGTGTGCGGACGTGCCGCCGCCAGGGCTAGGCGGCGCGGAAGTCGACGATGGTCTTGAGGTCGGTCGTGGTGCGGTAGTTCTCGAAGATCCTGACGAGCCCGTCGTAGTCACCGAACTCGTGGACCGTGGACAGCAGGCGCTTGCCGTCCACGATGCCGCTGGACAGCATCTGCATGGCGGCCTGGATCACGTTCGCCGAGTGGTGCATCGGGAACGCGGAGACGTCGAAGGGGGAGGCCATGATGTTGATGCCCTTGGCGAGCATCAGCCAGGTGTCGAACTTCTGCATCTCCTGCGAGGCCCCGTACAGGACGTAGCGGCCCTTGGGCTTCAGCCGCCGCATGGCGACCCGCCTCGGGTCCTTCTCCTCGTCGTCCACCTTGACCGTGGGCAGCGCGTCGAAGACGTAGTCGAAGGTGTTCTCCGCCACCTCGGCGATCAACTCCTCCGGCAGGTAGGCGCGCTGGGAGAAGTGCATCTCCGCGTGCTGGTTGCGGATCGGGTTGGCGTCCAGCGAGACCACCGAGTTGGGCGCCAGCAGGCGCCGGATCACGCTGCCGGCGATGATCCCGATCGGACCGGTGCCCATGATCAGGACCTTGTCGCCGATCTTCGGCGGGTTGGCCAGGATCGAGCGCAGCGCGCCGGTGGTCGGCTCGATGAACGACGCCTGGAGGTCGTCCAGGTCGTCCGGGACCTTGACCGCGGCGGCGCGCAGGTCGTCGGAGAAGTTCCGGTCGGCCCAGAACACGTCCTCCTTGACCTCGCCGGAGAAGATCGGGCGCAGGCTGCGGTACTCGGCGAAGCCGCCGAAGTCGGTCTGCCCCCAGTACACGATCCGGTCGCCCACCTGGATGTCCGGGTTGTCGAACGCCGCCCCCTTCTCCACCACCTCGCCCAGGTACTCGTGGCCCAGGATGATCGGGTACTCGGAGGGGAACAGGTGACCTTCGAAGAACGAGATGTCGGTCGAGCAGATCGACACGCAGCGGGTCCGCAGCAGCAGGCCGTCGGCGGGGACGGTCGGACGGGGCACCTCCGCGAGGACGGTCTTGCGCGGGGCGAGGAGCTGAAGGGCCTTCATGGTCTGCATGGTTGTCCTTTCGGGCAGGTCGACTCGGGCGGGTCGCGACGCGGGCGGTCGCACCGGGGAAGCGGAGCGGGAGCGCGGAGCGGTCAGCGGCGCATGCTCAGGCCGCCGCCGAGCAGGTACTGGCCGGTCATCTCGACATTGCTGGGCGAGAGCGTGATGTGCTTGGCGGCGCTGTGGACGTCGCGGAAGTAGCGTTCGAGGATGCTGCTCTCGTACAGCGAGGACGTCCCCGCCAGCACGAACAGCGTGTCGACCGCCTGGCAGCACTGCTCGGCCACGGTGGCCGCGACCAGGCGCACGGTCGCGCTCAGCGAGTCGCCGCCGTCCTCGCCGTGCTGCTCGGCGTGCCAGGCCGCGTCGGCCAGCAGCAGCCTGGCCGAGCGGACCAGCGCCTCGGCCCGGGCGTAGCGGTCCTGGGTGGTGTGGCCGGCCGCCAGCGTGCTGCTGCCGGCCGCCGGGGTCTTGCCGGCCGCCAGCGCCCGGAAGGCGTCCAGCGCGCCGCGAGCGGTGCCGAGGGCGGTGGAGGAGGAGCCGAACAGGCCGAAGTCGTAGTAGCTGATCGGATAGCCCCGGCTGGGGCGGGCGGGCGGCGGCGCGAACATGTCCTGCTGCGACACCGTGTACTGCTCGGCCACGAAGACGTCGTCGACCTCGTAGTCCTCGCTGCCGGTGCCGCGCAGCCCCAGGGTGTGCCAGGTGTCGAGCATCCGCACCCGGGACTTCGGCAGGAACAGCATCCGGATCTCCGGACCGCTCCCGCTGTCGGCCGCCGCACCCTCCCGGACGACCCTGGCCGCACAGACCAGCCAGGTCGCATGCGCCGAGCCGCTGGCGAAACCCCACCGGCCCTTGAGCCGGTAGCCGCCCGGCACCGCCACCGCCTGGCCGGTGGGGTTGACCGAGCCGACCACCAGCCCGGTCTGCTCCTGGAACAGCTCACGGGCGGCGGCCTCGGGCAGGTAGTCCGAGATCCGGCCGATCGCGGCCTGAACCCCCATCTGCCAAGCCACCGCCGGGTCCAGCCGCGCCAGTGCCTGGACGACCAGCGAACCGGTCGCCAGCGACACCTGCGCGCCGCCGAACTGACGGGAGATCAGCATCCTTGGCAGGCCAGCCGCCTGGAGTGCCTCGAAAACCGGCAGCGGGGAGGAGCGCTGGTGCTCGCCCTCCTCGCGGAACTTCTCGATCACCGGCGCGATCTCCTCGACCCGGGCGAGCCAGACGGCCGCCTCCTCCGAGACCGGGATCCTGTCGATCAGCGCGGGCTGAGCCTGATGCACGGTCATTCCCACCTCCTGAAGTTGCTTCGCAGCCTAGGTAGCGGGAACGGGTGTTCAATACGGGCAATCGGAGATGCGAAACGGACCGCACCGGGGGCTCCGGTACGGTCCGTTTCGCTTTGGTTTCCTTGGTGTGACGCCCCTGGTGCGACGCGCTTCAGCCGGTCTGCTCCAGCGCGCTGACGAACGCCGTCCACACGTCGACGTGCTGACGCACCGCCGCGGCCAGGGTGCTCCTGCTCATCGTCGGCACCGCCGCCAGCAGCGCCGCGCCCTGCGCCCCGGCCAGCGCCCGGTTGTCGAGCAGCCGCAGCAGCTGGCGTCCAGGCTCGGAGAAGCGCAGCGAGGGATCACGGGCCAGCCGGGCGATCGGATCCCGGGCCAGGGACCGCCGGTGCGCCCGGCCGTCCGGCGCCCAGGGATCCGCCACCGGCTCCTGCGGGCCCCGGCGCGCCACCGGATCCTCCCCGCGCTCGATCCGGGCCCGCACGTCGGCCGCCGTCCCCGGCGATATGCCGGCCGCCGCCGCGATCTGCCGCAGCGAGGCGTCCGGATGCGCCCGCAGATAGGCGGCGGCCTGGGCGCGCCCGGCCGCCGGATCCAGCGGCCGCACCCGCCCGTCCCGGCCGACCCGGGCGTTCGACTGAGGCACCTCCCCATTTGAACGGCCGCGGAGCGCGGCCACGGTCTTCGCGGACAGGCCCGATGCCAGCGCGATCGCCCGGTTCGACCACTCGGGGTAGGCCGCCATGATCCGTAACGCGGCGTCGGAACGCTCCTGCCGGCCCAGCCGCAGGCCGTGGTGCAGGTTGGACTTCACCGCCTGGACGAAGGCGGCCTCCGGGTCCCCGTCGAAGTAGCGGACCTCGATCTGGGTACGGCCCGACAGCCGCGCGGCGGTGAGCCGGTGCATGCCGTCGACGACGCGCATCGTGCGGCGGCAGACCAGGATCGGCGGCAGATCGCGGACCGCCGCCAGGGCGCCCGCGTAGTCGAGGTCGACGCCCCGGGCCCGGGGCGAGTCACCCGGCCGGAGCACCGCCAGATCGACCAGGGCGGTCGGCGTCCAACGGTCGTCGGCGGCGGGCGGATGCCCGACCAGCGTGGGTCTGGGCGAATGCAGGGTGCTGGTCATGAACAGGATCCCCCTAGACATGCGCACAACGAGCGGACAGGTGTGACAGTCGGGAGCGCCAGTGATCCGCGAACTGAAGGAGCGTCAGGGAACAACGGCCCGGCAGAGCGCCGGTGAGCGAATGGTGCGGGACACGGCACGTCCGGGAAAGCCCGGAACAGCGCCGCGACTGGCCACCGGCCCGGGCGCTGACTCCCCCACGTCAGCTGCGCCCGTCGGCCGGCTCAAGCCGTACCACGACTGAACACGTGCACCTGTGCGATCGGCGCTTCCCCCGTTGGCTGCACCGCTTTGGCTGCACCGCGCGACCGGACACACGTACGGCCCGCACAATGAGTAGATCTTCTCTGCCACCCGATGGCTAGCCTGAAATAACGGCCATTGGCCGCCATGGGCCAGCAGGGGCCCCCGGGCGCGGCCCCGCCGGCCGCCGCCCGGCACGGTCCCGGACAGCCCCGGCCGTCCCGTCCGGCCACCCCCATCCCGACCTTGAACTGCAACGCTGCTTCGCCTACGGCCATTTGGGCTGCCGGTATCGGCCACTTTCAACACCCTGGAAACACGGACCGGCCACAATGCATCCCGGAACCGCCGCGACGGGAGGACGAATGTGGACAGCAGGACGCCGCAGGACGAGGGCCTCCCCGGGAGGCCACTGCAGCCACGTGACGCCGCAGCGGTCCTGCTGGCCCACGCCGTGGAAACCCTCACCGACCTCGCCGCCCCCGATCTGGTCGAGAGCTACCGGGCTCTGGCCCGGAACGGCACGGCCATCACGCTGGACCAGGCGGATCAGCTGTTCGGGGAGCGCGGGACGACGGACCGGCTGCTGTCCCTGGGCCTGGCCCACGTACTCCCGCACACCCCGCCCGTCCTCGCCGCCACGCCCCCGGTGGCCGCGGTCGAAGCGGCCCTGGCCCACAAGCGGCACGAGCTCACCGAGCAGCAGGACGCCCTCTCCCGGGCCCAGCAGGAGGTCGCCGGGATGTGGCGGTTCGCCGAGACGCACCTGAACCACGCGTCCGCGCACCGCCTGGCCCGGGTGCTGACCGACCCGGACGAGATCTCCGCCCTGTCCAACACCATCGGCACCGCCGCCACCGACGAGCACCTGACGGTGGACACCTTCCGCTACGAGCTCCCGCCCACCCCCGACTCGGCGCTGCCGCCGATCGCCTCCTCGCTCGCCCGGGGCGTCCGCCACCGCGCGCTCTACGAGACCGCCTTCCTCAGCCACCCGGTCGGCGCCGGGATCCTGGCCCGCTGCGCGGCAGCGGGGGAGGAGATACGTCTGCTGCCCCGGCTGCCGATGAAGATGAAGATCACCGACCGGGCCCAGGCCCTGCTGGCACTGACCGCCACCGGCAGCAGCGTCGCCCTGCACCTGTGCTCGCCGATCGCCATCGACGCCCTGCGCGACTACTTCGACCTGCTCTGGGAGGGCGCCCGCCCCTTCATCCAGCCGCCGTCCGGCACCCTCAACCTCAACGAACGCGAACGGCAGCGCCGCGAAGTGGCGGCCCTGATGAACCAGGGCCTCAGGGACGAGGTCATCGCCCGGCGGATGGAGCTCACCGCGCGCACCGTCCGCCGACGCATCAGCGAGATCATGGAGGAGCTGGGCGCCGAGACCCGCTTCGGCGCCGGGGCCGAGGCCCAGCGGCGTGGCTGGTTCGACGCCCCGGCCTCCTAGCCCCGGGCCCCTATCGGCCCGCCGCTCAGCGCGGCTCGCCGAGCAGCTGGCCGCGCGGGCGCATCCCCGCCGCCCGGTAGATGTCGTCGATCAGCCCCATGGTCACCACCGCGTCCTCGGCCGGGGTGAGCACCGGGCCGCCGCCCAGCACCGCCTCGGCAAAGGCCCGCAGTTGATAGGAATAGGTGTGCCCGCCGAGCACCCGCTCCCGGCGCACCCCCTTGCCGGTGCGTACCGTCAGCCGGTTGAACAGGTGCGGAGCCAGGTAGTTGATCACCCTGAGCTCGCCCTGGTCACCGCGTACCGTGGCGCTGAAGTCCAGCAGCCGCCGTGACCACAGGGAGGTGGTGAGCCTGCCGCCGGCGCCGTTGGGAAAACGCAGCTCGGCGGTCATCGCCCGGTCGATGTCCGGCCCGCGCAGCGTCGCCCGGGCGCTCAGTACCTCCGGCGCGCCCCCGGCGGCCTCGCCACCGAGCAGCCGCAGCAGATGCAGCGCGTAGCAGCCGCCGTCCATCATCGCCCCGCCGCCGAGCGGGTAGCTGTAGCGGATGTCGCCGAACACCGGCAGCGGAAAGCACATCGCCGTCTCGACACTGCGGATCGTGCCCAGCTCACCACTGTCGACGATCTCCCGCATCCGCGCCGCCATCGGGTGGTAGCGGTAGTGGAACGCCTCCATGACCACCAGGCCGCAGGCGGCAACGGCGTCGGCGACCGCCCGGGCCTCCGTGGCATTGGCGGTGAAGGGCTTCTCGCACAGCACATGCTTGCCGGCCGCGAGCGCCTTCAGCGTCCACTGCGCGTGCAGCCCGTTGGGCAGCGGGTTGTAGACGGCGTCCAGCTCCGGGTCGTCCAGCAGCGCCTGGTAGTCGCTGTGGACCCGGCCGATCCGGTGCTTGGCCGCGAACCGCCGAGCCCGCTCGGGGTCGCGCGCCGCCACCGCACCGATGACTACCCCGGGCTCCCGCGCCGCCGGACGCACCAATGCGGAGGGGGCGATCCGGGCAGCGCCCAGGATGCCGATTCGGAGCTGGGACATTCGGAAACCTCACATTCCCTGCGGGAGGGTCCACACGCGGGACAACCGGTGGTCGCCATCGCCGCCAGGTTAGCCGCCCGGCCGGAACGGATACGGGCCGCCGCAATTCCCAGTGGCGCTCACCCCGTACTCTCGGACACGCTGGGCGTACGCCCGCTGCCCGCTGGTATCCATGGACCGAAGGAGAACCAAGACCGTGACGGACATCGTCGACGAGCTGAAATGGCGTGGGCTGATCGCCCTGTCCACCGACGAGGACGCCCTTCGCAAGGCATTCGCGGACGGCCCGGTCACGTTCTATTGCGGTTTCGACCCGACGGCCCCGAGCCTGCACATGGGAAACCTGGTGCAGCTGCTCACCATGCGCCGCATCCAGGACGCCGGGAACCTTCCGCTGGGCCTGGTCGGCGGCGCCACCGGCCTGATCGGTGACCCCCGCCCGACCTCGGAGCGGACCCTGAACGACCCGGAGACCGTGGCCGACTGGGTGCTCCGGCTGCGCGGCCAGGTCGAGCGCTTCCTGGACTTCGAGGGCCCGCACGCCGCGCGGATCGTCAACAACCTGGACTGGACCTCCGGGATGTCGGCGATCGGACTGCTGCGCGACATCGGCAAGTACTTCCGGGTCAACACCATGATCGCGAAGGAGGCTGTCGCCCGGCGGCTCAACTCCGATGCCGGGATCAGCTACACCGAGTTCAGCTACCAGGTGCTCCAGGGTATGGACTACCTGGAGCTCAACCGCCGCTACGGCTGCACCCTCCAGACCGGCGGCAGCGACCAGTGGGGCAACCTCACCGCCGGTACCGAGCTCATCCGCAAGGCCGAGGGCAAGTCCGTGCACGCCCTGGGCACCCCGCTGATCGTCAAGGCCGACGGCACCAAGTTCGGCAAGACCGAGACCGGCACCATCTGGCTCGACCCGGAGCTGACCACCCCCTACGCCTTCTACCAGTTCTGGCTCAACGCCGACGACCGGGACGTGGCCAACTACCTGCGCATCTTCACCTTCCGCTCGCAGGAGGAGATCGCGGAGCTGGAGCGGCTCACCGCCGAGCAGCCGGCCGCCCGCGCAGCCCAGCGGGCCCTGGCCGAGGACGTCACCACCCTGGTCCACGGCGAGGAGCAGCTGGCCCGAGCGGTCGCCGCCTCCCGTGCCCTCTTCGGCCAGGGCGACCTGGCCGACCTCGACGACCGCACCCTGGCCGCCGCCACCGCCGAGCTCCCGACCGCACAGGTGGCCGAACTCGGTTCCCTGGTCGACCTGTTCGTGGCCACCGGACTGGTCGCCAGCAAGTCCGCGGCCCGCCGCGCGGTCAAGGAGGGCGGCGCCTACCTCAACAACGTCAAGGTGACCGACGAGGAGGCGGTGGCCACCGCGGCCGACCTGCTCCACGGCCGCTGGCTGCTGCTCCGCCGGGGCAAGCGCAGCCTCGCCGCAGTGGAACTGACCGGCTGACCTGCGGTTTTAGCCGGTTCCCGGCATCCGTGGCGGAGGTCGTAAAAGATCTTCGCCACGGATGTTTGACGTGGCCTGCGGGACCGTCTAGTGTTGAGCGAGTCGCTTGATTCGGATCGTTACGTCGTACGGGGCATCGCTCCGCAGTATCGGTCCTCACGTGGCCACACACTCAGAAGCCTCTTCACTCAATCAATTGATCCACCCGGTGTCGGCATTTGTCCCGGCGCTTGGGGTTCATTTGGCGTGCGAATAGGTGACCGATTTTCCGGTACCCGGAATATGCGGTAACGTAGTGCGGGTCGCAGAGCGACAACCCGCTCCGGCGGGAGGCGGAAACGAAATAGCCCGGTTCGCCGGGGGATTCGGATCTGCTAAGGTTTGAAACGAAGAAGAACGAAGCGCCTGGAGAGACCGGTGAAAGGGTCTTGAAGGAAGCGTCCGTTCCTTGAGAACTCAACAGCGTGCCAAAAGTCAACGCCAGATATGTTGATACCCC
>Ga0302311_10008509_pt1 | contig 10312 bp, 6 predicted proteins | sample III_Palsa_N1_3_FD_200449 | JGI IMG/M metagenome (GOLD analysis project Ga0302311, IMG submission 200449) | Peat permafrost microbial communities from Stordalen Mire near Abisko, Sweden - III_Palsa_N1_3 | ecosystem: Environmental > Terrestrial > Soil > Palsa > Peat permafrost | place: Sweden...
TGCGCAGCACCTGCGGGATCGGCTTGGCGGCGACGAAGCCGAGCTTGCCGGTCTTGGACGAATAACCGGCGACGATGCCGGAAATGTACTGCGCTTCGTCGATGTAGCCGAAATAGCTGCCGGCGTTCTTCGGGTCCTTGTCGGTCCACAACCCGCCGCAATGTTCGAAACGCAGCTTCGGAAACTTGTTCGCCATCTTGATCATGTGCGGATTGTAATATCCGAACGATGTCGGGAACAGCAGCGTCGCGCCGTCGAGATTGATCATCGACTCCATCGTCTTTTCGACGGCGTCGGTTTCCGGCACCTTTTCCTCTTCGATCACCTTGAGGCCGGGCATTTTCTTCAGGACTGCGGCGCCCGCGGCGTGAGCCTGGTTGTAGCCATAGTCATCGCGTGACCCGACATAGATGAAGCCGATCGTGGTATCCGCAGCGTATGCGGAACGCCCGCCCAGCGCGGAGCCGAGCGTGAGCGCAGCGCCGCCTTGCAAAAGATGCCGTCGTGAAATCCTGCCAAAATCCATTGGTTGCTCCCTTTGGCGGATGGACCGCCGCTAATTCTCGACTTCGCCGACCCGGCGGAGCCCGACACGTCTCGTCGCAAGCTTCATGCCAGAGCTCTTTTCCTAGGCATATTCTTTCAAGGTATTGATATAATTACTATTTTTATATAACCAGATTCTGGTTTAAAACTTGGGCACGCTCGGTAACGGCTAAAGTTTGAGCTACTTTTCCGGATTGTATGCAAGGGAGTTAAGCAATCCTTGAAGCGGATCGGCGCCCGCCGGATTGATCGAACTGACTAGTCCGTTCATTTGCCGGCTGGTCATCCGGGCTGAGGCTGCTACCAGTCAGGGAATAAGGGCCACCGTCGGATTCGCCGATCCGCTGGCACCGAATTTGTATCGACAGACCGAAAACCGCGCGCGGACCGGCATTGGCTGCATTATTTGGAAAAGCATGCGTGAGATGAATGCGGAAACCGCCGGGCTGCAGCACTCATCCCTCGGCGATGAGATCGTCGGGCGGATCAACCGGCTGGGCCAGATCTCCGAGACCCCGGAGCACCTTGCGCGCGTTTTCCTGACCCCCGAACACCGTGCTGCGGCTGACCTCATTCTGGCCTGGATGCGCGACGCAGGACTGCATGCGCATCTCGACGCGATCGGAAATGTCTGCGGCCGTTACGAAGGCGAGCGTCCGGGGCTGCCATGTCTGATGCTGGGCTCGCACTACGACACCGTGCGCGACGCCGGCAAATGGGACGGACCGCTGGGGCTGATCACGGCGATTTCCTGCGTCGCCGATCTGCACAGAAGAGGCCGGCGATTGCCGTTCGCGATCGAGGTGACCGGTTTTGCCGACGAGGAGGGGGTCCGGTTTGCCTCGACGCTGCTCGGCAGCCGGGCGGTCGCGGGAACGTTTAACGAGCGCGTGCTGAGTTCAAAGGACAGCGCCGGAATATCGATGCGCGACGCGCTTGCCGCGTTCGGTCTGGATCCCGACCACATCGGCGCGGCGGCGAGGGCTCCCAGCGAATTGCTGGCCTATGTCGAACTTCACATCGAGCAGGGGCCGGTGCTGGAAGCCGAACATCTGCCGGTCGGGGTGGTGACCGCGATCGCGGGTGCGACGCGGCTGGCGGCCAGCCTGACCGGGATGGCCGGCCATGCCGGCACGGTGCCGATGCTGCTGCGCCGTGATGCGCTGACGGGAGCCGCGGAATGCATCACCACGATCGAGGAGCTATGCCGCACCGATGACGGCGGGCTGGTTGGCACGGTCGGATATATTCACGCGATGCCCGGCGCGACCAACGTCATCCCGGGACAGGCCGCCTTTACCATCGACCTTCGCGCGCCGACGGATGCGCATCGCAAGCGCGCGGTGGCCGATATCGTCCGGCAGATCGAGGCGGTCGCCAAACGCCGCAAGCTGGTGCTGCAGGTCGACGTGACGCATGAAAACCGCACCGTGCCCTGCGCGCCGTGGCTGAAGGCGCAGGTCGCGGACGCCGTCGCGGCGGAAGGCCATCGCGTATTCGAACTGCCAAGCGGCGCCGGGCATGACGGCATGGCGATGATCGACATCGCCGACGTCGCCATGCTGTTCGTGCGCTGCCGCGGCGGCATCAGCCATCATCCGGACGAGCATGTCGAAGTGGCCGATGTCGATATCGGCGCGCGGGTCCTGCTGCGGCTGATCGAGAGCTTTCAGCCAGGCCCGCGATCCGCCAAAATGTGAGTCGCCCGGCGGTGCGGCCTGATCCGGTCAGCCCGCCGTCACGTCGACCAGCACATCGCCGTCGAGAACGTGCCTGGCCTTGTCGCGGTCAAGATCGCCTTCCCAGGCGGCCACGACGACGGTGGCGACGCAGTTGCCGATCAAATTGCCGAGCGCGCGCGCCATGCCGATGAACCAGTCGACCGACAGCACCAGCACGAGCCCGATCGCCGGAATGCTCGGGACCGCATTCAGCGTGGCCGCAAGAATCACGATGGCGGAGCCGGGAACGCCATGGGCGCCCTTGGACGTGACCAGGGATACGCCGAGCACCAGCAACAGATCGCCGAACGACAGCGGCGTGTTGGTCGCCTGCGCGATGAACACCACCGCCAATGTCAGGTAGATCGAGAACGCATCCAGGTTGAAGGAATAGCCGGTGGGGATCACGAGCCCGACCACCGAATTCTTGACCCCCATCCATTCAAGTTTGCGCATGATCTGCGGCAGCACCGCATCCGACGACGCGGTTGCCAGAACGATGGTCAATTCCTCGCGCATATAGGCCAGGAATTTGAGGATGTTCAGCCCGGCGAGCGCCATCACGGAGCCGAGCACGCCGAGCACGAAGATCGCGAGCGCGACGTAGAACAGGGCGACCAGCGAGACCAGTTGCCTGAGCGAGCCGACGCCATATTGCCCGACCGTATAGGCGACCGCGCCCAGCACGCCGAGCGGTGCGAGGCGAACGATCAGTCCCATGATCCGGAACAGCACGGTCGATACCGCGTCGATCAGCGAACTGATGCGCTCGCCCTTTTCGCCGCCGACAAGGGCGAGGCCGACGCCGAACAGGATCGCGAAAAACAGCACCTGCAGCACGTCGTTGCGCGACAATGCGTCAAATGAGGTGGTCGGGATGATGTTCATCAGGAAGCTGCCGATACCGCCGCCCTTCAGCTTGTGGGCGTTGTCGGCGTAGCTGCTCAGCGCTTTGGCGTCGAGCGTGGACGGATCGATGTTCATGCCGTGGCCGGGGCCGAACAAATAGGCCAGCACCAGCCCGACGATCAGCGCGACCGTGGTCATGGTCTCGAAATAGATCAGGGCCTTGACGCCGACCCGCCCGACCTTTTTGAGGTCGCCGGCGCCGGCGATGCCATGCACGACCACGCAGAATACGATCGGGGCGACGATCATCGAAATCAGTTTCAGAAAGGCATCGCTGAATATCTTCAGGCTGATGGCGAAATCGGGGGTGGCCATTCCGAGCACGATCCCCAGCAGCAGCGCGGCAACAACCTGAACGAACAGCGACGTATACAGCGGCTTTCGCGCAGCCGGCGCCGCGGCGGTAATTGTGGTCATCGAAAGCTCCCCCCGATTTAAAATATCCCAAGCATCAGACAAGCAACAAACGTTCCAGCAAAGCAAGGACACCGGACTTTACGATCCATGCTCGAGGCCACTGATGATCTTGTCGAGGGAATCGTCGGAACCGTTTGATTCATAGGTAATTTTGGTAGCAAAAATGTATTGCTGCCATCGTTGTGGCGTCACGCTAGGCGGCGGCGGCATGATCGCGGAATTGCATGGGGTCGCTGGGCGTCCCTGCTGAAGTTCTGGGTCTGCCTACGCAGCGAACACAGGCAACATCTCGCTCAACGAATAAGCAAATGCACCTCAGAAAGGTTGCGCATAGGGAATAAGCAGACGCTGGTTCAAAATACAACCGACTGAAAATACGTAAGATTCCCGAACGCGCGGACGTCGAAAGCCATTGTACACAATGGCACGGGCTTTGCTTAACCCCCTTTAAGAGTTCTCTCGCGTGGGGGCATCTGCATATGGCGAACTCAAAGCTTTCCAGTGGCATTGTCGCCGCGGAGCCCGAGCCGATCAGTCTCAATTGGTCCGCCACGGCCCTCGTTATCATCGACATGCAGCGCGACTTCATGGAGCCCGGCGGCTTCGGCGAAACACTCGGCAACGACGTCTCGCAATTGGCCCGCGCCGTCAAGCCGATCGGGTCGGTCCTGAGTGCCGCGCGCGATATGGGCATGCTGGTCGTGCACACCCGCGAGGGCCATTCGCCTGATCTTTCCGACGCACCGCCGGCGAAGATCGAGCGCGGCGCGCCAAGCCTTCGCATCGGTGATCCCGGTCCGATGGGGCGGATCCTGATCCGTGGCGAAGCCGGCCATGACATCATTCCGGCGCTGTATCCGCTGGACAGCGAGATCGTGATCGACAAGCCCGGAAAAGGCGCGTTCTACGCCACCGAACTCGGCGACATCCTGCAGAAATATGGCATCGAGAATTTGCTGGTGTGCGGCGTGACCACCGAGGTCTGCGTCAATACCACCGTGCGCGAGGCCAACGACCGCGGCTATCGCTGCGTCGTGCTGTCCGATGGTTGCGCGTCTTACTTCCCTGAATTCCACGAAATGGGCCTGAAAATGATCAAGGCCCAGGGTGGCATCTTCGGCTGGGTCAGCGACTCCGCCGCGGTTCTCAAGGCAATGACACCGGAGATTTCAAACAATTTGGCAGCGGGAGCATCACGATGAGCACGAGCACTACGGGGACTGCCGGCTTCAAACCAGCATTGTGGACGCCGGGCGACTGGAATGCCTTCTTTGGCTTCGGCACCAACATCCTGGTCAATATGCTGGTGCTGACAGGACTTCTGCGTTTCGTGCTGAAGATGCCGGACTCGCTGGTTTTCGGCCGCATCCTGCCGGCGCTCGGCCTGATGTTGTGCCTGTCGACGTTTTACTACGCCTGGCTCGCCTACCGGCTGGCGCAGAAGACCGGTCGCTCCGACGTCTGCGCGCTGCCTTCGGGCGTCAGCGTGCCGCATATGTTCATCGTTACCTTCGTGATCATGCTGCCGGTTACCATCAAGACCGGCGATCCCATGAAGGGCTGGTCCGCCGGTCTGGTCTGGGTGTTCTTCCAGAGCTTCATCCTGATGATCGGCGGATTTATCGCACCCTACATCCGGAAAATCACGCCCCGCGCGGCCCTGCTCGGCACGCTGGCCGGTGTTTCCGTGACCTTCATCTCGATGCGGCCGGCGCTGGAAATGTACATGACGCCGCAGATCGGTCTGGTCTGCTTCGCCATCATTCTGGTGAGCTGGTTCGGCGGCGTGAAATATCCCAAGGGAATTCCCGCCGGCCTCGTCGCCATCGCGGTCGGCATGGTGATCGCATGGGGATCGAACCTGTTCGGTCTTGGATTGGGTGGGCTGACGGTCAAGGGAGTCGGCGATGCGGTGGCAGGCTTCGGTTTCTCGGTACCGTTGCCCGCTGTTAATCAGGTATTCTCGGGCTTCGAGTTCCTCGGCGTCATTCTGGTGACGGCGATCCCGTTCGGCATCTACGACCTCGTCGAGGCCATGGACAACGTCGAAAGCGCCGAGGCCGCGGGCGACGAATACCCGACCACCCGCGTTCTGACCGCTGACGGCGTCGTCAGCCTGATCGGCTGCCTGATGGGAAATCCCTTCATCAACGCGGTTTATATCGGCCATCCCGGCTGGAAGGCGATGGGCGGCCGGATCGGCTATTCGGCGGCGACCGGAATCATGGTGATCCTGTTGTCATGGTTCGGCATCATCTCGGTGCTGCTGGCGCTGGTGCCGGTGGTCGCAATCTCGCCGATCCTGCTCTACATCGGCATGCTGATCGGCGCACAAGCGTTCCAGACCACGCCGATCAAGCACGCGCCGGCGATCGTGCTGGCTTTGACGCCGCATCTCGCCGCGTGGGGCAAGCTGCAGATCGACACCATGCTCGGTGCGACCGTCAGTGCTGCGCAGTCGGTCGGTGGTCTGGCCGCCGACAAGGTCGGCGACGTCAAGGCCGCGGCGATCGCCTCGCTGCCGCAACAGGGCGTGCTCTATCACGGCCTCGAAGTCATGGGCGGCGGTTCTATTCTCGCCGGCCTGATCCTTGGCGCGGTCGGTGTTTTCGTGATCGAGCGCGATTTCATGAAGGCTTCTGCCTTCGCGTTCGCCGGCGCCGTGCTGACCTATTTCGGCTTCATGCACGGCGAGTCCGTGGGGATCGGTGGCGGGTTGGGCGTCACGCCCAGCGTCGCGCTGGCCTACGCGGTGGTGGCGGCCGGCTTCCTCGCGGTAGCGAAGTTCGGCACCAGCACGGTCTACGTTCCGCAGCACGATCTGCCGCACGCGGTACCGGCCGAGTGACAAGGGCCTGACGCACCCCAATACGGATAGAAGTGAGGCATATTACCTCACTTCTATCTCACTTCTATCCTGGCTTGATCGGCCACGTCCTTCCACAACGATATATCCTGCTTGATGAAGCTGGCGAAAGCCTCCGGCGAAGTGCCGACGGTCTGGATCGCCTGCGTCTCCAATAGCGTCCTGGTGCCGGGATCGTTGAGCGCCTTCACGAACTCTGCGTTGAGCCGGGCGACGATGGCAGGCGGCGTGTGGGCCGGCGCCAGGATTCCGTGCCATGCGATGGCATCGAAGCCGGGATAGCCGCTCTCGGAGATCGTCGGGACGTCGGGCGCGACCGGCGAGCGCTCCTTGCTGGTCACGGCGAGTGCGATCAGGGCGCCGGATTTCACGTATTGCAGCGCTGAAATCGGATCGGAAAACACCATCTGCACCTGGCCGGCGAGCAGGTCGGTCACGGCCAGCGCGGTGCCGCGATAGGGAATATGCGTCATCCTGATGCCGGTCCGGATCGCGAACAGCTCGGTGACCAGATGGTTGGAGGAACCGACGCCTGTGGTGCCGTAGTTCAATCCGCCGGGCCGGCTCCTGGCGAGTGCGATGAACTCGTTCAGCGTCTTCACGCCCAGCGCAGGATTGACCACCATGACGTAGGGATAGGTTGTGGTCAGCGATACCGGCGCAAAATCCTTTATGGGATCGTAGGGCAGGTTCCTGTAGACGGCCGGGTTGATCGAAATCGGCCCGGATTGTCCCAGCAAAAGCGTATAGCCGTCCGGCTCGGATTTGTTGACGAATTCGGCGCCGATGATCGCGCCGCCGCCGGTGCGGTTCTCGACCACGACGGATTGTCCGATCGTCTTGCCAACGCGTGCCGCAAGGACGCGCGCGGTTGAATCGGCGGAGCCGCCGGCGGCAAAGGGCACGATCAAATGGATCGGGCGCGACGGATATTCGTCGGCCCACGCCTGGTTCGCAGCCGGCATGGCAGCCCATGCAAGGGGCAGAAATAGACCGGCCAGCGCAAGGCGTATCGAACGGGTTGGCATGGTTTCTTCCCTTTTTAGTTTGGTGTTCGTTTGCACCATTAGTTGCCCGCACCATAGGGCAGAATTTCCTGACCGGTCTACCGAACGCGTGGTTGCGCTTTTTCGTTACCCTGCGATGCTCCCGCCGATTTTCAAGGGGGTGACGATGTTGCATAAACCTGGCGTGACCGAGAGCTTGGCCCAGAACGTTGTCGCCGCGCGGTGGGAAGATATCCCCTCTGCGGTGCGGCATCAGGCCAAGCGCTCGTTCATGAATTTCTTTGCGGTCGCGCTCGCCGGCTGCCGCACCGGGCCGGTCGAGACCGCACTTCGTTCGCTCGGCGAATTCTCCGGCGGTAAGCCGGTCACCGTGGTGGGGCGCTCCGAGCGCATCGATGCGCTGAGTGCGGCGTTTCTTAACGCCGCCGGCGCCAATGTCCATGATTTCTGCGACACTCATGTGCGAACGGTGATCCATCCGACCGCGCCGGTGGCACCGGCGCTGCTGGCATTCGCCGAATTGCGGCACGCCAGCGGACCCGATCTGTTGCTGGCCTTTATCCTCGGCAATGAAGTGCAGGCCCGTATCGGGCTGGCGATCTCGCCCAGCCATTACGACCGGGGCTGGCACATCACCTCGACCTGCGGCGTATTCGGCGCAGCCGCCGGTGCCGGCAAGCTCGCGACCCTCGACCCGCATCAGATGGTGTCGGCGCTCGGCATCGCGGCCACGCAATCCGCGGGCCTGTGCGAATGCCTGGGGACCCCGGCGAAAAGCGTCAGCGTCGGCAATGCCGCGCGCAACGGATTGTGGTCGGCGCTGCTGGCGGAGAAGGGATTTGACGGGCCGCCGGAGCCGCTGGCCGGCGTGCAGGGCTTTTACCATGCTCTGGCCGAGACGCCCGATTTAGCTCTGGTCACCGACGGCTGGGGCGAAAGCTGGCAGATCATGGCGACGTCCTACAAGCCGTACCCCTGTGGCTTTGTGATCCATCCCGTGCTCGATTGCGTGCTGGATTGGCGGCGCGACCATCCGACCTCCGATGTCACGCGAATCGTGGTGCGGGGGCATCCGCTGCTCGGCGTCCGCACCGACCGGCCGGATATTTCGACCGGCCGCGAGTCGCAGGTCAGCGTGCAGCACGCGGTCGCGGCCGCGCTGGTGACCGGCAAGGCCGGGCTCGAGCAGTTTACCGACGCCTGCGCGCGCGATCCTGACGTGGTGGCGCTGCGGAGCAAGGTCGAGGTGCTGCGCGACAACAGCCTTTCCACGATCGCAGCTGCGGTCGACATCACCACCGCCGACGGCAGGATCCACCAGCTGACGCAGCCGGCGGCGCGCGGCAGCGACGCCAATCCGCTTGATGACAGCGACCTCGAAGCGAAATTGCGTTCGGCCGCCGCGGGTTGGGATCCAGGCCATGACGCCACGCCGTTGATCGAGGCGATCTGGACGCTCGATCGCAGCGCGGATGTCTCCCAACTGGCGTCGCTGGCGGTGCCAGGATAGTTACAGAGATAGTGGCCAGGATAACCAGGGCGTGAACCCATAAATTCAGAGAGGTCGGCGGGCGTCCGCTGTTGTGCGCATTCCGGACCCACGTCGGACACTACGGCAGTTCCGAAAAGTGCCAACACTAGAGCGTTTTCGAGCGAAGTGGATACCGGTTCGCGTGAAGAAAACGCGTCAAAACAAAAGATTAGAGCCCGGTTCTGATTCAATCAGAACCGATAAGGCTCTAGGGTTGCTGCGAATGGTGGACGGGGATGCTGCCTGCGCTGCGTCCTTATCGCCCCATGGCCTGAAGAACCGTCAACTTGCCGAACACCTGCACCGGCTGAAAATTTGAACGAAGGAAATCGTCGAGCAGCTTGACGCCGCTGCTCACCGCACTTTCGTTCGGTTCATCGAAATCTTCCCACTCGGACTCGAGCACGACGTAAGGCGGTTTGGCGGCTTGCAATTCGCCAATCATCGCGGTCTGGATCTCCTTGTTTGACTGCAGGCCGGAATCAAAGTGATGCCACTTTGTGGCCGGTATCCACCCGCCGACGAAATAAAAAAGAAGATCGTTTCCCAGGATGCGATCATGACGGCTCAATCCGACGAATATCACGTCGTTCGGCCGGGTATGAGCTTCAACATACCGAATGGCATCCGCTCGCGCTTGATCGATTTCGAAACAGGCCACGCGTTGCAGACCCGACACCGGCCGGCACGAGGCGAGATCCGCCGGCGTGTCCGCAGTAGCGGCGCTCCACGTGCTGCGTTGCGTCATCCAGATGGCATTTTGAACCATCGCATAGCCGTCTTGTGCGGTCGCGACGAAGGTTGGCAAGAGGACGATGGCCAGCCCTGCCCAGGCGGCGGCGATTGCTGGCAGGCGATCCGGTGAACGGCGTTTTGCCTGAAGCAACATGGCCGAGAGCATCAGCGCCGGCACGATCGACAGAGCCAATTGGATCAGGGCGGGGCGAACAAGCCCCTTCAGATAGAAGAGCGCCGATAACACGCCAAGCAGGAGCATGATCCAGGGGCGGGCGGCGATTGCTTCGGGACTCCCTGGGGATCGCCGACGAAACAGCACGGTGGAAAGCGCCGACAACCAGACGAAAAACGGCAAATATACCCCGATCTGCGTCGGCACGGCGCGCAATGTTTCGAGGTCGGGAAACGGCATCGCCCTCATGCGTCTGTAGGCTTGTGCCGGGAAATAGACGACGTCAAACAGGAAGTCCTGAAGCATGCCGCTGGATACATACGCCACCGCCACCGGGATACAGACGATCCCAAGTCCAAGGTAAATCGGCAGCAGCACACGAAGCAGATCGGCCACGCGCACGCC
>Ga0302311_10008511_pt1 | contig 10310 bp, 9 predicted proteins | sample III_Palsa_N1_3_FD_200449 | JGI IMG/M metagenome (GOLD analysis project Ga0302311, IMG submission 200449) | Peat permafrost microbial communities from Stordalen Mire near Abisko, Sweden - III_Palsa_N1_3 | ecosystem: Environmental > Terrestrial > Soil > Palsa > Peat permafrost | place: Sweden...
TCCCAGCGTTCGCTTTCGCCGCGGTTCCGGCCCCCGCGCCTGACCTGGGCGTGGGCGCACCGGCGGTGCTCGCGGTTATCGGCGCATACGCGATCGCGCGTTTGCTTATTCGTCGTCGCGCCACGCGAGAAGCTAAGCTCTCCTAGTATTTGAGCGCGACCGTTTGCCTGTCTCAGCGGCGGCGGGCTTCGTAACTGAGATGCGCCGATACCTTGCCCGTGGTTAGGTGTTCGTTCAGCTCACCGGGGTGACGGCGCGGATCGCGGCTGTGAGTTTGGCGAGACGATGCCGGTCGGCATCGTGATCCCGTTCCAGCGAGAACTCCGGGATCACGCGAAGGCCGACATCTGCCGCCGAGTGCGGCGGCCTCGACCCGAGTGACCGTCGCCGTTACGTTGGCCCGGCCCTCGCGACCGCCGAGCGAAGCTTTTCGATCGCCGGCTCGGTAGTCGCGGTGATCCGCACCATATCGAGCGCCGCCATTGTTAGAGTAATTGAGTATAGCCGATTTCCGGCTTCAAACCGCGCCGACCGCAACACGATTTCCTCAGCAAAAACAGCCCTCCCAATCTCGCCGCCGCCTGCCGGAGCGGCGGTATAGAACTTACTCTGACAGTGCCGCCCGTGTTCCACCAGTAGCGCGCCGTCTCGTGGCTGATCTCGATGCCGCGCTCGAACAGCAGATCCTCGACGTTGCGCAGCGACAGTGGGAAGCGGACGGACAGCAACACGACCAGCCGGATTGCCTCCGGCGAGGAGTTGAAATACCGAAACGGGGTCTCAGGCTTGGTCATCCAGCCCGACTAGCGGGCGCCGGTTAGGCGGCCGTGAATTTGGTCTGACAGAGCCCTCTGGAAATGCGCGGCTTGCGCCCGCGCTAAGGGTGGATGATCGAGACCAGGGTTCCCGGACTGGCGTCTTTCACCTCGACACGCGCCTTCAGCTGGTTGGCCAGCGCGTGGATCAGGCTGCTGCCGAGACCGGCCTCGGGCGCAAGCGCCCCTTCCGGAATACCAATTCCGTTGTCGGCGACGGACAGTGTCCAGCCTTCCCCCTTCGAGCGATAGCCAATGGTGATCTTGCCTTTACGGTGGTTCGGAAAGGCATGCCTGAGGGCATTAATCACCAACTCGGTCACGATGAGGCCGAGGCTGACCGAGCCCTCAGGTGTGGTGACGGCGTCGCCGACCTTCACCTCAAGCGAAAGCTGGTTGGTATCGCGGATCATGGAGGCGCCCAGACTGTCGCACAGGTCATTGAGGTAGGTGTCGAGGTGCACCGCAGCGAAATCGTGAACACTCAGCTGCTTTTGTACAGCGGCGACCGACAGCATCCGGCTGTGCGCATTGTAGAGGCGCCCACGGGTCTCGTCCGACGCTACACGTTGGGCGGTTTGCAGCAGGACGCTGGCGATGATCTGGAGACTGTTGGCGAGCCGGCCGCCAAGCTGCTTCATGAGCACCTGCCCGTCGAGCAAGCGGTCGTCCTTCTCCCGCAGCGTCTCGGCATGAAGGCTCTCGGCCTGCCTGGCTGCGGTCACATCTGACAAGGCCACCGTCAGGCGGCTATCTCCCGCGTCGGCGAAATTGAGCTTGCGAGCCTTTATCACCACACGACGAACGTTCTGATCCGTGCGGACGAGGTCCATCTCGTAGGCGGGGACGTCGGCGCCGCCTCTCAGGGTCGACTTCAGCAGCGAGCGCAGCTGCGGCACATCCCATTCGCCCTGGCCAAGGGAAAACAGAGGCCGGCCCCCGATACTCGCCTCGTCGATCCGGAAATCCTCACAGAACGATCTGCTTGCCGCGACCACGGCCATGTCGCCGCCAAGCAGCAAGAGTGGCGTGGTTGAAGACGTGACCAGGGCTAAGGCCAGCCCGTCGGTGGCTTCTGCCAGAACGGCCGTCGGAGTAGACATCAGGGGTGCCTCTAGATCTGGGAGTCACGAGACGGAAGCCATGACCCGGAACAATAACCGGACCACGCCGCGCCAGTGCCAGGGCGCTCGCAGTCTTCAAAGACCACCTTAGCACGAATTCTGAGATACCGCCGACTAAATGAGGACTATCTGCAAGCTTAACCATTCTTGAATAGTAGCCAGGGTTCGGAGTTCGGCCGCCAAATCCAAGAGCCGACGCCGGTTGCGGCCGGCAGTCCGATCGCGGCTCAGCCGTCCACTTGTTCCGCTCGTTCGCCGTCCAGAAACCTGCCGTTGGGCCGGCGCTGCCGCTCTACCTCGTGAAGGCGCAGGGCTACTCCCTGTCCGCGATGGCTGAGCTGGGCGGCTTGGTCTACGTCCTGTCGGCGACGATCTCGCTTGGCGCCGGCGCGCTCGCTGATCGCTGGATGGCGCGCGGCGCCAGCTCCAACCGGGCCCGCAAGACGCTGATCGGCGCGGCAGGCGCCATCGGGATCGTCTCTATGCTAATGTGCGCGTTCGGCGACCTGAAACTCGCAGTCGCGGGACTGCTTTTGTCTTCGCTCTGCGGCGGTGTGCGGAGCTTCAATCTCTACGCCATCGCCCAGACGCTCGCGGGCCCCACGGCCGCGGGCAAGTGGGTGGGTCTGCAGAACTGCATCGGCAACATCTCCGGGATCGTGGCGCCGATCGTGACTGGCGTGATCATCGACGTGACCGGACGGTTCAGCCTGGCCTTTGTCGCCGCCGCCCTCATGTACGCGATTGGTCTTTTCTGCTGGACCGTTGGCATCCGACGCATCGAGCCCATCATTTGGCGCTGATCGGACAGAATCTTCGCGGGCCAAGCCGATTGGCCGCCGTCGGTCGGTTGCAGGTCAGGGCGCCAGACGTCCCGAACCTACACGAGTTTCAAGACGCCGGTTGCAGCCCGTTGCGACGCGCCGACCTCCCAACACCGCGCCGGCTAGGTGCTGACTTGCGGCGCGCCGCGGAAGACAAGGAAGGCCCCGCCGGCAATCAGCGCGAAGCCGAGGCTTTGAACCGCCGTGATCCTCTGGCCGAGATAGAAGAACGAGAAGACCACGAAGACGGCCAGGGTGATCACCTCCTGCATGGCCTTGAGCTCGGCTGCCGAATAGACGCTGCTACCCCAACGGTTGGCGGGCACGGCAAGGCAATACTCGAAAAAGGCGATCCCCCAGCTTGCGAGGATGACGACCCATAGTGGCCGATCCTTGAACTTTAGATGCCCGTACCACGCGAGCGTCATGAAGCCGTTCGAGCAAATCAGAAGGGCGATGGGCGCGACACGCGCAAGCAGGGGGGGCATGAAGGGTTCTCGCCGGCGCGGTGGCGAGCGGTCAACCGGGCATGACTGCCACGCGTACGCAAAGAGGGCGTTCGCCATCTCCGCGGCGAACGTGCCGGCAGGTTCGGGACTAACGGTCGTTTGGCGGACTTTGCCCGTCGTCGGACGCGGTTCCGCGGTCCCGCAGGACTGTCCGGGTGGTGTCCATTGGCGGATCCGCTCTGCGCAATGTCCGTTGGCTGGCATCCCTCAAGCGCCGGAGGACCGGCCGATATTCCTCGGCAGCCAACCTCTCCAGATCGCACGCCTCAGCGACTGTTTCGAGCCTCGATGCGATTCCAGGCTTCCGGCTCGGATCAGTTCAGCACGGACCCTTCGACGACGTGATCCGCCCGCTTGCGAAGTCTGACGAGGATCAGTTCGGCCGCCGCCCGTGCCTAAGTGCAGGATCGAGCGTGCCTTGCTCGCCTACCTACCTCGCGCAACTGCGCGACCTGCCCTCCGCGTCAGGCGGCAATCCAGGAGGTCGAGCCGGTCCTGACCGAAATACGCCTCGTCGTCGGCGACGATCCAGGGAACCCCGAAACAGCCCGAGGCGACCGCGTCGCAGTTGGCGACAGCCAGGTCCTCGGCGGCCTGAGCGTCTGACTGGGCCGCCCGGAGTTCGGCCCGCAGCTGCGGGTCCAAGCCGAGCGCCAGCACGTCAATCGATCCGATCTCAGCGGTCTCGACGAACAACTTGCGCCAGGTTTCCAGAACGAAGGCTTCAACCGCGGCCGGCGCGCATCTATTCAGCCGGTGGACGGCAAGCCGGGCCAGCGTCGGGTCCGGCGGGGTTTGAGACGGACAAAGGGCCACGCCTCAATCAGTCTCTCGTTTCCGCCTGGAATTTCTTAGAAACCTGCTCGATTGTCCCAACAATGAACCGTTCGCCGAACCCGGAGAGCGCATCTCCGTTGATTAGCTGGGTGGCCTGGATGAACTGAACGAGCACGACCATCGAGATGGCCGGCGCCGCGCCTACGATCGGTCGCTTCCAAACCACGAAGGCGTCGGCGATCTGGCTCGGAATCCGTTCGTCTAGAGAGGTGCGCAAGAGCGATTGAGCGACGCCCCTAGCGCACCCAGCGCCATGATGGTGAGAAGCATCACCGCATTTGGCACTGCGGCCTCGGCCATGGAATAGAGATAGCCGCCCATGCGGGTGCGCGCCGATCCGCGCGTCCATCTCTGGCAGCCGGCCGAACCGGCCAGCTCTGGTGTCGAGTGTGGAGTCCTGCAGCCAGTCGGTGAAGCCGAGCATTTCGCAAAAGCTCCACCAGAGCCGTGGACCGCCGGCGGTCACAACAAGCCAGCCTTCGCGGCAGGCATAGATGCCCATGAAGGTCGGGTGAAACTTGTTCAGCCCCAGCCGCCGCTCGGGCTCCCTCGGCGTGACCATGAACCAGGACCCCGGCGACGCTGTGGTTTGGCACGGGAACACCTGGCACGGAGGTTGGCGCCGCGAGACGCCGGGTGTCCGCATGAACCTGGCCGCCTACTTTTGTGGGCCGCTTGTCGCCACGCAGGAGCGGCGAGGCGATACGCGCTTTCCGGATGTCTTCGAGCGATACGCCAACCAGCCCCGCTTCGCGCAGTTGTTGGGGTGCCAAGTCTACAACGGCTGGCGTGAAGAAGGACCGGACAATAGCGAGGCGCCGCTCGTGCCGCGGGGCATCTTCGACTAACGCTCGCTTTTTCGCCATCCGCGTGTTCGCCATTTACCGCCTCATCTGTCGCCTTCGGTAGATTCTCGCGTCCGCGCCAGTTTCAGGAATTGCTTTTCGGCGAGGCTGAGCGTTCCAGCCCTGTCCATGGTTTCGTACTGGGTGACGACCTCTTTCCAACTCACGCCAGACCCTTTGGTGCTGGCAAGCTTCGCCAGCACGATGCCGATATCCTTCTGCGGTCCAATATTCATGGGGTTGTCGCCGGCGATGCCCCGGATGATCTCCAGGCTCTGCGCGTAAGCCTTGGTCGCGCCCGCGGCGTCTTTCTGGGCGCTCAGGACGTCGCCGACCTTGATAAGCGCGACGGCGACGCCGCGCTGCAGTCTGGCGTCGCTTCGATCCGCCGCCGCAAGGCCACGATCTATCGCCAGTTCTTCATCGTAGACCTTTTGCGCGCCGGGGAGGTCCCCCTGCGCCACGAGCACGTTGCCGACCCTCTCAAGGCTGGTGGATAGCAAGTTCGCCAGCTCGGCGTTCCCAGGGGAGAAAGTCGCGAGGCGTCGGCTGATCCCCAGCGCTTCCTCGAAGTCTTTGCGCGCGACGGCCAGGTCGCCTTGAGCTTCCAGCAGGTCACCGGTGCGCAGCAAGGTGATCGCAATATCGCCTCGCAGGCCGACATTGCTGGGATCTGCGGCGGCCATTTGCCGAACGACGGCCAGGCCCTCCTCGTATGCTGCTCGGGCGCCCGCCAAGTCGTTCTCGCGCTGGAGGATGTCGCCGGTCTTGTTCAGACTGTGCAACATGTCGGATCGGAGTGCGGCGTTGCTGGGGTCGGCCGCGACGAGCCGTCGGCGAATCCTGAGGCTCTCCTCAAGGGCGCTTCGAGCGTCGGCCAGCGCGCCCTGTTCAAGAAGAATGTCGCCGATCTTCTGGAGGCCCTCCGAGACGTCATGCTGCAAAACGGCGTTGCCTGCGTCCGCGGCGGCCAGTCGGCGGCGGAGAGCAAGGCTCTCCTCATAGTCGGCGCGCGCCCCCGCGAGGTCGCCCTGGGCGGCCAGAACGTCGCCAAGCTGCACGAGGCCCACGGACATGTCGCGCTGAAGAGGCACGTTGCTGGGGTCTGAGATGGCGAGCCGCCGAGCTATCGCCAACTCCTCCTCGTAAGCCTTCCGCGCCCCGCCCAGATCGCCGGCCATGACCAGGACGACGCCTTGTTTGAACAGATCGACCGACAGCGCCCGCTGCAGGGCCACACTGCTCGGATCAGCGTCAGCCAGGCGGCGGTGTATGGCCTGGCTCTCCTCGAACAGCGATCGAGCGGCGTCCAGGTGGCCCTGAAGGAAAAGCACCTCGCCCAGATCCACCAAACTCACCGTAAGGTTCCGCTGCAGCGCCATGTCTTTGGGGTTGGCGCCAGCCAGGCGCCGCCGCTCCAGCAGGCTTTGCTCGTACGCCGCGCGGGCGCCGCCTTGATCTCCCTGCGCCGAGAGAATGTCTCCCAGGTCGCTGAGGGCGTTCGCCCTTTCCTGGTCCGTCGTGGCCGTCGCTTCGGCCTTCAAGGCGGCGGCTTTCGCGTCGGCAGTTCGACCGGCCGATTGATAGAGGCGGTCAAGGTCGACCCAATCCGAGAGCACACCGGGGTCGAGCCTGGTGACAGCTTCAAAGCGTGCGATCACCGATACGGTGCCCAGCTTGCCCCGATCGCGCGCTTCGAGGGCCAGTTCCGCGATATGGCGCTCGCCGACGGCCTTTTGGATGTCGGTCGTCCTTTGCCGGGCTGCCTCGTCGGCGGCCTGCAGCCGGTCCAGCACCGCTAGCGCGCCAGCCTCGTCGCCAGCATTGAAGCGCGCCAGCGCGGCCGCACCGTCCGCGGTGGAAGCTATGTCGGTGACCGCGCCACGGAACACGGCGATCGCCTGCGCATAGGCGCGGTCCCGGTCGGCAAGCTGGGCGACGAAGGCTTCTTGAGCAGCGACGAGTTCGCCGCGGCGTCTTGCATCGCCGGCCTGGACCTGGACGGCCAGCGCGCTGATCCGCGCCTGCGCCGCTTTCAGCCTGGCGTCGTCTGCCTTCTCCACGGCGGCGAGCGTTGCAGACGAGCTGAACAGCGCGGCGGCGATCTCTGCATGCGGGTCCACCGCAGCGGCGTTGGCGCGGGCCATGGACGCGCCGAGGATGGCGGCGATGGCGAGCAGAGCCGCGGCCTGTCGGGCAAATCTCAGCTTCATCCTGCCGTCCGCTCCCGAAGGCGCGCCGTTTAGTGAGGCCGCACGTCGTTGTTGGGGGTGGCGTCGCCCGCCGTCCAGCGGGCCAGCGAGGCGTGCGCGGTCGCGCGCTGATGCGCGTCGATCGCATCCACGTGTTCGACGTCGCAGGTGAATTCGAGCCTCAACCCATCCGGGTCGGTCAGATAGAGCGACGTGCAATAGCCGTGGTCGATCGTGCGCGTCGCGACGCCGGCCGCCTCGCAACGCGCCTTGATCCCGTCCTGCGCCGCCCCCGAGACCTTCAGGGCGATGTGCACGAAGGCCGGTTGCGCCTTGGGCGTGAATTGCGCCTGCGCCTGCGGATCCTGGAAGTTGAAGAAGGCGAGCGCGCCGCCGTCTCCAAGGCCGTAGAAGGTGTGGCTGAAGTTGACCGTCCGGCCTTCCATCTCCGTCCGCTCGATCCAAGTCGCGATCAGCGGAAGCCCGAGGATGTCTTCGTAGAAGCCGCGCGTCCGCTCCTGGTCGGCGCAGACATAGGCGTTGTGGTGAAGCCGCGCCGGCAGCGCCGCTGCAGTCCCGGTCTTGGTGATCGTCTCGTCAGCCATCGCCATCCTCCCACCTCCGGACCGGTCCGCGATCTGACCGGCGTCCTCGCGCTTTCGCGGCTTCGTCGGCGGACACCTCGTCCGCGCCCATGTCAGCCTACAACCACATCTTGGAAATTCCGAACGCGGCTTTCTGGCTGTCGCTGAGCGGCGACGCCTAGCGCAAGCCACCGCGAACATTGATCACCAGGGTGGGTGTTCGCCAAATGGGGCATTACCCCCGCCGCGAGCTCCGCGCCGCGTCCCATGGGGCGGTCAACGTACAGATCTGGCGGCCCCGACACTCTGAACGGACCTTATTCGATAGATACTTTCCAATTCTCGGTCGAGTTCGACTACATGCCGCGGTCCGAGGACCCGGGAAACTTCGCAGAAGATAATCTCATCTTCGATGGGATAACGATGAGCCTGGATCTCAAATCGGGTACTTGCATAGAGCTTGCTGCTTATCTGCCTAAGATCTTTGGCAAGCCAGATCGTATTACAAGGGAGGGTCCGCTGGGCTACTGGTGGAACAAGAAAGGTCAGGCTTACGACGTCAACTACTATTCATGGCCGGATCGAAGTTGCGGGATTGAGTACTCCCCAATCGGCTCCTCGCAGCAGTCATTTGGTGGCTGCGGCGCCGATGCAAGGTTTCCTCCAAACGGTCATCGGGCGCGTCCGCAATCCGGCGTCGCCACAACGGGGAATTTCGACCCTAGATCCCATGGGCGTCTAGATAGCGACCGGCGCTCGCCTGCAGAGTGATGAGGGCCGCTTAAAGTCCCCGAACCCAATCCAGTCCCGCCGGATCCAGATGGCCGAACCGGAATGGCAGCTGGCCTCAACCGCCGACCCTTAGATTGGTCCCGGCCTCCTGAGCCCCGCCCGCCGCAAGCGGGATGTTGGTGCAGCCGTCGCGAGCGGCGACCGCATGTGAGTTGGATCTGGTGGCGAGCCATCGGGTCATCGAAACGGGCTCAGACCATGGATCCCTTCAACCGACGGAGCACCGCCTATGCATCGCTGAATCTCTCCCCTTGACCGCGAACATGCCCATGTGAGCTGCCTTTGGTGTGTCCTCGCGCACGAACCGGAAGGGTCGCGGTCCCGTCTGGCACCGCGCACCGGAGAGCGATCTTAGCCTAGCGCATGTCTTGATCGGTCAGGCGGTCGATCCCGCTGAGCCACAGCGGCGCCGGCAATGCCCCGTCGAAAACGGCCTGCATAATCTTGATCATCAAGTAGCCCATTGCGGGATCGGGCGTCGTATTCTCGTCCGCGACCGTGAAGTCCTCGATCGAGCCGCCCACCACCAGGTGGTCCGAACGCGGAAACAGATAGCCGATGCCACTGTAGAGGTAGGTAAGGTTGGGCTGCGGCGGCAGCCACGCAAGCATGCCCTTGATGCCCTGCAGCTTGTCGCCGCCCCACACCTCGCGGGCACCGAGACCCAGGCAGTTGACCACCGCCGAACCCGGCAGCGCAGCGACCTCTGACTTGTCCTTGAATGTCTGGAACGTGGGCACGATCCCTGCCTGGCTGAGGTCCTGCATCAGACGCTTCATCAGCACAGGCGGTTCGACCAGTAGCGTCGGGTAACTGAACCCCGCGTGCCGAACATTGGCGAACGGCAGCCGGGCCAGAGTCTGGCGGGCGCCAGCCCCGGAGAGCGCGGCATAGTCCAGCTCAGGCGAGTCGATGAAGGTGTAGTTCTCGCGTTCGGATACGCCATAGCCCGAGCCTCGGGCTAGGTGGGTCGTGTAGGCCGCCTTCAGCAACTGCCGGAACGTGGTCTCGTCGTCGTGTCCCACGACCGAAGGCGCCCATTGGCCCCCCGCAACGTCCGAGGTCGTGTTCGGCGAGACCTTCTCGGCGAAGATCGACACATCGTAGCCGGCGGCCTGCAGGGTCGCGGCAGTCGTCAGGCCGATCACGCCAGCGCCCAGAACGGCTACCTTGTTGTCCTTGAGCGCCGTGTGCTGATCGCTGAGCAGCTTCAGCACGGACTGGGCGCATCCCCAACTCATGGTGATGCCCGCGCCGCCGTGGCCATAGTTGTGAACGACGAACTTCTTGTCGAACGTCTCGGTCTCCAGGCGATAAGTCCCGGTCCGGTGTGGGCGCAGCCCCGCCACGAATTTTGGCGGGGTATGTCGGGTCAGCACTAGATTCGGCGACCGCAGCAGCGGGAGCGACGGAGGCGCGGTCGGAGGCTTTGGCGATGGAGGGGCCTGCGCACGGCTCGGGGCCGGCGCCAGTAGCGCCGTCGCCGCAGCGACCGAGAAAGCGCGTCGATCCAGCATCTGCCCGCCCCCCCGGTCGGCTGCGGCGCGGAACGTTCCGCCGTCGCCAGGCTAGCGTGGCAGCAAGCGGACCAACCGGCAATTCCTAGGTCAGGGGAATGCTTGCCTTCCTTGGCTGCGGCGCGGGGTGGAAGCCAGACCTTTGACAGGGTCTGGCCTCTGGCGCGTGTCCATCGGCGCGGCCGATGGGTCCGCTCACATGGGCATGCTCGAGGTCAAGGGGTCAGTTTTAATGGTTCAAGGGCGGTGCTCCGTCGGTTGGTGGGATCCG
>Ga0302311_10008513_pt1 | contig 10309 bp, 10 predicted proteins | sample III_Palsa_N1_3_FD_200449 | JGI IMG/M metagenome (GOLD analysis project Ga0302311, IMG submission 200449) | Peat permafrost microbial communities from Stordalen Mire near Abisko, Sweden - III_Palsa_N1_3 | ecosystem: Environmental > Terrestrial > Soil > Palsa > Peat permafrost | place: Sweden...
GGCCACGTCTTCGAGCACCGTGATCGGATCTTCGGGGCGGAGATCGAGGTCCACCACCCCGGCCTCGAGCCGCGCCACTTCGATTACGTCGTTGACCAGCTTGAGTAATTTCAGTCCACTGGTGCGCACCATCTCGGCGTGCTCGCGATAGCGGGGATCGCTGATCGGACCGTGCAGTTCGCGGGCGATGATCTCGGAGAAGCCGATGATCGAGTTCAGCGGCGTTCTGAGTTCGTGCGACACGAGGCGCAGGAAGGAGCGACGTCCGGCCTCCTCGGCCGCCCGGCGCGCGGCGCCATAGTCGGCGCGGCGATGGCTGGGGCCTTCTTCCTCGATCCGGCCGGCGGGGGCGTTCATGGCTCTGGCAAGACAGTTGCTTGGAGAGCGACCTAAACACGTCGCGCTTACGATTCTGTTCACAGGCTCCGGCCCGTCCACACGTTCCTGTCGCCCCGCGATTGTAGGGGCTGGAGCGCCGTCGGTCGGGCGCCTAGAACTCGGGTGGGGCGAGACCAGGACATTAACGGCCCGGTCGGGCCTCGTGGGTGTGAAGTGAACGGCGTTTCCAATCGCGGCATGAAGGTGGGAGCGGCGGCCGTCCTCGGTCTCGAGGTCGCGCTGCTGGTCGCGGCTTGCTTCACGCCGCGCCCCGTCACCCTGGCGCTCTGCGCGCTGGCGATCGTGATCACCGGGCTCGCCGCCGTCGTCGTCCTGCGGATCGCCGACCGGCGGGCCAAGGCGGCCCATGCCGAGATCGACGCCGAACTGTCGGCGTTCCAGGCGCTGATGGGCGATCTTCCCGAGCTGGCCGTGGCGATGGACCTGCAGGGCCGAGCCCAGGCCGTGTTCGGCCAGCCGCTCGAAGGGCTCGACCCGCAATCCCTGCATGACGGCCTGCTCCACACCGTCGCCGAGATCGACCGGCCGCGCGTGCAGGCGGCGCTGGACGATGCGGCGGATCATGGCCGCGCCGAGGTCGTGTTCATGCCGGCGGCTCTGGATTCGCCGCGGCTCGCCGCCGTATTCCAGAAGACCGGCACGGGCGGCCTGACCGCCATTCTGCGCCAGGCGCCGGCGGCGCCGAGCCGCGCCCCGATCCCCGCATCGCGGCTCAACGGCTCGGCGGACGCCGCGCCGATCGACGGCGTGACGCCCTGGGCCGACCTCGCGCGGCGGCTGAAGGAGGCCGAGGCGGCGCGCGATACGGCAGAGGCCGGCCGCCTCAGGGCAGAGGCCGACGCCACCGGCCGTGCGCGCTTCCTGGCCAACATGAGCCATGAGCTGCGCACGCCGCTCAACGCCATCATGGGGTTTTCGGACATCATGCGGTCGCGCATGTTCGGCGATCTCGGGCCCCGATACACCGACTATGCGGAGCTTATCCACGAGTCCGGCCGCCATCTGCTCGACGTGATCAACGACGTGCTCGACATGTCCAAGATCGAGGCCCAGCGGTTCGACCTGAGCCGTGAGGTGTTCGACGTGCGCGAGGCGGTCAACGCCGCGCTGCGGCTGGTCCGGCTCCAGGCCGACGAGGCGGGCGTGAAGCTGCGCGGCGTCCTGCCGGCCGAGCCGCTGGAGATCGACGCCGACCGGCGCGCGATCAAGCAGATCGTCCTGAACCTGGTGTCCAACGCGCTGAAGTTCACGCCGGCCGGCGGCTCGGTGACCGTGTCGGTCGATCGGGCCGGCGGCGACTTCGAGCTCCTGGTCGCCGACACCGGCGTCGGCATCGCGCCCGAGGACCTGGAGCGGCTCGGACGGCCCTATGAGCAGGCCGGCGGCGCTGATGAGCGGGCGCGGGGCACGGGACTTGGCCTGTCCCTGGTCCGGTCCTTCGCCGAACTGCACGGCGGCCGGATGAGCCTGGAGAGCCGCCTCGGCGAGGGCACGGCGGTCGCCGTCCGCCTGCCGGTGTTGGTGGGCCAGGAGCCGGTGGCGGAGGTTGCGCCGACAGAGATCGCGCCGCTGGCGCTCGTGAATGCGCCTCGCTCAGCCCCGCCGGATCAGCCGCCCATGCCCCGCGTCGCTCCGGGCGGCGTCCCAGACGCGCCCTGACGTCGATCCACTACCTTCCTCGCTGCGCGGGTGAGGTCGTTGCGAAGCAAATCCTACCGTCCCGCCATCAGGAAGGCGCGGCCGGCGGCGAAGTCGCCGACTTCGAACAGGGCGCGCTCGCTGGGCCGGTCCGGATAGACGAACTCGACCGCGACCACCTCGCGCGGATCCAGCGCTTCCAGTGCATGGGCGGCGGCGGACGGAAAGGCGAACAGCATGCCGCGGCCGCCCGGCAGCAGCGAGGCCGGGGCGGTCTGGCGCGCGTCGGCGATGACGGTGCGGGTGATGTTGGCGGGCGGCGCGCGCCCGGCGAGATCGTGACGGCGCGGGTCGATATAGGGCTCGGCCGCCTTGGCGGGATCGCGCAGGATCAGGAAGGCGCTCGACGCAGAGGCGCCGTCCGGCGCCCCATAGGCGACGGCGGGCGAGGCGTTGTCGCCGGCCAGGCCGAACAGCACCGGCCCCGAAATCGCTCCGTCCCAGCGGCCCGCCTGCGACAGACGCCAGCGCGGGCCCTCCACCGCCTTGCGATTCACCACCGGCGCGACGGGATTGCGATCCGCCTGCCAAGCCGAGAGTTCGCCCGGGAAGGTCATCGCGTTCATCCGCGCGTAGCTCGCGAAGGCTTTGCGCACCCGGTCGGCGGCGACCGCCAGGTCCGGCGAGGTGCAGCTGATCCTGGAGACCGCGCCGTCGGCCCGGCGCGCCGCCGCGTCCAGGTCGTGTTCGCCGACACCGGCGCGCAGGGCGGCGCCGCGGGCCTGCAGGCTCGACGCGGCGAGGGCCGCGCCGATCTCCGGCGCGAATAGCCGGCAGCGGCCATCGGCCGCCCGCATCACGGTCCGCTCATAATATAGGGCGGCCGCGCCGGCGGCGTGCGCCAGCGCGGGCAGGGCGCACAGGCCGGCGGCAAGCGCCAGCGCGCGCACAGGCGCCCGCGCACGTCGGGGCAATCGTCCGCCGGGGGGGCGGGCAGGGGAGGTCGCCATCACCACTCATCTCTTAGTGTCCGCGCTTGTTTCCGCCGGACGTTCAGCCGACCATAGCGTCGCCGGCTTTCGGCCGGGTTTAGCAGGACGGTTAACGCTTTGGAGCTTTCCACCGACATCTGGGTCGCGGCCCTGATCCGCCGCGCGCAGCTGGGCGGCGCCTTCGCCACGGTGGGCATGAAGGGCGATGCGCGGGCCGGCTCGGTGCTGGTCAAGGCGCTGAACCAGCGGACCGGCGAAGCGCGCCTCTACGCGGAGGCCACGCGCGGCGATGGCGAACGGTTCTGGATGCAGCCCCGCCCTGGCGAGACGGAACGCGACCTGGATCAATATGCCGAACGCACCCGCCGCATCGACCCGGACGTCTGGCTGGTGGAGATCGAGGATTCCCAGGGCCGCCACTTCCTGACCGAGGCGGTCGAAGGGGAAGGATCACCCTCTTGAGTCTGCCCGTGAACGGGAAGGCCGCGCCAACCCTTTGCTAACCACCTTCCTCAACCGGACCTCAAGCGCCGCGGGGTTACAGGGAAGGTCGCGCCACAGTGGGCGTGCGTCCGGCGATCCGATAATGCTCTTCCTGATGAACGACCGCGTGCTGCAACTGAGCGACGGCCCGGCCCTCGACGTCCAGTCGGGCCGGTTCGATGCGATCAGCGCCGCCTATGCGGTCAAACTCGGTCAGGAGCTCTACGCCGAACAGCCCATGCTGCATCGCGAGGCGCCTGAACGTGCGCGCCGTCTGGCGCTTCTGCTCCAGGCCAAGGCGCCGGAGGTGAACGCCGCCCTGTTCGTCGCGCCGTCGGTGGGATGCCGGCCGGACCAGGTGATAACCCGCTTCGCCAGTCTGCCGGTGGACGTGATGGCGACTCTGCTCGAGCGGGACAAGGCCGAAGGCGGGCTCACTCCCGTGCAGGCCGATCGGGAAGTCTGGCGCCGTCTCGCGGCCTGACGGCAAGTCTGCTAAGGCGTTCGCTCTCTCACGCCGAAGGAGCGACGATCATGGGTATTCTCGATAGCCTGACCAGCATGGTGGGCGGTGGCGGCGAGGGCCAGCAGGGCGAAGGCGCCATGGGCATCCTCGGATCCCTGCTGCAGCAAGGCGGCGGCGAAGGCCAGAGCTCGAACATCGTCGGGGCCCTGCTGGGCGGGGCCGGCGGCGGCCAGGGCGGACTGCAGGGAACGCTCGAGACCCTGGCGGCCAACGGCCTGTCCGAACATGTCGGCTCATGGCTGTCCAACAACCCGAACATCCCGATCTCGACCGACCAGATCCGCGACGCCCTGGGCTCGGACCAGGTGCAGAGCATGGCCAACGCCTCCGGCCTCCCGGTCGGCGACTTCCTCCAGCACCTGGCCCAGCATCTGCCTCAGGCAGCGTCCGAGGCGGCCGGGTCCGGCGACAACAGCTAGCGACAAGCGCCGACCAGGCGCGGGGCGGCGGCGCGCCGCCCTTCAGGCCATCAGGACGTGCCGGTGAGCGTCGCCATCAGGCTGGCGGCGCTTCCCGCAGTGCTCGACGATCCGGCGGTGTCCGTCGAGGTGTCGCTGGACGACGTTGAGGACGAGGTCGACGAACTGTCTTGCGACGCCGACATGTGATGGTGGTGATGGTGGCCGCCGGCGCCCTGGGTCTGGTTCTGCATCTGCTGCAGGGCCGCCGTCAGTTCGGAGGCGCTGAGCTCGCCGTCGCCGTTGGTGTCCATGGCGTTGAAGGCTGAGGTCTGCGCGGCCGTCGCGGTCGAGCCGGTCGACCCCAGCGCGCTGGTGATCTGGGACAGGCTGAGCTCGCCGTTGGAGCCGTCGGCCGAGATGATCGAATTGGCTTCGTTCGAGGCCCAGCTGTTCGACTGGCTCTGCGCCTGGATCAACGCCGACAGGGTCTCGCTGGAGAACTGGACCGAAGGCGTGCTCGACGCCGAGGACGCCGTGGTCGCCGCGGGGGTGGTCCCGGACGCGCTCGACCCGGTGGAATTTGCCGAGCCGGACGTCGCGTCGGTGGAGAATTGCCCGGTGAGGCTGGAGATGTCGGACTGCAGGCTGCTGAACATCTGCTGCAGGGCCGACAAGGAAAAATCGGACGATCCAGAGACTTGCATGGTTAACGCTTTCTCGATCTCCGCCAGGGACTTGGGGGACACTGACGGCGGCGACGCGGACCACAGTCGTCCGTGCCATACGCCTCGCAAGTTTCGGGCTGGAGCCGGTATGAGCGGGCCGGGCGTTGCCACCGGGGCGCCCCGCCTCTATCTGACCGCCCCATGACCACATCCACGCCCGGAGCCGCCAAGGCCGCCAGCCCGGCCTCAAGTCCGGCCGCCCAGGCGGCGCGTCGGCGCACCTTCGCCATCATTTCCCACCCCGACGCCGGCAAGACCACGCTGACCGAGCACATCCTGTTGGCCGGCGGCGCCATCCGCGCGGCGGGCGCGGTGCGGGCGCGCGGCGAGAACCGTCGCACCCGCTCGGACTGGATGAAGATCGAGAAGGAGCGTGGGATTTCGGTCTCCGCCTCGGTGATGACCTTTGAGCACGAGGGCCTGCTGTTCAACCTGCTCGACACGCCCGGACACGAGGACTTCTCGGAGGACACCTACCGCACCCTCACCGCCGCCGACGCCGCGGTCATGGTGCTGGACGCCGCCAAGGGGATCGAGCCGCAGACGCTGAAGTTGTTCGAGGTCTGCCGCCTGCGCGACATCCCGATCATCACCTTCATCAACAAGATGGACCGCGAGGCGCTGGACCCCTACGCCCTGCTCGACGAGATCGGCGCCAAGCTGGCGCTGGATCCTGCTCCGCTCTACTGGCCGGCCGGCTCAGGCAATCGGTTCAAGGGCGTGGTCGACCTGCGCGACGGCCGCTTCATCGCCTATGCGCGGACCGGCGGCGAGGACGGGTTCGAAAAGCTGGCCCTGAACTCCAACGCCATCTCCCGCGTGCTCGATCCGGACGAGAAGGAGGAGGTGGAGGAGGGGGCGATGCTGGTGCGCGAGGCGTCCAAGCCGTTCGACGTGACCTCCTTCCTGGAAGGCCACATGACGCCGGTGCTGTTCGGTTCGGCCCTGCGCCATTTCGGCGTGGCTGAACTGCTCGAGGTGCTGGGCGCCTACGCCCCGCCGCCGAAGCCGATGGCGGCGGAGAAGTCGGGGGCGGCCACCCACGTGGCGCCCGGCGATCCGGAGGTGACCGGCTTCGTGTTCAAGGTGCAGGCCAACATGGACCCGAACCACCGCGACCGGATCGCCATGCTGCGCGTCTGCTCGGGCCGGTTCCAGCGTGGCATGAAGCTGAAGGTGCAGAACACCGGCCGCCAGCTGTCGGTGAACGCGCCGATCATGTTCATGGCCTCGGATCGCGAGCTGGCCGAGGAGGCCTATGCGGGCGACGTGATCGGTATCCCCAACCACGGCGTGCTGCGGGTCGGCGACAGCCTGTCCGAGACCGGGTCGGTGCGCTACGCCGGCCTGCCCAACTTCGCGCCCGAAATCCTGCAGCGGGTGCGGGTCAAGGATCCGCTCAAGGCCAAGCACCTGAAGAAGGCGCTGGAAGGCCTGGCGGAAGAGGGCGTGACCCAGCTGTTCCGGCCGATGATCGGCTCGGACTTCATCGTCGGCGCCGTGGGCCAGCTGCAGTTCGAGGTGATGGCCGACCGGCTCGCCAACGAATACCAGTTGGAGGTCCTGTTCGAACCCTCGCCCTTCGCCGAGGCGCGCTGGATCGCCGGCGCCAAGGCCGACCTCGAGGACTTCATGGGCAAGCACCGGGGGGCCATGGGCCAGGACATCGACGAACAGCCGGTGTTCCTGGGCAAGTCGGCCTGGGAGATCGGCTACGTCGTGGAGCGCTATCCGAAGATCACCTTCCTCAGGGCCAAGGAGCGGGGCTAGGATCGGCGCTTGGCTCGGAGGTCGTCATGCTCACCGGAACTTGCCATTGCGGCGCTTGCGGCTGGACACTCGAGGGCGATCCGGGTCGGGTCACCGCCTGCAACTGCACCCTCTGCCGCCGCTACGGGACGCTGTGGGCCTACGACTTCGAGAACGAGCGGATTCGCGTCTCCGGGCCGGTGAAGGCCTATACCCGGAGCGGGGCCGAGCCGCGGATGCTGGAGATCCTGTTCTGTACCACCTGCGCCAACGTGATCGCCTGGCGCGCGCTGAAGGAATACCCCGAAGGCCGGCTTCGCATCGCCGTCAACGTTCGCCTGGCCGAGCCCGAAGCGGTCGCCGAGCTTCCGGTCGACCAGTTCGACGGCCTCGACACCTTCATGGACCTGTCCGCCGACGGTCGGTGTGTGCGCGACCTATGGGCCTGAGGGCTTTCAGCCCGGATCGTCGAGTAGGTCGGGCGCCTCGAAGGCCAGGGCGTCCTCCGGCTCCTTGAGGCTGGTTTCCGAGATCAGCTGGCCCTTCACGCTGACCCCCGCGCGGACCACGCTGTCGGGATCGCCGCTGACCAGGGGATGCCAGGCGGCGAGGCCGCGGCCCTCGTGCAGCCGGCGATAGGCGCAGGACGGCGGCATCCAGGCCAGGTCCTCGATGTTCCAGGGGGTCAGCTTGATGCAGTCGGGTACGTGCTGTCTGCGGTTCTCATAGTCGCTGCAGCGGCAGGCGCCGATGTCGAGCAGCTTGCACGCCACCCGGGTCGGGATCACCTCGCCGGTCTCCTCGTCCTCAAAGCGGATCAGGCAGCAGCGGCCGCAGCCGTCGCACAGGCTCTCCCACTCGCCGACGGTCATCTCGGAAAGGCGCTTGACCTCCCAGAAGGGTTTTTCGGTCATAAGGTTATCGCCACGGGCTCGCCACAGCCCTGCATATAGGTCGTTCGCAGCGCTCCCGTCGACGTGGGGCTCCCAAGATGCTCGATGAGAGGCTGAACAAGACACCGCGCCGTGCCTGCTCCCCGTCCTCCATCTTCCGGTTCCGGCCAGGGACCGATCCGCGCCGACCTCGACCACGTGCGCGCGGCCGCGGCCGGTCGTCGGCGCGCGGTCTGGCTCGGCCTCGGCCTGGGCATGCTGCTCGCGGCTCTGTTCGCCGGTCTGTGGATCTGGAAACTGGCCTTCTCCGACCTGCCGCCAATTCCGGACAAGGCGGCGCTGTGGGCGCTGAACCGCCCGGCGGGCGCCACCTTCGTCGACCGCGACGGCAAGGTGATCGGCCAGCGCGGCCCCAAGCACGGCGCGCCGCTGACCCTGGCCGAACTGCCGACCTATATGCCGCAGGCCTTCCTGGCGGCGGAGGACCGGCGCTTCTACCACCATGGCGGCCTCGACCTCTGGGGCGTGGCGCGGGCGGCGTCGGCGGACCTTGGCCATCGCCACATCGTCCAGGGCGGCTCGACCATCACCCAGCAGATCGCCCGCACCCTGTTCCTCACCCCGGAGCAGACCCTGCGCCGCAAGTTGCAGGAGGCGGGCCTGGCGATGCGGATCGAGCATCTGATGTCCAAGGACGAGATCCTGGAGCTCTATCTGAACCGCATCTACTTCGGCGGCGGCGCCTATGGGGTGGACGCCGCGTCGCGGACCTATTTCGGCAAATCGGCCAGCAAGGTGAGCCTGGCCGAGGCCGCCCTGCTGGCGTCCCTGCCCAAGGCGCCGACCCGCTATGCGCCTACCGACGACCTGCAGGCCGCCTTGAAGCGCTCGCGCCTGGTGCTGCGCGCCCTGGTCGCCCAGCACTGGATCAGCCAGGCCCAGGCCGATGAAGCCGTGGCCCATCCGCCGGTGCTGTCGACCGAAACGCCGGACGAGGGCGACTTCGGCTATGTGCTCGACGCCGCCGCGGCCGAGGCCAAGGCGCTCGACACCGCCGGTGTTCCCGACCTGGTCGTGCACCTGACCATCGACGGCCGGTTGCAGCACGAGGCCAGCCAGGCGGTGCGCGAGGCCGCGGCCAAGGGCGCTCCGCTCGGCGCCACCCAGGCGGCGCTGGTCGCCCTCGGCCCGGACGGCGGCGTCCGCGCCCTGGTCGGTGGGGTGGATCACCGGCTGTCGTCCTTCAACCGGGCGACCCAGGCCCGGCGCCAGCCGGGCTCGGCGTTCAAGGCCTTCGTCTACGCCGCGGCGCTGGAGCAGGGAATCCAGCCGGACGACGTGCGCCAGGACGCGCCGGTCAATGTCGACGGCTGGCGACCGACCAACGCCGACGGGCTTTACGCCGGCAACGTCACGCTGGCCGACGCCTTCGCCCGCTCGATCAACACCGTCGCCGTGCGGCTGACCCAGGAGGTCGGCCCCTCGCGCGTGGCCGAGATGGCGCGCCGGTTCGGCCTCGCCACCATCCCGCCACATCCGGCCCCGCCCATCGCCCTCGGCGCCTACGAGACCAGTTTGATCGATCTGGTCTCGGGCTATCAGGTGCTGCAGCTCGGCGGCCGACGTACAGCGCCTTACCTGATCGAGGGCATCACCGACGCGCGCGGGCAGCCGGTCTATCGGCATCCGCCCGAAGCGCCCCAGCCGGTCTACGACCCCGCCAAGGCAGCCGAGATGGTCAAGCTGATGCAGGGGGTGATCGACAAGGGCACCGGGCGCAAGGCCGCGCTCGGCCGGCCGGCCGCCGGCAAGACCGGCACCAGCCAGGACTATCGCGACGCCTGGTTCGTCGGCTTCACTCCCGACTATGTGGCGGGCGTGTGGATGGGCGACGACCGCGGCGCGCCGATGAAGCATATGGCCGGCGGCGACCTGCCGGCCGAGACCTGGAAACGGTTCATGCTGGCCGCCGAACAGGGTCTGCCGCCGCAGCCCTTCCCGCAGCCGGCGCCGTCGTCGGACCAGGCCGACCCGCGCCCCGACTTCTACCGCGACTTGACCGAAACCTTCGGCCAGACCGCTGCCGGCGCCCCGCCGGAAGCGGCGAGCAAGGGGGTGCTGGGGGGGAAGCTGTAGAGCAGGTTCTCGAATCTGCTGGCTTGACTTCGCTCCAAATTGGGCCCCCCGGCACGAACCCATTAGAAAATCGCTTCTTGATGAATCGTAGTCAATAAACTACAAATGATCGAGCTCAAACAGACGGAAGCGTTTCGGAAGTGGTGGACGGGGCTGAAGGACAAGCGCGCCCTGGGCGCCATCCTCGCTCGGTTGGACCGGTTGGCTTACGGCCACGCGGGCGATGCCGAACCGGTCGGGGACGGGGTCAGCGAGTTGCGCATCCACTACGGCCCTGGCTACCGGGTCTATTTCCAAAGGCGGGGGAACACGCTGATTATCCTGTTGTGCGGCGGTGATAAAAGCACCCAGGCCAAGGATATCAAGC
>Ga0302311_10008519_pt1 | contig 10305 bp, 14 predicted proteins | sample III_Palsa_N1_3_FD_200449 | JGI IMG/M metagenome (GOLD analysis project Ga0302311, IMG submission 200449) | Peat permafrost microbial communities from Stordalen Mire near Abisko, Sweden - III_Palsa_N1_3 | ecosystem: Environmental > Terrestrial > Soil > Palsa > Peat permafrost | place: Sweden...
CAACTCTTCAAGAGAGTCACGAACGTGCGGAGGAGCTTCAAGAGGATAGTGTTCGAGAAAGGCGTCTCTAGAACCGAAATGCGAAATGCTGGGGCCGAACATTCCTAAGAAGAAGGAGCTATTCACGGAATACGTGCCGTCTGGAACGACCACGACGATCGGATCTTGGTTGTTGTCTAGAGAATCCAGTTTCAAGCGCTGACGCACTGCGGCACCGTTGGCTCTTCCGACGAAGACCGGACCACCGAATTTCGAGAGATTAATTTCCATGTGTGCGTTGCCTTCGGCTTAGCGCCAACGTCGTTTCCGACGGAGGCAGAGCAAATTTAATACCTATCATAGTCCCAGGGAAGTACGCGTTCGTTAAATGCCTGACGTAGTTGGGATCGGGACGTTCGGCGAGAGAGTTCGCATCGTTAAACGCGATCGTCAAGCGTCCATCCCCGTCACGTTCAAGCTGGTACTTACCGTCAAACAGGATGTGAGTCGGGCCGGACCACAGAACCATCTCGGGAGGTCCGCCATTCGCCCCGCACTCGTTATGTATGTGCTGAAAGAAGCGAATCAAGTCCGTAGTGCCTTGGCCACGGCCATCGGCGTCCGACGTTGCTTTTGAACTGATCCCGCCTTGTAGCGCAGCCAGTGTGTAAAGATCTTGCTCATTCCAGCCGGTGCCGAACCACTGATTCCCCCGATGCTTTTCAATATAGGGGGCAACCTGCCTTTTCGGATATTCGTCGTCACGCAGTTCTGTAAACGTCTCTGCGAACGTCCTTCCAAAGTTAAAGATGGCGATCTCGCACGTTGGCGGCTGGCTCGAAATGTCCAAGTATCCCGCGATGTACCAGTAGTTCGTATCTGCGTGCTGCTCGATATTATCAATGATCTCGCCCGTGTAATCGCAAAGTCGCTGGCGTCCCCCAACCGTGAGCTTTCGATTCACTGTGTTCAGACACTTGTCTACGAAGTCGACGAATGCGGCAGTGGCTCGGCTCTTTTCATCAGTGTGCGCCGGTGCCTGCTTGGGAGTAGGGGTGCGCTTGTGTTGCTGAAACGTGTAGAGCTTCTTCTGCTCCGTGCTCGGAAGGTCCGTGTCAGGAATATCGAGATGGCGACTTATGCCGATACCTCTGATAAAGCGCTGCGCATTCGCATCGGTAGGAAAGACGCCCCCAACTTGAACAGACCTGCCTTGGCGGAGCAGCCGGTTGCGTACTTCGCGAGCAATCACATCAAGGACTGCTTCCGCTGGAAGATCAAAGCTAACAAGTTTGGAATGATCAAAGAACAGCGCCGTCGCGCCTCGATTGCTTAGCGCACTGCATATCAACCGGGCTGCTGTATCGACTGCCTCGGGAGCACGCAACACTGAGAAGTCCGGCGCTATCGTGACGGCAACGCGGCGCCCCGGGGAACTGCCGTCCGAAAGCCAAGCTCCGAGATGGTGTGCAAGTGGCCACGAACGCACCTGCCTAAGCTCTGACCTTCGACGGAGCCGCCTTGCTCGTGCGCGTCGCGCCTTACGCAGGCGCCTTAATTTCCGGCGGCGTCGTCGGCGAGAAAGGAACCTGTTGCTCCAAGAATTACGCTTCACGAGTCTTGTAGCGCGTCGGTCGGGCGAGAACTCATTCAAAGGGCCTGGAGTTAATGGCTACGCTGTAGCCATGGATGTAGCCGGCGAGGCTGACGGCCGAGCAATAATGTTTATTATCAGCGGCCTACATGTCTATTCGGCGTTCTGCACCTTAATAGCGATCAACCAGCAAAAACATACAGTTAGGGTCGATTCTACCCTTCGGGTACACAGTGAGGTACACACCGGCACGGGGATGGGGTGCTCGGTTCGAGCCCCGCTGATTTTCCCCCTTTTCGTTATGCCTCGCTCGCTCGATTTAATCGTCTCGCACCGCGCAATTGCGCGCGATACGAGAGCGAGCCATGTCCACCACTGAAACCCGTCGAGCCGCGCGCGCAGAACACACGCTCAAGGCAATCAAAGGATTCGATGCCCTCCCTGACTCGGCCGGCGTGCGACTGCCCGTCGTGTGCGCCGTACTCGGGTGCAGCCCGGCGACCGTATGGCGCCACGTCCGGATCGGCCTCCTACCTGCCCCGCGGAAGGTCAGCCCCAAGGTCACTACCTGGCCCGTGGGCGCCCTACGAGCGATCCTGAAGGGCGCTGAGCCTCCGGTGGCCCCGGACTCTGCACAGCATGCCCGAGCCACGCTCGCTGCTACGCGCGCCTCTGCGGCGGCCTGATGCACTCCATGGCCCACAAGAACGAAACCCCGGAGCGTTCGCACGCAGCCGGGGCCTCTCGGTAGGCGTCATCGATGTGGGAGCGCTGACGACCTATGAGCAATCCTAATGCACCCTGGGCCTCAGGGTCCACCACGGTCACAGTGCGCGGCGTAGTCCGTCGGGCTGTGCAGCCGCCCACGGCTCCAGCAACGCCCCGGCTCGAACTTCATTGGGTCGTGCGCCGGCTCGGCGGTGGCCGCCCGAAGAAAATGCACGCCACGCGAGAGGCCGCGATCGCCGAAGCCGAGCGCCTTGCTACCCACAGTCCTGGCTCCAAGTTCTGCATCTTCGAGTGCCGATTGGTGCGGCAGGTGTGCAAGTGATGGATGTCGAAGAAACTCAGCGCCGCCACTTGCAGCGTCTGTTCCTCCAGTGGCTGCGCGCGCAGCGCCGCCGTGAAGATCCTGTGGGCGACGTTGCCCGCCTGATCGAGCGATGGGAGCGCCGCCGCGACAGGCCGATCGATACCTACGCCGAATTCGACAGGGCTATCAGCTACGAAGCGCGGCGTCGCCGTCAGGTACGCGAGGCCCGCAACCAAACCGTCTCCGAATTCTGGAGTTGTCTGCGCGCCGCGCTACGTAGGCGTCAGCACTAACACGACGACGATGAAGAAACTAACACCCAAGGGCAACGGGTTCACCTACGAGCAAATGATTGCCGCCGGATGGACTGACGCACTGCTGATATCGGAGGGATATCTCGAAATCGGTCCACCGCCCGCAGATCCGTACTTAGCGCCAGCGACCGCAAAGAGGGTTGCGCGGGAAAAGCTTGCCGTCCCCACGCTTCTAAGTCCGGACCCCCGCACCCCGGTCACGCTTCCTAGCGATCCGCTGGAGACTGCGCGGAAATTCCTTGAGGCTGAGCACACCGACGGGGATTGCCCGACGCTCCTATGGTGGCGCGATGAGTTCTATCGATTCACACCGACGGGCGCTTGGGAGGTTGTCGATCTAACGTCAGTTCACAATCAGATCTGGCATTACCTGGAGCGCGAGCGCGCGGCCGGCCTTCAACCCACCGACCGGAATACGAACGAGGTGCTGAAGGCGCTGAAGGGCCTGTTGGCTTTGCCCAAACGTGTGGACGCGCCGTGCTGGCATCAGGACCGCTCGCCCGTCACCGAGCCGATCATCGTGTGCCGCAATGGCATCCTGAACCCCGATCAGATCGGTGCAGCGAGCGCCTTGCAGTCACACACGCCTAAGCTTTTCACGCTGGCAGCTGTGCCCGTCGATTACGACCCTCAGGCGCCCGAGCCGGTGCAGTGGCTGGAGTTCCTCGACGGACTGTGGGGTGACGACCCGGACAGCATCACCGCACTGCAAGAGATTATGGGCCTGCTGCTCATGGATGACATGTCGTTCCAGAAGATTTTCCTGCTCGTCGGCCCAGGGCGTTCGGGCAAGGGAACGATCCTGAAAGTGATCAAGGCGCTGCTTGGTAACGAGACGGTGGCATCGCCCACGCTGAACAGCCTCGGCAGCGAATTCGGCATGCAGCCGCTTATAGGCAAGCTCGCAGCCCTCATTGGCGATGCCCGCAGTGGCAAGGGCGATAAGCAAATCGTCGGCACCGAGCGGCTGCTGACCATCAGCGGCGGCGATGGCGTGGACATCAACCGGAAGAACCTTTCATTTTGGAATGGCCGGCTCGCGGTGCGCTTTGTGCTCGCATCGAACATGATCCCCGCCTTTGCCGACGCCGCGGGCGTCATCGCTACGCGCTTCGTGGTGCTGCGCCTGAGGGTGTCTTTCCTCGGCAGAGAAGATCCCGGTTTGGCGGACCGGCTGTGCACTGAGTTGCCGGGCATCCTCAATTGGGCGCTCGCCGGGCGCTGGCAGCTGTACAAGCGTGGGCGTTTCATTCAGCCCGAGAGCGCGATCGAAGACATCGAGCAGATCCGCGATCTGGCGTCACCCATCACGGCCTTTGTGCGCGAGCGGTGCACCCTGGGCTCCGAAGCCAGCGTCGACAAGGCCGAGCTTTACAAGGCATGGCGGGAGTACTGCTCGGGGGTCAACCAACACCCCGGCACCCGCGACACCTTCGCCTCGGATCTGTATGCAGCCTTCCCGACGGTGCGATCGGTGCGGCCGAGGGAAGACTCCCAGGACCGCAGCGCGCCCCGCCCTCGGATCTATGCCGGGATCGCGCTCACCGCACCTCCAGCTGAATTGAGCCGCGCGGGCTCGATCACCACGGGGCTGCCCTCACCGACACCGCTGGCGACCACGGCGGCGCCCCTGTGCGTCCACGGTTGGAAGATGCCCGCCTTGCCCTGCCCGCAGTGCATGACCCAACGCTAGAGCGTGGGTCCAACCCGGTCCACCCCTGGTCCACCCCTGGTCCACCCCAAAAAGAGCGTAAAACCCCTTTGGGTCCAGCTGGGTCCAACTGGTCCAACCCCCCGCTATTCCCGACTAACAAATTACAACTACCGTAGCGGTAGGAATGGGAAAGCGGGAGAGGGAGGTACGAAATGGGGTGGACCAGGGTGGACCCATGGACCCAAATCGCAACGCTAGGCGCTAGACGCACGTTGCAAGTGCAAGATGCGCTAGGCGTGCTAGGCACCGCGAACCTAGAACCATGATCGTCGTTGGGATGTGTCGTGGAAAGGCGCCCATCACGCCCGCGAGACATCGCCCCGTAGAATTTTTGGACCGTTCGGTACGGCGTGGGCGTGCGCACCTAGACGTTGCAAGGTGAGCGCGTGGGGTATGGTTCGGTAGGCGAGGGGGTGCTACGCTGGCCGCGTGTCCCCCTGTGTGTACCCCGGCAGGGGTGTATTCGTCTAACCTCGCCTTTACCCGCACCATGTCACCTAATCACAGTTCACTCATAGAACAGAGAGCGCCTGTCGGCCTGCCTGCTGTCATCCCGCCGACGAAGCTCCAGCCGTCCCATGAAGCCTTCGTGCAAGCGCTCTTGGCAATGGGCGGCAACCTCTCCGATGCCTACCGCTCGGTGTATCCCAACGCCGGCTCGCGTGAGGCCGTGTGGGCTCACGCATCGCGCCTCAGAGCCCGCCAGGATGTGCAGGATCGGTTGCGCGAGCTTCAGGCGCTGGCGGCCGAGCGTGCCCTAGTGCGGCCCACCGAGCTTCTACAGCAGCTGTATGAGATCGCCGTTGTGGCCGACCCCGCGGAGATTTCGAGGGTAGTATCCGAGCCCTGCGCCGCCTGCTGGCCCGACGAGCAGCTAGCTTTAGCCGCTGACCGTGCCGCCCAGGGACAAGGCGACTGGCCCGACGCTGAAGCCCCACGAGCAGGCTGTGCAAGCTGTCGCGGTCGAGGGGTGCAGCGCGTTGTCATCACACCCACGCACGAGCTACGCGGCCCTGCTCGTCGCCTATACCAAGGTGCGCGCCAGAAGGCCGATGGGTCTATCGAAGTCGATCGTATCGATCAGGCTGCTATGCGCGTTGAGTTGCACACCTTGCTCGGGATGCGCGTGTCCAAGAGCGAGAACGTCAACCTTAACGCCACGGTGCCCGTGCCCCGCAACGTCAGTGCCGCCGATGTGCTCGACGCATTCCACAAGTCACGAGAGAGCGCATGACCAACGCCGAGCAGCTGTTCGATGCCCTCACCGCTGCGTCCGACGATGCGGCGCGCCTAGCGTTGCTCGATGCCACCCCGACCCGCGTGCGCGAGCAGCTGCATTCGCTGCTCGTCTACCGTAACGTCATGGCCGCGCCGGGAACGCCTAGCGCCGCGGCGAGCGAAGCCAAACGTGCAGCCTTCGACTTGTTCTCAGCGCAACTGGAGCGCGCACCCGACGACAAGACACGCCTATGGGTGATTCAGGCCGCCCAAGGCGATCCGGCTCGCGGCGCAGCGTGGGTGAGCGAGTGGGCTCAGCGCCGTAACGAGACAACCGACGAGCTGCGACGCCGCTACATCCACACCGTGACCGGCAGGGCCGACGTATGACTAGCAAGCTTGAAGCGCAGCTGCACGAAATCGAGGCGATGCTGCCCGAGCCTTGCACGCCCTTTCGCGATCGCGAGGCGCCGTTGCCTGAGTGGGCGCTGAGGGTGTGCAAGAATCCCGACGGCTCGCTAGATCTCGATCGCTTCGGTGCGACGATGGCTAGCTGGCGCAGGGCCTATGATCTCGCCAACGTGGAAATCGCCCGCGGGGATCTGCGCAAGACGCGCGATGAGTGGCCGATCGATCTGCTGCTGTTCGTCGATACAAGGATCGCGGCGCGCTTCGGTGTCAGCCTGCGGGAAATGCAGGCCGCCCAAACCAACGCGCCGCGCTCACCCTAACCGCGGCTACCGGGGCTGCGTCCGAATACTGCTGTGGGGTATCGCTCGCCACCGCCGCTATTGTCCGGTGTGCCGTCTTCGTTAAGCCAAAATCCCGCGGCGTGCGTCATGGCGTCCTGCTCGGCTGATTTCTGCAACCGCTCGTCATTGAACCGCATGGGCGGGATGTTATCGCTGTAGACCGTGCGCACGCCGAGGCGCGCTAGCGCATCCTCGGGCGTCTCGTGCTTCACCGGATATGACACGCCGTCGCGCTCGATGATTTCGCCGGCAGCTGCTACTCGATCGACAAGCATTCGTAATTTCCGCGCAACGTCATCGCGATCCCAAATGGGCAGATCGGCACGCGGTGTGTTGAGCGGTGAGCGGTCATTCAGCCACGCGCCTTCGACGAAGACCTTACCGAGCGTGCAGTGCAGCTGCGCCGTGTTGATTTGGTTCGGCGCGTCAGGGAACTCGAAGCCGTGCTGAAACAGCATATAACCGCCGCCGAATGTCTTACGGGCGGGATCGACGAGCAGTTCGACTTGGTGAGTTTCCGCGCAGTATAGGAATTCCACCGACGTGGCAGTCGTGCGCACGAGCGGGCGCCTTTGCTTGCGCGGCACGAATCCGCTCGGCGCCAGGAGCTTCACGAGCCCGCGCGCGAAGGCGATCGCGAGCGGTGATTCATCACTCACGGTGAATTCCAACACGGCGACGCTCGGTGTTAGATCGCGGCGATAATTCTCGCGGAACTCTTTGCCAAAGTAGGCGCCGCGCTCTTTGTCCGGGCTTTCGACGAGCGTTTGCGAATAGTACTCCGGCCTGCCGCCCTCGATCTGTGGGCGTCCGTTGTCGTCGCTCGCAAAATAACCATTGGCTGTCAGCTGCTCGATCGGGTTCATGGGGTCTCTCGTGTCAGGTTGGGGATCAGTTTGAACGTGCGCGCCTGTCGATCACTGCACACCTTGCAGCGCCCCGACGCGGTGTAACGCAGGCAGTTGCCACAGTTGCGGCATGGCGTGCTGCTGAAGGTGCGGTCGCCCGCTGCGATCGCTCGCTTGCGCGGCGATTCACTCGGCTTTGATGCTGGGTGATGCAACATGAGACGGTGCTAAACGGTGTAAAACACTAAGTAAATCAATGCATTGCGCTTGCAGTATTTGTACAAATACTGGCAGAGTCAAGTCGTGAGTCGGCGTTTCTGTACCGCCGACTTGGCCGGTGCCTGGTTCCTCCATCGGCGGTTGTGAGTTGCGGTGCCGGCGTCATGTCCCGGCACCGCACTCACCGCCCTCTTACAGCACGACGCGAGGTATCGAGCGTGAAGCGATCCGATTTCGGTGACGACGAGTGGGGCGCAATCCTTCAGCGCCGTTGGGATGCGCTTGCACAGGCGCACAGCGACGGCGTGATCGATGAGCACCCAATCGAAGGATTCAACCGCGACAGTGCTGCATTGCGCACCGTGGCAAAGGATGGGCTGCCCGGTAACGTGGCAAGCTCGAAAGAGATTATGGACAGCTGCGCGGAAATGAGCGCGGATGATCCGCCCGATTTTCCCGGCAAGCCGCCGAACCCTGAGCGGCCGGGCGCAACGCTTGCGAATGCGGCCGATGCGTCGCTCGATCTCGCACTCGAAGAACTGGCGATCCGCCAGCGCGCGAGCGCCCACATGGAAGGCGAGTTACACCTCGCACGCATTCGCCGCTCGAATGCCGCCGCCGTGCGCGCTATGGACAAGCTCATTCCTGGGCTCGATCGACTCAAGTAGGAACGTATGACCACGACTTTCATCAAGCATCGCCGCTCCGAGCGTACTGCACCCGAGGCCCCCGCTCCGCGCCTCAATCCCGGCCACGATCTCAACGGCAAGCGTAACGCTGGCGAGCCGGCGACCGATCCCAATCAGCTGCCATCGGTACCATGGCAAGGGCAGCGCGTCGTCGGACGCAGCCCGATCACCGGCGGCCCGATCTACTCGGGCCCGCACTCGAACACCGCAGGGCCTGGCGTAAGGCGGTGAAGCGCGCTGGCGACATCGAGATCGAGATTCCCGCGCAGGTGTGGGCATTCGATCGCCGCACCGTAGACCCCGACGGACGCATGACCATTACGGATTGCGTCATTTCCGCGGCCCAGGTGAACCCGTACCTGGGGCGGGAAATTCCGGACACCGCAGGGCTTCGGCTCGATCCCGATCGCGTCTACATGCTCTATCGCGATCCCGCGGCGCTGAAGGCCGCTGTGCCGAAGTTCAATGGCATGCCGCTGCTCATCGAGCACGCGGGTGTATCCGCGGGCGACCCCAAACAACACCTCGTCGTGGGCGCGGTGCGTGATGCGCGTTGGGAAGACGGCAAGGTTATGGGCACGCTTACCGTGTGGGCGCAGGAAGCGATCCGCGGCATCGAGACCAACATGCAGCGTGACCTTAGTGCCGGCTATCGATATGTGCCGAAGATGACACCCGGTACCACTCCGCAGGGCGAGGCTTTCGACGGCCGCATGGTGTCGATCGATCCGAACCATGTCGCGCTCGTGCCTCAGGGCCGAGTTAACGGTGCCCAGGTTGGCGACCAAGCGCTCGGGCAGTGGCCTGATCCCTTGGCGCACATCCCCGGCTACAACCGCCTTCGGTAGCCACGTCCGATGAGCGGAGAGGAAACCTGCGAGGTGTTCAGTGACTTCGCGATCCGCCTTGAGGTGGGGCTAGCACGCGCCCGCGGACCGAGGTACCGCGCGACGTTGGAGCTCGGCCCCAACCATCGAACGTTTGAGTTGCAACGCGGCCTCAACGCTGATGTGCCGCGCAACATCATCGTGCCGTGGCTTCGGACGAATCGCCGGCACCTCGACTACATCAAGCGTGGGCGCATCCGCGTCGTCGAGTCTGAAGCCGCGGCATGACTTATACCCGCAATCATTGATTGCGGCTTTCTACACCCTTCGCTTTATGCGCTTTGACATTAGACGGTGGCGGCTGCTGTTGGAACCAGGCGTATATGTTCTTGTCAAAAATGGTGATGGATTCGATCTCGTTCCACGAAATTACCGCCCCGAAATCCTCGATGTCTACTTGAACGAATTTGCCACCCTCCAACGGAAGGTCGAACACATCACTGCGCAACGGATTCGCACGATCCAAGTCGGAAACACCTCTACTGCTCGAAGCCCGTAAAGCCGTGGTGAGGGCTCCATAGTCAGTTGTGAGATTGACTTTTCTCGATGCCTCGTCCCTTGAGCCGCTCGCCAATTGCAAAATTTTAAGAGAGGTGAGCACATGTGCCGGGTCGAAATCCGGCCACACGGGGTTTCCCACGTAGACCTTCCTGCTCTTCATAGTGATCATGATCAGCTTCCGGAGCATCAACGCTCGGAAGATCAAACGAATGTTTGCGTCATTCGAGTTGCAGATGATTTTAGCAACCCCCGCAAGGCGGAGCCGCTTGCGCAGTGGTAACCGCGCATTGTTGGTCAACGCGGGATCTTTCCGCATTACATAGAGAACGCGAAAGTTATCTGCCACTCCCAAAAGCACCGCGGCAAGCATCGCATCTATTACCGCGGGTGTAATTCCTGCTGCTTGTGCGTCTTGTTGGACTGGTCGAAAGAGGTCTAGGGTCCAGTCAGGAACTACCGATGCGAGAAAATCTCCCACGATGAACAGAGCGAGAGAATATCCAAACAAATGGATTGCAAGCCTGTCCGTTCGAAGATGTTCGGAGCGGTATCGGCGA
>Ga0302311_10008525_pt1 | contig 10297 bp, 8 predicted proteins | sample III_Palsa_N1_3_FD_200449 | JGI IMG/M metagenome (GOLD analysis project Ga0302311, IMG submission 200449) | Peat permafrost microbial communities from Stordalen Mire near Abisko, Sweden - III_Palsa_N1_3 | ecosystem: Environmental > Terrestrial > Soil > Palsa > Peat permafrost | place: Sweden...
TTGCCGAACCACGGGCTGTCGAGCATCGTCTGCCGTTGAGCGGCCGTGAGGCGTGCCATAGGGTCTTCCCTTTCCGAAGTGCAAATCGTTGACAGACGGTGCACCGCGTCACTCAGTAGGATGGTTCTCACTGAGGTTGCGGGGTTCGAACGCGATGTTCGACTCGTCTGCGCCCGCTGCCTATCCGCAGTGCTACCCATGCCACGACGCCCTTCGCCCGAACCACCGCTGTCCGGGCCCGGCATCCCGCGACTCAGTTGAGACCATTTCGACGTAGATCGAACCTGGAGGGTTCGGCCTGGAAACGTGCGTCCGCGCGCTTCTCGATGGCCGCCTGCACGGGCGTCCCGCAAAGGCGCTCGCCACTCAACGAATGACGGAGACACCGCAATGAACAAGACACTCCTGAAGTGGCTCACCGTGGCCATGCTCGCGCTCTGCGCGCTCCCGAGCTGGGCGACCGGCTACGCGCAGACCAAGTACCCGATCATCCTCGTGCACGGGCTGTTCGGCTTCGACAACATCGGGCCGCTGGAATACTTCTACGGCATCCCCGAGGACTTGCGCGCCAACGGCGCCCAGGTCTACGTCGCGCAGGTCGCCGCGGCCAACTCCACCGAGGTGCGCGGCGAACAGCTGCTCACCTACGTCAAGCAGGTGCTGGCCGTCACCGGCGCGGCCAAGGTCAACCTGATCGGCCACAGCCACGGCGGCCCGACCGTGCGCTACGTCGCGTCCGTCGCGCCCAACCTCGTGGCCTCGGTCACCAGCGTCGCCGGCCCGAACCAGGGCGCGGCGCTGGCCGACGCATTGAACGGCACGCTGCCTTCGGGCTCGCTGTCGCGCACCGTGGTCGCCACGGTGGTCAACGGCTTCGCGTCGCTGATCGGGCTGATCTCGGGCGACGACGTGTCGCAGAACTCGTCGGCAGCGCTGAACTCGCTCTCGAGCGCGGGCATGGCCAAGTTCAACGCCGCGCATCCGGAAGGGCTGCCGACGACCTCGTGCGGCAGCGGACCGGAGCTGGCGTCCAACGGCGTGCGCTACTACTCGTGGAGCGGCGCGCAGCCGTACACCAACGCGCTCGACCCGCTCGACCCGGCCCTCGCGCTCACAGCCCTGGTCTACAACGGCGCGAAGAACGACGGCCTGGTCAGCTCGTGCAGCAGCCACCTCGGCACCGTGATCCGCGACGACTACGGCATGAACCATCTCGACGAGGTCAACCAGACCGCGGGCATCGTCAACTGGTTCGAGGTGGATCCGAAGAGCGTCTATCGCGCGCAGGCCAACCGCCTGAAGAACCTGGGGCTGTGACATGGGATCGCGCCAGCTTCCCATGACGTGGGCGGCGGGCGTGATCGCCGCGGCGGCGCTGGTCGTGATCGGGCTGCAGGGCTTGCCGGTCGCGGCGCCCCGCGTGGCCGATCCGATGCCGGCCAGCGACGCGAACCCGCTCGCGGCGTCGTCGCTCGCCGGCACCATGCCCGACGGCGCGGCCTCCGCCACCGCCGACGACGCGCTCGTGCTCGACCCCGCGCTGATCCGCCTGTTCGACTACTACCTGACCACCGTCGGCGAACGCCCGATCGCCGCGATCCAGTCGCAGGTCGAGCACGATCTCGACGGCCGCCTCGCGCCGCACGCCGCGCGCCAGGCCAAGGACCTGTTCGCGCGCTACGTGCAGTTCAAGACCGCGCTGAAGGCGCAGCGGCCGGCCAAGCCCGTGGGCCGCAGCGTCGACATGCTGCGCGAAGGGCTGCGCATGATGCTCGCGCTGCGCGCGACGTACTTCAACGCGCCCGAATCGCAGGCGCTGTTCGGTCCGCAGGACGCCGAGGCCGCCGCCGCGCTGGCGCGCATGGACATCGAGCAGGATCCGTCGCTCACCGACGCGCAGCGCCGCCAGCGACTGGCCGCGCTCGACGCGAAGCTGCCCGCGAGCGTGCGCGCGGAGCGCGAGGCGCCGCTGGCCGTCGTGCGCCTCGAGGAGGCCGCGCAGCAGATCCGCGCGCAAGGCGGCAGCGAGGACGACGTCTACCGAATGCGCGCGGCCGCGACATCGCCCGAGGCCGCAGATCGGCTGGCCGACGTCGATCGCGAGGAGGCCGCGTGGAAGGCCCGCATCGCGACCTACCAGTCGCAGCGCAGCGCCGTGTTGGCGGCGCCGGGCAGCGACGCCGATCGCGCCGCGGCGCTGAGCGACCTGCGCAACCGGCTGTTCACGCCGGACGAGCAGCGGCGACTGGCGGCCTACGAAGGCTGAACCGCCCTACTTGAGGATCAGCGCGTTCGAGTTGACGTGATAGCCGGCGAGCAGCGCGCTCTTGTCCTTGACCAGGAAGACGAACTGCTCCTGCGCATCGCCGCTGTCGTAGACGGTCTTGTAGACCAGCGTCACCCAGGTGCCGCTGGTCTGGTAGTTGATGCCCCAGCTCGTCCTGTCCGACGACCTGGTGTTGCCCAGCTTGCGGTGCACCGCGCCGAGCAGCGCGACCAGATCGGCCTGAGACGTCGCCGTCTTCATGGCGTCGGAGGACTGCGCATAGATGTCGTCGAACTGCGCGGCATCGAGCATCTCGTGGAACTTCGGCACCGCCGCCTCCGCGGTCGACGTGTCGGCCGACGCCGAACAGCCGGCAAGGACCAGCACGAACAGGAGCAGCACGAGAAGTTTGCGCGTCATGGTCTTCCGGGGTGGAGTGGCGGACGCACCGACTGTAGCGCCTCCCGCCGAACGTGTTCCGCGCGCAACGCCGCGTCTTCGGCGCCTGCCAGAATAGTAAAGACTCTTTACAGTTCGGGCATTCGCTCTCCGCAGCCACCGCCTTTCTCATCCACCGATTCCAGGACACGCCGTGAACCACCGCCTACCGCCTCGCAACGCCCCCGCCGCCCTGCGGCCGGCCGCGTCCCTGCGCGCGTGCGTCACGCGACTGGCGCCGCCGGATCGACCGCATGCCGATCGCCTTCCGGGAGAAGACAGCGCCTGAGCGCGCGCCTTCCCAGCCCAAGATTTTCGAGGGGCCCGGATTCGCAAGCGTCCGGGCCCTTTCCCCTTTTTCTCGCCTCGCTAGCTCAGTTGAACCAGAGCGCCGGCCTTCTTCATGTCACTTGCGGTCGCAGTCCGCCCAGCTCGTGGGCGTCTCGTAGAGCCGCAGCCGGCGCAGCTTCAGGTGGTTGCCGAAGCGCTCGGTGTAGAGCGGATCGAGGATCTCGAACGCGATCGCGACGAGGTTCTCGGCCGTCGGCACGCGGTCGAGCACGACCGTCTTGTGGCCGGGGATCTGCGCGAGCAGGCCGCGGATCAGCGTGTCGCCGTCGTGCACCAGGAACGCGTGGTCCCACAGGTCGACGAGATGCTCCTTGGCGAGCGCCTTCACGTCGGTGAAGTCCATCAGCATGCCGTGATCGCTCGATTCGACGTCATCGACCGGCTCGCCCTCCAGCGTGATTTCCAGGGCGTAGCGATGGCCATGCAGGTTGCGGCACTGGCTCTTGTGCTGCGGGATGCGGTGGCCGGCGTCGAACTCGAGTCGTTTGGTGATCGTGAGCATGTGATGGGATCGAGACGTGCAGGCGTTGAGATCCAGCCATTCGAAGAGAGCCGCCGCGCCGCGCCCGGCCGCTCCGGAGCAAGCCGCGGCAAGTCCCTCGGGGCGCCGAGCGCAGCGAGGGGGCTCAGCTCTCTAACGGATGTCGAGGATCTTGTGCGTTTGCAGGCCGAGTTTCCATTGGGGATGGGCCAGGCAATATTGCATCGCGAGGCGCTGGTTGGTGGACTGCAGCACGTTGTCCATCGGCTGCAGGAAGAAATGCGTGAACTGCAGATCCGCGAAGCGTTCCGGATCGACGCCGTCCTGCGGGAACACCAGCTTCAGCTCGTCGCCTTCGGTGATGACGACCTTGGAGTCGGCCTTGGGGCTGACGCAGATCCAGTCGAGGCCCGGCGGCGGCTCGATCGTGCCGTTGGTCTCGACCGCGATCGTGAAAAGCCGCGCATGCAACGCCTCGATCAGCGCGGTGTCGACCTGCAGCAGCGGCTCGCCGCCGGTGAGCACCACGAAGCGGTGCGACGGCGTGTCGCCCCAGTGCTTCGCGATCTCGTCGGCCAGCAGTTCCGCGGTCTTGAACTTGCCGCCGCCGTCGCCGTCGGTGCCGACGAAGTCGGTGTCGCAGAACGTGCAGACGGCGTCCGCGCGGTCTTCCTCGCGGCCCGTCCACAGGTTGCAGCCCGCGAACCGGCAGAACACCGCCGGCCGGCCCGCGTTGGCGCCCTCGCCTTGCAGCGTGTAGAAGATTTCCTTGACGCTATAAGTCATGAGGGCTCTATCGACAACACGGGCGCGCGGCTTAGCCCACGAGCAGGCGATTGACGCGCTGCACGTAGGCCGCCGGCTCGTCCAGCTGGCCGCCTTCGGCCAGCCAGGCCTGGTCGAACAGCAGGTTGGCGAAGTCGTCGAAGCGCGGATCGCCTTCGAGCTTCTTGACCAGCGCGTGATCCGGGTTCACCTCGAGGATCGGCTTGCTCGGCGGCGCGGCCTGGCCGGACTGCTTGAGCAGCCGCGCCAGGTGCGCGCTCATCTCGCCCTCCTCGACGACGATGCAGGCCGCGGAATCGACCAGGCGCGACGTGGCGCGCACGTCCTTCGCGCGATCCTTCAGCGACTCCTTCAGGCGCTCGAGCACCGGCGCGAACGCGGTGGCGGCTTGCTCGGCGGCCTTCTTCTCGTCCTCGTCCTGCAGCGTGCCGAGGTCGACCGCGCCCTTGGCGACGCTCTGCAGCGGATGGCCTTCGAATTCCTGCAGGTGCGACAGCAGCCACTCGTCGACGCGGTCGGTCAGCAGCAACACCTCGATGCCCTTCTTGCGGAAGATCTCGAGCTGCGGGCTGGCCTTGGCGGCGCCCAGCGAGTCGGACGCGATCACGTAGATGGCCTGCTGGCCTTCCTTCATGCGCGACACGTAGTCGGCCAGCGACACGCCCTTGTCGGCATGCGTCGACGCGAAGCGGTACAGCTTGGCCAGGCGATCCTTGTTGGCGTGGTCCTCGCCGATGCCTTCCTTGAGCACCGAGCCGAACTCGTCCCAGAACGCCTGGTACTTGTCCTTCTCACCCGCGTCCTCGCTGTCGGCCAGCGATTCCAGCATGGCCAGCACGCGCTTGGTGGAGCCTTCGCGGATCGCCTTCACGTCGCGGCTTTCCTGCAGCAGCTCGCGCGAGACGTTCAGCGGCAGGTCGGCCGAGTCGATCACGCCCTTGACGAAGCGCAGGTACACCGGCATCAGCGCCTCGGCGTCGTCCATGATGAAGATGCGCTTGACGTACAGCTTCACGCCGCCGCGCTTGTCGCGGTTCCACAGGTCGAACGGCGCCTTGGCCGGGATGTACAGCAGCTGCGTGTACTCGCTGCGGCCCTCGACGCGGTTGTGCGTGTAGGCCAGCGGCGCGTCCGAGTCGTAGCTGATCTGCTTGTAGAACTCCTGGTACTCGGCGTCGGTCACCTCGCTCTTGGCGCGAGCCCACAGCGCGGAGGCCTTGTTGACCGTCTCCCACTCGTCGAGCGTCTTGTACTCGGCCTTCTCGCCGTCCCACTCCTCCTTCTTCATCAGGATGGGCAGCGAGATGTGGTCGGAGTACTTCGAGATGATGGACTTCAGCTTCCACGGACGCATGAACTCGTCCTCGCCCTCGCGCAGGTGCAGGATGACGTCGGTGCCGCGTTCCGTGCGCGTGATCTCCTCGACCTCGAAGTCGCCGGTGCCTTCGGAGCTCCAGCGCACGCCCTGCTCGGCCGGAAGGCCGGCGCGGCGCGACTCGACGACGATGCGATCGGCGACGATGAAGCCCGAGTAGAAGCCGACACCGAACTGGCCGATCAGCGCGGCGTCCTTCTTCTGGTCGCCTTCCAGCTTCGACATGAACTCCTTCGTGCCGCTCTTGGCGATCGTGCCCAGGTGCGACACCGCCTCTTCCGCAGACAGCCCGATGCCGTTGTCGCGGATCGTCAGCGTGCGCTTCTCGGCGTCGAAGAAGATGCGCAGCTCGAGCTTGGGCGCGTCTTCCAGGAACTGCGGATGGTCGATCGACTCGAAGCGCAGCTTGTCGCACGCGTCCGAGGCGTTCGACACGAGCTCGCGCAGGAAGATCTCCTTGTTCGAGTACAGCGAATGCGTGACGAGGTGCAGGATCTGCTTGACCTCGGCCTGGAATGAGAGAGTTTGCTTTTCCATGATTGATGCCCGATTTGGTCTGGGTCGAAGAAGAGAGCAAGCGGCGCAGCCGGGGGAACGGCATGCGCGCGGCGCGCGGCGTGGCGGCAGCGGAATCTCGTATTGTCGCCCGACCGCCACATGCGGGCCGGTCGGCGGGTTTTCAAGCGTCGCCGCGGCGCGCGGTCCGCGGCCGGGCCGGTGAGCCGGACGGCTTCGGCGGTCTTGCACGGACGCCATCGAAGCGGCGGCCATGAAGCGCGCGAGTTTCGTTACACCGCGTGACGCGGCCGTGACCGCCGCGACCCGGGCGCCCGCGCACTGCCCCCGGGCGCCCGAAGCAAGCCTCCACGGCCTCACACGCGACGATCCAGCCGGCATGTCGGCCAACCCGCGCTAACCCGCATCGGGATACCCCTCCCCAAGTTTCGAAGCCGAGGCGTCGTTGACAGCCCTATCCTCGGCACCCAGACTTTTCCGATTGTTCGCTGGGTGATCCCGGCGGCAGATTCACACAACGAGGAGATCCCATGCGAATCAACCAGATGACGGCAGCCGCGCTTTGCGCCATCGGCATGCTCGCCAGCCAGGCCGCGCTGTCGGCGCCAGTGCAGCAGACGGTGACCGCCGCCGCCGCCCAGGACGTCGTCGAGTTCGGCGTCTACCTGCCGCTGCGCAACCAGGCCCGGCTCGACACGCTGATCCAGCAACTGCACGACAAGACGTCGTCGAACTACCAGCAGTGGCTGCAGCCGGACGACTTCATGGCGCAGTTCGGGCCGAAGCCGGAAGACATCGCCGCCGTCAAGAACGCGCTCGCCGCGCGCGGCCTGACGATCGTCTCCACCAACGCCCACGGCGTGCGCGTGCGCGGCACGGCCGCCGCGGTCACGCAGGCGTTCGGCGCGCCGCTGCAGAAGGTCAGCACGCGCACGCACAGCCGCTTCCAGGCGCGCGGCAAGCTGCAACTGCCGCCCGAACTGGCGGCCATCGAACTGCGCGTCGTCGGCCTGGCCGCCGTGCCGGAGCATCACGTGCACGCACGCGTCCTCGCCAGGCCGTCCGCCACGGCACCCGACAACCGCTACAGCGCCACCGGCCCGTACTGGTTCGACGACCTGAAGCAGGCCTACGACTATCCGGCCTACAGCGCCAGCACCGACGGCAGCAACGTCAGCGTCGCCGTGCTGATGTCCGACCTGATCTACCCGAGCGACGTCCAGGCGATGTTCGACCACGAGAACTTCACCGCGACCAGCGGCAAGGCGGCGCCCTCGGTGACGACCGTGCTGGTGGACGGCGGCGGCGTCAACGACGGCAACGGCTCGATCGAGGCCAGCCTCGACGTCCAGCAGGTCACGGGCGGCGCGCCCGGCGCCAAGGTGACGCTGGTCAGCATTCCCGACCTGTCCGACGCCAGCATCATGGACGGCTACCAGTACATCATCGACCAGAACAAGTTCGACATCGTCAACTCGTCGTTCGGTGGCTGCGAGCTGTTCTATTCGGCGGCCTACAACGGCGGCGAGGACTTCAACTACATCCTCGAGCAGTACCACGACCTGTTCGAGCAGGGCAACGCGCAGGGCATCACCTTCGTGGCCAGCTCCGGCGACGAGGCCGGCCTCGAATGCCCGAACCTGGACTACTTCAGCGGCGGCCCGAATCCGGCGTTCGTGCCCAGCGTCAGCACCCCGGCGGCAGATCCGGACGTGACCGCGGTCGGCGGCGGCAACCTCGTCACCACGCTGGGCAGCGCGGTCGCCCCGATCAACCGCAACTCCGCGTACGTCCGCGAGTCGGCCTACGCCGACCTGGAGGCGCCGCAGGATCCGTACGGCACCGGCGCGACGCTCACCAATGGCTACTGGGGCGCCGGCGGCGGCGTGAGCACCGTGTTCAAGAAGCCGCTGTACCAGCTGCTGGCCAACACCGACTCGAACCGGATGCGCACGTTGCCCGACGTCGGCATGCAGGTCGGCGGCTGCCCGCTCTCCGCCATCCTGGCCGACTGCAGCGCCGACGCGAGCTCGGTGCTGGTGCCCTACGGCATCGGCCTGACAGGCGACATCTACGGCTACTACCAGGTGATCGGCACGTCGGTCTCGTCGCCGGAATTCGTCGGCGCGCTGGCCGTGTTCGAGCAGCAGCTGGGCAAGAAGAACCACCGCCTGGGCAACGCGAACTACTACCTGTACGCGGTCGGCGCGCTGCAGTCGCTGGCCGGCGGCACGCACGCGCCCGCGCCGCTGCAGTTCTACCACCGCAACAATCCGGGCGACGACGGCGTGGTGCGCAACGACTTCCCGAGCTACAACTACAACTACGTGTACGGCAACGGCAGCCCCGACGTGCGCAAGCTGTTCGGCATGACGAACTACGGCGCCGCCGGCGTGCCGCAGACCAAGAGCAATCCGTAAGCCGAACTGTTTCCGGCAAGCACAGGGCGTTCGCCGCACGGCGAACGCCCTTTTTTCATGGGTGCCGCGGGGCGCGCGCGACGCGCAACGCGACCAGAAACGCATCCGGACGTCGCACGGGCTGGCGACCGGGCAGGTGGATCGCCTGTCTTCGCGGATCGCGCGCCGGCCGCGGGCGAGAAGGTGCGCGTGGAGGCCGACGGCCTGCACGATCGCGACTGACGCGGGCGCGAGGCAGGCGCGCGCCGCCGCGCGCCTCGACGGCCTAACGCCCGATGGCGTCGGCCAGCGCCATCGTCGCCGCCGCCTGGTTCATCGTGTAGAAGTGCAGCGACGGCACGCCGCCGGCGATCAGGCGTTCGCAGAGCGCGGCCATCACCTCGAGGCCGAAGGCCTTGATGGACATCGAGTCGTCGCCGAAGGACTCCAGCCGCAGCCGCATCCAGCGCGGGATCTCGCAGCCCGAGTTGTCGGCGAAGCGCATCAGGCCGCTCGAGTTGGTGATGGGCATGATGCCCGGCACGATGGGGATGGCGATGCCCATCTTGCGCACCTCGTCGACGAAGCGGAAGTAGGCGTCGGCGTTGAAGAACATCTGCGTGATGGCGGAGTCCGCGCCCGCGGCCACCTTGGACGCGAAGGCCTTCAGGTCGGCCTGCGGCGAACGCGCCTGCGGGTGCGTCTCGGGATAGGCGGCCACCTCGATGTGGAAGTGGTCGCCCGAATGCCGGCGGATCGCCTCGATCAGCTCGGTGGCGTAGCGGAACTCGCCGAAGCTGCCCGAACCGCTGGGCAGGTCGCCGCGCAGCGCGACGAGGCGCTTCATGCCGGCGGCCCGGAAGCCGTCCAGCGTCTCGCCCACGCTCGCGCGCGTGGCGCCGATGCAGGTGAAGTGCGGCACGCCCACGACGCCTTCGTCGCGGATCGCCTGCACCACCTGCAGCGTGCCCATCTGCGTGGAGCCGCCCGCGCCGTACGTGACCGAGCAGAACTCGGGCTTCAACGCATACAGCTCGGCCCGCGCCGCCGCGAGCTTGGCCATGCCTTCGAGCGTCTTCGGCGGGAAGAACTCGAGGCTGACGGGGATCTTGATCATCACTGAACCTCTGGTTGGGGACGACACGCCGGCGCTGCCGCCCGAACCTAGCGAAAGAGGTTCAAGGGAGCGGCGGATCCGGCTCTGCCGGGCCGCCCGCGGCCGGCCCCTCGGGGGCAGGGAGCGCTCGCGGAGCACCCCCTCGGGGGGCAGCGACCGTGGGGCGGTCAATATCTGTAGGTGTCGGGCTTGTACGGGCCGCTCTTGGCGACGCCGATGTACGCGGCCTGCTCCTCGGTCAGCTCGGTCAGCTTCGCGTTGAGCTTGGACAGCTGGAGGCGCGCGACCTTCTCGTCGAGGTGCTTGGGCAGCACGTAGACCTTGCCCGGCTGGTAGGCGTCGGGGCGCGTGAACAGCTCGACCTGCGCGATCGTCTGGTTGGCGAACGACGACGACATCACGTAGCTCGGATGCCCCGTGCCGCAGCCGAGATTCACCAGGCGGCCCTTGGCCAGCATGATGATGCGCTTGCCGTTCGGGAAGATCACGTGGTCGACCTGCGGCTTGATCTCTTCCCACTTGCAGTGCTCGAGCGACGCGATGTCGATCTCGTTGTCGAAGTGGCCGA